>Ga0302229_10001512_pt1 | contig 17539 bp, 17 predicted proteins | sample II_Palsa_N1_3_FD_193518 | JGI IMG/M metagenome (GOLD analysis project Ga0302229, IMG submission 193518) | Peat permafrost microbial communities from Stordalen Mire near Abisko, Sweden - II_Palsa_N1_3 | ecosystem: Environmental > Terrestrial > Soil > Palsa > Peat permafrost | place: Sweden... | reverse complement strand
ATTCGGATGGTTGGACCATGACGGGCAATGCCAACGAGGAGCTCACCATCACCGCTCCCAATGGCCGGGTCATGACGTCGCGCCCTTCGCCGCTGTGGACCAGGGTGAGCAGGGTGACGGCCGGCAGCTGACCCTGTTTGTGGCAACGAGCCCTCATGCCCGACGGACTCGGTCCACCTCACCGGGCTAGCTCGGACTACAAGGAGTCGGGTCGAACGAGGGTGGCGGCACAGTCGTCGGCGTCGTGGCCACTGGCGTCGAAGAACCGGGGCTGGCTGGAGCCGCCGTGGTCGCCGTGACGGGGGGAGGTGCCTCCGGGTAGCCGTTGGCGTCCGGCGGTGGGTTGGTCGGCGCGATCAGGCTCGAGCCGAAGATGTTCACCAGCATCTGCTGAGCCGCCGGCTGGTCCACGGTCAGCACGTCACCAAGGCCCGAGAAGGCGTCGGAGTTGTCCGTAGGCAGCGTCTGCGTCTGCAGGTTGCTCGGGTCGAACGAGTGATAGGCGAGCGCCAGACCGATCAGCTCGTTGAAGCCGAACCCGTCATCGATGATGACGCCCTCGTGAATGGATCCGATGAAGGCATTGACCGTGAGCGGGCTGACCTTCGACTTGGCCGCCGTGATCATCGCCTTGAGGAAGGCGTCCTGGCGCTCAATGCGCCCGAAGTCACTCGTCCCGTCGTACTGCCATTCGCCGTCCTCGTAGTAGTAGTAGTGACGGGAACGCGCCACGGCCAGGGCTTGGGTCCCGTTGAGCAGCTGACAGCCGGGCGTCGTGATGTTGAGGCCGGAGAAGGCGTCTTTGGCCGGGTAGGCGAAGTTGAGGTAGATGCCACCCAGTGCGTTGACGGAGTCCTGGAATCCCGCGAAGTCGACCTGGACGACGTGATTGATCGGAATCCCGAAGTTGGCCGTGATCGTCTGCACGAGCTGGTTGGCACCGGAGTTGTAGGCGGAGTTGATCCGGTTATAGGTGCCGAACTGCGACACGTCCGATCCGAGCATGGAGATGACCGTGTCGCGTGGGATGGAGAGAATCTGGATCTGCTTCGTCGACGGCGTGACGCGCCAGAGCTGTACAACGTCGCTGCGCTGACCGGTGACCACCGAGGCCGAGCCGAACGCCGAGCCCTCGCCGACCCGACTGTCGGAGCCGATGACGAGGACGGTGAAAGGTGCACCGTCCGCTGCCGCCACCTCGTCGGAGATGTGCACCTTGTTGATCTGGTCATAGCGGTACCACAGGTAGGCGTAGCTGCCACCCCCGACAGCCACTATGAGCAAAACGCACGCGCACAGACCGAGCACCACCTTCTTCCGCTTGCTCCACTTTGGCTTGCCGCTACGCCGGACCCCCTTCGGCTTGGCCCGATCGGAGTCGATGCGGGCACCCAATGCGCGCAGGCCCGACTCGTTGGCCACGCTCTCGCCCTCGGCTCCGGTGCCCATCTGCCGACCGAGCGCAGCCAGGCCTTCTTGGTTCGCGGCCTTGCCGCGGCGCCTCTCGGGAGAGCGATCCGATTCGTCGCCCGTCGGACGACCGTTCGCCATGGGGAAGAACGGTACCAAGCACCCTGGCACAGGTGGCGGCAGGCACACCGCGGGAAGCTCCCGCGTCCAGGCCGCCCAGACTCAGCGTTTGTCCTGGTACCCGACGTAGCCAGTCTGCTCGAGCTGTAGAGCGAGGGCCGCATCGCCGGTGGCAACGATGCGGCCGTCGACCAGCACATGCACGAGGTCGGCCTCGAGTTGCACCAGGAAGCGGCTGAAGTGGGTGATGGCCAGGAGGCCCACGCCCCACTCGATGGTGTCGTGCTGCAGACGACGTGCCACCTCACCCAGTGCGTCGACGTCAAGACCCGAGTCCACCTCGTCCAGGATGCACACCGCTGGCCGAATGACCCCCAGCTGGACCATCTCGGTGCGCTTGCGCTCCCCGCCCGAGAGATCGACGTTGAGGGGCCGGCGCAGCAGACGCGTGTCCAGGCCGATGGCCTTGGCCTCTTCCTCCATGCGTTCTTGCAGGGTGACGGCCGGCTGCGCGCCGACCTCGCTCACGCTGCCGCCCGCGGCCGCGGCGGCAAGCAGCGAGTGCAGGCTCACGCCAGGGACCTCCACCGGGTTCTGCAACGCCAGGAACAGCCCGGCGCGCGCCCGCTCCCAGGCCGGCCGGCCGGCGAGCTCCACCCCGTCCATGGTGATGGAGCCGGATGTGACTTCGGTGCCTGGGCGACCCATGAGCGCATGGGCCAGGGTGCTCTTCCCCGAGCCGTTGGGGCCCATGATCACGTGCACCTCGCCGCTGCGCACCGTCAGGTCAATGCCGTGCAGCACTTCCCTGCCACCCGCCGAGGCGTGCAGGTCACGAACCTCGAAGACGTGCTCTGCCGTCACGGGAGCACCACGGCCACGCTGTCGTCCCCTACCTCGACCTTGTAAACAGCGACCGGCTGCGTGGCCGGCAGCGAGCAGGGGTCGCCGGTCACCAAGTCGAACATGCTGCCGTGACGGGGGCACTCGATCTGGCACTCCGCAACCCAGACCTCGCCCTCGGAGAGTGAGTAGTCCTCGTGGCTGCACTCATCGTCAATGGCGTGGAACGTGTCGCCGATGCGCACCAGCGCGATCCGACGGCCCGACACGTCGAACCGCCGCGCCTCTCCCGAGGCCAGGTCGTCTGGTGCGCAGAGCGCCACGGTCTCAGACACCGGCAGGCAGTGCTCGGCCGCCCAGCGCGACATCGAGACGCTCGTGCACCTCGCGCTGCAAGAACGGAATGACCTCGGGGACGGGCGAGCGGTCGATGATGGCGTCGAAGAAGCCCCGCACGATCAGACTCTCGGCCATGTCGGGGGCCACGCCGCGTGACTCGATGTAGTAGCGCTGATCCTCGTCCACCGGTCCCACCGTTGAGGCGTGGGAGCACCGGACGTCGTTCTCCAGGATGTCGAGGTTGGGCACGGAGTCGGCGTGTGCGCCCTCGTCGAGGACCAGGTTGTGATTGGTCTGGCGGGCGTCGCTGCGCACGGCGCCACGGTGCACACGGATCAGCCCGCTGTAGACCGAGCGCGACGTCCCGGCCACCGCACCCTGGCACAGCAGCTCGCTCGTGGTCCGGGGTGCGACGTGGTCCTGCAGGGTGCGAATGTCATGTACCTGGTTCCCGTGGCCCAGATACGCGGAGAGGATCTCGCTGCGGGCGTCCTTTCCTTCGACCGCGACGTCGGCGCGAACCCGGTCATAAGAGGCGCCGAGTCCGACGGTGAAAGTGCGCAGCGAGGAGTTGGCCGCACCCCGGCCGGCCAGGCGCGCGATCGACCAGGCGGCGCCGTCCAGAATCTGCAGCGAGACATATGACAGCGATGCGCCGTCCCCTGCCGCCAGTTCCGTGACGGGCACCACAAGGCTGCGCGGCCCATCCCCGGCCCCGGGACCGGCAAACACCTCGACGACCGACACCGCGGATCCCTCACCGGCGCGCACGCTCGTACGCGGGAAGGCCGAGGTCGCGTCGCACCAGTGCACGATCAGCACAGGGGCACCCACCCGAGTGCCGTCGCGGACATCGACGAAGACCGGGTCGGGTGCGAACGCGTCGTTCAGCCGTACCAGGGCATCGCCACCCTCCTGCACAGAACCCAACATGGCCGATGACCCGGGCACGTCGTCGGCCCCCCCGAACGCCAGCCCTGTTGCTCCCGCTCCGTCCGCGCCGGACACGTTGAAGGTGCTGGCCCGTCCGTTGTGCACCAACACGCTCCCGGCAACTGTGCCGAGCGCCGTGGTGAGGGCGGCGAGGAGCTGATCGCCTGCCGGGGCCGGACCGTCGTGCGCCGGCGGGACGAAATCGTCCAGAACCAGGGAGTTGATAGGCGTGTAACGCCAGACCTCTTCACTCTCCGAGGGCAGCGCGCACGTGGCGACGGCCTCGTAGGCACCGGCGCGTCGTTCGCGCAGCCAGGCGGGTCCGGGCAGGCCGGCGGAAGCCTCGGCAGTGAAGGTGTCGGTGTGCAGGTGCAGGTCAAGTCCTTTTCGGAATCGCCGATGTGGCCCATGCACTCTACCGGCGCCTCGCTGGCCTCCCTACCAGGCCGATTAGCCTTCCGGGCATGGGAGACATCGTCGATTTCGATTCACCGGTGCTGCGTCTCGCCCATGACGAGGCAGAGGGGGTCGCCACCTTGTGGCTGGACCGCCCCGAGGCCCGCAACGCCATGGGGATGGACCTGTGGCGGGACCTGCCTCGGGCCATGGACATACTGGCCGCCGACACCACGGTGCGCGTCGTGGTCGTGGCCGCCGAGGGCCCGCACTTCTCGGTCGGGCTGGACCTCAAGGCGATGGGCAACATGCTCACCGGCGGGGGAGACGCGAGTGGCCAGAGCTCGCCGCACGCCTCCATGGCGTCCCGGGCCCGCAGTGGCAGGGCCGAGGTGCTCCGGCTACAGGAAGCCATCACGGCCGTGGCACGCTGCTCGAAACCCGTCGTCGCCGCCGTCCACGGCTACTGCATCGGTGGCGGGGTCGATCTCATCGCCGCGTGCGATATCCGGCTGGCGTCGTCTGATGCCGTCTTCTCGGTGCGCGAGGCCAAGATGGCCATCGTGGCCGACCTCGGAAGCCTGCAACGCCTCCCGGCGATCATCAGTGCCGGGCATCTGGCCGAGCTGGCCTTCACCGGCAAGGACATCAGCGCCGAGCGGGCTAAGGAGATCGGTCTGGTGAACGATGTAGCCGCTGACGTCGACAGCGTGCACAAGGCGGCCCAGGTGCTGGCGGCGGAGATCGCGGCCAACTCCCCCATCGCCGTCCAGGGCACCAAGGCGGTCCTGGCGGCCAACGAGGGGCGGACGGTGGCCGAAGGCCTCGACTACGTCGCCACCTGGAACGCCGGGATGCTGGCCTCTGACGATCTCGTCGAAGCCGTGACCGCGTTCATGGAGAAGCGCACTCCGAAGTTCACCGGTCGCTGACCCGCACTGAACAACGGCCGGCCGGAGTCAGGGCCATCGTCAGCGCTTGCGGCGCCACCAACGGCCAGCCGAGCGATCCCGGCGAGCGTCCTCGGCCCGCACCGAATCGAGCACGTCCGGAGCCACCTCGTTCACGATGTCCTCGGCCGAGCCGAGCAGCTCAGCGACGTCGTCACCGCCTTCTCCCGGCTCGTCCTCGATCGCCGGCTCCACCAGGCTCCCGTGCACCCAGCCCACGTCGGCCATCCGGCGGTGGTACGAGGGGCAGTTCTCAGGGCAGCGCCACGGTGCCTCGGGGGCCAGATTGAGCACGCAAAAGCGAGCGACCTCGCCCGACGCGTAGGTCCGGCTCTGGAAATGAGTGCACTCCTCGCGCATCGGCACCGTCCTATGGTGCCATGCCGCAGGCCAGGTTGCGCCTCAGCTCGGTCAGCCGACCGAGCCCTCCATCTGCAGCTCGATGAGGCGGCTCCACTCCACCGCGTATTCCATCGGCAGCGTGCGGGTCACCGGCTCAATGAAGCCGTTGACGATCATGCCCATTGCCTGCTGCTCGGAGAGCCCTCGGCTCATCAGATAAAAGAGCTGGTCGTCTCCGACCTTCGAAACAGTCGCCTCGTGGCCGATGCGGGCGCTGCGCTCGCCGACCTCCATGTAGGGCTTGGTCTCGGAGATCGACTCGTCGTCGAGCAAGAGGGCGTCGCAACGCACGAAGGACTTGGCGCCGTATGCCTCCGGGTCGACGTGCACCTTGCCCCGGTAGGTGGTGATCCCGCCGTCCTTGGAGATGGACTTGGACACGATGGTCGAGGTCGTCTCCGGGGCGATGTGGTACATCTTGGCGCCGGCGTCCTGGTGCTGGCCCGCCCCGGCGTAGGCCACGGAGAGCACCTCGCCGCTCGCCTTCGGCCCCATCAGGTAGACGGACGGGTACTTCATGGTCAGGCGTGACCCGATGTTGCCGTCGATCCACTCGACGTGCGCCTCGGCCTCGGCCCGGGCCCGCTTCGTGACCAGGTTGTAGACGTTGGTCGACCAGTTCTGAATGGTCGTGTACGTGATGCGCGACCCCGGCAGTGCGACGAGCTCGACCACGGCGGAGTGCAGCGAGTCCGTGGAGTACACGGGAGCGGAGCAGCCCTCGATGTAGTGCACCTGCGAGCCCTCGTCGGCGATGATCAGCGTGCGCTCGAACTGGCCCATGTTCTCGGCGTTGATCCGGAAGTACGCCTGCAGCGGCATATCGACCTTCACGCCCGGCGGCACATAAATGAAGGAACCACCCGACCAGACGGCCGAGTTCAAGGCCGCGAACTTGTTGTCGTTGGGCGGGATGATCTTGCCGAACCACTTCTGTACGAGTTCGGGATACTCGCGCACGGCCGTGTCCATGTCGCAGAAGAAGACGCCCTGCTCTTCCAGGTCTTCGCGGTTGCGGTGGAACACGACCTCGGACTCGTACTGCGCGGTGACGCCGGAGAGGTACTTGCGCTCGGCCTCGGGGATGCCCAGTTTCTCGTACGTGTTCTTGATGGCGTCGGGGAGGTCTTCCCACTTGTCCACCTGCCCGCCCGTGGGCTTGATGTAATAGAAGATGTCGTCGAAGTCGAGGTTCGGCATCTGCGTGGCGAACCACGGTGCCATCGGCTTGCGCTCGAAGTGCTTGAGGGCGCGCAACCTGAAGTCCCGCATCCACTGGGGCTCGTTCTTCATCTCCGACATCTCGCGCACGATCGACTCGTTCAGGCCCTTCTTGGGCTTGAAGACGTAATCCTCGGCGTCGCTCCACCCGAGCTGGTACCGCCCGAGGTCGAGATCAGTGGTGGCCATACGGCTCCTGGAGTCGGAGGAAGAGGGGGAATTTCCCCTATGCAGATAGTAACAACTACCCGGGCCAGCCGAAACGCTTCCAAACCCGTACCCGCATGTCGCCAGCCGTGGCAGGCTCATAATCCTATGGCCAACCCCCCCAGCGCACCCCGGCGCCCCCATGTCATAACGGCCCACGACGACGACCGCGAAGACCCCTGGTTCTGGCTCCGCGAGCGCGAAGACCCCGAAGTCCTGGCCTACCTCGAGGCCGAGAACTCATATACCGAGGAGGAGACGGCTCCACTCGCCGGTCTCCGCAGCGGCCTCTTCGACGAGATGAAGGCCAGGATCAAAGAGACCGACATGTCGGTGCCGACCCGCCGGGGCCCGTGGTGGTACTACTCGCGCACCGAGGAGGGGAAGGACTACGGCATCTACTGCCGGCGCCCGGCCCGCGCCCTCCAGGAGCTGCCGCCAGCCGGGGAACCGGGCGAAGAGGAGCAGATCCTGCTCGACGAGAACGTGCTCGCCGAGGGCACGGACTACTTCGCCGTCGGGAGCGCCGCCGTGAGCCACGACCATGGTTGGCTCGCCTATTCCACCGACCATCTCGGCAACGAAAAGTACGAGCTGCAATTCCGCCCGCTCGATGCGGGCATCGCCGGCGCCCCCGAAACCGTCCCCCACACCGGGTACGGCCTGGCCTGGTCAGCCGCCGCCGACTTCATCTTCTATGTCCGCATGGACGAGGCCCAGCGCCCCTTCCAGCTCTGGCGCCATGAGCTCCGCACCGATCCGGCGGGCGACGTGCTCGTGTTCGAGGAGCCGGACCGGCGCTTCTCCCTCGGCACCGGCTCCACCCGCGATACGGCCTTCGTCCTCATCGGCTTGCACAGCACCAACACCGCCGAGTGGCTCGCCATCCCCTCGGACGACCCGCTCGCCGAGCCCCGCGTCGTCCTCCCCCGTCGGGAGGGCGTGGAGTACAGCGTCGACCACCTGACGCCCGCCGCCGGCGGCACGGGTTGGTTCATCGTCCTGACCAACGACGAGGCCCAGGATTTCCGGGTGCTCGCCGCCCCGGACCGGGAAGCCCTGGGTACGGCGGCCTCAGGATCCGCCGCAGCAGATTCAGCAGACTCGGCGGACTCCGGCTCGGGCGCGGACGCCTGGCACGAGGTCGTACCCCATCGGCCAGGTACCCGGATCGAGGACGTCGACGCCTTCAGCCGCGCCCTCGTCCTGAGCGAGCGCGCCGAGGCGCAGCCCCAGGTGCACGTCCTGTCCCTCCCCGACCAGCCCACAGACGGTGACGACCCCTTCACGGCCGACCTCCTCCGTTCCGGCTGGGTGGTCCCGTCCATCGAGAGCCCGTCGTCGACCTGGCTCGGAGCGAACCCCGAGCCCGACGCACCGGCGCTGCGCATCGGGCGCACGTCACTCGTGACGCCCTCGAGCGTCCTGCAGGTCACCCTGGACCAGCGCGAGGAGACGCTCCTGAAGCAGGAGCCCGTCCTGGGCGACTTCGACCCGACCCGCTATACGACATATAGGGAATGGGCCGTCGCCCCTGACGGCACACGTGTCCCGATGTCGGTGGTCCAGCGGATTGACATCGAGCTCCCGGCTCCGTGCCTCCTCTACGGCTATGGCGCGTACGAGATCAGCATCGACCCCTCGTTCTCGCCGCACCGCCTCTCGCTCCTGGATCGCGGCTTGGTGTTCGCCATCGCCCACGTACGCGGCGGCGGCGAGATGGGCCGGGCCTGGTACGAGGACGGCCGCATGGAGCACAAGGCCAACACCTTCTCGGACTTCGTTGCCTGTGGTCGGCACCTCATAGAGGCCGGCATCGCCCAGGCGGGCCGGCTGGCGGGCCGGGGCGGCTCGGCCGGGGGCCTCCTCATCGGCGCGGTGGCCAACGAAGCCCCGGAGCTCTTCCGGGGGCTGGTGGCCGAGGTGCCCTTCGTCGACTGCGTGACCACCATGCTCGATGACGAGCTCCCCCTCACGGTCGGCGAATGGGAGGAGTGGGGAAACCCCCTGGCGGACGAGTCGGCCTACTGGCGCATGCTCGCCTACTCGCCCTACGACAACGTGACGGGGCAGAACCCGGACGGCTCGCCGCGCACCTATCCGGACCTCTTCGTCACGGCGGGCCTCAACGACCCACGGGTGGCCTACTGGGAGCCCGCCAAATGGGTGGCCAAGCTGCGTGCCGAGTCGGTGTCGACCCGAGTACTGCTCAAGACCGAGCTGGGCGCCGGCCACGGCGGGCCCTCGGGCCGCTACGACGCCTGGAAGGAGGAGGCCCTGGTCTACGCCTTCCTCCTGGACGTCCTCGGGCTGGCCGCCGCGGACTGATCCGGCCGCATCATCCAGAAGCTGGAGCGAGCCCGGCGGCAGTGGTCGTCGTGGTCGACGAGTTCGTCGAGCCCGTCGACGAACCGCCCGCCTGGAAGTTGAGCGTGAACGGCGCCTGGTTGCCCGGCGGCAGCTGCAACGGCGAACCGTTGACAGTCGCCGTGAAGACGGCGGGGGCGCCCGCGATGACCGAAACCGGTCCGCTGGCGACGATGACGTGGGATTGGCCGGAGAACAACGTCGCCGTGAAGAGCACCGCACCCGTTGCCGTGTCGGTGACGTCCACCCAGCATTCCCCGGTCGTGGCGGCGATCGACAGGGAGTAGTCGGGCGCTGTCACCGTGTACGTCGCCGAGTGCGGCGTCACCGCCGAGGCCGCCGAGACGGAGGCCGCCGCGGTCGTGGTGGTGGTCGACGTCGCCTTGTGGTGGTGATGCTTCGGAGCAGGAAGTGTGGTCTGCGACGTCGCCGCGCTGGCCGCGTGGTGATGGTTGCCGGTGTCCGAGTGCAGTCCGGTGAGGATGAGCACCAGCACGAGGACGAGGACGGCCGCCACCGCGGCAGCCGGGCCGCCGAGGCGGCGCGGGCGGCGGTTGATGGAGTGGATGACCCGGTCCTCGCTCCCGGTCATGAAGGTCGCGGGGACAGGCTCGGGGCTGGCGTCGTCGAAGGTCAGCGGCTCGGAGGGGTTGGGTACCGGCGGAAGTGGGACGGGCGGGACGGGCGACGCCAGGGCCGACTCGGTGAGGCGCACCGTCGACGAGCCCGAGACGCGGACGGCGCTGGCGGGGAAGGCCGCCCCGGCCGCCCCTACTGCCCCGGCCGCCCCTGCTGCCCCGGCCGCCCCGGCCGCCCCTGCCGCCCCGGCCGCCCCTGCTGCCCCGGCGGTCCCGTTCGGACCCTCGCCCGCGGGATGTGTCCGGATCTCCTCGAGCGTGTGCAGCTGGCGGTGGTAGTGCTCGACGGAGTGCACGTCGTCGCGCGACCGGCGGGCCAGGAGGACGGCCGCGATGACTCCCAGGACGACGACGACCGCGACGAGCCCACCGATCAGCATCGCCTCCTATTCAACAGGATCGAGGGGCCCGGTTACACCGCGACCACGAGGCCTCCGGGAAGGCTGGAAGCAGAAGGCCGAGGCGACCGCCGCAGGCGGCCCCCACCCCGATCAGTTGGCCAGACGGGGCCTGATGTCGTCAGGGATATCACGGCGCAGGGGGTTGCCCTGATCCCGCTTGGAGAGGATCGGATCGGTGACACCCCAGTCGGCCCCGACGGCCGGGTCGTCCCAGGCCAGCCCGTGCTCGTCGGTGTCGTCGTAATAGTTGTCGACTAGATACGTGAGCAGGACGTCGGTCAGGGACGCGAAGCCGTGGGCCACACCCGGCGGAATGTAGACGCCCTGGTCGACATCGCCGTCGAGATCTATGACCTCGGTTGCCCCGTCCGTGCGTGAGCCCACCCGCAGGTCGTGCAGGACGACCCGCACCCGACCCCGGAGCGCGTACCAGTAGTCCGCCTGGTGCAGATGGAAGTGCAGCCCGACCACGGCACCGGCCTGCTTCTCGGAGCGGTTGCCCTGAATCATCTCGGGGCGGTCGGGGAACCAGCTGCGCCTGTAGGTCTCGACGAACCGGCCCCGCTCGTCGCCGTGCACGTCGGGACGGACCACGAGGACGTCCTTTATGACCTCGGAAGGGATCAGCTCGGGCATGGCGCGAACGGTAGTGGGTAGCCCCGCTACCGGTCGAAACGCCCGAAGCCACCCCGGTAGAAGAGCAACGGGCTGCCCTCGCCCTCGCCGATCTCCATGGCCACCACGTGACCGGTGACCAGCTCGTGGTCGCCGCCGTCGAAGATGTCGCCCAGGCGGCACTCCACGATCGCCAGCGAGTGGTCGATGATGGGCGCTCCCGTGATGCCGTGGCTCCAGCCGACGCCCTCGAACTTGTCGCCGCCCGTGATGGCGAAGGCGCGGCAGAGCGCCTCCTGGTGTTCGCCGAGGATGTTCACGCAGAACGCGCCCGCCTTGGCGATGCGGGGCCAGCTCGTCGAGCTGCGGGCTGGGGCGAGAATGACCATCGGCGGATCGAGGGAGAGGGCGGCGAAGGCCTGGCAGCTGAAGCCGACGGGCACACCGTCCTCCAGCGCAGTGACGATGGTGATCCCGGTGGCGAAGTGGCCGAGCACCTCGCGGAACCGGGCCTGGTCGAGGCCCGATGTCATATGAGGGTGATTATGCCCTACCCGCTACCCAGGTCATAGGACGTGCGACGCCCTATGACCTCCGTCTCAGGCCTTACCGAGATCGATCGCCTGCGACTCGTGCGCCGACGAGACGTCCTCTATGACCTTGGCCTCGGGGAGCCGGCGGGCCTGGTTCAGAATGCGGTCGAGCTCGCGGTCGGTGTGCGACGGGTCGTGGTGCGAGAGCAGCAGGCGCTTGGCCCCGGACTCCGCTGCCACGTGCACCGCATAGGCCGCGGTCGAGTGGCCCCAGTCCGCCTTGGCCGAGAACTCGTCGTCGGTGTACTGCCCGTCGTGGATCAACAGGTCGACGCCCTGCGACAGCTCGAGTACGGCCTCGGGAATGGCGCGCCGGTCGAGCGGCGCCTGGTGGTCCGACATATAGGCGATGGAGCGGCCCTCGGCCTCTATGCGGAAACCCAGCGTCACGCCGGAGTGCGGAATGGGCCGGGCCATGATCTTCGCGGAGCCGATGGAGAAGTCCTCGGAGCCGACGTCGATGGTGATGAGCTCGCCCCGGAACTGCTCCATGTGGATGGGGAACACCGGCGGCTGCACGGCCGCGTGGAGCGCGTCCTTGAGGCTGCCCGTGGGCTGCCCCGGCCCATAGACGGTGAGACGTGCACCGGGGTCGTGCAGCGGGCCGAAGAACGGGATCCCCAGGATGTGGTCGAAGTGGAGGTGGGTCAGCAGCGCCGTGGCGTGCAGCGGAGTCCCGAGCGCCCGCACCTCCCGGTGCAGGACATCGCCCAGCGCACGGAGCCCGGTGCCCAGGTCCACGATGAGCGGCTCGTCCCCCTCGATGTCGACGACCAGGCAGGAGGTGTTGCCCCCGTAGCGCCGGTAGCGGTCACCCGAGCATGGGCACGACCCCCGTACGCCGTAGAACGTGACGTTCACCCACTCGACGTTACCCCGCACAGGGGCAGTACGTTCTGCACCTATGCCGACTGAGCAACGGACCGTCACGGCCAACGGGTTGGAATTCGCCTGCCTGACCGACGGGCCCGAGGACGGGCCGCTCGCCCTCTGCCTGCATGGGTTTCCTGATTCGGCGCACACGTGGCGCCACCTGCTTCCCGCACTGGCTGCGGAGGGATTCCGCTCCGTGGCGCCCTTCCAGCGCGGGTACGCCCCGACGTCTGTTCCGGCCGACGGTCGTTACCAGGTGGGCGCGCTGGTGCAGGATGCCAACGCACTGCACGAGGTCCTCGGGGGCGGTGACGACGCCGTGCTGATCGGACACGACTGGGGCGCGCTGGCCACCTATGGGGCCGTGGCACACCAGCCGGCGCGCTGGCGTCGTGCGGTCACCGCCGCCGTTCCCCCGACCGCGTCCATCGGGATGTCGTTGTTCACCTACGCCCAACTCCGGTGCAGTTGGTACATGTTCTTCTTCCTGTCCCCGACGGCGGAGATCGCCCTGCCGATGGAGGACTACTCCTTCATCGACCACCTGTGGCGCGACTGGTCGCCCGGCTACGACGGGACGTGGGATGTGGCGCGGGTCAAGGAGTCGATCGGCGACCCCGAACACATCGTGGCGGCGATCAGCTACTACCGCGCCATGTGGGACCCGACGCTGCAGGCGCCTGAGCTGGCCGACGAGCAGGCGGCGGCGTTGCTACCGACGCCCAAGCCGACCCTGTACCTACACGGCCGCGACGACCAGTGCATGCTGCTTTCCTCCATGGGGTCCCCGCTCGATTTCATGGCCGAGGGTTCCAAGGTCGAGGTCATAGATGACGTCGGCCACTTCCTGCACGTGGAACAACCCGACGTGGTCAACCGGCGGATCATCAGCTTCTTGACGACCTAGCGGGACGTCAGTCCTGGGGCCGGCTCAATGACGGGGTCGCCTCGTCGGCTCGCCGCTAGTGCAGCCGGAGGACGGGATCCTTCCCACCGGACCATCCAGCGAAGCCCTCCACGATGACGGCCACGGCGATGCGTGCAGCCCGCGGCGCGTCATCGGGCCAGCCGCAGGCGGCGGCGAGGTCGCTCCGCCGCACCCCGCCCTGGCGCAGGGCATGGAGCAGGCGGCCCCTGCCCTGACGGTCCGATCCGGCGAAGGTGCTCTGGGGGCGCGCCGTCGGGCTCAACCGCCACGGGTCGATGGCGGTGGCGGTGTCGATGGCGGTGGCCGCTTGTCGACGGCGCCAGGCGCACTGACGCCGCAGCGGGCACTGGCCGCAGCTTGGGCGTGCCGCCGTACAGACGGTGGCACCCAGGTCGAACATCGCCTGGTTGAACTCCCACGACTCGCCGGCCGGCACGAGTCGGTCCCCGAGCGCCGTCGCCTCCCGCACTGTCAGCGGGGCACCCGCCACCGCGCGCGCCAGGACGCGCACGCCGTTGGTGTCGACCGCGGCCACGTCGTCCCCGAAGGCGAAGGCGCGTAGTGCCCGCGCCGTATACGGCCCGACCCCAGGCAGCGCGCGTAATGCCGCATCCTCCTGTGGGACCCTGCCGTCATGGTCGGCTGTCATCGCCGCGGCCGCCCGGTGCAGATTCAGCGCGCGCCGGTTGTAGCCCAGCCCCGACCACAAGCGGACCACTGCCGCCGGTCCCGCTGCCGCGCAGGCCGCCGGCGTCGGAAAGGCGGCGAGGAAACGCTCGTAGTAAGGAACGACCCGGTCGACCTGGGTCTGTTGCAGCATGACCTCGGAGACCAGGATCGACCACGGGTCACGCGTGCGGCGCCACGGCAGGTCGCGGCGGTGCTCCTCCCCCCACTCCAGCAGGCGGCGCCGAAAGCGCCCGACCCGCTCGGCCCGGAGCGGCGGGTCCTCAGTCCCAGACGTCGTCGCCGTAGGGACGCTGCCGCGCCGGCGCGGCCGCCGTCTTCCAGACCATCAGCTTGCGTCGGAAGTAGCAGACCTCCTCGCCGCGTTGGTTGAAGGCCTTGGTCTCGACGGTCACGATGCCCCGGTCGTCCTTGGACTTCGACGGCGTGGCGTCGAGGACCCGGGTCTCGGCATAGATAGTGTCGCCGTGGAACGTCGGGAAGCGGTGCAGCAGTGACTCGACTTCCAGGTTGGCGATGCACGAGCCGCTGACGTCAGGCACGCTCATGCCGAGCGCGAGCGAGTAGACGAGGTTGCCCACGACGACGTTCTTGCCCTGGACGGTCTCGTGCTCGGCGAACCACGCGTTGGTGTGGAGCGGGTGATGGTTCATCGTCATCATGCAGAAGAGATGGTCGTCGTACTCGGTGATCGTCTTGCCGGGCCAATGCCGGTAGATGTCGCCGGGAACGAAGTCCTCGAGGTAGCGGCCGAAGGGCCGGTCGTAGACAGTCACTCGTCTGCCGCCTGGGGACGCGGTCGGGTGGTGAAGCCGAGCGAGGCGCCCGGAAGCGACTCCCCGTCGATCATCAAGCGCCAGGCGAAGCGCGTGCCCGGCGCCAGCGGGAGCGGCCCCAGATTGACGGCGAGCGCCACGTCGATCGGCGAGCCCTCGGGAATCCCGAGGGGCTGGCTCACCGTGAACTCCCCGCGCACCTCGACCGGCTGGGTCCCGTCGGTCGTCTCCATCAACACGGGCTGGCCGTCGGCGTCCTCGAGGAAGAGCTCCCAGTGATGTGAGGCCTCAGCCTCGTGCCAATCCACGTCGATCTTCAGCGCCACGGCGGAGGGCACCGGGTCGGGCCCGGTCATGCTCCAGCCGCCGCCCAGAATGAACAGCTTGCCGTCGGATACCTGAGCCGCGTCGCACAGCAACATCGTTACTTTCACGAGGAGGGAGGTTACCGGTCGTCGGCAGAGGTCTCGGATCTGCCGGTGTGCGCCCCGGATCGTGAGGAGCCTGGCCCGCCCGCACCGTAGAGTCGCACGCATGGTGGAGCCGTTGGACCCCGAGGCCGTGGGCGACATGAAGGGGCTCCGGGACGACGTGTACCGGCGCCCGTTGGCGACCGCCCTGGGGCGCCTGGGCCTCGGTCCCGGTTGGCGCTGCGTCGACGTGGGCGCCGGCGGGGGCGACGTGTCGGTGGCGCTGGCCGAGATGGTGGGCCGGGACGGGAGGGTCTACGCCGTCGACAGCGACCCCGCGGCACGCGACGAGGTGGCGCACGCAGCGGCGGCGTACGCGCAAGTGATCGCGCTGACCCAGGCTGGCGAAGACCTCTCTCTGCCTGAGGAGGTCGACCTCGCCTTTTGCCGCTTCCTCCTCCTGCACGTCCTCGAGCCCGAGGCCGTCGTGCGCATGATGACCGCCGCCGTTCGGCCGGGCGGCTGGGTGGTCGCGCAGGAGCCCATCACGTCGGCTGGCCGCATCGCGGGGTCGGCGTTGTCGATGCCGGACGCCCGCCATCCCGACGTCGGAGCTGTCCTCCCGACGCTGGTGCGCGACGCAGGGCTCGAGGTGGTGGACGCCTGGGCTGAGGCGCCGGCGGGTGTCGGGCCTGGTCCCGTGACGCGGTACTTGGAGTCGCTCACGGGTGTTGATCCCGGCGACGACCCGGTGGTTCTTCCGCCGCTGGTGACGGTGATCGGCCGCCGCGTCTGAGCACCACCTGCGGGCGGGGAGAAGGGGTACTTTTGTTAGCCATTAGGGTCGCTCAGCGTGACGACGCCCCCTGCACCAGACCTCGCCGCCGCCGCTGACGCGGTCGACCTGGCCCAACACCTGGTGGACCAGGCCTGCGTCGCGGTGCGCGAGCACGGCGGCGTCGATGCCAACCAGGTGGTCGCCTACGACGTGGCGCATGCGGCGGCTGCAGTCGCAACAGCCCGGGCCACGCTCGACTACGGCGTCTTGGGTGAGGTCGAAGCCCGCATTGCCGCGGCGTTCGCGGCCGATGTCGTAGCCGACCTCGTCGGCCGCGTGGCCGGGAGGGAGGCGTTGTGGGGGGTCGAGCCCGGCTGGGATGCAGCGGCCGCGGCCTTCCTGCACGAGCAACGCGATCCGGCCGTGCTGGCGTCCTTGGCCACCACCGAAGGGCCGCGCCACTTGGGCGAGGACTTCGAGCTGGTGCGCGAGACGTTCCACCGCTTCGCCGAGGAGAAGGTCCGACCACATGCGGAACACGTGCACCGCGAGAACCTGGATATCCCCGAGGAGGTCATCGAGGGCCTGGCCGAGCTCGGAGGCTTCGGACTTTCCGTCCCCGAGGAGTACGACGGCTTCGCGTCCGGCGGGGAGAGCGACTACATGGGCATGGTCGTCGCCACCGAGGAGCTGAGCTGGGGCTCGCTGGGGGTCGGCGGCTCACTCATCACACGGCCCGAGATACTCACGCGAGCGCTCGTCTACGGCGGGTCCGAGGAGCAGAAGAAGCAGTGGCTGCCCAAGTTGGCGTCGGCCGAGATCCTGGCCGCAGTGGCCGTCACGGAGCCCGACTTCGGATCCGACGTGGCCGGCATCGTCACGGCCGCCACGCCCACCGAGGGCGGGTGGGTGATCAACGGCGTCAAGACGTGGTGCACCTTCGCCGCCCGAGCGGACGTGCTGATGCTGTTGGCCCGCACCGACCCCGATCGCTCCCTCGCCCACCGCGGCATCTCCATGTTCATCGTCGAGAAACCGCGTGGTGACGGCCACGGCTTCGTCTTCACTCAAGAGGACGGTCCGGACCGCCCAGGCGACCTGGCCACGGGCCGGCTCGAGGGACGACCGATCGATACTCTCGGCTACCGGGGCATGCACTCCTACGAGCTGGCCTTGGAAAACTGGTTCGTCCCCGAATCCAACCTGATCGGCGGCGCCGACGGGCTGGGCAAAGGCTTCTACCTGCAGATGCAGGGGTTCGAGAATGGCCGGCTGCAGACGGCGGCCCGGGCGCTGGGTGTCATGCAGGCGGCCTACGAGGCGGCCGTCGCCTACGCAGCCGAACGGAAGGTGTTTGGAGCGCCGATCGGCGAGTACCAGCTGACCCAGGCCAAGCTCGGTCGCATGGCGGTGATCATTCAGGCCACGCGCCAGAGCTCTTACCACGTGGCGCGCCTGATGGCGCAAGGCGACGGCACGCTGGAGGCGTCCATGGTCAAGGCGTATGTGTGCCGGGCGGCGGAGTGGGTGACCCGCGAGGCCATGCAGATACACGGCGGCATGGGGTACGCCGAGGAATTCCCCGTGAGCCGCTACTTCGTCGACGCGCGCGTGCTCTCTATTTTCGAGGGTGCCGACGAAACGCTGGCGCT
>Ga0302229_10001505_pt1 | contig 17609 bp, 16 predicted proteins | sample II_Palsa_N1_3_FD_193518 | JGI IMG/M metagenome (GOLD analysis project Ga0302229, IMG submission 193518) | Peat permafrost microbial communities from Stordalen Mire near Abisko, Sweden - II_Palsa_N1_3 | ecosystem: Environmental > Terrestrial > Soil > Palsa > Peat permafrost | place: Sweden... | reverse complement strand
CGGGCAGTCGCCGCCGTCCAGTCGGCCTCGAACCTCGCCAGAGCCGCCGGGTCCAGACGCGCCACGGCCGCACGGATTGCCGCAGGCTCGCGATCCGGCAGCGGCACGACCGGCTGCTCCCCGGATATCGGCAGATGGCTCATTGGTAGTCAGGGGCGCGGTGCCGCGAGCGGCCCGTTTCCCCATCCCCCTTTCAATCCGTACGTGCGGTTTTCCCGTATACGGCTTACCGATGATCTTCTTGACATGGTTACGCTGCCTTCGGATAGCGGATCGTGCCCGAGAGCTTGTGCAGGCCCAGCCCGTACATCCATTCTTCCGTCCACTGGCCGGCCTGCCCGGCGCGCAGGTTCCTGCCGCGCTTCTTGATCAGCAGGCGTTTCAGCCGCCACGCGGCATACCGGTCGACCTGGAGAAACTTGATGGCGGCGTTCCCGGTGCGGAAGTAGTTACCCCAGCCGCGCAGCAGCGGGTTCAGGTCCGCGATCACCTCGCGGATATCCTTCACCCCTACGCGGTTGCGGCCGGTGCGGTCCCGGATCTTCTCCCGGATGCGCTTCATGGCCCGCTGCGAGGGCCAGCGGTGCAGGTAGTAACGGACGATCCGTTTCTGCTCCCACAGCTTCCCCGGCATGCGGGCATGAAAATGGCAGCCGAGGAAGTCCAGCCCCTCCCGGCCTTCCCGGAGATCCACCACCTTCGTCTTATCCGGGTGCAGCTCCAGCCCCAGCCCGGCCAGGATCTCCCCGGCCGCGTCCAGGGCCGCCCGGGCCGACGGACATGGCCTTCGCCGTGACATGAGCGGCTCGGCTCCTCCGTTATACATCTGACGAGGCTCAACGACGAACCGGGGCCTGCTACCGGGCACTCCGGTGTCTACCCGGACGGGACTTCCACCCGCAGGCCTGGACCAGCTTCCAGGACGCACCATGAAACCGATGCTAACGTACCCCTCCGACAGCCCGCAGGCTTCAAGTCGGCTCAGGCGCATTGGCTCCCAGGAGCACCCCCCTAAGCGCCAGCACAGCAGATAACCAGCCATTTGAGCATCATCTGGACCGTGTGCACGGCTTCGCGCAGCGCCGCCCATCAACCGCCCCAGTTGACTTGCGCACCAGGGTGGCTCAACTCAGATCGCCCGCGGGCCCGGCGATGTGCCAGCACGCACTATGCGCCGGGCTGATCTACTGCCGACGAACAGCCTGGCCGCGCAATGTCGCAGCCGCGTCCTGGCCGCAGCGCGCCGCGCCGGTGCGCCTGGGTGGCGGCGAACCGCCCGGCCCCAACCCTACTGCTCCCCGGAGCACCTCGGTCGGCTAGCTGATCATTTAACGCGCATCGGCACAATTCGCCTGCTCATATCGTCGCTCGCCTAATCATCTGGCCCGGGATGCTCAGGTCCAGCCAACAACACCCATATTGGACTACTTTTTCATATTTGAACGAGTAAACATTCATAAGCTCGCCCAGATGACGCATACTGAAATCCCGACCTTGCCGAGGAAGCGATGCGAAATCTGCCGGTCTGGCTTTCCGGGGCCGACGCCGAGGTGCTCGCCCGCTTTCCCGGCGACCGCGCCCGGTATACCACCCTGGGTTCCATGCTGCTGGTTACCGGGGCAATGGCCACGGTTTCCATGTGGTTCGCCTTGCACTCGGCGCTGGGCGTCAGCGCCCTAGCAGCGATCCCGTTCGCGCTGGCCTGGGGCCTGGGAATCATCACGATTGACCGGATGCTGGTCGATGCAGCGGTCCGGAAGCTCCATGGTCCCGATGGCCAACCTAGCGCCGCCGAACAGCCCCGCCCAGCCAAACAACCCGGCCCAGGCGGGGAATACCGCCCAGCCAACGAGCACCACGCAGCAGAACAAGCCGGCCAGGGCGGAGAAACGGAAGAGAAGAACGGGCAACCTGCTTTGGATGGCCTTGCCTCGCGTCGCGCTCGCGCTGCTGCTTGGCGTCGTAATCTCGACCCCGATCGTGCTGCGGATCTTCCAGTCGGAGATCAAGACCCAGATATCGATCATTAAAGACAACAACGAGGTCAACTTCCTGAACTCGCAGCAGCACAGCGCGATTCAGGCCCGGATCAACACCTGGCAACCCATAGTCACCAACCTGCAGGGCGTCATCACCTCCAACGGGGCCAAGCCGCTGAACCCTGACAGCGACCCAGTCGTCCAGGGACTGACCATCCAGCTAACCAATGAGCAGAGCGTCGCCGCCACGGACTACGAGGCGTGGCAGTGCCAGCTCTACGGCGGCTGCGGCGCCCCCAAGGGATCCGGCCCGCTCGCGGCGGCCAGCGAGAAGCGCTACGACGCCGACGAGACCCAGATCGCCAGCCTCACCACCCAGATCCAAGAGCGCGAGCAGGCACTGCAGGCCGCCAGCGCGACCTCGCAGGCGGCTCGGCTGGGGCAGGCCAAGAGCGCGCTGCCGAACGCGCAAGCCCAGCTCAAGGCGGCCCAGACCGAAGAGGACGCTCTGCTGAGCAACTTCCAGTCGGCCAATGGCGCCACCAACGGACTGCTGATCCGGCTGCAGGCCCTCGACTAGCTAACCGCGGGAAGTGGCGACCTGCAGGCGGCCCGGTGGGCACTCTTCCTCCTTTTCGCCATGTTCGAGCTTCTCCCCGTGCTGACCAAGATCTTCCAGAGCATCGGCGAGCCGACCAGCTATGAACGGGGCCTGACGAAGGTCGATGAAGAGCGCTACGACGCGCTCACGGCTCCGCTTACCGACGCGGAACGGATGGAAAGCGCCAAGAGCACCGCCTGGGCCAACGTCCGCCCCCAAGTCGTGACCCAGTACGGGACGGCCTATCTGGCCACGGCCTGGACCAGGGCCCCGGCCGGCGGCAGCCCGGCCCAGGGGCGTCGCGCCCGGTGGCCGAGACGGCCGCGACTGCGCCCCTCTGACGCCGTTCCCGTGGCCGGCCATCCCGTGCCGCCGGTTACCGGGAATTTCCTCCAGCAGTACGTGCCGGCCGCGGCCACCGGACCACACAACGGCCACGCACCGGGGAGCGGGCCGTGACCCGGCGGCGGACCAGGTTCAGGCTGCTGGCCGTCTCGGTGGCGGCCGTCGCGATCCTGGCCGGGGCAGCCTCGGCCGGGGCAGCCTCGGCCGCGGCGGCCCCGGCCGCGGCCGACCCGTGCGCGGCGGCGGCCCGGCAGCTCCAGTCGGGGCAACTGACGCTCAGCCAGGCCGAGGCCCTGGAGGCCAGCCTGCCGCAGACCGCCGAATGCGCCCCGGAACGCACCGCGATCACCGCGCTGTCCAACGCACAGCAACTGTTCGCCGTCGGCCTGACCGCGGACGCGGGAACGCAGATCATGAAGGCCCTGAACGCGGTACCGCTGCTGAAGCTGCCCAAGGGGTTTGTCCCCGCCGCGTTCGCGGGCTCGTCGCCGCCCGCGGCCTCGTCGCCGTCCGCAGTGTCCGCGACCCCGAAGCCTGGCGGCTTCTCCCTGCGGACGGCCTGGGACTGGCTCGCCATCCCGGTCACGCTCGGCCTCGTGCTAGCGCTACTGCTGACCATAGCGCCCTGGCTGTATCCCCGACTCCGCAGCCGCCTGCACATCCAGCCGTTCAGCCTGGCCGACGCCGCCGCCGGCATCGATCCTGGCGGATTCCGCCGGCAAGTGCTGGACGAGCTGCAGCGGCTGGCGGACGAGCGCGCGCGCAACGAGGCCGATCGGACGCTGCGGCTCGATATCGCCGGCCCCTACGAAAGCCAGCTCGACGTCCATTCGGTCACCGACGGAATCAGCCCGATCGGGCCGGTGCTAGGCCGGTACCTGAACTGGCTGCTCAACAAGATCCCCGGCCGCTGTCGAGTGCTGACCGGGGTGCTGCTGCGCGAGCGGGGCGTACGGCTGAAAATCGCGACTGTGCACGGCGAGGTCGAGCCGGGTGGGAGTGAAACCATCTGGCACGATGAACTGCGCCTGCCCGCCCCAGGGGCGGTCCGGGATCCGGTCGCGGCCCGGTTCGCCCCGCTGGCGACGGCGGCGGCGGCCTGGATCATCCTCACCCGCTACCCGCAGTACAGCCTGGGCGGGGCCCGGAGCTGGCGGAGCTTCACGCAGTTCGCCGCGGGCTGTTCCTGGCAGGACGAGCGCCGGCTGCTCAAGGCCCGGGAGCTGTACGCGGCTGCCTATCAGACCGACCCGGACAACCTCGCCGCCGCCTATAACCTGGCGACGCTCCTGCTGCTGGCCACCGACGACCCCGAGTCGGTGCGAGACGGCCGCCGACTGCTCGAGTACGTGCTCGCCGCGACCGCAGGCAAACCCGACAACCCGCAGCGGCTTCGCGCCCGGCATCTGTACGCGGTGGTCATGCTGGATGCCGACCGGTACACAGGTGATCTTGCCCCGCAGCCGGACGAGGTGAAGCGAGCGGGCGAGATCGTGGTCGACCTCGCCCTCGAGATGGAGGAGGAATCGCTGAGACGGGAAGCCCGGGCACCGGGCGACCAGGGACGGTTCGGTGAGCTGCCGACCCGGCTGATCGAACGCAGCCTGGGGGCCGTCGTCGCCTCGGCGGCGTGCTACCTGTTTCCCGGCACCGCCGACCCTGGGCAGCTCAGCTTTGACCCGCCGGCCGGGTCGCCCGGGTCCGCCGATACGGTTCTCGGGCTGCTCCGGCAGGCGAAAGGCGGGCCGCCAACCCCGGGAACGGCGGAGAAGCTGGCCGCATTCGCGAGAGTCTGCGAGCCGACCCCCGAGAGCAACTATGACCTGTACCGCTTCCAGCGGAAGCGGCTGCGCCTATGCCAGGAGGCCATCACCTTCATCAGGCTGGCCCAGCAGGCCGGCTCGGCCGGGTCCGCAGAGGAAACGGAGCGCCAGCTCCGCGAGCTGGAAGCGGCAAGGCGCAAGGCAGAAGGCGAGATGTCGGAGTACCTCAGCTCCGTTGCGAGCTCCGGCGATGCCCTCCTGATGGCCGCGCTGGACCGAGATGGCCCGGTCGTCCGGGAAAACGGTCCGGATGACGCGGATGGCGGGCGGGACCCGGAGACGCGGTTCCGAGAGGACGCCTACCGGGAGACGAACGCCTACCGCGACGAGGATTCCGCCTATTCCGAGCCAACATTCCCCTTCACCCCGGGCCCGCCGCAGGGTGACCAGCCCGGTTACCCAACCCTCCAGGCCGGGGCAGAGCCGGCGGCCCCAGCCCCACGGCCGAACAGGCTATCCGACGACGATCCGGAGGCGAGATCCTGACTCTCCGGGCCCGGCCGGTAGCCGGCCTAGCACGGCGGAGCGAGGCGGGACTAGAGGATTCCGTGCCGCTGCAGCACCTCATGGGAAACACAGCCGACTGGGGATGGGCAGCTAGAATGTCGCCATTCAGAACGGCATTTCGGCGCGATCCCTACAGCCACGCCGAAAACGGCTGCAGCGGCTGACGCAAGCTGACTATAGGTCCGGCACCTTGTACTTAACAGCGATAAACCACAAACTCGCTGGTCAAGGGTAGTGCATTGTAATGGCTTTTTGGTGCATTCGCCCCTCGGACACGTATACATAGTCCTGACCTGCGGTTTCGAGCATCGCGCTATAAGAAACCGCGTAAAATCCCAGGTCAGGCACATTGGAGTGCAAGTCCCTCCCGGAGTGCTCCCATAGACCCATCGCGGCGTGCCGCGCCGTAAGAGTGAAGCCAGCTGCGGGGACGGGAATTCATCAAGCGGGCCGAGCGAGCCGCTGATGAACAGTGGCACAGGATGGACACGCCGACCGGTACCTCTGGACTACGCGGAGCCGACCCGCCGCGGCCCGAGTTAACCCAGCCGAGTCGTTTGGCCACTGTCAATCAGGACCTGGTCGCCGGGCCGCCAGCCCGGACCGAGACGAGATGCGCACCTGGCCGGCGAAGACTACGACCCCGCGCATTTCAACCTGACCGCGGCCAGCGCCGCTGCGGCATCAGTCTGAGTGAACCCGCTCTTCCCGGTACGCCTTCGCGACCAACTCCTTGGCCGCCACCCGCTCGGCATGGATTTCCCTGGCTCTGGGCGGCAGGGATGCACCGACTTCCACCGCGAAGTCAATGTATTCCTGGTCACCGGGCCGTTCGTTCAGGCACTCGGTGACGAGCGCGGCGGCCTGGGCGACGTCACCGCGGCACTCAGCGATCCTCGCACGCAGGAAGGTGAGCTCTGGCCCGGCCAGCGCCAGGCTCGCGGCGAGCCGGTCAAGCAGTTCGTCCTCCGGGGTGCCCCTGAACCGGTCAAGGAGCATCTCGTGCCAGGCGGCCAGGTCCCTGGCGCGCTCGCCGCGCCGGTAGCGCGTCTCATCGAAAGATCCGTACACGGTGCGCGAGCGTCCCGGGTCCGCCCGTCCGGCCGTGTCCAGCGCGTCCAGGTAGGATCCGGCGAACGTCCGCCACATGTCCGGCGTGGTGAGCAGCCGGGCGAGCGGAACGGCCAGGGCTGTCTCCTTCTCCGGCACCTGGCCGTAACCCCGCCGGGTCCAGCCGTACGCCGACTCCCAGCGGATGAGCTGCTCCGGCACGCGCCGGGCGAAGGCCGCGAAGCCGTCATGACGCAGCACCGACTCCCACAGCACGGCGACGGCATCAGAAACCACGAACTTGGCGGCCTCCACCGGGTCATCAGAGTGGAAGCAGTCATAACTCTTCATGTCGCAGGCAAGGTCAACCATCCCGGCCGGCGTGAGGCACCCGGCGGTCACCGGCCGTGTAGGCGCCGTCCTTCGCCAGCCCGACGAACGTTGTCACCTCGTCCAGCACGGCGCCAGGATCCGGCAGTTCCTTCTTCGGCTTCACCTTAGCCTCGATCCACCGGCCGGATTTGGATGGTGGCTGGACGGAATCAGCGGTCGGCTGATTTGATCTTGGCAGTGAATTGGGCGTTCGTTTTCCGCCGCTTGCCTGTTCTGCGGCTTGTCCGGGGTTCCTGGCTTGGGGTCGGGGTTCGGGTGGCCGCTTGGGGCCGTAGCGATGCGGTGACCGGGTCCGGGCTGGTCAGGCCGCAGCTGCGGGCGGGCCGCAAGCGGCAGCGAGCAGGGTCATCCATTCGTGTTCGCGGTGCCAGCCTTCGGGCAGGTGAAGGGTGATGTGCCCGCGCCCTGACCGGGCGGTGCGGGCGGCGACGTTGATCAGGTCGCGGCGCAGCGTGGCGCCGCGGGCCCTGGCGTACGCCAGGCTGGCCAGGGCTCCGGCGGCGCGCAGCAGGTTGCAGGCGATGGCGGCGCAGGTGAGCCAGGCAGCGTTGGCGGGAAACGAGCCGGAGGGCATGTGAGCGAGCGGACCGCTGGTGACGTCGGCGAAGACCTGCTCGACGACAGCGTGGTCGCGGTGCTGTCCCTCGGCCTGGAGCAACGTTATCTTGAGCTTCCGTGTCAGCCGGGGCCGTGACCTGCGGCGTCCCGTCGTGGACAGTGTCGCCGACGGGACGCTCGCAGCCTGATCGCGGCTGTCTCACCCCTCTGGATTGTTACCTGATCGAACCCCGGCGGACCGCTGGTCGCCGAGTGCGCGGGCGAGCTGACGCCGTAGCCGTGCGTTCTCGTCGGCGAGCTGCCTGTTGCGGTCGAGCGCAGCGGTGAGCCTGGCGCGCAGTGACGCGTCGGTGGATCGCTGGCCGGCCGGAATGGCGCCGGCGGAGCCGGCGCCATTTGTTTTCTGCCTCAGGCGGCGGATCTGATTGCTGATGTCGGGCTGGGTATAAAGCCATGACCGGGAAACCCCTGCCGCCCGGCCGATGCCGGCGAACGTCACGGGGGTGCCGGCCCGGTCGAGCTCCCGCAGGGCCTGCACGGCCCTGGCCCTGGTCAGCTCGTGACGCCGGGCGGCGGCCTCGGAGAGCGGGTCAGGACGCACCGGCGACCTCCTCCTTCCCGTCCGTTCCCTCGTCCTCGAGGGTCGCGATGATCTTGCCCAGGTTGCCGGCGACCTGCCGGTTCATCTCGGCGACACGATCGTGTCCGGCGGCCTCGGCCGCCGATATGATCTGCAGGGTGGCCTGCCGCTGGGCATGATGCTGCGGGAGGAACTCCGCCGTGGTCAGGAACATCGGGCAAGTCAAACAACTGTTCGCATGCGGGCAGGTCTTGACGAGTGGCAGCTGGCAGTAGCCGTTCGGCAGCGCCTGGGTGGCGCGGGACAACTGCTGCTTCGCCCAGGCGGCGTCGCCGAGCGGGCCGTCGGGGCTGATCTGGACGGGCTGCCCCTCGGCGTTGACCTTGCGGGCCCGTTCCCAGTGCTCACGGACGGTCTTATCGGACAGCCGGGCGTAATGAGCTGTCATGGCGGGTGAGTCATGATCGAGTATTTTCTGCACGACATGCTGCGGGACGTCCCGGTTGATCAGGACTGTTCCCAGCGTGTGCCGCCACTGGTGGGGCGTGAGATGGACCGGTGCCCCGTGCTCGTCGCGGACGTCGCAGTCAGCCAGCCAGCAGTAGAGGGCCCCGCGGTAGGTGGCGCCGCCGACCGGCCGGTTTCCGGGCAGGTTCCTCTGCGGCTGGGGGAACAGCACGGGGGTGCCGTCCGGCCAGCGGAGCCGGACGCGGTCGCGCTGGGCGCCGATCATGGCCGGGAGCTCGTCGTCGATGGGAACGAGTGCCTCGCGTTTCATCTTGGTGTTCCAGTAGCGCAGGTAGGGGGCGCCGTCAGGATCGGTGACGGTGCAGTCCCAGGGCAGGCTGACGGCGCTGGAGATCCGGAGTCCGCAGCGGATCAGGATCACGGTGATCAGCCGGTAGGCGGGGTTGTCCCAGCGGTCCAGGTTCGCGGGGCTCTCGACCTGGGCCATCACGTGCTGGGCGACCGCCCGGGGGAGCCGCTGGCCGAGCTTGGGGTAGTCCTCGGGGTAGAACACCGCGGCGGCCGGCAGCGCCCCGTTGTCCCACCCGTGCCGGCGCGTGTCCCGGAAGAGCCCGTTCAGCGCCGAGATGTGCCCTTGGCAGCTGGACGGGCTGAGGCTGGCGGACAGGTCGGCCAGGTAGCGTTCCAGCAGCGGCCGGGCGATGGAATCCGGGCCGCCGCCGGGGGCATGGGCCGCCAGGAAGGCGGAGAATTTCCGGATTGCCCGGACGCCCTGCGACACCTCGCCGGGGCTCAGCCCTGCTGACAGCCGCCACCGGCACCAGCGCTTGGCCAGGGCGGCGAGCCACGGCTGGCTGACCGGGGCGAAGTCGATGGTGGCGACGTTCTTTCCCGGCTGGATGCCCAGGTTGCGCAGGCGCCACTTGCTGCGGGGGTATTCCACGTCCCAGCCGCTGCCGAGGGCCAGGTGCTCGACCCGGTCCCGGGCGTCCAGGACGAACTGGCGTCCGCCGCGGACCGTGATGCCGCCCGGGCCGGGCTGCGCCCACTGCTCTTCGGTGCGTTCCAGCAGCGAGACGGCTCCCGTCGAGGCCAGGTCGCGCAGGAACCGCTGGACCAGCACGGGGAGAAGCCGGGCCTGCCGCTCGTCCCCGCGGCACTGCAGCGCGTACTGGATCTCCAGCCGCAGCCGCCCGGGAAGGCAGCGCACGTCGATCCATTCGTGCCCGGGACCGGGATCGGCGCAGGCGGCGGCGTGCTCGCCGGGGTCAGGCCGGCCGGCGCGCCGCCAGCTCGCGTAGTGCGTATGGCAGAACGGCGTGGACGGCATTGTCCACCGGCCGCAGGCGGAGACCAGGCAGTCGCCGGGCGGCGGCGAGGGCGGGGCATAGTCCAGGCCCGCGATCCAGGCAGGGTGGCCGGGCCGTCCGGCCATGGCCCACCGCTGGAAGTGCCGTTCGCAGAGGCCGCGGGCGCGATGGCAGTAGTTGCAGCCGGGAACCGCGCAGGCCGGCGGCGGCCGGTGCCCGGTCCATCCCGGCCTGGTCGATGCCGTGAACCGGGCCAGGTCCGGCTTGCCTTCTTTCGTCCAGCGCGCATGGTGGCTCCAGCACATGGCCCTGGTCCGGGCGGGACGCTCGCAGCCCGGCACTGCGCACGCGGGCCCGCCGAATACCGGGTCCCGCGGGTCGAAGGTCAGCACATCGGCCCGGAACTCCGGGCGCACTGCGGCCAGCAGCTTCTCAAGCAGCCCGGCCGGGACCTGTTCCTGCCCGGTTTCCTCGCCTGGCACGCTCACCGGCTTTCCTTCCCGTCATCGAAGACGGTCGCGGCGATGCTGACCGCGACGCCGCCGCGGACACCGCGGGCGTGCAGGTAAACCGCCGTCCCGCTGGCGGACGGGATCTCGGTGGCCTCGTCCAGGCCCAGCGACTCCCGCCATTGCCCGAACAGGCCACGCCGGCCTGCAGCGGGAGTGAGCACCTGACCGGACAGCGCGCCACCGGACGCGGTGACCGTCCAGGCGAGCACCGGGATGTCCGGGTGCGCGGCCAGGATGGCGGCCAGCTCCGCGGCGGCCCGCTGCTGCCACCGGGCCCGGTCGGCCTGCGTGATCCAGCCGCCGGTCACCACTGCACTTCCTTCCCGGTGAACCAGCCGGCCTTCTCCAGCGCCGCCCGCGCGTCCTCCGCCGTCAGGTGCCCGTAAACGGAGGACGTGACTGCTACCGAGGAATGGCCCAGGAGCGCGGAGACGACCTCGATCCGGACGCCGTCGCGCAGCCACCTGGTCGCCGCCGAATGCCGGCACCAGTGTGGGTCAAAGTCGATGCCGGTCCTGGCCCGCAGCCGCAGGACCAGGTCATAGGCGGCCTGGTAGGTCCACGCGTGTCCCTTCGGCTCCGCCCAGAGGTTGACGAAGACCATGTCACTGTCGATGCCGCCGTACTCTTCGTGCAGGTAGTCCGCATAGAGCCGGATCAGCTCCGGCCCGACGGGGACCGTGCGTCCGCCGGACTTGGCCCTCGCCCCGTTCGCGTTCTCCCGCGGCACGATGCTGATCTCGCACTCGGCAGCCGCGATGTCCTCATGACGCAGGCCGAGTACCTCGCCGGCCCGGCAGCCGGTCTCATGCATCAGGGCGAGGTAAAAGCGGTCCCGCAGCCTCGTGCAGGCATCCAGGATCGCCTGCATCTCCGCGGCGGTCAGGACCCGCGGCAGCTTCTTCGGGACCTTCAGCGCGATCGCCCGCCCGCGATACGGCTTGTCCTTGCTGACGTGATGGAGGAAGGGCTTCCAGCCTCCTCGCCCGCCGGCCTTCCAGACGGCGAGCAGGTCGCCGACCCCAGCGCCGTTGCGGGCCTGGTGCGCGTAGAACGCGCCGACGGCCGCGAGCTTGCGGTTCACCGTCGATGCCCCGACATGCGCCGTCACCGACGGCAGCACCACGACCTCGCCCGCCCGGCCCGCAGGAGGCATCTGCAGCCACACGACGAACTCGCCGATGTCCTCCAGCCGGGCCTCGCGCCAGTCCAGGGCACGGAAGCCCAGGAAGGACCAGTAATCCTTCAAGTCATAGGCGTACGCCTTCACCGTGTTCGGCGACCGGCCGATGTCGGTGAGATAGGCCAGGAACCGGTCGACCGGGACGACCGGCACGTCGTCGTCTCCCAGCACGGTCCACGAACGGGTCCCCGAACCAGGGATCACCACCGGATGCACGAGCATCGTCTCCTCCTTCAGCAACGTCATGGACGAAGCAGGAGATAACCACGGATCAACCGCTATCCGGGCAGAAGAGAACGCTCGTGGTGGACGTCAAGGACACCTCAGCTGAGGCTGTAGATAATCAGCTCGAACGGCGAGTCGGTGAAGACCGCGTGGTAGCGCCAGACCGGGAACAGCTCGTCTTGCCCGGCACCGGCCTTGTGGTTCAGGTCCCGGACCCGGCGGACGATCAGCCGGGCGGTGACGGCCTGGCCCTTCTTCGAGGTGAAGGCCGTGTACTGCGCCTCGGCGACCTGCGCGTCGGAGACCCAGGCGCGCAGCTGGTCATCCCAGATCGCGCGCGGGTACTTGATGGCTGTCCAGGCGTCCTCGGGGATGGCGGCGATGGCGGCCTTGACCTTGGGATCGGCCGGGACCGTGACGGAGAACAGAGCGCCCGCCCGGCGGATCGCGGCGATCACCTTGCCCGCGTAATACGCCGAGTCCATCCGGACCACGATCAGCCCTGTGCACCCGGATTCCCGCGCCGTGGTGATGGCCTCGGCGGCGAAGCCGGCGGCGCCGCGGGCCGAGCCTGCGTTCCCGCCGCGCAGCCGGGTGGCCGCGATCACCGGCGCTGACAGCGGCGTGCTGATCACGGCCGCCAGCGCGTTCAGCCCGCGGACCAGCAGCGACTTGCCCTGGATCTTGGTGTGCCCGAAGGCCGCACCCTGCTTTTTGTGCCCGTAGACCCGCTTTTGCATGGAGTCGATGTCGAGGAAGGCCAGCTGGTCCTTGCCGGGCAGGAGCGGGGCGCGGCGGGCCAGTTCCGCGAGCAGCTGCCGGTTCACCGCCTCGAGCTGGCGGACGTTCCCCCAGGTATAGGAGCGCAGGTGCGAGCCCAGCGTGGACGGGGCCCGGATCCCGCCGAACAGGACATCCATGGCCCCGTGCCGCAGCAGGTCCATGTCATCGATGCTGTCCGCCCCGCCGATCATCCCCGCGACCAGGCAGGGAACCTTCAGCTGGGCGTTGACCCCGCACGGGCCGCCGGGCCGGACCTGCTCCGCGACCCGCTCGGTGAGCCCGGCTCGCTGCGCCAGCGCCATCACCGGGACCAGGCCGGCCCGCGACACGAGATTCGGGTCATCAAACGATGCGTGCGTCCTGGACAGGCTATGCAACAATCGCACTTGACAGGTGTCCTCTCGAACCAGGCGACGGAAGCTTAAGACACTCCTATCGTCCCAGTTCAGAGGGCACCTTTCGCATTGACACGCCCAGAAACCACCCTACTTACGCGGTGGATCGAGGCTAAGGCCCGGAAGCCCCGTCCCCATCGGGTCGCGGCGCTCTCCCGCGATCGATAAGGTTTCCCCATGCCCGATACCGTTCTGTACACCGCAGTGGCGACGTCGACGGGGGACGGCCGCAACGGCCATGTCGTTTCGTCAGACCATCGCCTCGACCTCGATCTCGCGCCACCCGTCGAGATGGGCGGCAGCGGCGAAGGCACCAACCCCGAGCAGCTGTTCGCGGCCGGGTACGCGGCCTGCTTCCACAGCGCTCTGCGGGTCGTGGCCCGCCGGGTCGGCGTGGATCCCGGTCAGTCGACCGTGACCGCCGAGATAGGTATCGGACCAGAGGGCGACGCCTACGGGCTGGTCGCCACGCTGGTGATCCACATCCCCAGCCTGGACCGGGAGCGGACCAGGGAAATCGCGGAGGCCGCGCACCAGGTGTGCCCGTACTCGCGGGCCACCCGCGGCAACATCAGCGTCGAACTGCGTGTGCCCTGAGCGTGGCTATTGATCTGGCCGCTATCGAGGCGGAGCGTGCGCGTCTGCGCGCCGAATACGTCAAGGCCGACCGGCCCGAAAGCAGCGCGCGCGGGATCCATCACACCGCGCTGCTCAGCTCCGACGTGGAGCGAACGATCCGCTTCTACGCCGGGATACTCGAGTTCCCGCTGACCGAGATCATCGAGAACCGTGACTATGCCGGGTCCAATCATTTCTTCTTCGACGTCGGCCACGGCAACCTGCTGGCCTTCTTCGACTTCCCCGGCCTCGATCTCGGCCCCTACGCCGAAGTCCTCGGCGGCCTGCACCACCTGGCGATCTCGGTGACGCCGGAGAAGTGGGCCGCGCTGCGCGCCAACCTGGACGCGGCCGGCATCGACTACGTAGAAGAGAGCGGCACCTCCTTGTACTTCCGCGACCCCGACGGCGCCCGCCTCGAGCTCCTAGCCGACCCGCTAGGCGAGATGTATGGCAGCCACGTCCTCTAGGACTTCCATGATCGCGAAGACTTCACCGTCCGCACAGACTGTCAACTCTTCGCGATGATGAACGTGCGCGCCCGGGGTGCTTTGTACGGGCTGGCGATCGGGGATGCGCTGGGGATGCCGACGCAGCTGCTGTCCCGCCGCGAGATCACCGAGCGCTGGGGCGCGTTGCTGCACGGCTTCGTGCCCGCTCCGCCCGGGCACCCGATCGCCGCCGGGATGCCCGCAGGGGCGGTCACCGACGACACCGAGCAAGCCGTCCTGCTCGGCCGCCTGCTGGTGCGGGGCGGCGGCGCGGTAGACCCCCGCGAGCTGGCGGCCGCCCTGGTCAGCTGGGAGCTCGACATGGCCGAGCGCGGCTCGCTCGACCTCCTCGGCCCCTCCACCAAGCGTGCGGTCGCCGCCGTCCTGGCCGGCACGCCGCCGGAAGAGGCGGGCGCCTCCGGCGACACGAACGGCGCGGCGATGCGCATCGCCCCAGTGGGTATCACTGTGCCGGCGACTGACCTGTCGAGGTTGGTCGACCATGTGGTCGCGGCCAGCCGCGTCACACACAACACCGGCCTCGCCCTGGCCGGCGCCGCCGCCGTCGCCGCCGCGGTGAGCGCGGGCGTCTCGGGCGCTGGGATCGCCGGGGCGACGGCGCTGGCGATCGACGCGGCGCGGATCGCGGCGGATCGCGGCCGCTGGGTGGCGGGCGCGGACGTCGCGGCCCGGATCGAATGGGCGACGGGCCTGGTCTCGGGCCGGACCCGGGCGCAGGCCGCCGAGCTCATCTACACGCTGGTTGGCACCAGCCTGGCCACCCAGGAATCCGTGCCGGCCGCCTTCGCCGTGCTGGCCGCGGTGCCGGGCGATCCGTGGCACGCCTGCCTGCTGGCGGCGTCGCTCGGCGGTGACTGCGACACGATCGCGGCGATGGCCGGCGCGATCGCCGGGGCCTGCCACGGCGTCACCGCCTTCCCGCCCGAGGCGATCGCCGTCATCGACGCCCAGGGTCTCGACCTCGCCCCGCTAGCCGATGACCTGTACGCAGTACGTATGCGCTCGCGGCCCGTGGTGAGATAACTCAGGTGAGCCAGCCGCTGAACCGCCCGCCGCTACAGCGCCTCCTGTTCGCGGGCGAGGCGATTGTCGACCTGCTGATGTGGATCCCCGCGCTGCCCGAACGCGGCGGAGACATGCTCTCGGAGTCCGCCGCCATCGAGGTCGGCGGCGGGTTCAACATCATGGCCGCCGCCGTCCGGCAAGGCCTGCCCGTCCTCTATTGCGGCGGTCACGGCACCGGCCCGTGGGGCGAGAAGGTGCGTGCGGCCCTGGCCGCCGAGGACATCGGGTGGCTCCGCGAGCCGGACCCGGACGTGGACACGGGTTTCGACGTGGCCCTGGTCGAGGCCGACGGGGAACGGACGTTCATCACTCACCTGGGTGCCGAATCGCTGCGCGGGCCGGACGCCTGGAACCTGGTCCGGGTCAGGCCAGGCGATGCGGTCTACGTGTCGGGCTACGGCCTGGTTCCGCCCGCCTCGGGCGCGATCCTCGGCGCCTGGGCCGCCGCCCTGCCGCCCGACGTCGTGCTGTTCGTCGATCCCGGCCCGCTGGTCGCGGACATTCCCGCGGCGGTCCTGGACCCGGTGCTGGCCCGCTGCGACTGGTGGAGCTGCAACCAGCGCGAAGCCGGCCTGCTCACCGGCACCACCGACCCGGCCGAAGCGGCCCGCCGCCTGATCACGCGAACCGGCCACGCCGACGTCATCGTCCGCACTGGCCCGGACGGCGCTGTGCTGGCCCTTCGTGCGGGCGGCGGGTCGGGCCCGATGGACCACGGCCTCTCGCTCAGCCAGATCCCGGCTCCCACGGTCACGGCGGTCGACACGACGGGCGCGGGAGACGCCCATTCCGGGGTATTCCTGGCCGCCCTGGCCGCCGGCTCGACCGCGATCGACGCCGCCCGTCGCGCCAACGCCGCGGCCGCCCTGGCCGTCACCCGCTCCGGAGCGGCCGTGTCCCCCTCCCGCGCCGAACTAGACCGGTTCCTGGCCGCCTCCGGCCTCGCGTCCTAACCCGGGGCCTCGACAGATAGCCGAAAAGCAGTACCAACGCCATCACGGGCAACGCGCTGGCCGACCTGCCCGAGGCCACCGTTATATTACGGCGTCGATGTTGTTTCGCTGGGCGCGGGTGAGGCCGTCGCCGTCGCCGTGGTCGTAGGCGTCGCCGTGGCCGTGGCCGTCGTCGTGGGTGCAGGCGTCGCCGTCGTCGTGGGTGTGGGTGTCGGCGTGGGTGAGGCCGATGCGGAAGCCGTGATCGAGTGCGACGGTGATGGCTTCGCCGGGGTTACCGGGGCCGGCTGGTCCGGCCCGGCCGCGGGCCCCTGGCCGGTGGTCGTGGGCTGGCTCACGGTCGGAAACGCGCTGGCCGGCGCTTCGACGCTCCCGGTGGGGTCAGCGGTCGCGGACGCACTGCCGGTCACCGACCCGCCGGAGGCCCGGACCGCGTCCACCGAGTGCGGAGGACGCGAACCGCGGAGCGCGAGAACGGTGACGATCCCGGCCGATACGACGGCGATCACGATGCCCACCGTCGCGGCGATCCGGGCGAGCGCCAGAACCCGTTGCCTGGGCGGCCTGATCGCCTGCGGGAAGCCGTTCGGGCCGAATGGTCCCGCCCGCAGGGTCACCTCCCGCCGGTACGCCATCGTCGGCTGGCTCGCGTCGGAGCATAGTTGCAGCACGTCCTCCCGCAACCAGTACGGGAGGACGGCCAGCGGCGCCATGCCGAACAACGCCGCCGTTCGCAGCGTGCCGCGCCTGCGGTTGTCGCAGACCTCACACTGATCGGCGTGCCGGCTGATCCGCTTCGCCACGGCCGCGGTCAGCCGTCCGTCCCAGTCGGCGAGCAGCGTCTCGAGCGCCCAGCAAGCCCGTCGCCCGGCACGGGCGACGAGCAGTGCGCCCAGCGCCTTCTCTAGCTGGCCACGGGCGCGGGCGCCCAAGGCGTGGGCCTGATTCCGGGAGACGCCGAGCACCGCCGCGAGATCGGCGCCATGCAGGTCGTGCCTGAGGCCAAGCTCGAGGATCTCGCGCTCGCCCGGAGCCAGGCCCGACAACGCGGAACGGACCCAGCTGCGCAGTTCGGCCCGGTCGGTATCCTCACCGGCATCGTCGGGGATGTCGGCCGCTTCATCGAGGCCCACCTGCGTCGGGCGTAGCCGGCGGTGACATTCGTTTCGGGCCACTGCGTACAGCCAGGGACGCAGCTTGCGCGGGTCACGCAGACCGCCGAGTTTGCCCGCGGCGACGACGAACGTGTCCTGGACGGCATCGGCCGCGTCGGTGAGTTCGTTCAGCATCCAATAGCAGTAGCCGTGGAGGGACTCCGCGTATCGGTCGTAGGCATCGGCAAGAGCGGCCAGGTCACCCGCCGCGATGGCCGCGACAATTTCGCGGTCGTCCATGACGTCACCGTAGTTGAATTGGCAGCATATGGCCGGATATGCGCGAAAACAGGCCGGGGACGCGGCAGCTCGTAAGCAAACGGTAAGTTATAGCTCGCGCCCGGAGGCTGCATCCGCCTGGGATCATCTTGGGCCGGAGGATGGAACGGGATCCACACCTGCACGCTTGTCCCGGCCCCGACCGCCGACTTGAGCATCGCGTGACCGCCGTGAGCTGTGGCGATCGCTTGCACGATGGACAGGCCGAGGCCGCTGCCGTGGCCGTCGTTGCCGTTGTGCCCGCCCCGGTAGAACCGGTCGAACGCGCGGGCCGCCGACTCGTCGTCCATGCCCTGGCCCGCGTCGGTCACCTCGA
>Ga0302229_10001503_pt1 | contig 17624 bp, 18 predicted proteins | sample II_Palsa_N1_3_FD_193518 | JGI IMG/M metagenome (GOLD analysis project Ga0302229, IMG submission 193518) | Peat permafrost microbial communities from Stordalen Mire near Abisko, Sweden - II_Palsa_N1_3 | ecosystem: Environmental > Terrestrial > Soil > Palsa > Peat permafrost | place: Sweden... | reverse complement strand
ATCGAGATATTCACGCGCGGGTGCGGCCTCGCTTGACTCCCACAGGTAGCGCTCGTAGTAGGCCGTCGTGCGTGCGAGCAGCTCGAGCAGCCGCTCGCGGCGCCTGCGGCGCTCGGCCTCACGCGGATCCTCCTGCTCGCGCTGGAGCTCAACGCCAGAGCGTTCGGCGAGCAGCTCCAGCGCACCCTTGAAGTCCAGCCCCTCGGTCTCCTGCACGAACGTGAACACATCGCCGGAGGCCTGGCAGCCGAAGCAGTAGTAGACCTTCTGCGTGGGATCGATGCCGAATGAGGGCGTCCGCTCGTCATGGAACGGGCACAGCCCCTCATAGCGAGCCGGCCCCGCGCGCCGCAGGTCGGTGCGAGCAGAGACCAGCTCCACGAAGTCGACCGCATCGCGTACGCGGTCCTTGGAATCGTTCGTGTACAGGGCCACGGTCGCCAACGCTAGCGCGCGAAGGCCTGCGGTACCTCGAGCTCGGTGAACTGCCTGATGCAGTAGCGGTCGGTCATGCCGGCGAGGTAGTCGGTCACCCGCCGCGAGAGCTCATCCTCGCCCGCCGGCAAGAGCTCCGGGTGCTCGACGTAGTGCTCGAAAAGGCGCCGCACCACTCCCGAGATCCGCTTGTGCTCATCGCGCACCGCCGGCCCCAGGTAGACCCGCTCGAACATGAAGTCCCGCAGCGTGCGCATCGCCTCGCCGGCCAGCTCGCCCTGAACGATGTCACCGGCCCGCGCGGAGTTCTCGACCATGTCGTGAACGAGCGCATCGATCCGCGCCGAGCCGCTCGAGCCGAGCACGGCGATCGGCTCCGACGGCAGCTCCTGCTCGCGCAGGATCCCCGCGCGCACCGCGTCGTCGATGTCGTGATTGATGTAGGCGACACGATCGATCACCCGCACGATCCTGCCCTCGAGCGTCTCGGGCAGCGGAGCACGGCTTGAGTGTCGCGCGATCCCGTCGCGCACCTGCGCCGTCAGGTTGAGGCCGGCCCCGTCGCGCTCCAGCGAGTCGACCACGCGCAGCGAATGCTCGTAGTGGCGGAAGCCCTGGCCGAAGCGCTCCTTCAGGCACTCGTCGAGAACCTCCTCGCCGATGTGTCCGAACGGGGGGTGGCCGAGGTCGTGACCGAGGCCGATCGCCTCCACCAGATCCTCGTTCAGCCGCAGCGCCCGAGCGACCGTCCGCGAGATCGTGGTGACCTCGAGCGTGTGCGTGAGTCGGGTGCGGTAGTGATCGCCCTGAGGCGCCACGAACACCTGCGTCTTGTGGGTCAGCCGGCGAAACGCCTTGCAGTGCACGATCCGGTCGCGATCACGCTGAAACGGCGTGCGCAAACCGCAGTCCTCCTCGGCATGAGCCCGCTGTGCGGGGTAGGAGCGTGCCGCCAGGGGTGACAGCGTCCCCTGCTCGAGCTCTTGTATTCGGGTTGCGAACGAGGCCGCAACTGTGTTCTCTTCGGTCGCGATGCTCACCGCTCGATTGTGGCACCCTCCGCGGGCTGCCCAGCGGTCAGGTCTCGTGTTTCCAGTCTTTGCGGAGTGTCAGCTTGTTGATCACGTGGCTCCACTTTGTCTGCTTGGAGGGGTCCTCGTCATACACGGGTGCCGCATGCTCGGGCGGGGGAAGGCTTTGGGCGGAAGCGGCATCGATGCGCAGGTCGACGCCGTGTTCGTGGATCGATGCGACGTCTGCGGCCTCGACGAAGCGAATGTCACGACCGTGAGTGTTGATCAGCAGCCCGTGAAAGACGTCCTCCTCAGGAGCGCTGAGCACTATCGCGACCGTTCCCACCTCCTCGCCGTCCGAGGCGAGCACGGGAACGCCCTTCTCAAGCACGCTGTATGCGATCGGCTGACCCTCATCCATGGCTGCCACGATACCGACACGCACGCCCGGGCCGGGCCGGGGCGCATCGGCATTCGGGTGTGCTGCTCAGCGCGCGCCGCCCACCGCCGGCATCAGGCGCAGATGCGCGTGGTGCTCGAGCGTCTCAGAGATCGCCCGCTCGACCTGTCGAAGCGCGGGCTCCGGCGCGTCCGGGGCCTCGCCCAGAGGCCGGGCGAGCGCCTCGGTCATGAAGCGGTAACCCTCCTCGCCGAGGGCAAACGATCCGGCCTCACAGGCTCCGCACACCACTCCCCCGGCCGCGCCTGAGAACCCCACCAGGCGCTCGCGCTCGCCGCAGCTCGCGCATGCCCCGAGCTGCGGCGCGAGTCCAGCCGCGAGCAGCAGCTTCAGGCGAAACGCCAGCGCGCCCCCCCGCCCGGCTGAGACCGGTCCGGCCGCGAGGGCCTGCTCGTCGAGCAGCGAGAGCTTCCGGCAGAGCAGGTTGAACACGCCCGGATGGGGCTCGGAGGTCTCAAACAGCCGCCCGACGGCATCGCACGCCCGTGCGGCCGCATCCAGGGCGCGCGCATCACCGCGCAGGCGGGCATGGCCGTCGACCGTCTGCGCGCCCGTCACCGTGAGCAGCTCGCCGCGCCCTTCGTGGAGCTCTATGCGCAGCCGGAAGAACGGCTCGAGCCGCCCCCCGAAGCGGCTGCGCGCGCGCCGAACGCCCTTCGCGATCGCGCTCACTCGCCCACGATTCGGCGTATACAGGTGCAGGATGCGGTCAGCCTCTCCATAGCGCATGGAGCGCAGCACCACCGCCTCGGTCTTCACAGCTCGACTCGCCACGGCTCCTATGGTGATCTATGCGCCCGACGGCCCCAATCGTGGGCTTCGAGGTGCCGTGCAGGTCGACCGAGCGTGTCCCGTTCTGCTGAATCGTTCGCAAAGTGCGATCCGCCGATGGCTTCGACGCGCGGCGCCGCGAGGGAAGCATGTAGCGTCGACGACGCGTTACGTCCCCGTCTCGATCACCGGGGATTCGAGACCTCGGCGGCATGCCACTCATCCCCGGAGCTGGAGGAAACCCCAATGCCACGTGTCATCGTGACGGTGGACTTCGTCGCCGGCCAGGATGGCCACGCGCCCGTATTGCTCGACGAGCAAATCCAGGGCGTCCATCTCGAGGACGAGTATTCGTCAGTGCGGTTTCTTGAGCGCCTCGCCGGGGCGATCGAGGACGGCGAGCGGCTGGAGGGCGCAGCCACGGCGACATAGCACGAGGATCCAGCGCACGGTCGTCGTCGCTGACCGACATCCCTACCGACCAATGGTGACCGACACGCCCAATGGCTCCCGTCTTTGAGATGAGCTGAGCCGGCGGGCGCTCTGGGATAGTTCGCCGATGGGGACGGCGTATACCGCGCAGGACTGGAGCGAGCTGTTCGTCGCAAGCGCCGGAGCCTCGGCCGCGCTCACCGGGCTTCTGTTTGTGGCCGTCTCGGTGAACATCGAGCGGATCCTGAACTTTCCGGGACTGCCCGAGCGTGCCCTGCAGACACTACTGCTGCTCCTGAGTGCCGTGCTGGTGTCGCTGATTGGTCTGATACCGGGACAGTCCACGACCGCTCTGGGCGTCGAGCTGCTCGTGGCGAGCATCGTTTTCGCTGCGCCAATCTACGCGCTGATGTTCAAAACCATGCCCGGGGCTCGCGACTACGCGCACCCGGCCGTCCACCTTTCGCTGATCCTACCGGGCACTTTGCCGCTGATAATCGGCTCGGTGAGCCTGATCGCGCTCGCCGGCGGAGGCCTCTACTGGATCGTTGCGGGGCTGCTCGGCGCGATTCTCGGGGCGTCGATCAATGCCTGGGTGCTGCTCGTGGAGATCCTTCGCTGAGATCGCCCTGGCGCTGAGCGGGCAGGCTCTAAGAACGCGGCGCGAGCACCGTGCGTGAGATCTGCGGGTATGTGGCGCGGTAGCCGCGCCTGCGCGCGATCGGCGCGAGGGCTCCGAAGATCACGCGCTGTACGCCCGGCGGGGGCTTTCGAAACACGATCACATCGCTGAACTCCTGTGCGAACAGAGAAAGCTGAAGAGGGTCGGGCAGCCCCTTCTTGTTCGTGTGCCCGAGACGCGCCAGGCCGAACAGGGTCTCGAGCATGTGCGCGAAGCGCACGCCCGGTGTGACTTCGACGCGCGCGAGAGCATCCCGATCGCCAGCGTTCCACCAGTCGTGCCACACGCCCGGCTCGATCGTCGCGGTCTGCCCCTCGCGAAGGATGCTCGTCTTGCCGTCGCGCTTCACGGTCAGCTCACCCTCGAGCACCGTGAAGCGCTCGACGATCGCCGGATGGAGATGTTCCCCCACGACGCGTGCGCCGACCAGCGCGGTGAGCTCGGCGGTCGCGTGCTCGTCAGGGTTGCCAAACGGAAGCTCAAGCAGCGTGGCGCGCTCGCCGGTGAGCGAGTTTTCGAAGACCTCACCCTCCTGGATCGGCGTGAGATCCGGAGGGCCGTTCGGGTCGGGGTGCGACATGCCGCAATCATCTCCGATGGCCCCTGCTCCGCGTCAGGAAACGCTCGAGCAGCGAGCTATACTTTATGAAGTAATGAGCGATGTAACCGTGTACACGACGGAGCCGTGCTCCTTCTGCGCCCGCGTCAAGGGCCTCTTGAAGGCGCGAGACGTCGAGTTCACCGAGGTCAACCTCTCCAAGGACCCCGCAGGGCGCATGGAGCTCGTGGGGCGCACGGGGATGATGAGCTTCCCCCAGGTGGTCGTCGACGGGCAGCTGCTCGGCGGCTTCACCGAGGTGCAGGCCGCCGCCGAGAGCGGCCGCCTCGACGAACTGCTCGCTGCCTAACTACGTGCGAGACCCCGCGCGGCGCGGGCGGCGCGCCCGTGGCCGCGGCTGGCACTGCTCGCACACGTAGGTCCCCCGCCCCGCGACGACCATCTTCACGATCCTCCCGCCGCACTCCCCGCATGGCTCGCCCTCGCGCAAATGCACGAGAAAGCGGTCCTGGAAGGAGCCGCTCACGCCGTCGGGGTGGCGGAAGTCGTCGATCGTCGCCCCGCGTGCGTCGATACCGGCAGTGAGCGCGTCGATGATGCCCTCGCGCAGTGCCGCGTACTGGGCGAGCGACAGCTTGCCCGCCTGGCGCAGCGGGTGTATGCGCGCTCGGTAGAGCGCCTCGTCGGCGTAGATGTTGCCGACGCCCGCAATCTTTCGCTGGTCGAGCAGCAGCGCCTTGATCGGGGTCGCGCGCCCGCGGGCGAGCTCGCGCAGGTGCTCGGCCGTAAACCGCTCATCGAAGGGCTCAAGACCCAGGCGCGCGCCGAAGAACTCCTCCACCGCCTCCGAGCCGAGCAGCAGCTCGCCCGTGCCGAACCGGCGCGCGTCGAGAATCACCAGGCGCCTGGAGCGCCCGCCCCGCGGTGCCCGCAGCTCCATGCGCACGCGCGTGTGCGCCGGTTCGCCGTCGGGCTCATACAGCAGCACGCCGGTCATGCGCAGATGCTGGGCCAGATGAACGTCGCCCTGGAAGCTCCACAGCAGATACTTGCCACGTCTGCCGAGGCTCTCGATGCGGCGCCCGACGAGCGCGGCCGTGAGCTCCTCTCCTGGCAGCGGGCGCGACCAGCGGGGGTCGAGGATCTCCATCCGCGCAAGCGTCCTGCCCTCCACCAGCGGCGCCAGCTGGCGCCGGATCGTCTCGACCTCCGGAAGCTCGGGCATTGCGCCCTAGCTTATGAAGGACTCACCCGGAAGCTCACTCGCCTGACGGCCGGTCAGCCATTGGAGCGCCGTGGCGCCGACATCGGCCAGCGGGCCGTCGTGACGCGCGCCTCCCAGATGCTCGCCCGCCGCCCGCCTGCGCTGCATCTCCCCTGTTACGGCCAGCAGCGGCGCGTACTCGCGCGTGTGATCGGTGCCCGGATGGGAGGGATCCACGCCATGGTCGGCGGTCACGATCAGGAGATCCTCCTCTGCGAGGTCCGCCAGCCGGCGCGCCAGCTCGGCGTCGATCGCCTCGAGCGCGCTGGCGAAGCCGGCCGTGTCCTTGCGATGGCCGTAGACCTGGTCGGTCTCGATCAAATTGGCGAACACGAGGCCCCCGTCGAGATCGGAGAGCAGCGTCGCGACGCTCTGGAGCGCCAGCGCGTTCGTGGCGCCGGGGTGCGATTGGCTGATGCCCACGCCTGCGAACAGGTCTGAGATCTTGCCCACCCCGTGCACCTCCACGCCGGCGCTCTGAATCTCCTGCAGGTAGCTGCGCCCCGGCGGTCGCAGGGCGAAGTCACGCCTGCCCGGGGTGCGCCGGAATGCGCCCTCAGGGCCCTCGAAGGGCCGTGCGATGATCCGCCCGACGGCGTGCTCGCCACGCATGATCGCGCGAGCCGCGACGCTCGAGCGATAGAGCTCCGCGGGAGGCACCCGGTCGACGTGCGCCGCCAGCTGCAGCACGGAGTCCTGCGAGGTGTAGAGGATCAGCGCGCCCGTGCGCAGGTGCTCTGAGCCGAAGTCCTCGATGGCCGTGATCCCGTTGTACGGGCGGTTGCAGATGATCTTATGGCCCATCGCCTCTGAGAGGGCGTCGATGACCTCGTCCGGGAAGCCCTCCGGGTAGGTCGGAAGCGCACGCTCGAGCGTCACGCCCATGAGCTCCCAGTGGCCGGTCGTTGAGTCCTTGCCGGGACCCAGCGGGTGAAGGCGCCCGTGGATCACGGGATCGCTCGCCGCGGGGACACCCTCCAGTGGGACGATCGATCCGAGTCCCAGCGCCGCGAGCGTCGGCAGCTGCAGTCCGCCGACGGCCTCGGCGGTATGCGCGAGCGTGTTCGTACCCTCATCTCCGTAGAGCGCCGCGTCGGGGAGCGCGCCCACCCCGCACGCATCCAGCACCAGGACGATCGCCCGGCGCCTGCGCTCGCTCAACGCGACGCTCGCGGATGGGCGCTGAAGTAGGCGTCCTTCAAACGGTCTGCGGACAGATGCGTGTAGACCTGCGTCGTGGAGAGGTCGGCGTGGCCGAGCATCTCCTGGAGCGAGCGCAGATCGCACCCTCCGGCGAGCAGGTGGGTGGCGAAGGTGTGGCGCAGCGTGTGCGGGCTCATCCGCTCGGCGAGGCCCGCGCCGCGCGCGTGGCCCTGGACGATCTTGTAGAGGCCCTGGCGCGTCAGGCCGGAGCCGCGGCGGTTGAGGAACAGTTGATTGCTCGCCCTGGCGCCCGCGCGATCAGCCCCGGCGCGGAGCAGCGCGGGACGTCCGCGCCGGCAGTAGACGCGCACCGCACCCACCGCCTGGCGGCCGATCGGCACGAGGCGCTCCTTGGAGCCCTTGCCCCTTGCGCGCACCACTCCCTCCTCGAGATCCACATCCTCGAGATTCAGGCCCGTGGCCTCCGAGGCGCGCAGCCCGCATGCGTACATGATCTCCAGCAGCGCCCGGTCCCTGAGCGCGCGGGGGTCGGTTCCCTTCGGCTCGCGCAGCAGCCGCGCGACCTCGTCGCGCGAGAGCACCCGCGGCAGGCGCTGTGACTTGCGCGGGCCACGCAGCTCTGCGGTGGGGTCGTGCTCGATGATTCCCTCGCGACGGAGATGCCGGTAGAACGAGCGCAGGCATGCGACCTTGCGCCCGATCGTGGCGGCCGCGACCGGCGTCGGGCCAGCAGCCAGCTCTGACAGAAATGCCGCGAGGTCGCCGTGCCGGGCGTCCGTTGCTGCCAGGTTCCGGCGATCAAGGAAGGCTCCGAACTGCAGCAGGTCCGAGCGGTAGGCCGAGAGCGTGTTCCGCGACAGGCCCCGCTCGAGCTCCAGGTAGGCGAGGAAGTCGAGGATCAGGCGCTCCATCCCGGGCTCCGTTCCGCCGGGCGGAGAGGAAAGTTCTGTCTCCGCGAGGCTCACTCCTCAAGCTTCGCGTCCGCGGCCCCGGCTCCTTGCCGGTGCAACCCGCCGTTCAGGCGCCGGAGGCGCCCGCGGGCTCGCCGCTGAGCGTCCGCACGGCCAGCTCGCCGAGCGCGGTGCCCCCGGCGAGCGCCGCCGCGAAGAACAGCGGGTCCTCCGTCAACCCGCGACCCATCGTCTCGGCCGGCAGGCCGCCCGCGGCGTAGGCGGGCAGGTCCACGACGGCGCGCCGCCAGTCATGGCGGGTGATGCGCGCGGGGCGCTCGACATCGAGCGCCAGCGCCGGGCGACCCGGCATCGCTCCGGCGAAGACCGCGCCGAGACCCGCGCGCAGGTCTGAGCCCACCGGTGAGCGCATCCCCGCCGGCAGCGCCACGGTTACGGGCTCGAGCAGCAGGTCGAGCACGGTCAGGGTGTGGTGGGAGATGCCGCGATGGCGAGCGCGTTCATCACCTGAGGACATCCGCGCCACGAGGAGCGTCGAACAGCCCAGCGCGAGCGATGAATGGGCGGAGTCGAGCGCGGACATGCCCCCGTGTCCCAGCGGTGAGCCGGACCCGACGATGCCCGGACCGGGCCCGCACACGGCCGCATCCCAGCCGAGCGTGCGCAGACCGTGGTGCAGCGCCCCCGCGGTCGTGATCGCCTCGCCCTCGCCGCCAAACGCGGCTCCCGCCGTGAGATGGCCGGCCAAGAGCCCCCGCTCGCGAAGCGCGCGAACGGTGTGCGAATGCCCACCGGGCAGCGCTCCGCCCTCGGTCTGCACGTAGCCCAGCCTGCGTTCCGGCGCGCCCTGCGCGAAGGCCCACGCGACCGCTGCCAGCTGACCGTGCAGCGCGAGCACCGCGACCGGCCGTTCGACCGGCAGCTGTAGCCGCTCATCCTCCACCGGCGAGATCGTGTGCTGGAGGCTCGTGTAGTTGAGCTTCATCACGTTCGCGCCCGCCGCCTGATCGCCCGTGAGCCCGCGCGTGAGGTTGACGTGGACGATGTCAAAGCCGCCCGAGCCGAGCCCGAGGTCGCGGGCCCGCACGTTCACGATGACCTCATCGCCCGCCTCACAGGCCCCGACGAGCCCGACGTCGGCGATCGCCGGGCGGCGAGCACCCTGCAGCTCGATCACCAGGTCCTGCTCTGCGCCCTCAGATCCTCCGGCCTGGAAGACCGTGGCTGGACGGAGCTTCAGCATGTCACCGGCGCGTGTCAGGCGCCGCGTAGGAGACGTCAACGTCGACGTCGCACTGGCATTGAGGCTGGTTGGCCAGCTCGTGCGCGCGGGCGATCATCTCGGCGGCCAGCGTCTGCACATGCTCGGCATCCAGATCGCGAAAGACCGCATGGACGTGCAGGGTGCATGCCTCCTGTGCCGCCATCCCCGGCGCCGGCGGGGGAGCAGCCGAGCGCAGCTGATTCTCGGACAGGGCGCCGCTCACGATCGGCCGGCGGGCGCGGGTGTCGCGCCTGGCTCGCCCTCCGCCTCGGTGGGCGTGGGACGCCCGGCGCCGGGCCCGGCGTTCTGTGCACCCTCGCGCGCGCCCGCCCTCTCGAGGGCGGCTGCGATGAAGTCGTGAAACAGGGGAGCGGGGCGCTCGGGGCGGGACTTGAACTCGGGATGGAACTGCGAGGCCACGAAGAACGGGTGGTCGTCGAGCTCGATCACCTCGACCAGGCGCTCGTCCGGCGAGGTTCCCGAAATACGCAGACCCGCGCTCTGCAGGCGTTTGCGCAGCAGGTTGTTGACCTCATAGCGGTGGCGGTGGCGCTCGTAGATGACGGCCTCGCCGTAGATCTCGCGCGCTCGCGTGCCCTCGTGGAGCTTGATCGGGTCGGCGCCGAGTCGCATCGTTCCACCGAGGTCGGCGACCTCCTTCTGCTCGGGCAGCAGATCGATGACCGGGAAGGGCGTCTCGATGTCGAACTCCGTCGAGTTGGCTCCCTCCATGCCCGCCACGTTGCGCGCGAACTCCGCCACGGCGCACTGCATGCCAAGGCAGATTCCCAGGTAGGGAATCCGCTGCTCGCGCGCGATCCGGGCCGCTGTGATCTTGCCCTCGATGCCCCGGCCACCGAAACCTCCGGGGATGAGGATGCCGTCAGCGGCCGCGAGCGTCTCATGCGTGACGGCCTCGCGATCCGCCGGTAGGACCGCCTGATCGCCCTCCGCCTCCTCGATCTCGAGATCCGGGTCATCGGGGCCGGCCGCGGAGGACTCCAGACGCTCGGATTCGATCCAATCGATCTCCACCCTCGCGTCCTGCAGAGCGGCGGCGTGGCGCAGAGCCTCTGACACCGACAGGTAGGCGTCGGCGAGTTGCACGTACTTGCCCACCAGAGCGATCCGCACGGTCCGGGTGGCGCGTTCGGCCCGCTCGATCGGCTCGGTCCATCTGGACAGCTCGGGAGCCGGCGCCTCCGTGCCGAAGTGGTCGAGGATGAAGTCGTCGACGCCCTGTGCGTGAAAGACGAGCGGGACCTTGTAAATATCCTCGACGTCGCACGCCGAGACGATCGCCTCGGTCGGCAGGCTCGCGAACAGCGCGATCTTCTTGCGGATGTCCTGCGAGAGAGAGCCCTCCGAGCGGCACATCACCATGTCCGGCGCGATGCCGATGCGCCGCAGCTCGTTGACCGAGTGCTGCGTGGGCTTGGTCTTCAGCTCGCCCGCGTGGCCGATGTAGGGCACGAGCGTCAGGTGGATGAACATGCACCGCCGCCGGCCCACGTCCACCGGGAACTGGCGGATCGCCTCAAGGAACGGGAGAGACTCGATATCACCCACCGTGCCGCCGATCTCGGTGATGACGAAGTCCACGTCGGATGACTCGGCGATCAGCGCGATCCGCTGCTTGATCTCGTCGGTGATATGCGGCACCACCTGCACCGTGCCGCCGAGGTAGTCGCCGCGGCGCTCGCGGCGGATCACCGTGTCATAGACCCCGCCGGCCGTCACGTTCGAGGCGCGGCTCGTGTTCGCGTCCGTGAAGCGCTCGTAGTGACCGAGGTCGAGGTCGGTCTCTGCGCCGTCCTCGGTGACGAACACCTCGCCGTGCTGGTAGGGCGACATCGTGCCCGGGTCCACGTTGATGTAGGGGTCGAACTTCTGCAGGCCCACCGTTGCGCCGCGCGAGACGAGCAGACGTCCGATCGAGGACGCGGCGATTCCCTTGCCCAGTGAGGAGACGACACCACCGGTCACGAAGATGAACCGGGTCTTGCTCGGGGCCTGCGCGTGTCGGTCGGAATAGTGCGAGGTCATGAGGGCCTGCCCCAGGAGTCTAGTTCGCGCAGCCCCGGAACCCGCTCGATGAGCTCGGAGATCGACCGCAGCTCCCCGTAGAGCGTCACGGCGCCGAGAACCGCGAGCGCGATCAGCTGGCCGGTTTCGGAAAGCACGAGCACGAGCCACAGCCCCGCGAGCGCGCCGAGCAGATTCGAGCCGGTGTCGCCGAGCATCGCGCGCTCGCGCAGGTCGTAGAACCCGGCGATCAGGGCCGGCGCGATGAACAGGCCGAGCGACCACAGCGGGCGCACATCTGCCGAGCCGATCGCGAGGCCCGCGCCGAGCAGCACGAACACCTTGGTCGCGCGGCCGGGCCGGAGATCGAGCAGGTTGAAGACGTTCGTGGCGAGCACGAGCACACCGACCGCGAGTAGCCAGCGCCCGTTGGAGAGGCCCAGGTAGCTCATCGTGAACAGCGCCAGCCCGAGCGATCCGGCCGCCTTGACCGCGCCCGTCGACAGCTCCCCCCTGAGCACCGCCGCGCCGTGGCCGCGCCAGCCACGATGGACGGGCCGGTCGCCAGTTTCGGCCCGGTTCTCGCCGAGCGTGTCGTCGATCAGCCCGAGCGCGATCACGCCGAGCGCGTAAACGACAATCGGGAGCGCCTCCGGGTGAAACAGCGCAACAGAGCCGAGCTTCTCAAGCAGCATCAGCGGGATCAGCGCGATCAGCGCGGCCGCGAGCGTCAGCACGCCGAACGGAAACGGCAGCGCGCGAGCGCGATAGTTGAGCTTGACGTGGCCGCTGACACTCAGCGCGCTCAGAAGGCCCGGCGCGAGCACCGCGGCGGCCGCGAGCGCCACCAGGAACGGGAGGGCATGCATAGCTGGACGCTAGCGTCGCAGGCGGATAGGAACAGGGGCGTTTCTCCGATTATGGGCGCTTTCCAGGTGCTTTACTCCACCCTCCTCGCCACGTGCCTATGGCTGCGTGCTCGCGGCGCCGACGTTCGGCAGCAGCGAATTCGCGGTCGACTTCGTCCCGTAGGTGCCGTGCGAGCCGGCCAGCGCGTAGATCAGCGCGGCCTGCCCCGCGGTCGTCTCGAGATTGTCGACGCTTGAGATGCCCTCGCTCTGATACCAGGGGACCTGCGAGGGTTCGGTGCTGGTCGTCTCGACGCCCACCACCGGCACACCGACCGCCATCACGCCGTCGATCACGCCTGAGTTGAAGGCGCTGCTCGTCTGGTCCTGCACCGTCGTCATCCCCGTCGGCTCGGCGCGCATCACGACCAGCCCCTGGAGCTTTCCGAGCTGCCCGTCGAAGGCGCTCAGCAGGCGGTTGCGCACGCGGCTGAGCAGCTCCTGGTTAACCAACTGCCCGCCGCTGACGAGCTGCCTTCCCACGAGCGTCCCGAACCGTTCCACGAGCTGGCTGCCGGTTTCTGTCACGGCCGCCGCTCCGGTGGGCCCCGTCGCGCCGACGGCTCCGATTGCTGCGTAGTGGGTCCCCGCCGCCTCCACGGCCACGCCGGGGAGGTCCAGCGGCTCGCGCACCGCCACGACCGTCGCGAGGTCTCCGCCCGCCTGCGTGACGGCGTTGCGCACGAGGCTGTTAACCCTGTCGGATGATTCGCCGAGGAACAGCAGCCCGATATCCTGTCCGGCGAGCAGCCCGTGCACGGCGATCGGGTAGAGATCGTTCGTGAAGGCTTCCTCGCCGGCAAGCTGTGAGCGCAGCTGGCTCTCGCCGTTCTGCGCGCTGCTCACTTCTGATGAGAGGTTGTGCACGATCCCGCTCTTTGCCGAGGAGACGAGGTCGGAGTCGCCGATGGCGACGCCGATGACCACACCGACGGCGAGGGCGAGCAGGACGGCGGCGAGGGAGAGCGCGTGGTAGCGATAGTCGAACATTCCAGGCGCCGCGCGGGGCTAGACGAGAAGCTGGAGCTTCAACCAGAGCAGTTCAACGACATCGCGAAGCGCGGGTGTGAGCGCAACGACCGCGACCATCGCGATCAGTCCGGCCGCAATCACCACCAGCAGCGGTGTGAGCCCTGGGCGGGGCTGATACAGGCGGCTCACGCCCTTGGCGTCCACGAGGATCTCACCGATGCGCAGGCGCGTGAGGAAGGTCGAGGACATGCCCTTGCGGTTGCGGTCGAGGAACTCGACCAGGTTGAACTGCGAGCCGACCGAGACGATCAGGCGGGCGCCCTTCTCCGCGGCGATCAGGAGCGCCACATCCTGGCTTGTGCCGGGAGCGGGAACGAGTTTGAAGTTCACGCCCAGCTCCTCAAGTCGGTGGCGGCCCGGCGCGCGACCGTCGGGATAGGAGTGCACGACGAGCTCAGCGCCACATCGCAGCGCGGCCTCTCCCGCCGAGTCCATGTCGCCGACGATCATGTCGGGTATCAGGCCCTCATCGAGCAGCGCCTCCGCACCGCCGTCGACCGCGACGATCACCGGGTGCATGTCGCGGATGAATGGCCGCAGGGCACGCAGGTCGCGCTGATGGCCGACGCCGCGAACGACAACCAGCGTCGAGCGATCGCGGAAGTCGGTGGCGAAGCGGGGCAGCTCGATGCGGCCCGCCAACAGTTCGCGCTCCTCGCGCATGTGCTCGATCGTGTTGTGCGCGAAGCGCTCGATCGCTTCGCCAACCTCGCTGCGCCTGGCCTCGGTCTCCGCGCGCACGCGCTCGAGGTCGAGAAGGTCTCCGCGCGCCAGCACGGCACCCCCGCGCAGCACCTCGCCGCCGGCCCTCGTAGCGCCTGCCGGAGCCGTGGCTGGAGCAGCCTGGACGGTGACGAGGTCGCCGTCGGAGAGAACGTCGAACAGCGAGTCGTCAGGAAGGTCGATCAGCAGGATGCCCGCTTCGACCAGCAGCTGTGGCCCGAGATTCGGATAGGACCCGCCCGAGGAGGGGCTGCAGTTGAGCACCGCGACGGCGCCCGCGCCGATCAGCTCCTCGGCCGAGACGCGATCGATGTCCAGGTGGTCGATCAGCGCCACCTCGCCGCGGAGGAGGTGTTTGACGAGCAGCTTCGTCCGCCGGCCAAGCCGCACTGGGCCGCCGACCGGGCGCACCGCCTGTGCGGGCTTGCGGGTTGGCGGGCTCTCGACACCGAAGGGCGCGACGGAAGAGCGCTCGGGCAGCTCGTCAGGCCCGGACGCTGCCGTCTCGGATCCGGTCCTCGTGCCTGTCTGCCCGGGCCCGCCGGTTCGTGTCGCGGCCATCTCTAATCGAGAGTAACGCCCGCGAGGGCAGAGCGCACCGTCTGCAGCGGTTCTTTGGCCTCAGGCGGCGCGGCGCAGGTCACGCGCGTGACGGCGTGCGGCGACGTCGGCGCTGTCGGCGCCAAGCATGCGGACGAGCTCGGAGACGACCTCGCGCTCGCCGAGCTGCGCGACGCTCGCGCGGGTGGGCTCGGCGGAGGTGTCCTTTTCGATCGTGAAATGGCGATCGCCGAGCGAGGCGATCTGTGGCAAATGGGTGATGCACAGCACCTGCCTGGCTTCCCCGAGCTCGCGTAGCCGCGCGCCGACCGCACGCGCGGTATGCCCGCCGATGCCCGCGTCGACCTCGTCGAACACGAGCGTGCTGTCGCTCGACGATGTGGCGGCGACGCTCATGATCGCGAGCATCACCCGAGAAAGCTCACCACCGGAGGCGATCTCGCGGAGCGGGCCGGCCGGCACGCCGGGGTTGGGTGCGATCACGAACTCCACCGAATCGGACCCGGATGGCCCAGCGTCGCGGGCGCTGAGCAACACCTCGAAGCTCGCCTCCGCCATCGCCAGCGACGCCAGCTGCTCGCGCACCGCGCGCGCCAGAGCCGGGGCGGCCCGCCCACGAGCAGCGTGCAGGGCTGTCGCGCACTTCTCGAAGCCCGCGACGGCCTCCGCCAGCGCGCGCTCGGTGTGTGCGAGCGCATCCTCCGCACCGGCGAGCTGATCGCGACGGGTGCGCGCGCGGGCGCCATGGTCAAGGACGGCCTGAATGCTCCCGCCGTGCTTGCGCAGCAGGCGCTCGAGCACCATCAGGCGTTCTTCGATCCCGGCGAGCCCGCCGTTCTCCGCGCCGACGCCGGCGCTGTCCGGCTGCTCGCAGTAGCGACGGAGCTCACCCGCGAGATCCTCAGCCTCGATGAACAGGCCACGCAGACGCTCCGCGAGAGCGTCCAGCTGAGGATCGACGCCGTCGAGCGCATCAAGCGCGGGCGCGGCCGAGGCCATCAGCTGCGCCGCGCCGGGAAAATCAGAGGACTCCGGTGCAAGCGCGTCGGCGCCGGCGCCGGCCGCGGAGCGAAGCGCGTCCAGGCGCCGCATGCGCTCGCGGGCACGGAGCAGCTGATCGTGCTCCTCCTGGCTTGGAGCGGCGGAGTCGATCTCTGCCAGCTCATACTCGAGCAGGTCGAGCTCGCGCTCGCGCGCCCCGGAGAGCTCGCGCAGGGCCTCCAGCTCTCCCCGCAGGCGTCCGGTCTCCGCGAAGGCCTCTGCGCAGGCTCGCAGGGCCAGTGCGTGCTCGGGCCCGCACAGCCCGTCGAGGATCTCGAGCTGGGCAGCCGCGAGGGTGAGCTTGCGATGCTCGTGCTGGCCGTAAAAGGACACGAGCGCGCCGCCGAGATCGCGCAGCTCGGTGACTGTGGCCGAGCGGCCGTTGAGGTAGGCGCGCGTGCGACCGTCCGCGCCCACGCGCCGCGCGAGCACCACCTCGGTGGCGTCGGCCGGCAGCCGCTCGGCGATCTGAGCCGGGAGGTCGCCGGGCACGTCGAACGCGCCCTCCACGTATGCCTCGCCGGCGCCGGGGCGGACGATGCCCGTTCGCGCGCGGCCCCCGAGAAGCAGGTCGAGCGCGTGGGCCAGCACCGTCTTGCCAGCGCCCGTCTCGCCCGTGAGCACGTTCAGCCCGGGCGCCAGCCGCAGCTCAGCCCGCTCGATCAACAGGAGGTTCTCGACGCGAAGCTCTCGCAGCATGCAGCAGGTCTAGCAGTGGGCGCCGACGGATTCTTAGGTGCCGCGACATTTTTCTAGACCCATTCTTAGATACCGCGATATTTTTTTAATTGGACAGGGATGACGATAGGGGACATACTTTGCGGGTACGGTCTAGGGATGGACCCTTACCGAAGGACCCGAGCCCCCATACACTCGTCCGCCGAATGGCATGGCTGCCACCCATCATCATCCGCACGCTCGCCCAATGACGCCGGGACAAACAGGCTGCCTGCCTGCAGCCGCGCTCAGTGAGCGCCTCGAGGAAGAGATCAATCGTGCCGGACGCCACGGCACGACACTCAGCTGCCTGCTGGTCGTGATCGACAACATCGAGGAATTCTCCCGCGAGCAGGGCGGGGATCTGCCCGAGCAGGTGTTCGCCTACCTCGCCCGCGCACTGGAGCGTGAGCTGCGGGCATTCGACCGGATCGGCCGTCCGAGCCACGATGAGCTGCTGCTCGTGCTGCCCGGCGCCGACGGGCCACGTGGCGAGATGGTGGCCAGGCGAGTGCTCGACAGAATGCGCACGATCAAGGTCGAAGCCGACGGCATGCGCCGGCCGCTGCGCGTATCGGTCGGACTTGCCGCCTGGCGCAAGGACGCAAGCGGCGAGGATCTGCTCGGACAGGCGCGCGCGGCCACCCGCCGCGAGCAGCCGGAGGACGCCGCGGCCGAGGCCGGTGGCGCCACGCCCGTGCAGAGTGGCTCACCGCCCGTGCTCGGGCGACCCGGGCCTTCATAATCCCGCGCTGTGCTCTCCGGGTCAGAGTTGTGGCTGCTGCGGCTGATGGCCGACCGCGGCCTCGCGCTGCTCGACGCCGGCACCGTGCTGATCGTGATCGAGGAGCGCGGCGAGCTGCGGGTCGCCGCTTCAAGCGGCGAGGGGACGGTGCGCGTACGTATCGTGCCGCTGCAGGGCAGCGCACTCGGCGCGCTGCACCTGACCCGCGAACCGGTGTCGCTTGAGCGACCGCGCGGTGAGGAGGCGGCGTGGCTGCACGAACTCGGCCTCGAAGCCCGGTCTGTCCTGGTGGAGCCGCTGAGCATGGACGGGCAGGGCGACGGGCTGGTGATCGCCCTGCGCAGCGACGGCAGCTTCCGCGGCGCCGACCGACAGGCGTTGAGCGCCTTCGCGGCGAGCGTCGCGCAGAGGCTCGCGGCGGAGCGCTCGGTCGAGATCGAGCGGCTGCGCTACGGCATGGAGGCGCGCGAGCGCGAGCGAACACGCTGGGCGCGGGAGATTCACGATGAGAGCGTCCAGGGCATCGGGGCGCTGCGCATGAAGCTCGCCAACGCCCGCGACCTTGGCGATGCGCAGGCGATGGCAGAGGCCGTGGACGCCGTGCTCGAGGGCCTTGACGGCGAGATCGACGGGCTGCGCCATCTGATCACCGAGCTACGCCCGGCGGCGCTCGATGACCTCGGGCTGCTGGCCGCCCTGCAGGCGCTCGCGCGGCGCGCCCGGGCGATGGACGGCCTCGACGTTCAGATTGATATCGAGCTGTTCGGCGACGAGCTAGGAGAGGGTGATGGCGCTCGCCGGCTCGACGCCGAGCTCGAGAGCACGATCTACCGCGTCGTGCAGGAGGCGCTGACGAACGTCGGCCGCCATGCGCAGGCGACGAAGGCGGTCGTGAGCATCTCAGAGCGCGATGGCAT
>Ga0302229_10001501_pt1 | contig 17642 bp, 15 predicted proteins | sample II_Palsa_N1_3_FD_193518 | JGI IMG/M metagenome (GOLD analysis project Ga0302229, IMG submission 193518) | Peat permafrost microbial communities from Stordalen Mire near Abisko, Sweden - II_Palsa_N1_3 | ecosystem: Environmental > Terrestrial > Soil > Palsa > Peat permafrost | place: Sweden... | reverse complement strand
ACGGCGGGGGGAGCAGGCCGGCGAACGGCAGGCGCGCGTTTTCGGGATCGAGCTGGCCGCGCTGGAGTACCTGAACGCGATGCCGGCGCCGGTGGCGCCGCGGCTGGTGGCCGCCGACGCGCAGGCGGGCATCCTGCTGATGGAGGACCTGGGCCCGGGCCCCTCGCTGGCCGACGCGCTGCTGGCCGGAGACCGGGAGCGGGCCCAGGCCGACCTGGTCTCCTACGCCGAGGCGCTGGCGGCGATGCACGCGTGGAGCATGGAACGGCCGGGTGAGCTGGCCGGCCTGCGCGCCCGCTACGCGCCCGGGGCGCCGCTGAGCCCGTCCTGGCTGGAGGCGCTCGCGCACAGCCGGGAAGGGTTCCTCGCCGCGGTGGCCGGCCTCGGCCTGGCCTCCGGCGGGGTCAGCGCGGAGATCGAGGAACTTCCTTACCTACTGAACGGCCCTGGCTACCTCGGCCTGGTGCACGGTGACGCCTGCCCGGACAACATGCGGTTCCGCGCCGGGGGCTGCCGGATCTTCGACTTCGAGACCTCGGGCTGGGGCCCGTTCGCCCTGGACGCCGCCTACCTGCTGGCGCCGTTCCCGAGTTGCTGGTGCTTCGCCCGGCTGCCCGCCGACGTGGCCGACCCGGCCCTGGCGGCGTACCGCGCGCGCGTCCAGGCCGCGGGGATCGAGCTGGGGGCCGCCTGGGAGGCCGCGCTGGCCGCGGCCGTGGCGACCTGGATCGTGGCCCGCGGGCCGATGATCACCCGGGTCCTGGCCGAGGACCGGGACTGGGGCACGACCACGATGCGGCCCCGCCTGCTGACCTGGCTGGGCAGCCTGATCGGCGCTTGCGGGCGGGCGGGCGTGCTGCCGTCGTTGCGGGCGCTGGCCGAAGCGCTGGCCGACGAGCTCGGGCGGCGCTGGCCGCAGGCGGCGGTGCCGGATTACCCGGCGCTGGCCGGGCCGGGTTCGGTGCGGGTCCAGGTGCCCGAGTGGTGGCAGCCCGAGGCGTGAGTCCGGCCGGGCCTACAGGTCGGGGGTCATGGGCTCGGCGGGCTGGGACTGGGGACGATGAGCGCCGGGGCGGAAGGGGTAGATCAGCATGGTGTGGTAGCCGTGCCGGTAGGCGTAGGCGAGGAACAGGTTCAGTTCGTTCAGCGCCTCGGTTTCCAGCCGCCGGGCGGTACGGGCCGGGTCGTCCTCGCTGTACTTGCGGGCGTGCTGGGTCGAGGGGTGCAGCCGCAGGGAGACCCGCAGCCGGCCCGCGCCGGGGTCCAGGTCGATGAGGTTCACCATGGCGATCTTGTGCGTGATCGAGTCCCGCCAGCGGTCCAGGTCAGCCCGGGCCCGCCGGTCGGTGACGTGGCCCATCTGGTTCCAGTAGTACTGCGCGGCGGCCGCGATCCACTGGGGCCTGGGCCTGGCCGCGTCGATCCGGGTGTCGCACCAGGCCTGCATGTCGTCGCCCATCCGGTCGTACAGGCGGCTGAACGGCAGGGTCAGCAGGGCGGGCCAGGTTCTGGGGAGCACGTCCCGGTCGCGCTGCGGAGGCAGCTTGCCGAGCCAGAGCCCGCCCGGCACGAGGATTCCGATGTAGGCGGGGACGCGGCTGGTGGCCAGCAGGAGCACGCCCACGATGGTGGACAGGCTGGCCGTGGCCGCCACGATGAACCAGGCCCAGTACCGGGCGCGCGGTCCGAACGGGGGTCCGATCCCACGGCAGCGCCGCCGCAGGAACCAGCAGGCCACCAGCAGGGACACGGCGAAGGTAACGACACCCCCCAACACCAAGCCAGGCATGCCAAAACCCCCTCACCTCACGCCTTGGCCGGCTCAGCCAGCGGCCGCCTCGCTGAGGGCTATGGTTGCAGGTGATTTGGGATCTATCTAGACTTTTAGGCGTCCAAGCGTCAAATGAGACAAGAAGCGCCGTTTGGTGGAAATTCTCAGCAGTCTCAACCGGCCCGGGGTGCGCTCCCGTCGCACGGGCCAGGTCACTCCCGGCCGCCGAGCCCGTCGCCTCGTGCCGAGCCGCGCAGTGCTGCTGGTAACGTTTTGATAACGATAGACCGGCCTGGGGTTGTCGGGCCGCCCGCTCGGCGACACTTTAGTTATAGCTATACGTTTAGCTACACCTAAGTACACCAGAAGTTACCACCGTACGAACGCAGCGGGTCTGGTCATGACGAAGTGGAGACACCAATGAGCTTCGGAACAGGCGTTTCGCCAGACCGCAGGGCGACGGAAAACCAAGTCGAGGACGAGCTGCTCGCCCTCGTGACCCAGCTGACCAACGAGATCAACTGGTACATGCGCGAGCGCGGGCTCACCCGGGCTGACCTCGCGGCCCGGATGGGTGTCTCCCCCGGGCGGGTCAGTCAGATCCTGGGCGGCGGCGAGAACCTCACGCTGCGGACGCTGGCCGCGTTGTCCACGGCGCTCGACGCGCGCTTCGACGTCGAGCTCAGCGCGCTCAAGGGCGGCGACGCCTTCACCAGTCACGGCCCGGCGCAGGCCGAGACCGCCCCGGCCGGCAACCACCACACCGTGTCGCGGGCCGCGCATCGCGAGGCCCGGCTCGGCCGTTGAGCTGAGCTCGGTTCGTTCTTCGGGGCTTTGTTAGTTCTTCGCGACCGGCGGTCACATTCGCGGTCCGGGCGGCGTCATAGCAGTGATCTGCCGACCGGACACGAAAGAGGGCGCGATGCGAGTCTTCGTCGTGGGGGCGAGTGGTGCCATCGGCACCCGGCTCGTTCCCCAGCTCATCGAGCACGGGCACGAGGTGATCGGCACTTATCGCTCGCCGGGTAACGCCGAGCGGGTGCGCGCGCTGGGCGCGGAGCCGGTCGCGCTGGACCTGTTCGACGCGGCCGCCGTGCACCGGGCCGTCCTGGCGGCCCACCCGGACGCGATCGTCCACCAGGCGACCGCGCTGGCCGGAGTGCGCTTCGGCCGGAGCCTGGACCGCAGCTTCGGGCCGACCAACCGGCTGCGGACCGAGGGCACCGACGCGCTGCTGGCCGCCGCGCGCGAGGCGGGCGTAGGCCGGTTCGTGGCGCAGAGCTTCGCCAGCTACCGCTATGCGCGCGAGGGCGGGCCGGTCAAGACCGAGGACGACCGGCTCGACCCCGACCCGCCGGACATGGCCCGCGAGACGAACGCCGCCATGCGCCATCTGGACGAGGCGGTCACCGGCGCGGGCGGGATCGCGCTGCGGTACGGCGGGTTCTACGGCGCCGCCAACGACGGGCTGGTCCAGCCGGTGCGCAAGCGGCAGTTCCCGGTCATCGGGGCGGGCGGCGGCATCTCCTCGTTCATCCACCTCGACGACGCCGCCGCCGCGACCGTGCTCGCGCTCGACCACGGCGGTGCCGGGCTGTACAACATCACCGACGACGAGCCGGCCCCGATGTCGGACTGGCTGCCCGCCCTGGCGGCCGCGCTTGGCGCCAAGCCGCCCCGCCATGTCCCGTTGTGGCTGGCCCGGCTGATCGCGGGCAAGGGCGCGGTGATGATGGCCGACGGATCCCGCGGCGCCTCGAACGCGAAGGCCAAGCGGGAGCTCGGGTGGACGCTGCGCTACCCCAGCTGGCGGCAGGGCTTCCCGGCCGCCTACGCGTCCGCCGCCCCGGCGGCCGGACGCCAGGCTCACGCGCCGAGCTGAGGCCCTTGGCCAACACACCCGTTGATCAGTACAGCTCGAGGTCGCCGGTGACCGGGTCGATGAGGTCGTCGTAGTCGGGGCCGACGGCCAGGCAGGTCCGGGTGGGGACGCCGCCGAACTCGGTCAGGCCCCGGTCGGTGATCAGGTGCACCACCAGGCCGGCGTCGAGCGCCTTCTGGTAGACCGCGATGAGCTCTTCCTCGGAGTTCACCTTGACCGTGACCTTGCGGAAGCTGCTCTCCAGCCAGGCCTGCTCGGCGGGTGACAGGGCGAGGTGATCCACGTCGTTCGGCCTCATGGTTTGAAGGACGAGGTCGGCCAGCCAGGCCGTTGCGGCGTGCGCGCCCTGAGCGATCTCCTTGCCGCGCCGCATCCGCAGGTCGCGCCGGATGACGATGACCTGCTTGGTCGGGCGGCGTTCGGGCTCGTCGGGCGGGATCTCGCTCATGGCCCCGAGCTTAGGCTCAAGTCGCGTTGAACCCGCGGGCAGCGGGCGACGTCTACTGGGTGTGGGGAGGCGCGGGGAGGTCGCGGGCAGACATCGCCGGCCGGAGACGCGCGGTCTGCCGCTCCGGGTGGCGGGAGCGATGCTGCTGTGCGTATCGGCGGGCATCCACCTGGACCTGTACCTGACCGGATACCGGTCGATTCCCACCATCGGCTGGCTGTTCATGCTGCAGTTCGCCGGGGGGCTGATCCTGGCCATAGCGGTGCTGGTGACGCACAGCCGGCTGACGGTGGTGGCCAGCGCGGCGTTCGCGCTGTCGACGCTTAGTGCTTACCTGGTGGCGGTGTGGATTGGGTTGTTCGGGTTCAAGGAGGTGCGGACGAGGGCGGGGATCGCCGCCGGGCTGATCGAGGTGGCCGCCTTCGCGACGCTGGCCCTGGCCGCGATCGCCGCGGGTCCGGCTCGCGAGACCGACGGCTTGATCAGCACGGCGGCGCGCAGAGTGGCAAAGGTGCAAGCGGCGGTGTCCATCGTGATCGGCGCGGTGGGAGCGGTCTCGGTGCTCGCCTTGGCGCTACTCGGCGTGGCGGTGGCCAACGCGGCGGGCCCGCCGCCGTCTTCGGCCGGAGGCAACGCCAGGGTCACGTTGAAGACGGTGACGATCGGCGGGGTCAGGGTGCTCACCAACGCTCACGGGCTCACGCTGTACTGGTTCGCGCCTGATACCCCGACGATGTCCAAGTGCAGCGGGTCGTGTGCCGCCTACTGGCCGCCGGTCCTGGGCAGCCCCGAGGCCGGACCGGGGGTCACGGGCAAGCTGGGGACGGTTTTCCGGGACGGGCGCACGGTGCAGGCGACGTACGACGGGCACCCGCTGTACACCTACACCGGCGACAACGGACCGGGCCAGGCCAACGGCAACAACCTCGACCTCAACGGCGGGCTGTGGTACGAGGTCCGCGTCTGGCGATGAGGGGTTTTCTTGGCGCCGGTAATATACCGGTAATATTTTTCCACACAGGATCCCGGGGGTGACCTATAGTGTTGCCGAACGAGGACCAGCCCGGTACCCGCGCGGGTATCTGAGGCCAGCCGTTATAAGCGTCAATCCGGGGGCGCCTTTCCATGCCCTCCCCGAATTCCAGTCCTGGACCCGCAGGCCAGAATGACGATGTGATTTGGCCCAAACCCGTCGCGCTTTCCCGTCTTGACTGTCACCATCAGGTTTGGAACGGCCAGCGTTGCGTTTACGGAGACAACTTATAGGGCGGATAAACCGTTACCGGAAAGGTTTCCGCGAAGCGCCAGGGGACGCGGTGCACACCTGGATGGACCAGGCCTTCGGTATCGCCAAACCTGAGAAGACCCTTAGAGGGAGTTCGGACATGACCTACGTCATTGCCCTGCCCTGCGTCGACCTGCTCGATAAGACCTGCATCGACGAGTGCCCGGTCGACTGCATCTACGAGGGCGAGCGCATGCTCCACATCCACCCGGACGAGTGTGTGGACTGCGGCGCGTGCGAGCCGGTCTGCCCGGTCGACGCGATCTCCTTCGAGGCTGAGGTGCCTGCCCAGTGGAAGGGCTTCTACCGGGTCAACATCGAGTTCTTCGGCGATCTCGGCTCACCGGGCGGCGCGTCCAGGGTCGGCAAGATCCACCTGGATCACCCGGCCGTAGCCGCGCTGCCTCGCCAGAGGTAAGACAGCCGGTTGCCGCCGCGCGGCGGCCCGGGTCCCCTGGGACCTGCTGGCGCCGGCTCGGGAGAGATATTAAGTCTTTATTACACCAGCAGCGAACCGTCCCCGGTTATGTTATAGAACGCGTATGCGAAGGTTTCGCCAAGCTTACTCAAGCGCGTCGCGATCCTCTCCCGATGCGCACTGTGATCAACCGCGTACTGGCTCTGAATTCACCCGGGAGCCCTCGCGAGGGCTCTGCGAACCAGCCGCGCACCGCTTGGACCCGGCCGTCGGCCATTGCCGGAGCTACCGGAGTTGCCGGAGCCAGACAGTCGTCTTCGAAGGAACCAGCTTTCCGGTTTTCCCGAATCCGTAACGGATTCATTCGTCATCTGTCACCATCACATCGTGAAGCTAACCCGGTCCGTAATATGGTCCGGGACGTCCTACGGGGACGGCGGAGATGAAGAACTCGGGCCACGGTTCCCGCAAGGCGCCGGGGGACCTTAGTCGGGCGATCGCGACAGCACTCATCATGGCCGCGATTTCTGTCATCCTGGGGGCCGGACCCGCTCTGGCCGCGGATGACGCGAGCAAGCCGGACACGGCAGCGGGCCAGTCGCTCGTCACCAGGATCCTGGCCGATCAGGCCATTACGATCGAGGTGCTGGTCATCCTGGTGGGCGTGGTGCTGGCGTTCGCCTACGGGCGTTACCGTCATTCCGTCAACGGGCGGCGCAGCGCCCACGCCAGGGCGCGCGGGTCCCAGGCCCACGCCCGGCCTAGCTCGCGTACACGGATGGCCGCGGCACCGGCCCGTCAAGGTGCCGGGCAGCCCCTGCACGCCGATGACTACCCCAGCTGGCCCGGACCGCCCGGACCGTACGCCCTGCACCCCGACCACCCCAGCTGGCCTGGGCGCCCCGACCCGCGGTGGGTCAGCGCCGAAGCGGCGCTGCGGGCGGACGGCTACTCCGGCTGGCCCGCAGCGGACGCCCCGCCCTGGCGCGACGCCGAACCGCCGGCTTACGGTGGCGAGCCCGGCGGCGACGGTCCTGCCGCGCGACGGGAACCGTCGCCCGGGGCGCGTGGCGTGCCGCTCCAGGCGCCTGGGTCAGCAATGCCGTCGGCGCTGCCGGCCCGGGTCCGGGGCGACTTGCCTTCTCCGGCCGATGCCGCTCCCCGGGCCGTCATCACGCCCCGCCCGGGACCGACCGGGGTGATCGACCGGGTCCGGACCGAGGCGGCCTGGGTCCAGGCCGAGCGTGTTCAGGTCTGGGACGCGGGCTCGGTGGAGCTGGCCACCTGGATCATCTCCGAGGCAAACCAGCAGGCCACCGAGATCAGGCACGAGGCGCGCGACCAGATGGCCGCGTCGCTGGCAGAGGCCAAGCAGGAGGCCGCCAAACTGATGGCGAAAGCCTCCGAGCAGGCCACGGCCACGCTCACGGCCGCTGAGCTGGAGGCCGCCGAGATACGCGCGACCGTCACCAAGCTGACCGCGGACCTGGGCGGGGTGGCCGCGCAGATCACGGCGAACCTCGTCGGTCTCGCATCGCCGACGACGAAGCCGGTCACCAGGCCGGCCGTGCGGCCGGTCATCGAGCCGGCGCCCGAGGCTGTCACCGGGCCGGCACCCGAGGCTGTCACCGTGCCGCAGGCACAGACCGTCGCCCGGCCGGCCGGCCAACCCGGGACGAGGTCAACGTCAAGGCCCGTCGGCAAGCCGGGGACCAGGACCGCGAGCAAGCCGGGAACCAGGCGGGCGGCCAAGGCCGGAACTGGGTCGGCGCCGAAGGGGCAGCCTCGCCAGCTCGTGGCCATCCGCGTGGCCGCCGTGGCCACAGCGGCCCTGTTCCTGTTCGCGATTATCTCCGGAGCGACAGAGGTCGCACTGCACGGATTCTCGTTCTTCGTCTTCCGGTCGACTGGCGTCGGCGAGACCGGGCCTACCGGCCTTCAGGAAGATCAGGGCCCAGGCCAGCCGGATGCGCCCAAGGCGACGCCCACCCACGTCAACGTAAAGCCAGGTCCGCCCAGCACGGTGCCCAACGGTCAATAGCGAAGAGCGGGAAGAAAGAAGAGTCAAGATGGCCAGGAACACGGTCGGTCGGTGGACCGACGAAAGGCCGGCCGCGTATGACTATCAAGAGGTCCCGTACGGCGGCCAGGACACCTACGAGCCAGGCTTGACCCCTAGCGCTGCCATAGAGACCCGGCAGCCGGAAAAGGCGTCGGCGCCGAAGCGGGCGGATAAGAGCCGCGTGGACGAATGGATGGAGGTGGAATTCAAGTTCGGCGGCTCCCGGATCAAGCGGAAGGCGCCCGCGCTTATCCTGCTGGGCCTGCCCGCGCTGGTCCCGCTGTTCTTCATGCTGCCCGCGCTCGTTACGCTGAACAGCAACACCTTCGCGGTGTCGGTCGACGACACGCTGGGGACCGGGGCCGAGATCTGCCTGTTCCTGTGCCTGCTCGTCACGCCCATGGTCACGCTCACCGGGCAGCGCTGGTTCGTCCCGCTGCGGCGCTGGTACGGGATCATGATGGCGGCCTGCGCCTTCGGCGACGCAATTGCGGCCGGTATCACCGATAACTTCGCGGGAGGCGTGTTCGGCCGGCTGGCCGGGCACGTTTTCGAGCTCATGGGATTCATCATGGTGATGCTGGTCATCCCGCTCCTGCTCACCGGCAACCCGTGGGCCCAGCGCAAGCTCGGCAAGTACTGGAAGCCGCTGCACCGGCTCATCTATGTCATCTGGGGGTTCCTCGCCGCCCACCTGATCCTGCTGGAGGGATTCGGGTTCGAGCGCGGGTCAAATGGCTCCGGCTTCGCCGGTGACGGTGACCCGATCTTCCATCAGCGCCTCTACCAGTACTCGGCGTGCAGCGTCTTCCTGCTCGTCCTGCGGCTGCCGCCGGTAAAGCGCTGGATCGCCGCCCGTCATAAGGAAGGCCGGATGTGGCTCGTGTGGGTAACCGTCCTGCCGCTTTTCGCGCTGTTCGTGTTCGGTTTCATCTTCATCGTCAACGAGGAGATCTTCAAGGGAATGGACTCCTTCACCGAGCACCCCAGCGGCGAATAAGCCGGTGATCGTCATCAGCGGCCCTAGGAGAGGGATGTGACCAGCGAGACGTACGGCATGGGCAGCCAGGAGCAGACGGGAGCGGGCCGCGTCATACTCATGGTTAGTTCCTCTTTGGCTGCACTCTTGGTGATCGCGGGCCTCATCTACGCCACGGGTACCGGCGCGCGTCATAAGGCCGCGGTGGCCGCCGCCGGCTGCGAGCCCAGCCTGTTCATATCGGGTATGCCTTGCACCACCGAGCAGATGATGGCCAGCCGGTACGAGGCGATCGTGACCCCGGCTACCCAGCAACTGAATACTGAGATGGCCGCCTACGCCGTCAACGAAAGGCGCGATCTCGCCGCAGCCGAGGCGGACCTGTCGGCGGAGGTGGTGACGGAGCAGGCGTTCGACAACAGCCTGGCCGCGACCACGTTCACGCCCCAGAACCGAGCCGCGGCCGCTGCGCTGATCCAGAACGCTACTTCGTCCGGGACCCCCGTGCCGCTGGCCGCGGCCATCTTGACGCCCCAGGTCACAGCCATAGCCGAGGCGCTGATCCAGGCTGACCAGGCCCTCGTCACGCTGCTCGCCGAGCAGGCCCGGTCCGCCTCACTCACCCAGTTGCGGTCGTTCAACCACCGGGTTCAGGTCGCCAGCGCCGCCGTCCAGACCGAAATGAAGCTCATCGCCAAGGCTCTTGATTCGCCACCTCCGGCGGGCTGAGTTCAGGTGGGATATGTCCCACTGGAACCAGCCGTAACATCCATCTTTGGCTGGATGTAAAACGAACTCGGGGTAAACCGCCGGGATGCCCCGGACGTCATACGCACATCTGAATTGCGCCGTACAACCGGGTACGCCGCCGCATGACCGTTAAGGCGCCGGGCCGCGCATCTTCCAGTGACTGTCCGGGTGGGGGGACTTACTGATGCGCGATGACACGGCGGTCACCGACGAGGTGGCCCGCGCCGGGAACGGCGCAGGACAGGCGCATGTAGCCGGCTGGAGCGTTCCGGGGTACACCGGGCTGAAGGCGCTCGGCTCGGGCGGTTTCGGTGACGTGGTGCTGGCCCGGCACGACGGGTCGGGGACGTTGGTGGCGATCAAGTTCCTGCGCCGGGAACTGCTGGCTGATGCGCGGTTCGCGGAGATGTTCCGCGGCGAGGCGGCGGTGCTGGCCTCGGTGGATGATCCGCACGTGGTCCGGCTGTATGAGTACGTCGAGTCGTCTTCTGGGGCGGCGATCGTGATGGAGCTGGTGGACGGGGTCTCGCTGCGGCAGATCCTGGCGCGCCAGGGCGGGACCACCCCGGAGGCGGCGCTGGTGGTGCTGCAGGGCTCGTTGCTGGGGTTGGCCGCGGCGCATGCGCGGGGCGTGGTGCACCGGGATTACAAGCCGGACAACGTGCTGGTGGACGGGGACGGGGCGAGCAAGCTCACCGATTTCGGGATCGCGGCGCGGGCCGGGGACCGGCCGGGCGCGGCGGGCACATTGGCGTACGCGCCGCCGGAGCAGTTCTCCGGCGCGCCGGCCAGCCCGGCCGGGGATGTGTACGCGGCCACGGCCACGTTTTTTGAGTGCCTGACCGGGCGGCCGCCGTTCCGCGGGGATACCGCCGAGGCGCTGTTCTACCAGCATCTGTCCCAGCCGGTGCCGGTGGACGCGGTGCCCGAACCGGTGCGGCCGCTGGTGGCCGCGGGGATGGCCAAGCAGCCCGCAGACCGGCCGGCCGACGCGGCGACGTTCGTGGCCGCGCTCAACCAGGTCGCAGCGCGGGCTTACGGCCCGCACTGGCACGAACGCGGCCGGGCGCACCTGGGCGAGGCGGCGCTGCTGCTGGCCGCCCTGTGGCCGTCCGGCGCGGCGCCCGCGGTCCAGGGCGCCACGGTGGGAAAGACCCGCCTGCACGGGCGGAACCGGCGTTCCCGGCTCCGGCATTCCCGCGGGGTCAAGGCGGCCATCGCGGCCGCCATCGTGGTGATCGCGGCCGTAGGCGCGGTCCTGGCCGTCCGCTTGACCGGGTCCAGCCCCGCAGCTGCGGTCACGCTCCCGGCGGTCACCGGCGTGTCCCCGGCCAGCGGCAGCACGATGGGCGGGACCACGGTGACCATCACCGGGACCGGCCTGAGCGGCGCCACTGTCGTCCGCTTCGGCGGCGTAGCCGGCACGGTCACGGCCGACTCGGCGACCCAGCTCACCGTGACCAGCCCGCCCAGCACCGGCATTACGACCACCGCGGTCATCACCGCCGGTTCAGGCGCGCAGATCACCGCGACCGGCGCCGGCACCGTCGACATCGCCGTGACCACCCCGGCCGGCACGTCACATCCCACCGCGGCCGACCACTACACCTATACCGCCCCGCGGCCAGCGGTCACCGGCCTGGCCCCGGACGGCGGCACCACCGCCGGCGGGACCACCGTGAGCATCGCCGGGACCGGACTGGCCGGCGCCACCAGCGTCCGCTTCGGCACCGGTGCGGCGATCATCACCGCCGATTCGAGCACGCAGATCACGGTGACCAGCCCGCCCGGCACGGGCACCGTGCCCATCACCGTGACCACTCCGGCCGGCACCTCGCAGATCTCCGACGCCGACCACTACGCCTACACCACACGGCCGGAACTAACCCAGTCGATCTCCTTCACCGCCCCGGCGCCGGGGACAGCAGGCGGCTCCGCGGCCTTGTCGGCCACCGGCGGCGGCTCGGGTAACCCGGTCGTGTTCTCCGCTGATCCCTCCGGCGGCCCGGGCGTGTGCACGGTGTCCGGCGCCACGGTCACCTACGCCGGCTCGGGCAGTTGCGTCATCGACGCCAACCAGGCCGGCACCGGCCGCTACGCGGCCGCACCCCAGGTCCAGCGCACGATTACGGTCAACGGGATACCCCAGTCGATCTCCTTCACCGCCCCGGCCTCGGGTACCGTGCACGGCTCGGCCGGCTTGTCGGCCCGCGGCGGCGGCTCGGGTAACCCGGTCGTGTTCTCGGCCGGCGGCCAGGGGGTGTGCACCGTGTCCGGGAGCACGGTGACCTACGTCGCCGCGGGCCAGTGCGTCGTTGACGCCAACCAGGCCGGCACCGCTCGCTACACGGCCGCACCGCAGGTCCAGCGCACGATCACGGTCGGCAAGAAATCCCAGTCGATCTCCTTCACCGCCCCGCCGTCGGGGGCGCTGTTTTCCTCGGCGAACTTGTGGGCCACCGGCGGCGGCTCGGGCAACCCGGTCGTGTTCTCTATTGCCTCCTCCAGCAGCGCGGAGGCGTGCTATCTGTCCGGGACCACCGTGACCTACGGCGCAACGGGCAAGTGCGTCATCGACGCCAACCAGGCCGGCAACAGCCAATACACGGCCGCGCCCCAGGTCCAGCAGACGATCACGGTCACCAAGACACCCAGCTACTACAGCTAGGGTTCGTGACCTAGGAGCAGGTTGACCGGCGGCCCGAGCGCGGGCCGGGGTTCCGGTACACTCGACGGGTCAACCCAGGTATGCCGACAGGCACCACGCCCCGTTAGCTCATTCGGCAGAGCATTCCCCTCGTAAGGGAAAGGTGCACGGTTCGAATCCGTGACGGGGCTCACAAGTCGCGCGACCGATCCGGTTATGCCCGTGGCGTCAACCATGATCGCGGGTACTTTTGGTCCGTATTCGGCCTTTTCTGCCCGCGATCATGAAAACGGCTCGATCCGCTTGGGTGCCTGGCATTGCCTTATGGCCCAGCGCCTGGCTGCTCAGACGCCATGACCCCAATCAAGAAATCCGTCCCTGGGAGCGAGCAGCAACCAGACGGGCTGAGCGTCTCTACTTACATGGAGCCAGATGACCCAGCCGGTTCCGCCGCCCTGCGCTGGCTCGACCCGGCCGTGGACGCCGGCACCGGAAGCGGCGCCGAGGCGGCGGTCGGGGCGCTGTACCGGGCCCAGGCCGTGGGCCTGATCCGCCTTGCGTACCTCATGCTCGGCGACCGGGCGGCGGCCGAGGACGTGGTCCAGGACGCCTTCTGCGGCCTGTACCGGCGCTGGGACCGGCTCACCGACCCCAGCAGCGCGCTACCCTACGTCCGATCCTCGGTGCTGAACGGCTGCCGGACGGCCCTGCGCCGCCGCGCGCTCGGCCGCCGGGTCACCGAGTACCAGCCACCGTCGGGATCCGCCGAGGCCGCCGTGCTCAGCCGCGAGGAGCGCGAGGAGGTGATGCGCGCGGTCCGCCAGCTGCCGGACCGTCAGCGCGAGGCCCTGGTGCTGCGCTTCTACCTCGACCTGCCCGAGCCGGAGATCGCCCGCGTGATGGGCATCCGGCCGGGCACGGTCAGGTCCGCTACCCACCGGGCGCTGAAGGCGCTCGGCCATCTGCTGGAGAGCACCCCATGACTCCGCTGCAGAACAAGCTCCGCGACGCACTCCGCGAGACGGCGGACGAGATCCCCGCGCAGCCGCCCCCGCTGGACCTGAGCCCCCGGCCGCGGGCGAGCCGGAACGCCAGGTGGCGCGCCTGGGCCGCGCCGCTGGCCGCCGCGGCCCTGGTCCTCGCGGCGGTCGGCGTCTCCCTGGCCGTGGCCGCAAACCTCAAGCATCAGCCCGCCGCCGCCAGGGCGCAGGCCGTCCAGGCCGGCCTGGACGGCGTCCCGGCCTACTACGTGGCGCTCTTCACCGCCGCGAAGCCCCAATCCGACGTCGCAAACGATCTCGGCGCCTCCTCCCTGGCCTACAGCGCCGCCGAGCTCAGATCCACCCAAACCGGCGCCGTCCTGGCCACGATCACCCCGCCCAAGCCGTACGTGTCGTTCACCGGGGTGACCGGCGCATCCGACGACCGCACGTTCGTCCTGTCCGCGCAGGGCCCAGAACCCTCCGCCGTGCCGCCCTACCCCGCCCAGCGCTTCTTCCTGCTGCGCATCGACCGGGCGGCCCGGGCAGGCGCCCGGATGACCCTGACCGCGTTGCCCGCCGGATACGTCCCCGCCGGGTACGGGATCCGCGAAATGGCCCTGTCCCCGGACGGAACCCATCTAGCCGCTGGCGTGGGCGAGAACCTGGGGTACGCCGAAGAGCTCGACGTGTTCGACCTGGCCACCGGGACCGAACAGGCCTGGAGTACCCGCACCTGCGCCGAGTGCATGCCGAACGCCGGCGGCAACCTCTGGTTTGGCGTGAACACCGACGCGCTGTCCTGGGCCGCGGACAGCCAGCACGTCGCGTTCACCTGGAATAACACCGTCCGCCTGCTGGATACCCGCGCCGCGGGCTCCGACCTCCTGACCGACAGCACGACGGTGGCCACCTGGACCGGCGGCGTCACCGGGCTGAACCAGTGGCGCGGGGCCATCATCACCCCGGACGGCCGGACCGTGCTCGGCATCGAGGAACTCGGCGGCATGAACCTGAGGGGCCCGATCCGCGAACACCTGGTCAGCTGGTCCACCGCCACCGGGAAGCAGATCGCCGTGCTGAACAACCTCAACGCGCGGAACCTGGACGACTACGAGCAGATCCTCTACACCAACGACGACGGCAGCGTGCTGGTCCTGACCTATCAGCGGCCCGGCGCGAAGGCGGCGATCGTGCACGACGGCCGGTCCACCCTCATCCCGTGGTCGCCGCACATCGGAGTGGCGGCCTGGTAGGCGCCGCTCACTTAGTCCGGCTCGTCGCGCCAGCGCCGGTAGAGGTCGACGAACTCGTCACGCTGCTGCGGGGTCAGGTCTTCGGGCTCCAGGCGGCCGCTGAGCCGGATGGTCTCGCGCATCTGGGCCAGGTACTCCGTGCAGTGCGGGCAGCCGGCCAGGTGCGCCTCGAACCGCTTTCTCGCCCGCCGGGGCAGGCTGCCTTCGAGGTAGTCGGTGACCAGCTCGACGGCCTGCCGGCAGACGAGATCACGCCGTGGGAGGAGTCTCATCGCACTCCCCGGAACTCATCCTCGAACAGCTGCCGGAGCCGGCTCCGGCCGCGGTGCAGCAGGACCCGCTGGTTGCCGTCGCTGATGGCCAGCACCGAACAGACCTCTTCGCTGGTCAGCTCGTCGACGTCGCGCAGCAGGACGACCTGGCGCTGGCGGGCGGGCAGTTCGTCCATCAGGGCCCGGAGGCGGTCGGCCAGCTTGCCCGCCTCCAGGCGGCCCTCAGCGGCCTCGACCCACTGCTCGGGCGGATCAGCCCAGCCCCCGGCGGCGTCGAACCGGGCCGGGTCGACGGCGGGCTCCGGGTCCGGGACGGGGACGCTGCGATGCTCCTTGGTCCCGGTGGTCCGCGCCTGCTTGACCAGGATGCTGAACAGCCAGGTCTTCAGCGAAGACCGTCCCTCGAAGCGATCCAGGCCGCGCAGCAGCGCCAGCCAGGTGTCCTGGACGACCTCCTCGGCCACCGCCTGGTTCGGCACGAACGACGTCGCGAGCCGCAGCATCTGCTCCTGGTAGCGCTGCACCAGGCTGACGAATGCTCGCTCGTCCCCCGAACGCAGCCGGACCAGCAGTTCGCCGTCGGCTTCCATCACCGGAAGCCCCGGCTCGTGCCCTGGTGCCTCAGTTGTGACTGCGGTGCTGGGCGCCGCGCTGCAGGCGTCGCATCGGACGACAGGATGAGCCGGCCGCGGCCCGCGCATGGGCCGCAGCCGGCTGTCCCGGAGGTCGCCTCGATCAGAAGGCCACGATCCCCTCACCGCCCACCGCGCCGGGCACGGTAACCGCCCCGATCTCGGTCAGGGAGGCCCCGGCCCCCACGGCGAACTCGTCCACGATCCCGGACCCGCCGGTCTGGACGTACAGGAACCGGCCGCCGGCCGCCGCGGCCGCGTCCACCGTCCCGGCGTCGGTGGTGGCCGCGCCGAGCAGGCTCAGCTGGCCGCCGAATGAGGAGGAGTAGCCGCTCTCCGCGGCGCTGCCCGCACTGGAGGCGAACAGGAACGGCCCGGCCGGCGCCACCCAGCAGGTCGCCGAATCGCCGGTGCCTACCGCGTCGACCAGGCTGACCGTACCGCTCGGCGCGAGCGCGAAGGTGGCCAGCGCGTTCGTCCCGGCCTCGGCGATGAGCAGGTGACCGTAGACGTCAAAGCTGATCGCGAACGGCACCGTGCCAGGCTCGGAGTTCACCACCGGGGCGGCGGACAGCTGGCCGCCGAACCGGACGCCGAACACGTCGATGTCGTTCCCGTTGGCCTTGGTGGTGACGATGAGCTGACTGCCGTCTGGGGTGAAGGCGACCTGCCCGGGGGTGTTGGTGAACTGCGGGCTGGCCGAGGGGTTCAGGCCGAGCGCGCGGCCGGAGCCGGGGATCGGGACCAGGCCGCCGCCCAGGACGCGGTAGCCCGCCAGACGGCCGCCGGCCAGCGCGTTGAGTACGTAGACCAGGTCACCGTGCACGGCCACGCTGACCGGGAACGAGCCCCCCGAGCTCAGCACCTGGCGCAGCGCGAGCCGGTCGCCGTTCACCGCGAAGACCGAGACGGTGTCGCTGCCGGCGTTGACCGCGTAGAGCAGCGCGTGCCCCGGGTCGTAGCTGAGCGAGCCCTGCGAGGCCAGGTGGTCGACGACGGATCCGGCCAGGACACCGCCGAGCCCGCCGGTGGCGTAGGTGCCGGCCGGGCTGAGCGTGCCGTCCGAGGCGCGGTGATAGGCCACGACCTGATTGCCTGAGGTGTTATCGGTCGCCGCGAACACGGCGTGGCTGGCCCCGCCGGAGCTGAAGGCGGGGACAGCCGTACTGGCCAAGGCCGGCGTGGCGAAGGGCAGGGCGACGGCCGTGGCCAAGCCTGCCGCCGCGACCGCGATGGCCGATCCGAGGCGAATCGGGACTCTCACTGAGTAACTCCTCGCGCGTTGGGATTTACGACTGTGCGCCCTTTAGTCGCGCGGGAGGCCGCCGCGTTACACAGCGAGCGCTAGTGCTGGCACACCGTACCGCTGCGCGGGACGGCCAGGTCGATCAGGTAGTCGTTGACGATCGTGTCCACGCAGGCGCTGCCCTCGCCGTAGGCGGTGTGACCGTCGCCGTTCCAGCCGAGCAACACGCCGGAGGCCAGATCTGCGGCCAGGGCCTGCGCCCAGCGGTAGGGCGTGGCCGGGTCGCGCAGCGTACCGACGACCAGGATGGGCGGCGCGCCGGCGGCCCGGATCTGCGGTTGCGGGTAGGAAGGGACCGGCCAGTAGGCGCAGGTCAGGCTGCCCCAGACGAGGGCCGCGCCGAACATCGGGGCCGCTTTGGCGGCCGCCGACGCCGCGGCCTGCCAGGGGGCCAGCGACCGCGGCCAGGGCCGGTCCAGGCAGTCGATCGCGGTGACCGCGCTGGCCAGGGTGCTGTAGGTCCCGTTGGGGTTGCGCCCGTAAAGCTGGTTGGCCAGTGCCAGGAGCCCGGTCCCGTCGCCGGCGAACGCGCTGGCCAGCGCGGCCTCCAGGGTGGGCCAGCTCGACCGGCTGTACAGCGCGTCGGCCACCCCGTAGAGCAGCATCGCGCCGTCGGCGACCTGCCCGTCGCCGAGCCGGCTGGCCAGCGGGGTGGAGTTGGCCCGGGTGATCAGCGCGTCGACCTTCGTCTCCGCGCTGGCGACCGAGCCGGCCAGCGGGCAGCCCGCCGTGCCCAGGCACCAGGCCGCGAACGACCCGAACGCGACCTGGAACCCCTGCGCCTGCGCGACGGTCGCCGCCAGCGAGGACGCGGCCGGGTCGACGGCACCGTCCAGGACCAGCGCCCGCACGCGGTGCGGGAACAACTGCGCGTACCACGCACCAAGATACGTTCCGTATGACTTTCCCAAGTAAGTGAGTCCGGATTCGCCCAGCGCGGCCCGGAGTACGTCC
>Ga0302229_10001497_pt1 | contig 17669 bp, 11 predicted proteins | sample II_Palsa_N1_3_FD_193518 | JGI IMG/M metagenome (GOLD analysis project Ga0302229, IMG submission 193518) | Peat permafrost microbial communities from Stordalen Mire near Abisko, Sweden - II_Palsa_N1_3 | ecosystem: Environmental > Terrestrial > Soil > Palsa > Peat permafrost | place: Sweden... | reverse complement strand
CTCTGAAATCGATAGCGAAGGCCGCCACCATCGACCGCGAACCGCGACGCTGGGAGCGCCCTTCCGACCACACGCCGGTGCTGCTGGAACTAGATCTGACATGACGACAAAGACCGAATGGCCCAGCTCGCTGGACGATAACGAACTGGACGAGCTGGACCGCTACCTGCGTGCCCACACCGGCGAAGGTGATCTGCTGCTCGACGGCGTGCACGGCTTGCTGAGCGCGCTCGCCGTTGGCCCGCTGCTGGTGCTGCCGGAAGAGTGGTTGCCCGAAGTCCTGCATGAGCCCTTCGCGGACGAGGACGAGGGCAATCGCGTGCTCGCTCTGCTGGCCAAGCTCAACGACTCGATCAGTGCCGAACTCGACGTCGACGCCTACGAACCGATTCTTGGCGAAGTCGAGCTGGAAACCGGCCCGATGCTTTCCGCCGCCGGTTGGTGCGAGGGCTTCAGCCGCGGCATCGACCTGCGCGCCAGCCTGTGGGAAAACCGGCTGTCCGAAGATCCACAACTGATGGAATTGCTCGGCCCGGTGATGGCGCTGGCGGTGGACGAAGGCATTCTCAGCGCGGACACCGAGTTCGAGAAACTCAGCGACGACGAATACGACGAATGCCTGTCGCAGGTACCCGCCGTGCTGGGCGCAGTCAATCAGTACTGGCAGGCCAAGCCCGCCACCGAGGCAGAAGTGGAAGCGATGGTGCGGCCGGTGCCCGAAAGCAAGGACGACGACAGCACGCCGCCGCGCCAGCGTAGCGGCCACTGGGTACACTGATTTCGCGCCATTGCACCCGTCGATTCGCCGGAACGTAGTGATCCAGACCGTATTGATTGGGAAGATCCATGGCTTATGAATACGGTTCCAGCGCCAAAGGGCTGGATTTCCCCAACCCGTTCAGGGTCGAGAATGTTTTTCGCTTCATTGCCGCGGCGGTTCTGATCGGCGGTGGCCTGATCGCGATTTTCCAGGGCCGCAGTGGCCTCTACGCACACATCGGTGGCTGGGCGCTGGCGCCGATCCTTGTCGGCGTGGCAATGCTGGCAGCGGGCATCCAGCATGCGGCAGTCGGGCTCAGCCGGCTGCGTTTTTTCTTCGGTCGCGGCAAGCCCGCGGGACTGGCCGGTGAACTGGCGGATGCACAACTGGGCGAACTCGCCGGTGCTGTCGCCCTGAAGTCCACCATCCGTGGCGGTGCGATCTCGGTCGCTGAGCCGACCGGCGCGTTGAATGGCCTGCTTTACAGCTTGGTGCGTCCGTTGATCTGGGCACCGCAGCGCATCCAGTGGGTAGCACAGCGGTTGTTCCGCACCGGTCTGACCCTCGCCGTAGTGCTGCTCGGCTTGCTGGTGTCGCTGCTCGGCGTGCTCGGTGAAAAGGACATGGTCTGGCTTGGCTTGTTCTTTTTCATCTATGCCGCTGCCTTGTTGCTGAAACCGCTGGAAAGCGGCGACCAGGCCAGCACGCATCTGGGTTCGGCCGGGCTCATCGTCTTGGTGCTGGTGGCCATACTCGCGCCGGTACTGGTCCACAGCATCTCATCCGCGTTGCCGAATCTCGGCGGGGTCGATCTCAGTGGGCAGGCGCTGCTTCTGCTGGTGTGTGCGTTGGCCTCCGTGCTGGTGTTCTTCGTCGCCGTGCTGCGCCAGATGGTGGCGCCGCCGCAGACCACCATGGCCTGCGAACTGGCGACCATTTCAATGAACGCGCCGCCGAACCAGATTCTGGTCGAGCTCGATCGCGAAATGCAGCGCAACTGGATCGAGCAGATTCCCAATCGCCGCTATGCGCGCTACGTGCCGCAAACCCCCGGCGACAACGGCACCTTCCACGGCGAGCTGCTGGAGGAAACGCAGCCGATGCCACGCGATGACATGCGTACCGTCAGCTTCTCGCACGCACTGGCCGAGCCGCGTTATCGCTGGCTGACCGTGCTCAGCGCGCTCGGCGTGCTGTACACCGTGATCGGTTCGATTGCGCTGCTGCTGTTCACGCATCAGGTCACGATGGGCGAGATCGTACCGGCGCTGTGGAAATACGTCTGCTTTGCCGGCGGCATGTTTTCGCTGGCGCTGTTCTGTCTGCGTGCCGGGCATGTTTTATGGGCGCGGTTCGACTTTGTCTCACGCATGACCTGGGTCGAAATCGATGGGACTTTCCAGCGTTCGCATACGGCGGTCGGCGCGCAGTTCACCGATCGCGTACGCACCGAGAAAGACATCGTCAGCGTCAACGACATGACCTTGCGCGTGTGGGTGGCCGAAGTGGATTCGGTGACCTTTGGCAGCGAGTCGGAACGACGCATCGTCGGCTTGCGCGGTCTCACCGATCGCGCCAGCGCCCTGCGCCAGCAGCTGGAAAATTTCGCCAGCGATCAAAGCAGTGTCGACATGCCGACGTCGCGCCGCGATGTCGAAAAGATCGCTGCGCTGGGCGCGATGAACCAGTTGGCCGGCCGGCCCGTAGCACCAGAAGCGCTGCTCAAGGCGATGGGTGGAGCTGCTTCAACTGCCAGCACATCGTCGCTCGGACCAAAACCAGCTGGATTCTGCCCGGCCTGTGGCACGGCAGTCTCGTCCGCTGCCCGCTTCTGCGCCAGCTGCGGCCAGTCGCTGACCGGGGGCTGAGAAAATTCCGGCTGAGTCTCCCGGGAAACAATCCGTTCCAGTGGCCAGCCCTTGGCACCACACCGCATCGGGTCCATCTTGGTGGAATATTTTTGACGGGAGTGCAGCCATGACCGATCGCCATATCATCCGCCGCATCCGCGGCATGGATACGTCCGACGGCGCGGGCGTGAAATTGAAGCGCATCATCGGCCAGCCGGGGCTCGACATGCTCGATCCTTTCCTGCTGCTGGACGAATTTCGCTCCGATCAGGCGGGCGACTACATCGCCGGTTTTCCGGAGCATCCGCATCGCGGCTTTGAGACGGTGACTTACATGCTCGCCGGCAACATGTTGCACAAGGACAACCACGGCAATAGTGGTGATCTGACGTCCGGCAGCGTGCAGTGGATGACGGCGGGTCGCGGCATCCTGCATTCGGAAATGCCGCAGCAGGAGAATGGCTTGATGTGGGGCTTCCAGCTCTGGGTGAACCTGCCGGCGAAGGACAAGATGACTGCGCCACGCTATCAGGACATCGCGCCGGAGCGCATCCCGGTCGTGCATCCGGCCGAAGGCGTTGAAGTGCGCGTGCTGGCCGGTGAACTGGCTGGCGCCACGGGTCCGGTCGAAGGCATTGCCACTGATCCGGTGTATCTGGATGTGAGCCTGAAAGCAGGCGCGTCGCTGACGCTGGATCTGCCAAAAGGTCATCACGGTTTTGCCTACGTGTTCGATGGAGAGGCCGCGCTGGTTGGTGGTGAGCAGCTCACGCGCAGCGAGCTGGGCGTGTTTTCCGATGGCGACTCTATTCAGTTGAAGGGGGGCGACAAAGCATCGCGCCTGATCGTCGTCGCCGGTCGCCCGTTGAATGAGCCCGTCGCGCGCTATGGCCCCTTCGTGATGAATACGCAAGCGCAGATCCATGAAGCGATTGCGGACTTTCGCGCCGGCAAGTTCTGAGATCCGCGCCTTCCGTATTGGAAAGCGCACTCGGTGCGCAACGCTCAGCGTGGTTGTTCGATGATTAGCGTGGCAGGCAAGGTGCGAATGATGATTTCGTTTTTGTACCAGGTCATTGGCTTGCCATTGAGCAAAGCAGTCGCGGGCGGCTTGCCGGGATAAGGCCATGGCAACGCGAAGCCGCCCGGCGGGATGCCTAATCCGCTTTTGATCTGTAGCTCCAACTTTGTGCCATTTTCGTGCAGCGTGTAACTGAGTTCGCCGTAGGGCGTGCGCAAACGCTCGATCCCAACGCCTTTGCCCGTCAGCCATGCTGGCGGGATGCCTGCGGCGAGTACCAGCGCATGGTCGGCGTTCCGCTCATACGCCAACATGTCGTACGCCGAGCGCATGAAATCCGAGGCAATCCATGCATGCGGCATGTCGCCGACGAAATGCGGCTGGCGTGGATCGTGGCCTACCACTTCGGCCCACTGGTTCCAGGTGGCTGGCCGGCGACCCTCGAAGAAAAACGCCAGCAGTTGCGGTACCCGATCGCGCCAGCCCAGCCGCACGAAGCTGGCGATCGTGCGTACCTCGTACGGCGTGTAGTCGGTCCAAGATGTGCTGCCGTCACGACGGGCCAGGAAGCCCAGCCAGTAGCGTTCGAAAGTCTGCGGCAACAGGTTTGGCGGCAACCAGTCCAACGCGTCACCCGGTGACAAGGCGATGGTGCTTGAGGTCGCGTCGAAATCGCCCAGCTCGGCGGAGCCGGGCAGATAGTCGATCCGATGCTGCTGCATCGTGAGCAGAATCGACGCCTTGAAATCGGTCTGGAACTGGTCGCGTGACGTCGCGTATTTCGCGGCTTCGTCGGTCTTGCCCAGCGCGGTGGCCAGCTGCACGGCATCGTCGTAACCGATCAGCGACCAGAAATCATCCCAGTACGAGTGTTCCGGCTTGGTCGAATAGCCTTCGTGGCTGATCGAGGCCGGCATCAAACCGTAGAGCGAACGGCGCACACCTGTCTGATTCGCGCCGCTGCGTTCGCTGTTCCGCAACGCATCCATGTAGGCAACGGTACGTTCGACATGCGGCCACAGTTTTTCCAGTCCGGCGCGATCGTGGCTGTACCGCCACCACTGCGCGATGGCGAAGATCAGTTCGCCCTGGCTGTCGTTCTCCGGCACCGGATCGGCGCCACGCGCATCGACGCAACAGGGCACCTTGCCGGTATGGAATTGATGCGGTGCATACCAGCGCACGAAGTCGCCCGCCGCGTCGGCGTGACCGCTGCGCAGCAGCGCCTCGCTCATCATGGCGCCATCGCGCACCCACGTGCGCGCATACGAACGCGTGCCCGGCTGCAACGCCACACCATCCCGCGACATCAGAATCTGCGCCATCGCAGTGCGCGCCGTATCGGCAATCGCCTGCTGCGACGGCGGTAGCTGCAGCGTTACGCGATCCAGCTTTTCGCGCCAGACAGCGGCAGCGAGATCGTGCTGTTGCTGCAGCCAGTGTTCAGTGTCCTTTGGCAACACGAGCGTCTGCTGTTTGCCAGCACCGTCAGGGTTGGGCACCACCAGGCCCAGGGTGATGCTGCCGTGTGGTGGCAGGGTCACCTTGTACAGCAGAGCACCTTGCGCAAAACCTGAGTCGTCGTGGAGCGAGTCGTCGTGAGGCGATTCGATCTGCGGGTGTGCACCGCTCGCTAGTTGTTCGGGCAGCGTGATGGCGCCATGCGGACTGGCGACGAAGCTGCCCGGCTGCTGCAACGGCACGATCTGCAGAGAGCGATTCACGCGCAGCGCATGGCCGCTCCAATCCAGATCATGGATCGGACTGATGCCCGCCGTCATGTTGAGGAACTGCGTCGGCGGGTTTACCTGGAATGGCCGCACCAGCAACGCCATCGTCAACGTTCGTGGCTTTTCGCCATCATTACGTAGTTGGTATCGAAGAAACAACCTGGGTTCATTGGGCGAGCCGCTGGCGAAGGAGGTGGTTTCCAGGCTGAGACTGTTCGCTTGCCAGCGCACTGTCGGTATGGGCAAATAGCCGTCTAAAAGCCGCTGCGAGATTTTCACAGTGGCCCAGTCGATAGTGCTGCGACCATCGAACAGCATCGGCTCGATTGACCAGCCGCCCTTGCCTACCTCCACCGCACCGTCTTCGGACATCAGTGCCGAATGCGCTGCGCCACCATCAACGCCGACCAGGGTCCAGTAGCTCTGTTCGCCGCTGATGCCGCGCGGATACAGGCCGCGCGGCGCGCGTTGTGCCTGCTGCATCAACGGTGTGCTGGCCGAGATGTCTGTCGGTACTGGCTGCTTCGGTGCGGACGTCTCCGGCAGCGGTGTGATTCGCAGGTCGCTTACGCACAGCTCACCCTTGCCACCGTGGCCGGCGTAGACGGTGAATTCCAACGCGTTGGTCTGCCGCAGGGTCCGATCCTTGGCCGGTCCCCAGGCCGAGACGATATCGTGCTTGCCCGCGATGATCGTCTGCCAGGTGTTGTCTGGTTGGAACGCTTCGCGTCGATACCACCAGACATCGTCACCGCTGGCATCGATCAGCTTCATCTGCAGATCGTTCGGCGCCATCGTGCCGCGCACGTCGAATGAGAGCGCATAGTCGGCGGGGAAAACTATCGGCAGCGTGCGGTGCAGCGTGGCTGCGCCGGACACGCCATTGAAATTGAAATCCAGGCACAGCCCTTTGCCGGTCTTGCCATCGATCGTTCGCATCGATGTGCTGATGTCGTCCGTGCCGGTTGCCGTCCAGAGGTCTGGGTCGCTGAAAGTATCGAGCAACCTGGCTTGTGGCGCATCAGCGGCATGCGCGGCGATGGCGAAGCAGAGCAGCGCCGCTGCAGGCAGAATGCCGACGGTTGCGCGAAGAGCGCGACGTAGCGCGTTGGCATGACGATGAACCATGATCTCAACCCTTCACGCTGCCCAGCAGCAGGCCTTCGAGGTAATAGCGCTGCATGGCCAGGAACAACACCAGTACCGGCAGCACAGTGACGACCGAGCCGGCCATCATCAGCTCGCTGTCCTGCGAATGCTCGCGTGCCAGCGAGGCCAGGCCGATCGGCAGCGTGTAATGTTCCTGCCCGGTCAGCACGATCAGCGGCCACATGAAGTCGTTCCACGCGGCGAGAAAACTGAAGATCGCCAGCGTCACCATGATCGGCTTCAGCAGCGGCATCACGATCTGCAAAAAGATGCGCCACTCGCCGGCGCCATCGATGCGTGCGGCTTCCATCAGCTCGTCGGGAATGCCGCGCGCATACTGGCGCACCAGGAAGATGCCGAACACGGTGGCCATGCCCGGCACGATCACGCCGGCATAGCTGTCGACCAGGCCGATGTATTTCAGCAACAGGAACAGCGGCAGCATAGCCACCTGTGCGGGAATCACCAGCGCACCAATCAATCCCTGAAACAGCCGTTCACGCCCAGCAAAATGCAGCTTGGCAAAGGCGTAACCGGCCATCAAGTTGAAGGTCAGCGATAGCACCGTGATGCCGGTGGACACCAGCAGACTGTTGAGCAGATAGGTGCCCATGCCGGCATGCACGAACAGTTCGCGGTAGTTGCCCAACGTGGCGTGCGCGGGTAGCAGCGGCGGCGGCAGCGAGCTGGCTTCACCAGGCTGCATGAAGGACACCGACAGCATCCACAGCAGTGGGAACAGCGCGATCACCGCGCCGCCGATCAGCAGGCCGTTGATCAGCGCCTTGGCCATGCGCGGGCTCATGCATCAGCTCCTTCGCCGCGTTTGGACAGCCGCAACATCAATGCCGTCACCGCAAACATGATCACGAACAGCAGGAACGCTACAGCGGATGCCGAACCGAGGTTCCACCACTTGAAGCCTTCTTCGTACATCAGATACAGCACGCTCGTCGTACTCTGCAATGGCCCGCCCTCGGTCATCACGTAGGGCTCGGCAAACAACTGGAAATAGCCGGACACGGTGAGAATGCTCACCATCAATAAAGTCGGCCCGAGCATGGGCAGCGTGATGTGACGAAACTGCTGCCACGCCGAGGCGCCGTCGATGCGCGCGGCCTCGTACAGGTCGATTGGAATCGCCTGCAGGCCGGCCAGGAAGATGATCATGTTGTAGCCGAAGTTCTTCCACACCGCGAACAGGATGATCGTCGGCATCGCCCAGTGCGGATCGCCCAGCCAGTCGACCGGATGGACGCCGAAATGGCCGAGCACATAATTGGCCATGCCGTACTTGGTGTTGAACAGGTAGCGCCAGATCACCGCCATCGCCACTACCGTGGTCACCACCGGCGCGAACAGCGCCGTGCGGAAGAACGGTTTCATCTTCGCCAGCGGCGAGTTCAGCAACATCGCCGCGCCCAGCGAGGTACCCATCGACAGCGGTACGCCGATGGCCACGAAATACACCGTATGCCCCAGTGCCGACCAGAACAGCGGCCGCTGCAGCAGCAGCCAGTAATTGCTCAGCGCCACGAAACGCAGATTGTGGATATTGGCCAGTGCGTAGATGTCGTAGTCGGTGAGGCTTAGCGCCAGCGCAACAATCACCGGCAGCAAAAAGAACAGGCCGAGCACGATCAGCGCCGGCGCAAGGAAGAGCCAAGCCACGCGCTGCCTATTCATCGGACAAGTTTCATCGAGCGTCGCTCCGTTGCGGGTGGTCGAGCATCCAGCGGCGTTTTTCGAGAATGGCATCGGCGCGCTGGTCGAGCTTCGCCGTGGCCTGATCGATGGTGAGTTCACCAGCGATGGCCTGCGCTGCAATCACCTGCATCTCGGTCGCAATACGTTCCCATTCCGGTACCGGCGGCGTGGGCTTCATCCGCTCCATCTGCTCGCGGAACGCGTGTGCCTTCGGATCGTCGCGCAAGCTAGGGCCCTCCCACGACGAGCGCCGCGGCGGCATATCGCCCAGCAGATCGTATAAGCGCTGCTGCACCGTGGGCTGCGACAGATATTCGATCAGCGTCCACGCCGCTTGCTTGTGCGTCGAGGTACGGAAGATCACCAGACTGGAGCCGCCAGCCACCGATGCGCCGGGACCGTTCTCGCCGGGCAATGGCATCGTCGACCAGTCACCCTGCTCGGCGGCCGGCAGCCGCGAGCGAAATTCGCCGATATTCCACGGACCGGACAGATAGAACGCGTACACACCGCGGCCGAACTCTGACCACGGATTGCCGGCTTCCACATTGGTGATCGCCGGTGCCTGATGCAGCTTGAAGGTATCCACATAAAACGTGAGCACGCGCTTGAAGCCGGCACTCTCGAAATTGCCGTAGCGGCCGCCATCGCGCAGCAGCGGTTCGGGCGACTGCAACGCCAGCGCCATCAGCGGCTCATATTCGTTGGTCGGCAGCAGGATGCCGTAGCGGTGCTGCGTCGGGTTGCTGAGTGCGCCAAGCATGGTTCGCCACTGCGCCCAATCCTGCGGTGGCTTGTCGAAGCCGACCTGCTTCAGCAGATCGGTGCGATAGAACAGGATGCGTGTGTCTACATACCAAGGCACGCCGTACAGTGTGCCGTCGATGATGTTGGTCGACCAGATGCTGGGAAAGTAGTCGTCGCGCTTCACCACGCCCGAATGGTCAACGTGCGACTGCAGCGGTTCCAGCGCATTTAGCGCCACCATTTCCGGCAGCCAGGTATTGCCGAGCTGGGTCAGGTCCGGTGTCGAGTTGCCGGCGAAGGCGGTCAGCAGCTTCTGGTGCGCCGCGGTCAACGGCAGCTGCTGCACCTTGACGTGGATATCCGGATGCAGACGCTCGAAATCGGGCAGGAGCTTGATGATCGCCTCGCCTTCGCGGCCGATTGTCCACAGGATCAGCTGATGATCGTCCGCTGGCGCTTTTGCACAGCTACCGAGCACGATGCTGTTACCTGCAAGCACGCATACGGCTAACAGGACGCGAAACACGCTGCGCTTTGGCAAAGTACCGGATAGACGATGGCGATTCACGGCGCCGCTTTCTCCGCATCCAGCCAGCCACCGCTGAAGCCCGCGCGTTCGAGCCCTTTGCGAATGTAAGGATTCTTCTTCATCACCTGCCACACAAAACCGCTGCGCCAGTTCTCCGTCATCAGCACGATCGGACCCTGGTCGATACCCAGCTGTTCGGTATCAAACCAGCCTTGGCCGGGTAGCAGTTGGCCGGTGCGTGTTTTGGTCTTCGTATGGAAGGTGGGGTTGAACGCGTCGACGAAGCCGAACTTGTTATAGACGCGCTTGCCGTAGCGCCGCTGCATTTCCTGCAGTGCGGGCACCACGATTTCCGGTGCGAAGGCAATCGATCCGGCGGCTGCCGTCGGTGCAATGGTGCCGTCGTCGCTGATGTAATCGAGGCCGGCGCCGCGTGCGGTGTAGCCGTAATATGTGCGCTCGCCGCCGGCGTCGTCTTTCGCCACGAAGCCACCGGGGCCGTTGCTGGCAGTCAGACCCCAGATGTTTTTGCCATAGTCATTCCAGTGGCCCGGATTGGCGATGGCGTAGGCCTGCTGCGAGTAAGTCGCACGGCGGCTGTTCTCGAAATAGTCGAGATCGTGTGCGTGGTTCCACGCATCGCGAATGCCGCGGAAGTCGATCCACGACTGGCTGTACTGGTGGCCGAACAGCGGTGCGAAGTTCAGCAGCTGCTGTCCCTGGAACTTGCCCCATTGCCGATCGTAGGTAGATGTCCACGCCGACCACGCATCACTACCGACGGCATGTGTGGGCGAACCGAGCGCCAGCACATAGATCAGCATACCCTCGTTGTAGCCCTCCCAATCGTGCGGAATGAACTGCCCGCCCGGTGTCCAGCCCATATTGATCAGCGGACGACGCGGCTGTGCCCAAGTCCAGTCGACGCGGCGATAGATGTCATCCGCCAGCTGGCGGATTTCCTTTTCCTTCGGCACATCGCGGTCGTAGTACGACTGCGCAAACAGGATGCCGCCCAGCAGCAGTGACGTATCTACAGTGGATACCTCGACCCAGCGTGCCTCGCGTTTGCCGGTCTGCATGTTGAGGAAGTGATAGAAAAACCCGTGGAAGCCGGTGGCATCGTCTTCGCTGTCGTTCTGCGGCGCATCCTTGAAAAAGCGCAGCGTGACCAGTGTTCGTTGGATCGCCTGTTCGCGGGTGATGTAGCCGCGTTCCACACCGATGCCGTAAGCGGTTAGCCCGAAGCCGACCGATGCGATGCTGGCAAACGAATCGGCTGGGTAGTGATCCGGTATCAGGCCATTGACGGGGTTGGCGCTTTGCCAGAACCAGTCAAAGCTGCGCTTTTCGATATCCGCCAGCAGCGCCTGCTGTGATTTCGGCAGAGCGGCGTAACCGTTAGGAAGATCTCTCGCGGCAAGCGGTGCTGCACAGCTTGTGCCGACAACCAGTAGCGAGACAAGAAGTTTTGTAACCAGACTGCGAATCAGTTTTTTTGCCATCGTCAACATGCTCGATGTTGTTACGGGGGAGGGAAGCGTTTTGCCAATCCACTGCGCTGAATGTTTCTTCAGCGCGTTGTCTCTACGGCTAGAAGTTGACCTTGGGTGCGGTGCAGTGCCGATCGATGAATGCCTGATGCGTCGGCATCGCATCGACGCAGCTGGATATCACGTGCTGGACACTTGTCATGAATTTCTGCAGATCGTCCAGCGGCATCTGGTCGACCATCGGATGGTAGCTCTGCGGCATGATTCCCTGGCCGATCATCACCTGTACCCAGCTCACGCTGGCGAACATCTCCTCGGCATTGCGGAAGAAGCGGCCACTGTCTTTGAACAGGCGAACGTTCTCCTGCAGCGATTCGGGAATGTCCATCGTGCGGCAGTAGTTCCAGAAGGGTGTGTCGTTGCGCTGGGTGCTCCAGTAATGCAGGATCAGAAAATCACGGATGCGTTCGAACTCGAATGTGGACTGCGCGTTGTAGCGATCGATCAGTGTCGCGCTGAAATCGCGTTCGGGCAGCAGGCTGATCAGTCGTGCGATACCGGACTGGATCAGGTAGATGCTGGTCGATTCCAACGGCTCCATGAAGCCGCTGGCCAACCCGAGTGAGACGACATTTTTATTCCACGCTTTCTTGCGCATGCCGGTGGTGAAGCGCAACGGCCGTGGCTCGCTCAGCGCGCGACCGTCAAGATTCTTTAGCAGAGTGATGGCAGCTTCGTCGTCGCTGATGTGCGCGCTGGAATATACGTAGCCGTTGCCGGTGCGATGCTGCAGTGGAATGCGCCACTGCCAGCCGGCAGTGCGCGCGGTGGAGCGTGTATACGGTGTCGGCGGCCCGACGTTTTCACAGGGCACGGCCAGTGCACGATCGCACGGCAGCCAGTGGGTGAAGTCGGTATAGCCGGTGTGCAGCGCCTGCTCGATCAACAGACCACGGAAGCCCGAGCAATCGATGAACAGGTCGGCCTCGATGCGAGCGCCATTTTCCAGCGTTACCGCATCGACAAATCCATCGTGCGGGCGCAACTCGACACTCGCGATCTTGCCCTCAGTGCGCTGCACACCGCGTTGCTCGGCATAGCCGCGCAGGAATCTCGCGTACAAGCCGGCATCGAAATGGTAGGCGTAGGCGATATCCGCCAATGGCGAACCGGCCGGTACGTCGGTCGCCGATGGCATGAACTTGCCGCGTGGCGCTGCCACCGTATTCAGTGAATAGGTACCGATATCTGCGGCGAAGCCCTGCTGCGCCGCCTTGATCCAGAACTGGTGAAACGGCAGCAGGCTCACGTCGTGGCCGATTGTGCCAAAGCCGTGGATATACGAATCGCCTAGCCGACCCCAATCGTTGAACTGGATGCCGAGCTTGAACGTCCCCTGGGTCTGCTTGATGAACTCGATATCGTCGATACCGAGCAGATCATTGAACAGTTTCAGATGCGGTACGGTCGCTTCGCCTACGCCGACCGTGCCGATCTCCTCGGACTCCACCAGCCGGATCGCGTAGTCGCGCCCCAGTATCTTGGAAAACGCCGCGGCGGCCATCCAGCCGGCGGTACCGCCGCCGACAATGAGAATGTTCTTGATGCGTTCGTCAGTCATTGGAATTCGTATGCAGTCGCAAGGTTGCACAAAACAAAGCCCGCTGGAGGCGGGCTTTGGGGGACGTCTGTATCCCGATCCCGATATTTATCCGAGCCTATCCTGTCTATCCAGGGCAAATCAGAAATTGATGCCTACGGAAAGTTTCAGAGTACGGGGATAACCGGTGATCTCACCGATCGGGTTGTAGATCACCGGCACCCTGTTCAACACACCGTTGGTACCGAAGGTTTCAATGTATTGGGTGTAGTTGTCCCAGTTGAACACGTTGATCAGATCCAGGCGGACGTATCCTCCGATACCGCCGCCGAACGTGAAGTTCTTCGTGGCCTGCAGATCGATGTCGCGGTAACCGAAGAATTTGCCGCCGATCAGGAAGCGTCCCGTGCTGGGCGGCGCAATCGACACCGATCGACACCCACCGCCGTTGAAACCGTTGCCGTCCTGGTTGGTGGGCGTCGCGCCATAGCAAGCCAGGTTGAGATCGGGAATCGGCGTGGACAGCGTTAGCTTGGAGCCGAACACGAAACCCCAGGGACCGTCGATGGTGCCGGTAGCCACCAGCCGATGCTTGGAGACACCCGAGCCGGTATACGGATAGTTGCCGATGGTTTCATAGTCGAACGCGTACTGGTCAGTCGGGTCGATATTGTCGTTGTTCTGCAGCGCGTGGGTGTAGGTATAGGCAAAGGTGGCGCCCCAGCCGGATTCCTTGGTGTAAGGCTTTTCAGCGGATAGCAGCACCTGGGTCGTCTTGGTTTCCAGGCCGTTGTTGCCGATGATCAGGCTGCCGAATCCGGGGATGCCGTTGCCCCAGGGCTGGCTGCCGTTCTCCCAGAAGGCACCGTTTGGATAGCGGTTGCCAAGCGTGAAGACCAGACCGTCATAGCTGCGCACGCTGGCAATCGCGGCACTCGTATTCCAGTCGCCAACCTTGTTGCGCATGCCGATGCTGATCTGGTCGGAATATGGCGCCTTGAGGTTGTTGGTGATCAGGTCGACTTCTTTGCCAGCGGTTGTTCCAGCGACCAGGCCCTGCAGCGTGGCAATGTTGTAGTAAGCGGGATTCCACGCGTAGCAGGAGTTCTGACCAACGACGCAGGGTTTGTCAGGCGTGTTGAAGTTCAGCGTCGGCTGCGACAACACCGACTTGGTCTGCTCGACCTGCAGTGATTCATAGAGGTCACGATCGTACGACCGACCGATGCCGCCGAAGATCACATGCGCCTCGTCACCGTTGAGATCGTAGGAAAAGCCCAGGCGCGGCTGGAACTCGTTTTTCGGCGCGCTGCGATTGCTACCGGTACTGATGTAATCGTTTACATTAACGCCGCCTTTAGCCAGTGTCTGGGCATACGTTTGGCCGGCGGGTGCGTTGGGGTCCTGACTGTTGAAGGCCGCGATCACATTTGCAGGAGTGACATAGTCGAGATAGGAAGGTGTTTTCTCGTAATCCCAGCGGATGCCAAGGTTCAAGGTCAGCTTGTCGTTGACCGCCCAGTCGTCCTGGATATAGGTGCCGAACTGCTTGTCTGAGCTCTTCGCGATCGGACTCAAGCCGGGCGTCGGCGAACCGAACTGCACTTGATACGGAATGCTCTCGGTGCCGTTGTTCTGCGTGACGGCGTAGTTGTAGAGCGCGTTGCTATCACCGGCATCTTGCGCAGTCAGCTTCACCGCTTTGTACTTCACGCCCATCTTGATGACATGGTCACCATGCCATTCGAAGTCGTTAAAGGTCAGGTCGTCCTGCAGTGCCGGTCCCTTCTGGCCCTTGTTCTGCTGAGCCGTTGGCGAGTTGCCGGTGAACAGGATGGTCTGGTTCTGGTTCTCCTGCTCTACATAGGCGCTGCCATCACCCGTATACAAAGGGGTCGGCGTGTAGAACGCGTTTTCGTAGGTGGCCTGCAGTCGATTGAACCAGCTGTCGGTGCTGTGATCCCAGCGGATGTCGAAGCGCTTGTCGAAGTTTTTGGTGTTGAGTGCCGCGGTAGCCGCGGTATCGCCGCCAATCCCGCTGATCGAGCTTTCATCACGGTACTTGCCGCTGATCTCGAAGCGGTCGCGGTCGGTCGGCTCGAAGTCGATCTTGCCGAACCAGTCGTTTTCCTTGAACGGCAGGCTGGCAGGGCCGAGCAGACTCTGCACGCTTGCCGGCAGCTGGCTGATGTAGGAAGCGTCGCCGGCAGGAACCACGGTGGTCGGGCTATTGAATTCCTTGCCTTCGTACGCGATGAAGAAGTGCGCCAAGTCCTTCACGATAGGACCGCCCAGATCGAAGCCGTAATCCTTTTCATGTGAGGACGTTTTCTTGTCGGCGGCCTGCTCGGCCGGTGTTTCTGCGCGCATGGCCGTGTCGGTGAAACTACTGAGTACGTCACCGTGGAATTCATTGGTTCCGGATTTGGTTTCAGCCGTGACCGCGGCGCTCGAAATCTGGTCGTACTCGGCCTTGTAGTTGGAGGTGATGACCTTGTACTCGCCGACGGCCAGTTGCGGGAACGGATTGCCTTGGCTGGCGTTCTGGCCGGTGATTCCGCCGGACAGCACATAGTTTTTCTGACCGACGCCGTCGATATACACGTTGATCGCGCTGCTGGCCTGGGCGCCAGCACGCAGGCTGGTGGTGCCGTCCGCGCTCCGGGTGAACACCATGCCTGGCACGACGTCGGCAAATTCGAGGAAATTACGCGAAGCCTGCGGTGTGGTGTTGATCTGGTGCAGCGAGACCGTGGTACCCACTTCGGACGTCTTCACTTCACGCAGATCGGTCGCGGAAACCGTCACACCATTGAGGTTGGTCGCGTTGGCCACTGATGGCGCTCCCGCCGTTGCAGGCGCGGCAGTCAAGTCGAGCGTGGCCGTTGAGGCCACGCTTAGCGTGACCGTTCTTTCGGTGCCCGGCCCTGCATCCACTTGATAAGTGCCGGGTGGCAAGCCAACCAGGGCGTAACTGCCATCGGTACTGGCTTTGGTGCGTCGCACGGCACCGGTGGAGATTTGCTTGGCGGTTATCACGGCGCTGGCGGCGGCGTGCCCTCGCAGATTGGCGTCGGCGCTGGCGGCGACCGAAATATTTGGAGTACCTGCAGCAACCGCTGCCACTGATGCAGTGATGAGGCTGGCGAGCAATTTCTTTTTGAAGCGTGTTGACGTTTTCATGATTCCCCTCCCCGGGCAATTTTTTGACTTGCTAACTCAGACTTTTCTTGTGGGACGCTGCGACACGGCTGGCACCGCAGGTTTCGCGCACAATGATTTCGCAGCCGAAAGCAGGCCGGACGGCGACTTGGTGATCAGGGTTTTCAAGGATTGTGGCCACGCTCTCGAGCGCGCTGCGCCCAAGATCGACGATGCGTACACGCACTGTGCTGAGCGGTGGCGAGACATAACGCGCTACTGGAATATCATCGAAGCCGGCCAGCGCGATGTCTTGCGGCATGCGCAGGCCAGCTTCGCGGAAGGCATGCATGCAGCCGACCGCCATCATGTCGTTGGCGGCGAATACGGCGCTCGGCCGTTTCTTCTGTGCCAGCAGTTCTTGCCCGGCGCGATAGCCGGCTTCCTCAGTGAAGTCACCGGCAACGACGTTCGGAGCAATTTTTGAAGCGAATTTCGCCATTGCTGCGCGATAGCCTTTTTCACGCTGCTGCGCGTCGAAGTTGTTTTCCGGGCCGGCGATAAACGCAACGTTCTTGTGGCCCACGTCGAGCAGGTGCTTAACCATCGCGCGCGCGCAGGCATAATTGTCGACGTTGATGACGCCGTAGGCCTTGTTTTTCACCGCGCTGTTGATCAGCACGGTGGGCAGGCCTTCGGGCAGGTTGGCGCGCAGAAAGGCATCGTCGACATGTGCCGACATGATCAGCATGCCGTCGACGCGGCCCTGCATTGCGCGCAGCGCGGCAGCGGCATCGTCGGAACTGTCGTGGGAGCTGGAAACCAGCAGATGCAGGCCGCGCGCGCGCGCGGCCAGATCGATGCCTCGAATCAGTTCGGAAAAGAATTCGCCGTATAAGTCGGGCAACAACGCACCAATGGTATTGGTGCGCCGGGTGATCAGCATGCGGGCTGCCGCATGGGGGATGTAGCGCAGGCGGCTGGCCACTTCGCGAATGCGCTGGCCGGTCTCGGCAGTGACGCCGCTGCCGCCATTCAAGGCGCGCGATACCGAGGCCACGGACACATTGGCTTCGCGCGCAACATCTTTGATGGTAATTGTTGCCATGACAAGGTTCTTGAACGCCCGAAATCCCCTAGTGGCGCGAACGTAAACGTTTTCATGGTGGCTTGTAAAGTGTTTGCAAAACGAAGATTTGTTGCGCTGCAGAAGGGTTTTCCCTGCACGCCGACAGCTTTGCCGGAAAACTGCGGGATAACGCTAAATATTAGGTTTGATTTGCAAAAACGCTAGTGTGGCTTCGCAGCATTTGCCATTCGCCCTTAACGAACGCAGGAACACTGATCGGCGTATTTATGATGCGTGGAGAGGGTATGCAGCGGCGGTAGTTTTATCGTGATTTTCAGAAAGCGTCGGATTCGGGGCTTTGGCAGGGTCTATGCATCCGATGACAAGTCATACGACCGCGCGCACTTTTCGCTCTCTGCGGGTCTCATGGCCCGACCTGTTAGGACGCATTAGTCGCTATCCAGACCAAAGTAGTCACAAAACTACGCTGGAAGCGGCCTTCAATCGAGTAGGTGTTCAATGCTCGAATAGGTGTTCAATGCTCGAAAGGGGTTGTTAAAAATTCGGTTTTGTCGTTAAATCTAGGTTAATATTTGAACAGTCAATCGCCTGTACCCTTAACTTCCTGAAAATAATTAAGAAAAAGCAGCCAAGTAGCTGTTTGTGAACATTATGTTGACTTTATTGATCGTCTTTGCCGTTTTCCTCGCCGCGCTGTTTGCCAGCGCGATCAAGCGTGTGCCGTCAGGTCAGGTCTACAGTCTTTACCGCCAAGGAAAGCCGGTGCGCCTGCTGCAGCCGGGTGTCCATATGGTGTTGCCGCTGCTGGAGCGGGTTGCCAACAAGATCAATCTTTCCGGTCAGGTGCTGCGC
>Ga0302229_10001480_pt1 | contig 17770 bp, 18 predicted proteins | sample II_Palsa_N1_3_FD_193518 | JGI IMG/M metagenome (GOLD analysis project Ga0302229, IMG submission 193518) | Peat permafrost microbial communities from Stordalen Mire near Abisko, Sweden - II_Palsa_N1_3 | ecosystem: Environmental > Terrestrial > Soil > Palsa > Peat permafrost | place: Sweden... | reverse complement strand
GCTCCGGGGCGGGTCGTTCGCGGTCAGCACGGTGGCCTGCCGAAGCACGTTCCGCAACTGGGACTACCCGATCCGGCGGCAGATCTTCTCCGGCTTCCGCACCGCGCGGTCCGGAGTGCCGGAGACCGCCTGATGTGCAGGCACCTGGCCTACCTCGGACCGTCGGCCACGCTGCGTTCGGTCATCATCGACCCACCGCATGGGCTGTACCGGCAAGCCTGGGCGCCGCGACGGCAGCGGCACGGAACGGTGAACGCGGACGGGTTCGGGATCGGCTGGTACCCGCCCGGCGACCCCGATCCGGCCAGGTACCGGCGGGCCGAGCCCATCTGGGGCGACGAGTCCTTCGCCGACGTGGCCCGGGTGACCCGGTCGGGCGCGCTGCTCGGCTCGGTGCGCTGCGCCACGGTGGGCACCGCTCTGGGGGCCGCCTCGGTGGCTCCGTTCGCGTCGGGCCGCTGGCTGTTCAGCCATAACGGGGTGGTCGACGGGTGGCCGCAGTCCGCGGCCGGGCTGGCCGCGACGCTGCCGGCCGGCACGCTGCTGGGCCTGGAGGCCCGGGTCGACTCGGCGCTGCTGTGGGCGCTGGTGCGGCACCGGCTGGACCTTGGCCTGGCGCCCGCTGAGGCTCTGGCCGATACCGTCGGGGCGCTGCGGGCGGCGGGCGTGACCGGCCGGTTCAACTTCCTGCTGACTGACGGCCAGCTGATCGCCGCCACCGCCGCCGGTGACACGTTGTGGTACCGGCTGTCGGGGCCGACGGTGGTCGTCGCCTCGGAACCCGGCGACGACGAACCCGGCTGGACCGAGGTCCCCGGTGACTCCGTCGTGACCGCGACGGCCAGACGGGTCGATGTGACCCCGCTGTCCGCCCCAGGCCTGCAAGTCCCCTCGAACGGAAGGATCGCGATCTCTTGACCTCACTAGACCGCCGGCTGCCGCCTGGCTTCCTCGCCGAATCGCTACGCGCCGACGCGCGCCGCGGACTCTCGTCGGACCCGAAATCGCTGCCGCCCAAGTGGTTCTACGACGCGCAAGGCAGCGCGCTGTTCGACAAGATCACCGAGCTGCGGGAGTACTACCCGACCCGCGCCGAACGCGAGATCCTGCATGGCAGCGCGGCCGAGATCGCCGCGCAGACGCGGGCCCGGACACTGGTCGAGCTCGGCTCGGGGTCCTCGGACAAGACCCGGCTGCTGCTGGACGCGCTGCGCGCGGCGGGCACGCTGCGCTGCTACGTACCGGTGGACGTCAGCGAGTCGGCCCTGGTCGCGGCGGGGGCCGCACTGTCCGCCGAGTACCCCGGCCTGGACGTGCGCGCGGTGGTCTCCGACTTCGAGGAGCATCTGGGGTTCCCCGCCGACGACGACGCGCCCGCCCCCCGGCTGGTGGCCTTCCTAGGCAGCACGATCGGGAACCTGCTGCCTGCCCAGCGGGCCGCGTTCCTGGCTCGGATCCGGGCTGGGCTGCGCCCGGGCGACTTCTTCCTACTCGGTACCGACCTGGTCAAGGATCCGGAGGTGCTGGTCGCCGCGTACGACGACGACTCCGGCGTTACCGCCGAGTTCAACAAGAACGTCCTTGCGGTGCTGAACAGCGAGCTCGGCGCCGACTTCGACCCAGACGAGTTCGAGCACGTGGCGGTATGGGATGCCGAGGCGGAGTGGATCGAGATGCGGTTGCGCTCACTGGCCGACCAGACCGTGCACCTGCCCGCCATCGGGCTCACCGTTAGTTTCGCCGCCGGGGAGGAGATGCGGACCGAGGTGTCGGCCAAGTTCCGCCGCGCCGGAGTAGAGACCGAACTGGCCGCGGCCGGCCTGGCCATCCGCTCGTGGTGGACGGATTCCGCGGCGCAGTTCGGGCTCTCACTGTCCGCTCCCGCCTGAGCGTCCGGCCGGGCCTGGCCTAAGCCCGGTCGGACGCGAAGAAGTGGGTCTGGGGCCGCTCCAGGCGCTGCCCGTCCAGGATGACGTCGACCTTCTCGTTGTAGAAGGCGATCATCCCGGCGATGGGCAGCAGCTGGCGGGTCGGGAAGTCATAGCTCCAGGCCAGGTCGGGATGGACGGTACCGCCCGCCCGGACGGACCAGTAGCCGCTGGTCGTGCCCTTGTACGGACACGCGGTCACGGTATCGGTGGGGATCAGGTGCGCGAAGTCGACGTCGGTGCGGCTCAGGTAGTAGCGAGTGGGCAGGCCGGTCTCGAAGACCATCACCGGCGAGCACGCGTCGGCGAGCACGACTCCGTCCAACTCCACGCGGACCGACCGGTTGGAGCGCAGCGCGTCGGCCCGGGTGTAGGGACTGCGCGGATGGACGAACACCTGCTCGTCCTCCTCGAACCACGAATCCATCGCGGCCCAGTCGAAGCGCACGGTGCCGCTCAGCCCGGCGATGGGCGATTCGGCGAGGACCCGGGCGGCCCGCGGCCGGTGCAGGTCTCCGACGCGGAGCCCGTGCAGCGCCACGACGCCGCGGCCGGTCTGCTGATTGTGCCCTTCGGGGTCCAGCAGATCCTGGCGCACGTCGGCCAGCGGGATGTAGTACTGCGGGTAGTTCGGCCATTCCCAGACGTACAGCGCCCGGGTGGTGTCCAGCACCTGCTCGCCGCCGAGGAAGGCCCGGATGCGCCGCGGCACCGGCTCGACGTGGTTCACCGTGGTGATCGCGGCCGGATAGTCGGTCATGGCTCGGTCCCCTTCGTCGGCGAGTGTTCAGCGGATAATGATCGTGCCATGTCGAGGATCGGTCGGCGGCTCCGACCCGGTGGTAAGAGCGCGCCGACGGGGTGCGCGAGGGCGAAGGGGACGACGATGAAGTACTTGCTGATGATCTACGGCAACCAGGAGAAGTGGGCCTCGCTTCCGGAGGAATGGCCGGAGGCCATCGCCAAGCAGGACGCGTTCAACCGTAAGTACCAGGCGACCGGCGAGCTGATCGGCGCCTACGGGCTGGCCGACGCGGCAGAGGCCAAGCTGGTGCGCCGGGAGAACGGGCTGCCGGCCGTGACCGACGGGCCCTACCTGGAGACCAAGGAGTACATGGCGAGCTTCTACCTGCTCGACTGCGACACCGAGGAGCGGGCGCTGCAGATCGCGGCGGACATGCCGTGGGCGGACGTGGAACCGGTGGAGTTCTGGCCGGTCCCGCATGAGGCCAAGCCGAACGTGTGACCGGGGACCGGGGCGTCGAGGATCTGCTGCGGGAACTGGCGCCGCAGGTCCTCGGCGCGCTGGTGCGCCGGTACGGGCAGTTTCACCTGTGCGAGGACGCCAGCCAGGAGGCGCTGCTCGCGGCGGCCGTGCAGTGGCCGGCCGACGGGATACCGGAGAACCCGCGCGGCTGGCTGATCACGGTCGGCTCGCGCCGCCTGATGGACCAGGTACGCAGCGAGCAGTCGCGGCGGACCCGGGAGGAACTGATCGCGGTGGCCACCCCGCAGTCCGAACTGCTCGGCCGCCCGGCCGACGCCGAGCCCATGGACCGCGACGACTCGCTGGCCCTGCTGTTCGGTTGCTGCCACCCGGAGCTGTCCGCGCCCAGCCAGATCGCGCTGACTCTGCGGGCGGTCGGCGGGCTCAGCACGATGCAGATCGCCGCGGCGTTCGGCGTGCCGGAAGCGACGATGGCGCAACGGATCAGCCGGGCCAAGCAGACGATCAAGTCGAATGGCTTCGACTTCAGCCTGCCGGCCGGGGCGGAGCGAACCGAACGGCTCCACGCGGTGCTGCACGTGCTGTACCTGGTCTTCAACGAGGGCTATACCGCCAGCGACGGGGAGGAGCTGACCCTGCCCGCACTGTCGCGGGAGGCCATCAGGCTCACTCGCTGGCTGCGTCGGCTGATTCCGGAGAACAGCGAGGTGGCGGGCCTGCTGGCGCTGATGCTGCTGACCGACGCGCGGCGGGCGGCCCGGACGCTGCCGGACGGCTCGCTGGTGCCGCTGGCCGAGCAGGACCGGCAGCAGTGGGACCGGGAGCAGATCGCCGAGGGCACCGCGCTGGTCAGCGAGGTACTGCCGCACGGCGAGCCCGGTCCTTACCAGCTGCAGGCGGCCATCGCGGCGGTCCATGACGAGGCCGCGACCATGGCCGACACCGACTGGCCGCAGATCCTCTCGCTGTACGACCTGCTGGAGCGGTTCGCGCCCAACCCGTTCACCACGCTCAACCGCGCCGTGGCGGTCGGCATGGTGCACGGACCGGAGGCGGGGCTGCGGGTGCTGGCCGAGCTGGCCGCGGACAAGCGGATGGCGCGGCACCATCGCCTGCTGGCCGCCCGGGCGCACCTACGGGAACGGGCCGGCGACCGGTCCGCGGCCACCGCGGACTACCTGGAGGCGGCGCGGCGCGCGACCAGCCTGCCCGAACGCCGCTACCTGGCCGTCCAGGCCGCGCGGCTACAGGCCGCCGCCCGGCATGCCGCCGCCCAGCAGGCCGGGTAACGCCGGGCCGGACCAAAGGTCGGCCGTGTGCTGGCATGATCGTGGACATGACCGTGGTGAGGATTAACGCGATTACCGTGCCCGCCGACAGTGGCGACGAGCTCGCCCGGAGGTTCGCCGCGCGGGCCGGCGCGGTGGACAACCAGGACGGATTCGAGGGGTTCGAGCTGCTCAAGCCGACCGACGAGCGCACCACCTGGCTGGTGGTGACCCGATGGCGAGACGAAGAAGCGTTCCAGGCCTGGATGCAGTCCCCGGCGTTCGGGCACGGGCACCGTTCGGCGGCCGAGCGGGCAGGCGGTCCGGCGGGGTCTCCGGTCGGCATCAGCAGCGAGCTGTGGTCTTACGAGGTCGCTGGCGGATCCTCGGGCTGATGGAGCTGTGGGCGGACAGGTCGTTCCTGCGCGACGTCCAGTACCGGACGGACGCCAACCTGACCGCGCGGCAGTCCATCTACGCCTACCAGCAGCCGCCGGTGGACCTGATCGGGCGCGTGCTGGACCTAGCCCTCCCGGCCGGCCGCGGTGCGGAGGTGGTCGCCGACATAGGCTGCGGCAACGGCCTCTACCTGGCCGAGCTGGCGCGCCGTGGGTATGCCGTGCACCTCATTGGCGCGGACCTGTCGCCGGGCATGCTGCGCGCGGCGCGGCAGCGGGTGCGGGACGCCGGTCAGGGCGCTCCCGCCCTGCTCGGGGCCGATGCGAGCGCCCTGCCGCTCCGCGACGGGTGCGCTGACCTGACCTTGGCCATGCACATGCTGTATCACGTGCCCCGCCCGGAGCTCGCGGTTCGCGAGCTGCGCCGGATCACCCGGTCCGGCGGCCGACTGGTGGTCGGCCTCAATGGCCACGATCACCACCAGGAACTGCGCCAGCTCATCACGGCGGCACTGGCCAGCCTCGGCCACGACCCGGTGCCGATGGTCAGCGACCGGTTCGACCTGGACCGGGGCGAGATCCTGCTGCGGCGCGTGTTCACGTCCGTGACCAGGTACGACTTCCAGACCACGCTCATGCTGCCGGACGCGGAACCGGTCGCGGCTTACGTCCGGAGCATGTCCGTGGCCAGCCAGTTCGCCGACCCGGACCGGCTGGTGCAGGCGGTGACGAGCAGGCTCCCGGCTGGTTCCGGCGCCCCGTTCCAGGACACCAGCCACAGCGGCTGCCTGATCTGCGCCTGAGGCACCCGGGATTCGCGGGCTGGGCGTCTCGGTTGCCTAGTGGAGTTTCCGGGCAAACCCAGTGCTGCATGCCAGGTCCGGAAGTGCCCGCCTCGGCCGTCGGCTGATTATTGAGGCCGCGGACAGCGGTCGCTCCGCCGGCCCGGCGTCAAGATCCGGGAGTGCTCGGGCTTGCGGGAGCGGTTTGTGCACCATAGACCGCCCGGGCCTCCCGTAAGCCCGAACCCTCCCGCGTAAACGGTCACGGGGTGAGACGGCTGAGTCAGGAGCGGCTCACTGGTACCACGGTGGTCGCGTGGCGGCTCGCCTGGTGCGGTGGATCCGGAGTCCGCAGCGTATCCGGTGCGCCCCGGGGCCGTTGAGCCCAAGGCCTTGGACTCACCACGGAAGCCGGATGCTCCGCTTTTTATGGGGCGCCTGGGGGTGGCGAGGAGGGATGGCCGGGGCGTGGCGGCAGCCGGACGGGGCTGAGGGGACGGCGGGCCTCGAGGCGGCAGTTACCCGCAGCGCGAACTGGCACACCCGACTCGCAGCCCCGGGCAGTCGCGTCACGGGCTCTCTTGCTGGTACGGTGCGCCATCGACCAGGTCAGGCACCCGGGCAAACTAGCCGGGCACCGCGCCGAGCTGGTTCAGGAGGGCGGTCTTGATCCCCGGTCGCGACCCGAACACCAGCAGGAACAGCGCCTCGCGCGCGAGCCGCTGCGGGTGCTGGTCGACGGTGATCGAGTTGGCTCCGTTCCGGACGGTCAGCGCCGCGGCCGCGCGCAGGGCCAGCTCCGAGGCGGCCGCGCGGGCCAGCGTCATCGGCCCGGGGTCGGCCCCGAGCGCTGCATCCAGGCGTTCCCGGCAGGCGGTCACCTCCTCGTCGAGCGGGCTGGGGCCGAGCAGCCGAGTGCACCGGCGGGCCACGCCCAGCGCCAGCGATCCGTTGAGCCGAAGCCCGGTTGGCTGCACGCTGACGGCCGGGTCGAACGGCGCCTGGTCGACGAAACGTTCCGGCGGGATCAGCACGCCCTCGAAGCTGAGCCGGACCGTGACGGCGGCGTCGACGGCGGCGAGCCGCTGACGGGTCACGGCCAGCCCGGGCTGGGCGGCGGCGTCCATGACCAGGGTCACCACGGTGTCGTCCGGGCCGCGTGCCACCACCTGGACCAGGTCGATCAGTCCCCAGCCGGTTACCCAGGGGGCCGTTCCGTCCAGCCGCCAACCGCCCGCGACGGGCTCGGCGCGTAGCAGCGGCGGTCCCGGGATGAGCCCGATGAGCGCGATGCCGGCGCGGGTCCGGCCCTGGCACGCGGAGGCGAGCCACCGGTCGCGGAGCACGGCGGGCGCGCCGTCCGCGGCCAGCGTCGTGACCAGCCGGAAATGCTGGATCAAGACGAACGCCGCGGCCAGGCAGCCGCTGGCCAGTTCCTCGACCACATTGCTGAGCTGGCGCAGGTCCAGCCCAAGTCCGCCCGCGTCGGCGGGCGCGGGCGCGCCGTACAGGCCGGCCACCGCGAATGCGTCGAGGTACGCCGCCGGGAGCACGTCCAGACGGTCCACCCGCATCGCGTCCGGGAACAGCATCTCGTCGGCCAGCTCCCGGGCGACCGCGAGGACGTCCTGCGCCGACCGCATCAGCGAAGCGACCAGGTGGCCGCGAGCTTGTCCATTACCGTGTCCAGGCCGACGTCCATGACCTGCCGGGCCGGATCGGCCAGGTACCAGTCCGCGATCTCCTGGGCCCCGCGCTCGAACGGCATCACCGCCCGCCAGCCTGGCACGAGGCGGCGCACCTTGGCGTTGTCGAAGATCATCGAGTGCGCCTTGTCGCCCAGCAGCCCGGCGCCCCACTCCGGCTCGGCCACCGCGATCGCATCCGAGGGCACGTGCACCAGCCGGGCGGTCACGCCGAGCGCGGCGGCCAGGGAGTCCGCGATATAGTTCCAGGTCAGCACGTCGTCGGAGGTGATGTGAATCGCCTCGCCCAAGGTCCGTGCGTGCCCAAGCAACGGCACGAACGCCCGGGCGAAGTCCTCGTGATGGGTCAGGGTCCACAGTGAGGTCCCGTCGCCGGGCACGATGACCGGCTTGCCGGCCAGCATCCGCCCGAGCACCGTCCACCCCCCGTCGAACGGCACCGAGGTCTGGTCGTAGGTGTGCGAGGGCCGCACGATCGTGGCCGGGAAGCCCTGCTCCCGATAGGCGGCGACGAGCACGTCCTCGCAGGCGATCTTGTCGCGGGAGTACTTCAAGAACGGATTGCTGAGCGGCGTGGACTCGGTGACCGGTACCCGCGCGGGCGGCGTCTGGTAGGCCGACGCGGAGCTGATGAACACGTACTGCCCGGTCCGCCCGCCGAACAACTCGATGTCGGCCCGGACGTGATCGGGCGTGAACGCCACCCAGTCCACGACCGCGTCGAACTGGAGATCTTTTATTTCCTGCCGAACGGACCATGGTTCCCGTATGTCGGCCCGCAGCTTCGTGACCCCGGACGGAAGCGGCCGGTCGGCGCTGCGTCCCCGGTTCAGCACGAGCAGGTCGACACCGTGTTCCACCGCCGCCCGCGAGCATGCCGAGCTGATGACCCCGCTACCCCCGATGAACAGCACCCTGAGCTTGGCCATCCCCCAACGCTAGCCCCGCCGGCCGACCAGGACCGCTATCCCGTCCAGGAAGCGGTCAAGGCCGAAGGCGAAGCTCTCGTCGCCCCGGTGTCTAGCCCAGGCCGTCGTGCTGGCTACGAGACCGGTCTCACGTGCGAATCTGGGTGTGACAGACTTCCCCCAGCAGGCCGGTCGTCGCTGACGCATGGGGGTGGAATGGCGGGGCTCACCGTCGCACGGATCGCGCTCGGCTGCGGCAACTTCGGCGGGGTCGGTTCGGCGCCGGAGTTCTTCGGCCGGGGGCTGACCGAGGACCAGGCGTTCGAGCTGATGGACGCGGCCTGGGCTTCCGGCATCGTGTACTTCGACACGGCCGACGCCTACGGCGGCGGCCGCAGCGAGCAGGCGATCGGTGGCTGGATCCGCTCGCGCGGGGTGCGGCCGCGGCTCACGACCAAGACGTTCAACGCGATGCAGGCCGGCGCGGACCACGGCCTGGAGCCGGACCGGATCGCCCGTCAGCTTCGCTCGAGCCTGGACCGGCTGGGCGTCGACCAGGTCGACCTGTACCTGGCTCACGACTACGACCCGGACGTGCCGCTCAGCGAAACCCTCGGGGCCTTCGGCGCGGCTCAGGCGGACGGCCTGATCGGGGCCTACGGGGTGAGCAACTTCGACGCGGAGCAGCTGGCGGCGGCGCTGGCGGCCGGGGCGCCGCAGGCCATCCAGAACAGCTACTCCCTGCTCGCGCGGCAGGATGAGCGGGCGGTCCTGCCGCTGTGCGCGGAGCGGGGCGTGGCCTATCTGGCCTTCGGCCCGCTGGCCGGCGGCTGGCTGACCGGCAAGTACCGTCGCGGCGTGCCGTACCCGGTCGGCTCGCGGATGACCCAGCGGCCCGAGCCCTATCAGGAGTTCGTCGCCGACCGTACCTTCGACGCGCTCGCCCGGCTGCAGGCCATCGCGGCCGACCGCGGCACCTCGATGGCTGGCCTCGCCCTCGCCTGGCTGCTGGCCGACGACCGGGTGGCCCAGATCGTGATCGGACCTGGCCGACCGGAGCACCTAGCCCCGGTGGCCGAGGCCCTGGCGCACCCGCTCACCCAACAGGAACAAAGCACGATCGAGCAGGTCCTCGTCGCCGAGGAGGCCCTCGTCCCCAAGGAGGCAGAGCCGTGATCGCGCTGGCGGAGATCGAAGCGGCCCGGGCGCGCATCGCGGGCTCGGTGATCCGGACGCCGCTGGTGCCCCTGTACGTCGAGGGGGCCCCGGCGCAGATCTACCTCAAGCTGGAGAACCTCCAGTCCATCAACTCGTTCAAGATCCGCGGCGCGACCAACGCGGTCATGCTGGCGCCGACCGACGCCTGGGCCAAGGGGCTGGTCACCGCCAGCGCGGGGAACATGGCCCAGGGCATCGCGTGGACGGCCCGCGTGCTCGGCGTCCCGGCCACGATCGTGGTCCCGGACCATGCGCCCGAGGCCAAGCTGGCCGCGATCGAGCGCCTCGGCGGCCGGGTAGTCAAGGTCCCGTACGACGAATGGTGGAACATCATCACCACCAGTCACGTCGATGGGATAGAGGGGCTGTTCGTGCACCCCGTGCAGGACCCGGCGGTGATGGCGGGCAACGGCACGATCGGCCTGGAGATCCTCGATGACCTGCCCGACCCGGACGCGGTGGTGATCCCGTACGGCGGCGGCGGGCTGACGGTCGGCATCGCCAGCGCGGTCAAGGCGCTGCGGCCGGACACCAAGATCTTCACGGCCGAGCCCGAGACGGCCGCGGCGCTGGCCGCGGCGTTGGCCGCCGGGCACCCGGTCGAGGTCGATTACCGGCCCTCGTTCGTGGACGGCTCCGGCAGCCGCCGGGTGTTGGACAGCATGTGGCCGCTGGTCGCGCCGCTCGTCGATGGCGCGCTGTCGATTCCGGTGGCCGAGGTCGCCGACGCGGTGCGCACGCTCGCCGAGCGCGTCCGGGTCATCGCCGAGGGCGCGGGCGCGCTCGCGCCCGCGGCCGCGCTGAGCGGCCGGGCCGGGACCGGGAAGGTGGTGTGCGTGGTCTCCGGCGGCAACATTAACCTGAGCAAGCTGGCCGAGATCCTCGGCGGGGCGGCCGGCTGACCGGGGATTAGCGGGGACGCACCGCGTCCAGGGCCGCGAGCAGCCGGTCGACCTCCTCCGCGGTGTTGTAGTGGATGAAGCCGATCCGGATCGACTTATCGCGGTAGCCGAGGCGCTGGTACAGGCCGAGCGAATACCACGAATCGTGCGCCCAGACCCCGATCTGCTCGTCGGCCAGCCGGGCGGCCACGTCGGCGGCGGGTACGCCCTCGACGTTGACCAGGAAGGTCGGCACGCGGCCGTCCATCCCGGGCCGGCCGTACACGGTGACCGCGTCAGGCAGGCCGTCCACGAACCGCTGGCCCAGCGCGCGCTCATAGGGCACGATCGCGGCAAAGCCCCCGATCGAGTCCAGGTAGTCGATGGTCGCGTTGAACCCCGCGAGCAGTTCGTAGGACTGCGTGCCGGTCTCGAAGCTGCGCCCCAGCGGGCTGGTGGGGGCCGGCCGGGCCTTGTAGGGACGCCACCGCTCGATCACCTCGGTCCGTCCGTAGGCCATGCCCAGATGCGGGCCGCAGAACTTGTACGGCGAGCAGATCAGCACGTCGGCGCCGATGTCCCGGACGTCAATCGGCTCGTGCGCCGCGTAGTGGACCGCGTCCACCCACGCGAGCGCCCCGGCCTGGTGCGCGAGCTCGCAGACCCGGCGGGCGTCGGTGACCGTACCGACCGCATTGGAGGCCCAGGCGAACGCGACCACCTTGGTGCGTGGCCCGAGCTTGCGCTCCAGGTCCGCGAAGTCCAGGCTGGTGTCGTCGTGAAGCTCGATGTGCCGGACCACCAGATCGCGGTCGTGGGCGATCTCCAGCCACGGCGCGACGCCCGCGTCATGGTCGAGGCACGAGACCAGGATCTCGTCGCCTGGGCGGAACTCGCGGGCGGCGGTCCGGGACAGCGCGAAGTTGAGCGTGGTCATGTTGGGCCCGAAGATCACCTCGCTCGGCTCGCAGCCGAGGAACCGGGCCGCCTTGCTTTCCGCCTCCTGCAGGATCTGCCCGACGCGCAGGCTCGTGGCGTACCCCGCGCCCAGGTTGGCGCTGGCCTCCCGGAGCGCGAGCGCGATCGCGTCGCCGACCTCGTCGGGCACCTGCGTGCCGCCCGGGGCATCGAAGAAGGCGAAACCCTGCCGTAGCGCCGTGAAGCGGGCCCGGATCGCGACGGAGTCCACGCTCGCGCTGAGCACTTCGGCCACCGGTAGCTCCTCATGGTCGGTATCGAATCCACAACTGCCAGCCCAGTCACAGACTAGTCTCTTGCTTTGGCCCAAACGGCGATGGTTTGATCAGCGATACGAATTGCGAATTCGGCCAGTGGGGAGGGCTTTTTGAGCATCCTCGAACGCATGCCGAGGCACACGATAGCCCCTCGCTAATGGGGACACCCACATTGTGAGATATCCGGGAATGGAGGCGTATCCAGTGAAGGGACGCCTGGTCCTAGCCGCGGCGGCGGTTGGCTCGCTCGCCGTGGCTGGTTGCAGTAGCAGCGCTAGTAGCAGTAGCAGCACCGCGGCCGCTGGCAGCGGATCCAGCACCAGCACCACGACGTGCACCGCGTCGATCGGCTTCGAGGGCCCCATCACGGGCCCGGTAGCGAGCCTGGGCGATGAGCAGTTGCACTTCGCCGAGCTCGCGGTGGCGATGGACAACGCGGCCAACCACACCAAGATCACCCTCGTGCAGGGCGACACGCAGCTGCAGCCCGCGCAGGCGGTGACGGTGACCCAGCAGTTCACCTCGAACGCGAGCATCGTCGCCGTGGTCGGCCCCGCGGGGAGCCAGGAAGTCGAGGCGATCGGCGGCCCGATGGCGCGGGCGGGGATGGCCTTCATCTCCGGGTCGGCGACGGCCGTAGCGCTGACAACGGGCTCGTACCCGACGTTCTTCCGGGTGGTGTCGAAGGACAGCGTGCAGGGCCCGCAGGACGCGAACTACATTGTGAACACCTTGCACCCGAAGGCCCTGATGATCGTCGATGACCAGGAGGCCTACTCGACCGGCCTGGTCAGCGCGATGCTGCCGATCTTCCAGGCGGCCGGGATCAAGGTCGACCACGAGTCGGTCTCGCAGAAGGTCACCGACTTCTCCTCGCTGGTGGCCAAGGTCACCCCGGCCGAATCGGTGGTGGTCCTGCCCTGGCAGATCGCCGCCAACGCCCAGCAGTTCGGCCGCGACATGACCCAGGAGCACAAGAGCGCGGTCATCTTCGGCACCGACGGCCTGTTCGACCCGGGCACGTTCAGCATCACCGGCTCGTACGTGTCCTCGTTCGGCCCGGACATCACCGCGATCCCGGCCGACGCGGCGATCGCCCAGGCCGCCCAGTCGAAGTACGGGTCGTTCGGTACCTTCGGTCCGCCCGTGTTCGCCGCCACGCATGTGATCGACGAGGCGATCGCGTCGGTTTGCAAGGCCGGACAGACCCCGAGCCGCAGCAACGTGCTGGCCGCGATCAAGCAGACGAACGAGCCGACCTCCATCTTGGGCCAGCCGATCTCCTTCGACTCCCACGGCGACCTGGTCAACGGCAAGTTCTTCCTGTTCAAGATCAATTCGACGGGCAAGTACCAGCTGATCCCGAGCTAGGGGCAGGACTGAGCAGAGCTGCGCTGCCGCGGGCCGGTTCCGTGGGAATCCACGGAACCGGCCCGTAACCGGGACTACATGGTGAGGGCGGGAATCGCACCGGATGGGCTTCTTCTTCCAGGAACTGGTGAACGGCATCACCACCGGTGCGCTCTACGCGCTCGTCGCGCTGGGCTTCTCGATGGTGTACGGGGTCCTGAAGCTCCTCAACTTCGCGCACGGCGACCTGTACATGGTCGGGGCTTACGTCGGCTTCTTCGTCATCCAGTTCTTCGGCGGCGCGGCCGACCTGAGCATCGCGGTGCCGCTGCTGCTGGTGATCATGTTCGTGGCGGCGGCGGGCCTGGTCGGCGGCCTGGGCGTAGCGATCGAGCGGTTCGCCTACCGGCCGCTGCGGGACGCGCCGCGGATCGCGCCGCTGATCACCGCGATCGGCGTCTCGTTCTTCCTGGAGAGCTCAGCGCTGCTGCTGTTCGGTGGCCAGTTCCGGGTCTATAACACCTCGGAGTTCATCTCGCTGTCCAGCGGCATCCGGATCGGTTCGGTCACCATCGACAGCGTGCAGATCCTGGTCCTGGTGCTAGGCCTCGCGCTGATGACCGGACTGCGGCTGTTGGTCAACCGGACCAGGCTGGGAAAGCAGATGCGGGCGGTGGCGGCCGACCGTGAGGCCGCGGAGATGCTGGGGATCAACGTGAACTTCGTCATCACGGCCACGTTCCTCCTCGGCTCGGCGCTCGCGGGCATCGCGGGCGTGATGGGCGGGCTGCTGTTCAACACGGTGACGTCCACGATCGGGTTCATCGTCGGGCTCAAGGCGTTCACCGCGGCCGTGGTCGGCGGGATCGGCTCGATACCAGGCGCGATGCTCGGCGGCCTGCTGATCGGTATCGCGGAATCGATGGTTACCGGCTACATCTCCTCCACCTATACCAACCTGATCGTCTTCGGCCTGCTGATCGTCGTGATGCTGGTCCGGCCAAGCGGGCTGCTCGGCCGCGTGCAGCTGCAGAAGGTGTGAAGCGCCGATGAGCGTGGAATCCCAGGGGCCGCAGGTCGGAGCCGACGAGTGGGTCGCCCGGCAGGCGCGCCGACGCGAGTACCTGCCGTCTTGGCTGGGCAGCGCTCAGCGGGCGGGCGAGCGGGTCGGCTGGTGGCCTCGGCTGGCCGTCGCCGGGCTGGCCGCCGTCGTGCTGCCGTCGTTGGGCCTGGGCGGCTTCCAGCTTCAGGTCGGGATCGACGCGATGGTGATCGCGCTGCTGGCCGTCGGCCTGAACATCGTCGTGGGCTGGGCCGGGCTGCTCGACCTGGGCTACATCGCGTTCTTCGGCTTCGGCGCGTACGGGTTCGCGCTGCTGTCCTCGAACCAGATCGGCACCACCGGCATCCACCTGCCGGCCTACCTGTCGGTGCCGATCGTGATGATCGTCGCGGCGCTCCTCGGGCTGGCCGTCGGCCTGCCGTCCCGGCGGCTGATCGGCGACTACCTGGCCATCGTCACGCTGTTCTTCGGCGAGGCGTTCGTGGAGTTCACCAACAACGTGGCCCCGAGCAAGCTCGGCGGGCCGAACGGGATCACCGGAATCGATCCGATCAGGGCCTTCGGATGGCAGCTCACCAGCAACTTCGGCTACTACTACCTGATGGTGATCGTCCTGGTGGTGGTGATGGCGGTGCTGCGGCTACTGGAGAGCTCGCGTACCGGGCGGGCCTGGCGGGCGGTCCGCGAGGACCCGCTGGCAGCGGCCTCGATGACGATCCCGGTCAACCGGGTCAAGCTGGCCGCGTTCGCCGCGGGCGCCGTGGTGGCCGGGCTAGCCGGCACCCTCTACGCCGCGCAGCAGGCCAGCGTGTTCCCGACCGACTTCGACACCCCGATCCTGATCCTGATCTACGCCGGGCTCATCCTCGGCGGCGCGGGCAGCATCGCCGGCGCCTGCCTCGGCGCGCTGGTGGTCATGGTCATCTACGACGGCTTGCTGCGCAGCCCGGCTGAGTCCGGCTACCTGTTCTACGGGCTGATCCTGCTGACCCTGCTCGCCAAGCTGCGCCCGTGGCGCAGGCTGGCCGGGGTCCTAGCCGCGACCGTGGCGCTCGGCTTGGCGGCGCACGCCATCGCCAAGGCGATATCGGCCAGCGCGGTAGCGGGCGGGCCGCAGTCAGGGGGCTGGATCGCCGACGCGCTGCGCGACTGGGTCATCGTCCCGGCCAAGGCGCAGCCCGCCGGGAACTGGGGATTCGTCGTGCTGGTCTGCGTGCTGATCACGCTGGTGCAGGTCAGCAGCCGCTGGCGGACCATCCTGCTGCCACCGACCCTGTTCCTGGCCTCGTTCGTCTGGGAGACCACGCTGGTCGTGCAGCCCTCGGTTACCCGGCAGCTCATGATCGGTGCAATCCTGATCGTGATGATGAACGCCCGACCACAGGGATTGCTCGGGCAGCGGCGCGTGGAGGCCTTGACGTGAGCGCGGGGCCTGAGCAAGCCGAGCCCACGGGACAGGCCGTCCTGGAGCTGGATCACCTGTCGCTGTCCTTCGGCGGCCTGCGAGCCCTGTCCGAGCTGGACCTGCGGGTCGCCGACCGGGAGGTCGTCAGCGTGATCGGGCCGAACGGGGCGGGTAAGACCACGGTGTTCAACGTGATCACCGGGGTGTACCGGCCGAGCGCGGGGGACGTCAGGTTCGCCGGGGAGTCGATCGCGGGCCAGGCGCCGCACGTCATCGCCCGGCGGGGCATCGCCCGCACGTTCCAGAGCCTGCGGCTGTTCCTGAACATGTCGGTGCTCGAGAACGTGATGGCGGCCACCTACGGGGACACCAAGGCGCTGGCGTGGGAGTCGATCCTGCGGCTGCCCCGGGCCCGGCGCGAGGAACGCGAGGTCCGCGCGCTGGCCGAGGACGTGCTTTCCTTCTTCGGCCAGCGGCTCGCGGGGTACCGCTGGGACCAGCCCGCGTACTCACTGTCGTACGCGAACCGGCGGCGGCTGGAGATCGCCCGGGCCCTCGCCACCCGGCCCCGGCTGCTGCTGCTCGACGAGCCCGCCGCCGGGATGAATCCCACCGAGACGCACGAGGTTACCGAGCTGATCGGACGGCTGCGCGACGAGCGAGGGGTTTCGGTCCTGGTGATAGAGCACGACATGCACGTGGTGGCCGGCTGTTCGGACCGGGTGGTGGCGCTGGACCACGGCGTGAAGATCGCGGAGGGCGGCTTCGACCAGGTCGCGAACCATCCCGCGGTCGTCGAGGCCTACCTGGGCCGCGATCCCGAGGCACTGGCGGAGGCGGAATGAGCGCGCCGCCCGCGCCGGAGCCGGAGCCGGAGGTCCTGCTGCGGCTGGACCACGTCACCACCTACTACGCGCAGATGCGGATCCTGGAGGGGATCTCGCTCCAGGTCGGCGCGGGCGAGCTGGTCTGCCTGCTAGGCGGGAACGCGTCGGGCAAGTCGACCACGCTGAAAACGATCCTCGGCATCGTCCGGCCGCGCTCGGGCCGGGTGCTGCTCAGCGGGCGGGACGTGACGCAGTGGCCGGTGCCGCAGCGCATCGCGGCCGGGATGGCCATCGTGCCTGAGAACCGCCGCCTGTTCGGCCAGCTGACGGTGCGGGAGAACCTGGAGCTGGGCGCCGTGCTGCGCAAGGGCGAGTCGCTCAGCGAGGACTTCGACCAGGTCCACGAGCTGTTCCCGCGCCTGCTCGAGCGGCGCGGCCAGTTGGCGGGCACACTGTCCGGTGGCGAGCAGCAGATGGTGGCGATGGGCCGGGCCCTGATGTCCCGCCCGCGCCTGCTGCTGATGGACGAGCCGTCGATGGGGTTGTCCCCCGCGCTGGTCCAGCAGAACTTCCAGATCATCAAGACCATCCACGCCTCGGGCGTCGCGGTCTTGATCGTCGAGCAGAACGCGACGATGGCGCTGTCCATCGCCGATCGCGGCTACGTCCTGTCCACCGGGGAGATCGTGCTCGAGGGCCCGGCCGGCGAACTGCTGCGCCACGAGGACCTCAAGCGAGCCTACCTAGGCCGGTAAGCACCGCTACCAGGCCAGCGCGTGCGCTGCCCGCCCGGCCAGGACGGCCAGGTCGTCGCGGGCGGCATCGCGGTACAGCGGGCCGGCGCCGTCGGCCAGCATCTCGGTCACCATCGCCACGCCTCGCACCGGAACCGGGCCGGGCTCGAGCAGGCGGCTGGCCAGTTCGGCGAGCAGCGGCGCGGACTGGTGGATCCGCGTCGAGCGAAGCGGGACGCGCAGCGGGCGGGCCGCGCCCAGCGGCGAACTCGCGGCCACGGGCAGCGCCGGCTCCCCGGTCGTGACCAGGATCCGCCGCAGGCTCGCGGCCAGGTCACGGCGGAACTCCGTGGATGTCAGCCGTGCGGCCCGGGTCGCCAGGCTGGCGCTTTCCTCCGGACTCGCGCCCTCGGCCAGCGCGTGGTCGAGTCGCGCGGCCGCGGCGTGGGCCAAGAGCCGCTGCCAGGGCCACAGCCGCCGCAGGGTCAGGCGGCCTTGATCATCGTGAAGCAGGACATGCATCGTGTGTCGCCTCCGGTATATCGTGACCTCTAAATCCATTATACTGGTCACGCGTGACCTGTAAAGCTAATTATCTGGTCACGTTTGGAGGAAGTGATGCGGAAGTGATCATGGCCACTACCCTGAACGGCATGACCGTGCCCTCGTGGGCCTCCCACGTCGAGGACAAGCTGGCGCCGATGCCGCTGCTGCTGGTCCAGGCGTACGTCGACACCCTCGACCGGGACCTGGGGACCGACATATTCGCGCGCGCGGACGAGGCACGCGCGTGGCTGGCCGACGCCGGCCTGCGGAACCCGGACCTGGACCCGGACCGG
>Ga0302229_10001474_pt1 | contig 17793 bp, 20 predicted proteins | sample II_Palsa_N1_3_FD_193518 | JGI IMG/M metagenome (GOLD analysis project Ga0302229, IMG submission 193518) | Peat permafrost microbial communities from Stordalen Mire near Abisko, Sweden - II_Palsa_N1_3 | ecosystem: Environmental > Terrestrial > Soil > Palsa > Peat permafrost | place: Sweden... | reverse complement strand
GTGAACCAGCCCGGCTCGATCGTCCCGATCGAGGACGTGACCGGAGCAGAGGCACTTCAGACCGGCACGTCACCGCGGCAGTTGGTCGAGGTCATCGGTTACCCGGACGCCGGCAACGAGCCGATCGTCTGCCGGAACTGGACCCGGGAACCGATGTCGGACCAGCTCGAGTTCGACTGCGGCGGCTACACCGACGGGACCAGCGGCGGGCCGTTCCTGGCCAGCATCAACCCAGTGACCGGGCAGGGCACGGTGATCGGGGTCATCGGCGGCTACGAACAGGGCGGCCTTACCCCACAGGTCTCGTATTCGTCGATGTTCGGCGCGAACGTCGCGGCCCTGTACCGGCTGGCGGTGGCCGGCGGCTGAGGCCAGCGGCTGAGGCCGGCCCCGCCGCCTAGCTCGCGGGCGGGGGCGGGACGATCTGGTCGATGTCGGCCAGCTCGTCCGCGGACGGGATCCACTCCGACGCTGCCACGTTCGCCTTCACCTGCTCGGGGGTCATCGCCCCCGAGATCACCGACGAGCAGCCCGGCTGGGCGGCCAGGGCGCCGATGGCCACGTCCAGGACCGTGACACCGTGCTCCAGGGCCCAGGCGATCAGCGCCTCGACCTGGTCCAGCTTCCTCTCGGTGACGTAGCCCGCGCGGCCGGCCAGCCTGCTTCCGGCCGGGACCGGCTGGCCGCGCCGGACCTTGCCGGTCAGCAGCCCGTTGGCCAGCGGGAAGTAGGGCAGTACACCGACGCCGAAGTGCCGGGCCGCGGGCACGAGCTCGGCCTCGGCCGCGCGCTCGAGCAGCGACCAGTGATTCTGGGCCGAGATGAACGGGGCGTGGCCGCCGATCGTGGCTAGGTGCGAGGCGTCGGCGAGCTGCCAGCCGGAGAAGTTGGAGTGACCCAGGTACCGGACCTTGCCCTCGGCGACCAGCTCGTTCAGAGCCGCGATGGTCTCCTCGACCGGGGTCACCGGATCCGGCGTGTGCAGCTGGTACAGATCGATGTAGTCGGTGCGCAACCGCCGCAGCGACTCGGTCACGGCCCGCCGGATGTAGGCCCGGCCGCCCTTGGCCCCGGCGGCCGGGCCGTAGCCCATGTCCGCACGCTGATGGCCGAACTTGGTGGCCAGGACGATCTGGTCCCGGCGTCGGCCGAGGATCTCGCCGAGCGCGCGCTCAGACCCGCCGCCTTCGCCGTAGGTGTCGGACGTGTCGAACAGGGTGATGCCGGCGTCGATGGCCGCGTCAACCACCGCGCGCGTCCCGTCGAGGTCCAGGCGGCCGCCGAAGTTGTTACAGCCGAGTCCGGCTACCGATACCACGAGTCCTGATCCGCCAAGCGGCCTATAGCGCATGGACCCATTTTACGGATTCCCGATCGCCTATGGCGCGGCGCGGTGAGACATCACTACGCCGGAACGGACCGTAGTTATCCGCCCGCCATGCGCAGTTACGGCTTGCGGGCCACGAGCGCGTAGCAGTAGTCGTCGCTGGGCTGGGCCGGGACCTGTTCGCCCGGTTCGGGACGCCATTGCGGCGTCCACACCAGGCCGGGCTTTACCACGTCCAGGCCGGGCACCAATGCGAGCACTTCTTCCCGGCTGCGGACGAACATCGGCGTGGTCGCCGCGTCGTAGACCCGCGCCGCAGCGCGTACCCGCGCAGTGGCATCCGCGGTGACGTGGGTGAGCGCGACGTAACTGTCCGCCGGAAACGGCGCCAGCAGCTCGCCGATGATCGCGGCCGGATCATCCGCGTCGGCCAGGAAGTGCAGTATGGAGACCAACAAGACGCCCACCGGTTCGTCAAAGTCGATCAGACGCCGCAGCTCAGGGTCGGCTAGGAGGTCGGCTGGCGCGCGCACGTCGTGCCCGATGATGACCGCGTTGGGTGTGCCCTGCAGCATGTTCCTGGCGTGCGCGAGCGCCACCGGGTCGTGGTCCACGTAGACGACGCGCGTCGCCGGGTTGGCGGCCATGGCCACCTCGTGTACGTTCTCCGTGGTCGGCATCCCCGTGCCGATGTCGATCAGCTGCCTGACGCCCCCCTCATTCACCAGGTAACGGACCACACGGCGCACGAAGGCGCGGTTGATTTGGGCGGCTTCGCGTATATTTGGCAGCCGCGCTGTGATCTGATCGCCCGCATCCCGGTCCGCGGCATAATTGTTTTTGCCGCCCAGGAAATAGTCGTAAATTCGCGCTGAGCTCGGAATGTCTGGCCGGAATGTGGTCCGCCAGTCGTCGCGGCCTAGTGGTTCCGGCGGCGCGTCCGACGCCTTTGGACCATCACCGCTCATCAGCGCGAGTTTCCTTTTCCTTGTTTTACGCAGTCGTTTCTAGATGTTTACGCGAGTCAAATACCAGGCCGCCGATCCGTCCCGGCCGCGCCTGCCGCCGTCGTGGCAACCAGGCACGATCGGCGTTCGGGGAGTCCTTGGTCTGGAGTTATCAGAGAGTGAGAATTAGACAGAGGTGTCCTGCTTGGCCGGGCCGGACAGTCGATAGTGGGGGGTGCCATGCAATCCCAGGTGGGATATCATCGGATTTATCGAACATCGAGATGGCAACGCGTTGCCACGCAATTGCGTAATACAATTCCGTGGCAGGGCGACCGAGGAGGCGACATGCCAGAGGCAACGGAAGGGCCGACTGTGCTGCGCATCCTGCTGGGCACCCAGCTGCGGAGGCTCCGGGAGAGCCGGGGGATCAGCGCGCAGGCCGCGGCCAAGGCGATCCGCGGATCGGAGTCCAAGATCAGCCGCATCGAGCTTGGACGCAACGCCATCCGCGAGATCGACGTGCTCGACCTGCTCACCTTCTACGGCGTCAGCCCCGCCGACCGGGAGCAGCTGCTGACCTTGGCCGAGCAGGCCAACCGCCCCGGCTGGTGGCACCGGTTCAACGACATCCTGCCCGACTGGTTCCAGGCCTACGTCGGGATGGAAGAGGCGGCCACGTCCATCCGTATCTACGAGCCGCAGTTCGTCCCGGGCCTGCTGCAGATCCCGACCTACACGGCCGCCGTCCTGGCCGTCTGCGACATCCCCCTCGGCGAAGCCGAGCGGCACGTCATCCTGCGCAAGGAACGGCAGCGCCGGTTCTCCGAAGGCCGGCTCAAGCTCTGGGCCGTTATTGAGGAGACCGCGCTGCGCCGACCGGTCGGCAGCAAGGAGATCCTGCGCGATCAGCTCCGTTACCTGCAGAGCGTGAGCCACCGGCCGAATTTCACCCTGCAGATCATCCCGGCCGGGATGGGCGGCCACGCTGTTCCCAGTGGGTTCACCATCCTGCGGTTCTCCGAACCGGACCTGCCGGACGTGACGTACCTGGAACACCTCACCAGCGCTCTCTACTTCGACAAGAAATCTGAGGTCGACCGTTACCTGCTGGCCATGGAACGGCTGAGTGTCGTGGCCGCGAAGCCCAACCACACAGCGGGCATCGTGGCCGCGATCATTGACGAGCTGGAGGAAGAACTGTAGCGAACGGCGGCGCCCGCCGGGCGCGGACCGGTTTATGTCCCGGCCCCGGGATGTCCTTCCTGGTCGCGGACATGCGGAGGGCGGTGGTCCGGACGGACCACCGCCCTCTCTCTCCCCCCAGCTTGCGTAATGTCCGTGGCGCTGAGTGGAACAGCCCCGAAGGCCCCGAACCGAGAACGCCCCGAGGCGCCGGCGCTCAGGCGACAGGAAGGTCGAACTCTCCGTTCTTGGCGCCGGTAAGGAAGCACTCCCACTCGTGCTGGTTGAACACGTGCGGGGTCTTACTACGGTCCTTGGAATCGCGGACCGCCACGCCTCCTCCTTGAGGAAGGTGCGCTATTTCCACGCAGCCAGCTGCGCTGCTTGCGCTGCTCTTGAACCAGCGCAGGCCGTCGAGGTCGGTATCCATCCGTCCTCTCCTTTCGGTTGGTTGTGCCGTTATGTCAATAGACGTGGTTAGGTGAGCTCTTCCAGTACCTGCTGGATTAGCTCAACTGAGGCGGCCGGCGAAAGCGCCGCCGCGCGCATACGGTCAAAAGCCTCGGCGCAGGTCCGGACTTCCCGCTCTTTCTCCAGGTAGATCATGCCGCCCACGGATTCGGTGTAGGCGACGTCGGAGTCGTCGCGCTCAGGGAACTCGAGAATGGAGAACGGCCCGATCAGTCCCGCGTGTGCGCCTGATGCGAAGCCGAGAATCTGCAGGGTCACGTTGGACCACCGGGTGGCCTGGATCAGCTGCTCGAGCTGAGGCCGCATGACTTTTTCTCCGCCGATGTTCCGCCTGATCGCGCCTTCGTCGAGGATGAGCCACAGGTCAAGGGGCGGATCCTGGTCCAGCAGCCGCTGCCGCCGCATTCGCAGGTCCACTACTCGCTCGAGCTGCTCCTGGCTGTCCCTCGGCCGCAGTTCACGCAGGACGGCCAAGGCGTAATCAGTAGTCTGCAGCAGCCCGTGTACCACATCAGTCTCGTAGCTGCGCAGCCCGCTGGCCTCGGCCTCCAGGCCGACATAGATGTCGAACCCGCTGGGCAGGACGTCGTCGTAGATGGACCACCAGCCCTTGCGGTGACCCTCGCGCGCCATGTCGATGAGCACCTTGCGTACGCCCAGGTCGTCGACCTTGTACATGTCGAGCATCGCCATCAGGTACGCGGATTTGGTCGGCGCCTTGCCGGTCTCGATGCGGGACAGGGTGGAGGGAGCCAGGCTGAGTTCCTCGGCCACTTCCTCGAGCTTCAGCGAGTGCCCTTCGCGAAGGCGACGGAGCTCGGCACCGAGCCTGCGCCTACGAACCGTAGGACCAAGGGGCATCAGAAGTCACCTCCCATCCGCTTCATCTAAGCCCACCCCAGGCTGGGACGATGCCGCTACCCGGTCCGCCTCACTTGACGTCGGAACGTAACCAGACCACTGCACATCGTCTGTGACAACCAACCAGTACGATACAGCACCGACAGCGAGTTTGAAATCCCATCTAGGATTTCATCTACGAAATTTGCCCTACGCACTTGCGTCGGCGGCGCCCTCAGGTCATCATCGGGTTTGACGACAGGCCGGAAGGCCAATTGAAAGGTACAAATTAGGACAACTTAGCAAGCAAGGGCGGCGGGCCAGGTAGAGGCCTTCATTCGTACTTCCCGGCGATACGCCGATATACGGGAAGACCTCACCGGCATTCCCCGCCAGTTTGCGTGTCCGATGTGGCTTGGGCGGTAAGTGGCGACTGTGGGGGGCACCCACGGCGGCAAGTGTCACTGGCGTGGCGCTTGGAGCGGGCAGAACTTCACGGTCCCTGGTCGCGAACCGGTCAGACCAGCACGGCGATAGTGGAGGCACTCGACATGGAAACGCCCGCTGACAATTCCCGACCTCTGCAGCCCGGGGCCGAGCGGGGGCCGGGAGACCCGAGGCCCCAGGGGACGCGGGGTACCGGAACTCACAGCATCGGGACACGCCGTGCCGCGGGAAGCTCACGCGCCATGGTGCTGGGCTCCCTGACCGTCCCGGGCCGCCCGGAACAGGTCGGCCAGGCCCGGGCGTTCGTGGCCCGCACGCTCGGCACGAACGAGGTCGGCGCGGACGCCGACGCAGCGACATTACTGACGTCGGAGATCGTTACCAACGCCATCCAGCACACCAAGTCAGGTGTCGACGGCGGAACGGTCACCATCGTGGTGATCGGCCTGTCGCGTGGCGTGCTGGTCGAGATCATCGACGACGGCTCCGCGGGCACCCCGGTGGTCAAGGGCGACCTGTACGCGGCCGAGGGACACGGGCTGTTCCTGGTCCAGCACCTGGCCGCCCAGTGGGGCTATCTGCGGGACGCGACCGGCACCACGGTCTGGTTCCACCTGCCGGCGACCTACGAACCACAGCAGGCCGCCGGGCAGCCTGGCCCGGCCGCGGGCCGACCGGTCGAGGTTCGCGCGCAGCCCGATAGCTTCATCTCCGACGCCGAACCGTACCGGGCCCGGCCGACCCACCTGTGGGCCGAGGCGACACCGCCCGCGGCCGCCCCGGCCTGATCGATCTCACCCGAACCGGATTCTCCGCGAGCTGGCCTGTCACCCTCGGCTGGTTTTTCTTTCGTCTCCTGCCGCTGATCGGGCCGGCTGGCTGCTCGCGCCCCGGCACCTGTGGCCACGGCCGGCTTCTTCCGTGTCGCGCCCGTTTCGCCTCGCTGTTCGGCCTCCAGGCTCGCTCCCCTCTCCCCTGCGGCTCGCATCTCTCCCGCGGCTCGCCTCTCGCCCGCGGCTCGCCTACCGGGCTCGCCCATCACGGCTAGGCCCGCCCCACACGGCTAGGCCCCGCCCAGCACGTGCTTCGACCGGCGAGCGGCCTACATCTCGCTGGCCCCGTTGAGCCCATCCGCAACAAACCTCGAATTTGTATGCGAGAGAGTAAATATTTACGTGGAGGATTCGGGTTCAAGGGAGGATTTGGGGTGCTACAGTGCACCAAATCCTCCACGAAGCCCGAATCTTCCAAGATCTTTTGAGGAATCGGTAACGCTGTGATCCATTTTCCTATCACAGAGCGCACCGGCACCACGGGGGTAGGCGGGCGGAGCGGGCGGGACGGCCCGGCTGGGATTGTTGGGCAGAATGGGGTCATGAGTGCACTAGGGCAGGCGAATGGCACGGGGCCGGGAGTGATCACGCCTGATGGGTGCGCGGTTGACTTCTACGCGCTGATGCGGGACTTCGGTGAGCCGGCCATCGTGCACGAGGCGGCCGGGGCGGGAACCTCCATCCTTGAACTCGGCTGCGGGGCGGGACGGGTCACCCATCCGCTGGTCGCGCTGGGACACCCGGTCGTGGCGGTCGACGAGTCGCCAGAGATGCTGGCGCACGTCCAGGGCGCCGAGACGGTATGCGGGCGGATCCAGGATCTGGATCTCGGGCGTCGGTTCGGCGCCGTCTTGCTTGCCTCGCACCTGATCAACGCGGACGACGAGACCAGGAGTATCTTCCTGGACGCCTGCCGACGGCACGTCACCGACGAGGGATGCGTGATCGTCGAGCAGCATAGCCCGCAGTGGTTCTCCGCCGCGCGGGACAGCGAGGTGACCCGGGACGGGGTCCTCTACCGGCTGCGCGACGTGTCCCGCCCGGCCCCGAACCTGGTCTCGGCCACCGTCGAGTACGTGGCCGGAGACCGGTGCTGGACGCAGACGTTCACCACGATGCGCCTGGACGAGGCCGAACTGGCGGCCGCGCTCGGCGCGGCGGGATTGCGGCTGGACCGCTACCTGACCGAGGATCGCAGTTGGTTCCGCGCCGTCCCGGTGGCTACCGAAGGCTAAGCCGCGCGCCGCCGAAGGCTGAGCGGGGCTACCGCCGAAGGCTGAGCGGGGCTACCGCCGAAGGCTGAGCGGGGCTACCGCCGAAGGCTGAGCGGGGCTACCGCCGAGGGCTGAGCGGGGCTAGCCTCCGCTCTTGCGGCGGAACGAGCGCCGGCTGACGGCGGGGCCGTGCGCGCCGTGCACCCGGCCGGTGTCCTGCGCGCCTTCCGCGCTGGCGTGGGCATCACGCTTGCGGTCGAGCGCCTCGCGGAACTTGCGCTTCAGGTCGTCGAGATCGGACTCGGTGTCCGTAGTCTTTCCCTCGGGTCCCGGCGGCGCGTCATCGGTGTGTGCAGCCTCGGCTCCGGATTCCTCGACAGCCATGCGGACCTCCCTGGGCGTGACACGTACCTACCACCATACTGACGCTATGACCCGAGCGTCCGGGAGGCGGGCGGCGCAGCCGCCAGCCGACAGCGTCGAGGGGGCCCACGGCCGCGCCGAGCTGTTGCGAGATGGCGACCGGCGGGCGGCGTGGATGCTGCTCGTCGACGGCATCCCGCAGTCACACGTCGACCTCGACGACCCCGGCTACCTGGATTTCGAGTACGTCAGGCGGCTAGGCCACGTGATCGACACGGCGGCGCCGACGGCACAGCCGCTGCGCGTGCTGCACCTAGGTGCCGGGGCCCTCACCCTGGCGCGGTACGTGGCGGCGACCCGGCCAGGCTCGTCGCAGCTGGCCGTCGAGGTCGATGCCGCGCTGGTGGACCTGATCCGGCGCAGGCTCCCGCTGCGCGGGGTCCGGGTCCGGGTCCGGATCGGGGACGCCCGGGCGGTGCTCGAGCGGATGCGGGCCGGCGCCTTCGATGTGGTGATCGCAGACGTGTTCGCCGGGGGGCGGACCCCAGCTCACCTGACCACGGTCGAGTTTATGCGGGCGGCGCGGCGGGCGCTCACGAGCGGGGTGTTCGCCGCGAACGTAGCCGACGGGGCGCCGCTGGCCCACGCCCGAGCCCAGGTCGCGACGGCGCGGACGGTCTTCCCGCAGGTGGGGCTCATCGCCGACGCCGCGGTGCTGCGCGGCCGCAGGTTCGGGAACCTGGTGCTGGTGGCCAGCCCGGAGCCACTCCCGGCCGCTGCGCTTACCCGGCTGACGGCCGCGGATCCGATGCCGGGCCGCGTCCTGTGCGGCGCGGACTTGACCCGGTTCGCGGCCGGGGCCAAGCCGGTCACCGACGCGAACGCCAGCCCCTCCCCCGAGCCGCCTGCCGACGCCTTCGCGTCGTTAGCGGCGACGCCTTCGCGTCGTTAGCGGCGCCGCGAGGTGCGCGCGGACGAACGACGGCCGGGGCGGTTCTCCCGCTTGGCCCGGACCCGCACCGAGACCTGGATCGGGCTGCCCTCGAAACCGAACTCCTCGCGCAGCCGCCGCTCCACGAACCGCCGGTAGGCCGCCTCGAGGAACCCCGAGGAGAACAGGACGAAGTGCGGCGGCCGGACCCCGGCCTGGGTGGCGAACAGGATCTTCGGCTGCCGGCCGCCGCGTACCGGCGGCGGGGTCGCAGCCACCAGGCCGGTCAGCCAGGCGTTGAGCCTGCCGGTCGAGACCCGGGTCTCCCAGCCGGCCAGGGCCTTCTCAAGCGCGGGCGCCAGCCGGTCGGTGTGCCGCCCGCTGGCGGCCGAGATATTCACTCGCGGCGCCCAGCGGGCAGTGTGCAGCTGGCGGTCGATCTCCCGCTCCAGGTACCGCTGCCGATCCTCGTCGACTAGGTCCCACTTGTTGTACGCGATGACCAGGGCCCGGCCGGCCTCGATGACCATCGACACGATCCGCAGGTCTTGTTCGGTGAGCGGCTCGCTCGCGTCGATCAGGACGACGGCCACCTCGGCCTGGTCCAGCGCCCCGGCGGTGCGCAGCGCCGCGTAGTAGTCCGCGCCCTGGTTCTCGCGGAACCGGCGCCTGATGCCGGCCGTGTCGACAAAGCGCCAGGTCTTGCCGCCCAGCTCGATGAGTTCGTCGACCGGATCCCGGGTCGTGCCGGCCACCGGGTCGACGAGCGAGCGCTCATGTCCGGCTAGCTGGTTGAGCAGACTGGACTTGCCGACATTCGGGCGGCCGAGGAGCGCGACCCGGCGCGGGCCGCCTTCGGTTTCGTCGGCTTCCTTCGGCGCGTCGGGCAGCGCATCTAGGATCACGTCGAGCAGGTCGCCGCTCCCCCGCCCGTGTAGCGCGCTGACCGGCACCGGCTCACCGAGCCCCAACGACCACAGCGCCGCGACCTCCGACTCGGCCTTGGTGTCGTCGACCTTGTTGGCCGCGACCACGATCGGCTTACCAGACCGGCGCAGCACGGCGGCCACCGTGGCGTCCGCGTCGGTGACGCCGACGGTGGCGTCGACCACGAACAAGATCGCGTCCGCGGCGTCCACCGCCACCCGGGCCTGGCCGGCGACCCGCGCGGCCAGGCTCTGCGTGCTCTCCACCGAGGGATCCCAGCCGCCGGTGTCCACCAGGGTGAAGGAGCGGCCGCGCCAGAGCGCGTCGTAGGCGACCCGGTCCCTGGTCACCCCCGGGACATCCTCCACCACCGCCTGCCGACTGCCCAGGATGCGGTTGACCAGCGTGGACTTGCCTACGTTGGGTCGGCCCACGACGGCGACCACCGGCACGGGACCGGGCACGGAAGTGGAAGAAGGCTCGCTCGTCATCGGTGTCTGCTCTTTGCTATCGGGTCTGCTGGCGCGGGTGCGGTACGCCGGCACGCTCATGGGCCAGCCGGACGATGATGTCGATCACCTGGTCCAGGTCCAGCTGGGTGGAGTCGATCTCCACCGCGTCGTCGGCCTTGCCGCTCTGCGCGGCGTCCAGTCGATCGCGGCGGTCCTGTTCGACCTGGGTGGAGGCGGCCGCCCAGCTGGTCTCGGCGGCCCGGCGGTCGGCCCGGGCGACGCTGTCGGCGGTGAGGAACACTTTGACCGGGGCGTCGGGCGCCACCACGGTACCGACGTCGCGCCCCTCGGCCACGATTCCGTCCGCCTTGGCGATGATATCCCGCTGCTGCGCGATCAGGTGCGCGCGGACCGCCGGGACGCCGGCGACGGCGCTGACCGCGCTGGTCACGCCGTGGGTTCTGATCACCGCGGACACGTCGGTTCCGTCGACCCGGGTCCACGGCGCGCGCGGGTCGGTCCCGACCTCGATGACTGGTTCGGCGGCCAGTTCGCCGATCAGGCCAGCGTCGCTGGGGTCTACCCCCCGCTGCAGCAGCCACCAGGTCAGGGCCCGGTACATGGACCCGGTGTCCAGGTACCGCACGCCCAGGGCGACCGCCGCGCCCCGCGAGGCGCTCGACTTGCCCGCACCCGAGGGCCCGTCGACCGCCACGACGAGTCCGGCTTGGCCGAAGGGCTTGGGGGGGCCGTCGCCCCGGGCTATGCTGCCCGTTTCGCTCTCCTCGCCGTCCAGGTCCGCCGAAATCTTCACTCGTGCGATGCTACCGGCGGACAGGACCTGGAGGGACGAGTCCGTGCCGGTAGGCGTAGCCCACCGCCTGCGCCCGGTCCCGGGCGCCGATCTTGGGACCCGCACCGCCCGGCGCACGCACGGCCCGCGGAGGCACGCACCACGGCCCGTTCGGCCGAATAGGAAAGACAGAAAGCGGCGCTGGCCGGTTCGCTCTAGCGGCGGACCGGCCAGCCGCCTGCCTCCAGGGCATCGAGCAGCATGGCCGCCGCGGCGGGGCGCACGGAAAGCTCCGCGACGCCGACCGGGAGGCCGGGTGAGTGCTCGATCCGCACGTCCTCGATGTTGACGCCGGCCGCGCCGGTCGCGTCGAACAGCCGGGCCAGTTCGCCGGGCTGGTCGGGGATGACCACCTGGACCACGACGAACTCCCGGGGCGCGCCGCCGTGCTTGCCGGGGATCCGGGCCACGCCCGCCTGGCCGCGGTCGAGCAGAGCCGCGACGGCCTTATCCGAGTCGTCGTTCTCGGCCAGCACCCGGGCGGCCTCGGCCAGGTCGGCGGCTACCATCGCGAGCACCTCGGCCACGGGCGCGGCGTTGGCGGACAGGATCTGCGTCCACAGCGCCGTATCGCCGGCCGCGATCCGGGTCACGTCACGCAACCCCTGCCCGGCCAGGTCCAGGGCCTCGCCCGGGGCTTCCTCCAGGCGGGCCGCCATGGCCGCGGCGACCAGGTGCGGAGCGTGCGAGATAAGCGCGACCCAGCGGTCGTGCGCGACCGGGTCGGTGCGGACCGGGACCGCGCCGCACGCGCGGACCATGGTGGTGACCGCCTCCATGGCGTCGTCCGAGGTCTCGGCCAGCGGGCACAGGGCCCAGGTGCGGCCGAGGAACAGGTCCGCGCGGGCGGCGGCCGGGCCGTGCTTCTCGCGGCCGGCCAGCGGATGGCCGGGGACGTAGCGGGTCAGGTCGCAGCCTCGCTCGCGGGCCTGAGCCACAGGCAGCTGCTTAACGCTGGCCACGTCGGTGTAGCAGCGAGCCAGTCCCTGGGTTTGCGCCTGGGCCAAGGTCGCCGCCACGGCGGCCGGAGGGACGGCGATGACCGCAATGTCGGCCGGTTCGGTGGGCGTCTGCGGGAGCAGTTCCCCGGCGCCTAGGTCGGCGGCGAGCCTAGCGGCGGCCGGGTCAGCATCGGCGAGCCAGACGGTGGCGTCGTGCTCGCGCAGAGCCAGAGCGATCGAGGTACCGATCAACCCGGTCCCGAGGACGATCACCTTCACTGAGCGATGTCCAGCCGGAGGGCGGCGGCGCCCCGCAGGTAGACGTGCTGGATCGCGGACCGCGGCCGGTCGGTCTCGACGTGCGCCATCAGCCGGACGACGCGGGGCATGGCCCCGGGCACCGCGATCTCCAGGGCGCAGATCAGCGGCACGTCGTGGAAGCCGATCTTCCGCGCGGCCAGCGCGGGAAACTCGGCGGTCAGGTCCGGCGTCGCGGTGAACAGCACGCTGATCACGTCGTCGGTGGTGAGCTCGTTGCGCGCCATGACCTCCGTCACGAGCTCGGCCGTGCCCTCGAGTATCGCATCGCGGTCGTCGGTGTCGAGCTGCACCGCGCCGCGTACCGCCCTGACCGTCATCCTGGCTTCTCCCTCCTGCGCCACACGTTACAGCCCCACTGCGGCGTACAGCTCGCCGATTTCCCGAGTGCTGAGGTCGCGCGACGAGCCAGGTTTGAGGTTGCCGAGCTTGATCGGGCCCACGTCGGTGCGGACCAGGCGGCTCACCGGGTGCCCGGTGGCGGCCAGCATCCGGCGCACGATGTGCTTGCGGCCCTCGTGCAGGGTGATCTCGACCAGCGTGCGGTGGCCGGACCGGTCCACGACCCGGAACCGGTCCGCGGTGGCGACGCCGTCGTCCAGCTCGACACCGGTCTGGAGGCGCCGGCCAAGGTCCTTCGGCACCGGGCCGGTGACCTCGGCCAGGTAGGTCTTGGCCACTTCGAAGCTGGGGTGGGCGAGCCGGTGCGCGAGCTCGCCGTCGTTGGTGAGCAGCATCAGCCCCTCGGTGTCGTAGTCCAGCCGGCCGATGTGGAACAGGCGCTCGGACCGGTCGCCGAGATAGTCGGCCACGGTCTTGCGGCCGCGGGCGTCTGACATGGCGGTGAGCACCTTGGGCGGCTTGTTGAAGGCCAGGTAGACCAGGCCGGGCTTGGCCGGGATGCGCTTTCCGTCGACCCTGATCACCTGGTGCTCGGGGTCGACCCGCGCGCCGAATCGGCGGACCGTCTGCCCGTCGACCTCCACCCGGCCCTCGCCGATCAGTTCCTCGCAGTGCCTGCGGCTGCCGACCCCGGCCTCGGCCAGGACCTTCTGCAGCCGGACCCCGCCCGGAACGTCGGTCAGGCTGTCGCGGTCCTCATCGTCATCCGGGTATTCCTCGTCGACGTCACGGTCGGGCGTTCTCATTCTCGATGTCCTCGATGTCATCGGGCAGGAACGGCGCGAGGTCCGGCAGGTCCTCCAGGCAGGCCAGGCCCAGTCGCTCCAGGAAATACCCGGTGGTGCGGTACAGGATGGCACCGGTCTCGGCGTCAGTGCCGGTTTCCTCGACCAGGCCACGCAGCACCAGGGTGCGCATCACACTGTCGCAGTTGACCCCGCGGACGGCCGAAACCCGGGCCCGGTTGACCGGCTGCCGGTAGGCCACCACGGCCAGGGTCTCCAGCGCGGCCTGGGTGAGGCGGACCTCCTGGCCGTCGCTGACGAACCGCTCGACCAGCGGCGCGCAGTCCTCGCGGGTGTAGAACCGCCAGCCGCCGGCGATCTCGCGCAGGTCAAAGCCGCGGTCCTGGGTTGCGTATTCCTCGGCGAGGTCTTTCAGCTCGGCCGTGACCTCGTTCCTGGGCCGTTCGAGTACCTGGGCCAGCACGACCACCGGCACCGGCTCGTCGGCGACCAGCAAGATCGCTTCCAGACTCGGTCGCAGGCCCGGGCCCGTCGCGTTCGCAGTGTCCTCGGTGTCAGTGCTCATGTGTCTAGTCAGTCGTCGCTTTCGGTTAGCTCATTGACGCTATCAGCAGCGTCCTGATGGCCGGTCCATGTCACGTACAGCTCGCCAAGCGGGGTGACCTGCTCGAAGGACACAGCGTCCTCCCGGTACAGCTCGAGCAGGGCCAGGAACGACGCGACGACCTCGTAGTTGCCCTGGGCGTCCGCGGTGAGCCGGCGGAAGCTGGCCCGGCCGAGCCTTTTGAGGAGGGCGACGAGGACGCGGATCTGGTCCTTGATACTGATCACCGGGGAATGGATGTGCTCGGTCGACACCTTCGGCGGCGGCTTGGGCGCGAGGGTCAGCGCGGCGAGCCGGGCGAACTCGGCGGGGCCGAGGCCGAGGAGCACCTCGGGGAGGAGTTCGGCGAAGCGCGGCTCGAGCGGGACCCTTCTTGGGAACCGGCGGGCGGCGGCGGTCATCCGGGCGGCGAATACGCCCGCCACTTCCTTGTAGGCCCGATACTGCAGCAGCCGGGCGAAGAGCAGATCCCGGGCTTCGAGCAGGGCCAGGTCTTCTTCGTCCTCGACCTCGCCACTCGGGAGGAGGCGGGCGGCCTTGAGGTCGAGCAGGGTGGCCGCCACGACCAGGAAGTAGCTGACCTGGTCTAGGTCCCAGCCGTCGGCGCGCTCCGAGATGTAGCCGATGAACTCGTCGGTGACCTGGGACAGGGCGACTTCCGTGATGTCCAGCTTGTGCTTGGAGATCAGCGCGAGCAGCAGATCGAACGGGCCCTCGAACACGTCGAGGTGGACTTCGAAGCCAGGGGTGCTGGACGGGGGCCGCGCTGTGCCGTCGGGGCCGCCGTCCACGGTGTCGTCCACGTTCACAGTCATGACGGTAGCGCGGTCCCGGTCGTCCCGGCTTTTGGTGGGGTCCCGGCTGTTGGCGGCCGGGTTGTTAGCGGCCGGGCTGTTGGCGGCGTGCCGATGCGAGGCAGGGCGCGGTCAGCCGACCTCTTGGGCGGTTCCGCCGGTGGCGTCGTCCGCGCTGGCCTCGGTCTCGTTGTTCGCGGCCTTGTTGACGGTGACGATGCGGCGGGCGAGCAGGCTATCCCTGCCCCGCGCGTCCAAATCGGCGAGCAGCACGGCGATCGCCTCCCGTACGATCCGACCGCGGTCGGCGGCGGCACCGTAACGCAGCAGGGCGAGCCGGGCACGTTCCAGGTCAAGCAGTTCCTCGGCGGACAGGTAGACGGTGATCTTCTGAGTGTGCTTCTCTCGGCCACTGGCTCGGCGCAGGTCGCCATCATCCGGTCCGGGAGTGGCGGGCCGCAATAGTTCCGCGACTCCGGGCAGGCTTACCCTCCGTGATCGACCCCTGCCTGCCGCCACCGCTCCAGTACCTCCTTGGCCAGCTCCCGGTAGGAATTCGCCCCCATTGACCCGGAATCGAAGCTGGTAATAGGCTCTCCCGCCACCGTAGCGTCCGGGAACCTCACCGTGCGGTTGATTACAGTATGAAAAACCTTGTCGCCGAAACCATTGACGATGCTGGCCAGGACCTCGCGGGTGTGAAGTGTCCGGGAGTCGTACATAGTGGCCAGAAGCCCATCAATTGTTAGCTTGGTGTTCAAGCGACGCGAAACCTTCTCGATGGTCTCCATCAGCAGAGCCACCCCGCGCATCGCGAAGTACTCGCACTCCAGCGGAATGAGCACGCCATCCGCAGCCGCGAGCGCGTTGATGGTGAGCAGGCCCAGGGACGGCTGGCAGTCGATCATGATCACGTCGTACTCGGACACCAGCGGCTCGAGCACCCCGCCGAGCACGTACTCGCGGCCGACCTCGTGGACGAGCTGGACCTCGGCGCCGGACAGGTCGATGTTGCTCGGCAGCAGGTCCATGCCGTCGACGCCGGTCTTATACAGCACGTCGTGTGCGGAGACGTCACGCTCCATGAGCAGGTTGTAGACGGTGTTGTCGATGTCGTGCGGTTGGATGCCGAGCCCGACCGAGAGTGCGCCCTGCGGGTCGAAGTCGACGAGGAGGACCCGGCGCCCCACCTCAGCCAGGGCCGCGCCGAGGTTGATGGTGGTGGTGGTCTTGCCGACGCCACCCTTCTGGTTGCAGACGGCGACCGTGCGAGCGGGGCCGTGCTCCAACACCGGCTCTGGATCGGGGAAGGCTACGTACGGCCTCCCGGTCGGACCCAGGTCTCCTGCCTGGGGCTCTGTCATACGGGATGCTGCCACCAGCACTGACCTCCTGGGCTATGGCCGCGACGTTGCCCACGGAACCTAGCCACGGACTCTAGGGCTTAGGCCTGGTGCCGGCAAGCTGACGCGCCGTTAGGGCCCGATATCCACCCGGTAATTTGCGTTTGCCGCCGCTCCGGGGTCGGGTTGGGTTACCACGCCCGGCTGGGCCTCGCGGCGTTGACCACCGCGAGGCCCAGCCATCGTTAGCCGCCGATGCCTCGACTCGGGTCAGCAGCCGTCGTAGGCCGACCAGTTGGACTGTCCGCCGCTCGCTATCGCGTTGGCGAACACCTGGTTCTGCTCGCCGACGCTGGCGTCGCCGAAGTCAGCCGGGGAACCTCCGTACTCGGCCCAGGTCGACGCGCTGAACTGGTACAGGCCGTAGTGGCCGGTCGCGTTCATGACCTGCGCCTGGCCGCCGGACTCGCGCGCGATCACGCACTGACCGAACGACCCGCCCGCCGCGCCGCCTTCTACAGCCGCCGGGGCCGTCGTCGCGGCTGCCGTCGCGGCTGCCGTCGCGGCTGCCGAAGCCGACGCCGGATCGGTGAGTGCGGGCGGATCGGGAATCCGGGCGGGCTCGACCGGGATGCGCAGAACCTGTCCGGGGTCGATGACGTTCGCCCAGTGGATCTGGCTGCGGTTGGCCCGGTAGAGCACCGGCCACGCATTCTGGTTGTGGTAGGCACGTCCGGCGATCGAGGCCAGCGAGTCACCCGACCGGACGGTGTACCAGGACGGTTGGCTGGAACTCGCCTGGTGCTGCATGGCCCGCTCAATCACCGACAGCAGCGTCGACGTGGGCCCCAGCCGGCTGGCGTCCGCGACCACAGCGTGGTGCGCGGTTCCCTGGGCCGCCGATGGCTCAGCCAGGGCCTGCGGCGCCAGGCAGAACGCGGCGGCCACGCCGGCCAGCGCGGGCACGGCAACGGTCGACAGTCGACGCGGGGTTCGGAGGCGGGAGTACTTTCTGTGGCAGCCCAAAGGGCTCCTTTCCGTGCAGGGCGCGCTCACGAGGAAGGCTGCCCAACGTGCGGGCAGCCTTCGGAGCGCCTGACATCGGGGCAGCCTAACCGGCGCAGACCCGGTATATCGGGCAAATACGCCATAACTCGTCAAATCGGTTTTTGATTGCTAAACTGCCGGGCCGAAGTCACAGGAGTCACAGAGCCTAATCCTGATCACGGCAGACACAAGCCCGTCGGGCTTGTTTTCGTGTCCTAGTGGTCACTTTCAGTACTGAGCAGTGCCGGCCGGCGTCACTCGTCCGGGCCGAATTGCCGTATCGGGCTCAGGCTGTCCGCCGCCTCGGTCGCGTCCGCCAGCTTCCCGTTGCTTACCCGGAAGATTTCGCGCACCTGGTAGATGTTGCGCACCTGGTAGATGTTGCGCACCCGGAAGATGTCGCGCACCCGGAAGATGTAGATCGCAGCGGGCGCTGGATCAGCGGCCTGTTCTGCTCGGCGGTCATGTCACCCTCGTCCCGGTGCCGCCGCCCGGCGTGAGCGGATGAGACGACGGCATCGCAGAGTGCTGAAACCACGGCCGCGCTGGTTCGGCTCGTTCAAGTGGCGACCAGGTATCGGCGTGTCGCCTCGCGCTAAGACGTCCGACTCGATATCGTATTTGATAGAAGATCACCCATTCGAACGGACCGTGGTAGATGGCTCCAGGACCGGTTTCCCGGGATCCCGGGCGGGACGAGGACCCCCGCCCCGTGCCACCCTGGCCGGACTGGATGGATGACCCGGCCTACCTCGCGGCCCGGCCCGTGGACGAGGATCCCGGCGACCCGGACCTGGACCTGTACGAC
>Ga0302229_10001473_pt1 | contig 17805 bp, 11 predicted proteins | sample II_Palsa_N1_3_FD_193518 | JGI IMG/M metagenome (GOLD analysis project Ga0302229, IMG submission 193518) | Peat permafrost microbial communities from Stordalen Mire near Abisko, Sweden - II_Palsa_N1_3 | ecosystem: Environmental > Terrestrial > Soil > Palsa > Peat permafrost | place: Sweden... | reverse complement strand
ACGGTCCCGGCGAGGCCCGCGAGGCGGACCTCGGTGTTGCTTCCGGCAACGGAAAGGGCCAGATCTTCGTCCGCGGCCAGGTCATCGCCACCGTCCCGGAGTCGCAGATCGTAGAAACCCTGATCGAGGAGGCCCTGCGCCTAGCCGAGCAGGCCTCTGCCGACCAGGACGGCGACGACCCCGCCCCCGGCAAGCCCGTCGTCACGGCCTACTGACCCCGGCCCCCGGGCCACGCCGTTGACACCTCGGAGTACTAGGCATAGGGTCCCTTGGTATGGAGCGTGAACGGCTCAAGGGAAACCTGGACCTGCTGTTGCTGTCGGTGCTCTCGTCCGGTCCCGCCCACGGGTACGCGATCATCTCGTCGCTGCGCGACCGCAGCGGGGGCACGTTCGACCTGCCCGAGGGGACCATCTACCCCGCCCTGCACCGGCTGGAAGACGCCGGCCTGCTGGCCAGCACCTGGGCCCAGGCGGAGGGGCGGCGGCGCCGCGTCTACGGGCTGACCGACCAGGGGGTCGCCGCGCTCGCCGCCCAGCAGACCGAGTGGCGTAAGTTCGCCGGCGGGGTACACGCGGTGCTCGGCTGGGCGACCCAGGCCGTATGGCCGCCGGCCGCCGGCCCGGCCGCGACCGAGCCGGGGTGGTCGGCATGAGCGGGGCGGGCACCGACCTGATCGGCGGGTACCTGGCCGAGCTGCGCGCCGGGCTGTGGGTCCCGGCGGCCGAGGCGGAGCTCATCGTGGCCGAGGCCGAGGACCATCTGCGCGAGACCGCCGCGGTGGGGATGGAAATCGGGATGACCGAGCTGGAGGCCCATCAGGCCGCGATCTCCAGCTTCGGGCCGGTCCGCGCCGTGATCCGGGCGCACCGCCGGCGGACCATCACGGCCGGCGACGCGGTGTTGGCCGCGTGGAAGCTCATCGGGCTGTTGGGCGCGACCGTCGGTGCCGGCGGCCTGGCTGCGGTGTTCTTGCTGCACTCCCTCCCGGTCTGGGCGTGGCGCCCGCCGGTCCCGCCCGGCGGGCCGGGCTGCCAGTGCTCGGTCAGATTCACCTTCACCTTCAACTGGGCTGTGATGGCGATGCCCTACGCGGCCACGGCGGCGGGCGGCCTGGCTCTGCTGGCCACTCGCCAGCTGGCTAACCGCCGCCTGGCCCGGCGCGGCATCTCGGGCCGGGATGCGCTGTCCCCGGCGGTAACGGCAATCTTCTTCCTGCTGGTATCGGCGCTGCTGCTGGCGCTCAACATGAGCGGCGTGGGGGCGCTCACCGTCCAGGGAGCCAACTGGACCACCCCGATCTCATCGGGCTCCACGACCACGACCGTTCCCCTGGTACCGGGGGCCATCATCGCCGGGTGCCTGGCGGTGGCCCTCGCCTACTGTCTCCAGACGGCGGTCAGGCTGGCCCGGTGCCGGCCCGGATCAGGTGCGCCCGCTCTGCCGGGCCGGGATCCGCTGTCCCCGGCGGCCACGGCGAGCTTCTTCCTGCTGGTATCGGCGGTGCTGTTCGCGCTCAACGTGACCGGCGTGGGGTCGGTCACCAACCAGGTGGCGTGGGTCAGCGTCCCGCTCTCGTCGGGCTCTGTCACCACGGCCGTTCCCCTCGTACCGAGTGCCGTCGTCGGCGGGTGCCTGGCGGTGGCCGTCGCCTGCGGTGTCCAGGCGGCCCTCAGGCTGACCCGGCGCGGGCTCAAGGTGACCACGGCGGTATAGGCCGACGCTGCGGACCGGGGCGTTCGCCGGTGCCGTTGTGCCTGTCCCTGCTGAAGGAGACCAGATGCGCGACAAGATCCATCCAGCGCGGCTGACCCGCTCACGGCGAGCGCACCTGCTCGCCGTCGCACTGCCCCTCGGCGCGGTCTTGGTGGCAGGATGTACGGGAGGCTCAGGCCACCCGGCCCCGGCCACGCCGCGCGCGACTGCCCCGGCGTTGAGTGCGGCTACCGACTGCTTTGTCGCCCCGGCGGCCTGCTATACCCCGTCCCAGTTCCGGGTCGCGTACGGCATCCAGCCCTTGCTGGACAGCGGGATCGACGGCCGAGGCGAAACGATCACGGACCTTGAAACTGCTGTATCCCTCAACGCCCCGCCGGGATCCACCATCATCCAGGCGGGACCCACCAGCACCGCCACCACCCACGTGACCGTGGCCGGGCCCCCTGGCCAGGCCCCGGCTATCACCGATATCCGTCAGGATCTGGCCAGATTCGACAGCCTGTTCCGGCTGCCCGCCGCGCGGATCCAGGTCGTGACCAGCCTCGCCGGCTCAGCCTCGCGCTGGCAGGCGTCCAGCGGCGAGGTCGGGGACCTCGAGGAACTGCACATGGCCGCCCCCGCCGTGACCCTCCGGGTGGTCCTGATGCCTGCAGACATCCAGACCAGCGCCAAGGCCGCGACGGCGGGCCTGCTCGCCGGGTTGCGGCTCGCCGTCTCCGACACCGACGTGGTTTCGATCAGCTGGGATCTGGGAGAGCACTTCTTCACCAAGGCCCAGGCGGCCGAGCTGAATTCGATCCTGCAGGGAGCGGCCGCTGACCACGTCACGGTGGTCGCAAGCACCGGCGACAACGGCTCGTTCAGCGACATGCAGGCGTTTGCGAGCACGGCGACCGCGCCGGGCACGCCGGTCAAGGAGGTCAGCCTTCCGGCCTCCGACCCGTTCGTGCTGGCCGTCGGCGGCACCACGCTCACCGCGAATCCCGCGACCGGCGCCTACATCAGCGAGACCGCCTGGAACACCTCGGCCTCCTTTTCTCAGCCAGGCTCGGCATCGGGGGGCGGCTTCAGCCACCGGTACGCCCGTCCCGCCTATCAGGATGGCGTCCCCGGGATCGGGGCGATGAGGGGCGTGCCCGACGTGGCCGCTGACGCCGATGCGGCGGAAGGCGCCCCGATCGTCTATGCCGGCGGTAGCACGCCATGGATCACCCCGGCCTCCGGCACCGAGGCCGCCGCGCCGCTGTGGGCGGGACTCATCGCGCTGGCGGACCAGGACGCCCATCATGACCTCGGCTTCGTTAACCCCGCCATCTACCGCATCGCCCGCGGCTCCAGCTACCACCAAGCGTTCCACGACATTACTACCGGTAACAACATCATGACCATGCCGTATCCGATCGGCACGGTCGGTTACCAGGCCGCTCCCGGATGGGACCCGGCGACGGGCTGGGGAAGCCCCGACGCGCAGGTGCTCGTCCCGCTGCTGGCCGGCTCATGAGCTCCGGCCAGGCAACCTCGGCGCACGGCGCAGCTAACGCCGGGCCGCCGCCACAGGTCATGGTGGCGGCGGACGGTGTCAGCCGGACCTTCGGCAGCGGGCATCTGGCCGTTCAAGCTCTGCGCGGGGTCTCGCTCACGGTAGACCGTGGTCAGCTCGTGGCCTTGCGCGGGCGATCCGGCTCCGGCAAGACCACGCTGCTGAACATCATCGGTGGCCTGGACGACCCGACGGCGGGCCGGGTGTGGGTGGACGGCCGCGAGGTGAACCGGATGACCGAGCGGCAGCGGCTGACGCTACGGCGGGACACGGTCGCCTTCATCTTCCAGTCCTTCGGGCTCGTGCCGATGCTGTCCGCGGCGGAGAACGTCGGGATTCCGCTGCGCATCGAGGGCCTGCGGCCCAGCGAGCGCCGGGAGCGGGTCGCGGCCATGCTGGCGCTGACCGGGATGGCCAGCCACGCCGCCCACCGCCCGGGTGAGCTTTCCGGCGGCCAGCAGCAGCGGGTGGCCATCGCCCGCGCGCTGGCTGGCCGGCCGGGCCTGCTGATCGCGGACGAGCCAACCAGCCAGCTCGACCTGGAGACCGGCCGGCAGATCATGGAGCTCCTGCTCAGCGTGGTGCGTTCGGAGGGGATCACCGCCCTGGTCGCCACCCACGACGAGGCGCTGATCGACCTGGCCGACAAGGTCATCGCGCTGGAGGATGGGTCCGTCAGCACCGTCAGCAGCACCCCGGAAAGATAGGGGCAGCGCGTGGGTGGGCTGGGGGTGTCCTTCCTCTTCCGCCGGGCCAGGTCCTCGTCGTTGCTGCTGGCCTGCGTCGCGGTCACGGTCCTGCTGGCCACCGGGCTCGCGGCCGTGCTCTGGACCTTCGCCGGCGCGGTGATCCCGCTCGGAGCGCAGGACATCCTGGCCGGCGCCCAGGGCCGGGTGATCGGCCTGTCCGGTGAGGTCGACGCCGGCCAGGCCGCCACCGACTCGCAGCAGATCCGGGCCGCGCTGAGCAAGGCCTGGCCGGGGGTCGGTTTCCAGCTGGAAAGCGCGCTGTGGGCGGCCCCGCTCGAGCTCTCGTCGTCGGCCAAGAGCACGGTCACCAGTTATGTCCAGCCCGCGTCGCTAGAGGGGATCAGCGCCCAGGCGACACTGACCGCCGGGACGTGGCCAGGGCCGCCGCACCCTGGCGGTCCGGTGCCCGTGGCGCTGCCGGCCCCGGCGGCCAGTCAGCTGCACGTGACCCTGGGCTCGGTGCTGACGGGCACCCCCCGGTCCGGTGGGGCGCCGACCTCGCTGCAGGTCACCGGGCTGTTCCGGCCCACGAACCCGGCGTCGACGTACTGGGCGCTTGACCTGCTGCCCATCTCGGGGATCAACGACCAGATTTACACCATCGGGGGCCCAGGCCCAGGCCCAGGCAGCGTCCGGATTTCCTCCGATAGCTACGGTCCGGCGGTGGTGAACCCGGCTGCGTTCGGCGGGGTGCTCACCGTGAGCCAGGGCTCGTGGATGGTGTTGCCGCAAGCGCCGGCCATGGCCCGCGGGAACCTCGAGGCGCTCAACACAGGCACCAGCGCGGCGGTTTCGCAGCTGAGCGTGCTCCTGCCCGACGGGCTGGCGGTGACCTCGAGCCTGCCGCAGCTCCTGGCCGGCATCGCCAGCACCATCGTGCTGACCCGGTCGCTGTTCACGATCGCCGCGCTGCTGTTGCTGCTGGTGGCCGGGGCCGGACTGGTGCTGGCCGCACGGCTGCTGGCCAGCATGCGCGAGGAGGAGTCCGCGCTGCTGCGGGCGCGCGGCGCCACCAGGTGGCAGGTGCTGCGGCCCGTGCTGGCCGAGGCGGTGGTGCTCGGCGCCGTGGCCGGCCTGGCGGGCGTGCTGGTCGGCACGCACCTGACCGGCGTCCTGGCCCGCCTGGCCGGCCTGCGCCTGGCTGGCTATACGGGCCGCGGCGTCACCTCGCTGGCCTGGCTGTCGGCCCTGGCCGTGCTGGTGGTGTGCGTCGCGGTGATGGCCTGGCCGGCGCTGCACACCCTGACCCCCGATGCGGCCAGGCTCCGCCGGGGCCGGCAGGCCCGGCTCGCGGGGATCGCCTGGGCGGGCGGCGATCTGGCCCTGCTGGCGCTGGCCGCGGTCGCGGTATGGGAACTGCGCGGCTATTCGGCGGTCGCGCATCCGGCCACGGGATCGCTCGGGATCGATCCCGTGATCGCCCTCGCCCCCGCACTCGCGCTGGCCGGGGTGGCGCTCATCCCGCTTCGCGGGCTGCCGCTGCTGGCCCGCCTGGCCGACCGGGCGACCGACCACGAACGGCACCTGGCCGCCGCGATGGTGAGCTGGCAGATCGCCAGGCGGCCGATCCGCCAGGCGGGCCCGGTCCTGCTCGTCGTGATCGCGACGGCGACCACCACGCTGGCCCTGGCCGGGTACCAAAGCTGGCGGCAGTCGGCCGCGGACCAGGCCGCCTTCGCGGTCGGCTCGGATGTGCAGGTGGACGCCGCGGGCCCGCTGCCGCCGGGCGCAACCGGGGCGATCACCGGGGCACCCGGCGTCACCGCCGCCACGGAGGCCAGTGTCGCCAGCATCGGCAACGAGGGCCAGCTGATCGCGCTGGACGCGAGAACGGCAGGTAAGGCGATCCTGCTCCGCCCCGATCTGTCGTCGCTTCCGCCGAGCGCGCTGTGGCAGCGCATCACGCCGCGGCGGCTGTCCGGGCTGGCGCTGCCCGGCCGGCCGGACCGGCTGGAGATCCTCGCGACCCTCGGGGCGGGCCCGGGCACCAGCGCCGCCGAGCTACGGAAGGGTCTTGGCTCAGTCTTCGTCACGGCCTGGATCCAGGACGCCGGCGGCGCCACCTACCAGGTACCGGCCGACGGGATCCTGTCCGCCGACGGCCAGCCGCACTCCCTGGTCTTCACCCTGTCAGGTCCGCGGCAGCCCGGCGGCCCGCTGCGACTGCTCGGGTTCACGCTGGGACCCTATACCCTGCCGCCGTACGACCCGGCGAACCCGACGTCGGCCCCAACCGCCCGCCTCACCATCGGTTCGCTCGCAGTGGCGGACACGGCCAGCGGCCCGTTCGGCAGGCCGTTCGCCCACGGTGACGCCCTGGCGGCGTGGCAGGGCACGGCACGGTCGGCACGCGTGCCGACCGGGGCACCCAACCCGTACGGGACGATGCCGCCATCGGACGGGACAGCGCCATCGATCCTGGGCTGGCATAGCGCCGCCGGGGGCGCCCGGCAGCTCACGTTCAACATCGGACACGCTCCGTCGGTACCGGTCGAGCTCAGCGTCAGCCTCGCGCCCGCGGCTGCCACCGGGCAGGTCACGATCCTGGCGCCGTTGCCTTCCCAGGTCGTCCCGGCGATCGCCACCAGCGGTTACCTGGCGGCCAACCACCTCGGCATCGGATCGGTCACCTCGGTTACGGTCGGCGGGTTCGCGGCCACGATCCAGATCGTGGCGTCGGTGGCCAACTTCCCGACCGTCTTCGGGCCGAACCAGGCGCTGATCATCGACCTCGCGGAGGTCAACGACCTGCTCGTCGCCAACGACCTACCGCAGATAGTGGGGCCCTTGCCGGTGACCCGCTGGTGGCTGCGCACCGCTGGCGGCCAGGTACCGCGCCTGCCGGCCGGCCTCGGCCTGTCCGTCACCAGCCGCGTCAACCAGCAGGCGGCCCTGCTCGACAACCCGCTGCTGACCGCCCCCCGGCAAGCCATGCTGGCCATCGGGGTGGCGGCGGTGCTGCTCGGCGTGCTCGGGTTCTCGGTCAGCGTCGCGGCTAGCCTGCGCTCACGGCGGACGCAGAGCGCGGTGTTCGCCGCGCTGGGGGTGGGGAAAAACGACCAGGCTGGTCAGCTATGCCTGGAGCAGGGCGCGCTCAGCCTTCCGGCCGCGGCCGCGGGCCTGCTGGCCGGGATCGGCCTGGCCGAGTTGATGGTGCCCGCGATCACCCTGACCGCGGATTCGACGGCACCGCTTCCGTGGGCCCTGGTGATAGTGCCACTCGGCCCGGCCGTGGCCCTGGCCCTGCTCACCGCGGCCGGGCCGGTCGCCGCCGCTGCCCTGTCGGTCCTGCGCCGACCCGACCCAGCGGCGCAGTTGCGGGCGGAGGGCGGCTGATGAGAACGCTGTGGCCGCGGCTGCGCCCCCCGGCCGGAGGCCCGGGCAAATTCAACACTGCCTGGGTGACGCTGACCGGTACCGGGGCCGCCGCCAGTGTCGCCTTCGGCTTGCTCGTATTCGCCTCCGTACTGGCCAGCCTGGCGATCCCGCGGGAGAGCGTCGGGTTGAGCAACGGGGCGTTGCAGCGCGTGATCGCGGCTTCGCGGCTCACCGACCGGACCGTCATCGGGACGGTGCCGGAGTCTGACCTCACTGACGAAATCGGCCAGGTTCAGGCCGGTGACGTCGCGGGGGTCGGCGCCTCCTTGCGGACGCGGCTGGCCGCAGGCGGGATGCCGATAGCCAGCGACCCGGCCGCCTGGGCGAGCCTGACCACGGGCTACGTGCCGGTTACCGGGGCCGCCCGGGCCGCCGGGAACGGGACGCCGCAGTTCGAGATGACCTACCGCACCGAACTGGCCCGCTACAGCCAGATCGTGGCCGGGCGGCTCCCGGTCAGCGGCTCGTATCCCGGGAACCACGCCGTGGTGCAGGCGGCGGTGACCACCACCACCGCGGCCAGGTTCGGGCTGAAGGTCGGCGCCCGGCTGAACGCGGGGTCGTTGGAACTGGTGATCACGGGGATCATCCGCCCGACGGACCCGGCGGCCACCTTCTGGAGCGAGGATCCCGGGGTGGCCACGCCCGCGCTGACCCAAGCCGCGGCGCCTCAGCTGCCGTACTGGATCGCGGCGGCCTTCATCGGCCCCAGTGCGCTCCCGCTGGTCGAAGCCACCATCGGCACCACTGAAATGCAGGTGACCTGGGTGTACACGGCCGCGCTCGGCGGGATCACCGCAGGCCAGGCCGACGAACTGGAGGCCAGCGTCACCAGCCTGGCCTCCTCCGGGGCCACGGTGTTCACCCCCGCCGGGAACCCGGTCACGGTGACGATTTCCTCCCAGATTCCCGCGATCTTGTCGCCGTTCATCTCCGGGGAAAACGCCGTCGCCCCCGCGCTCGAGCTACTGTACGTCGGCCTGACCGTCATCGGGGCGGTCGTGGTGCTGCTCGGCGCCCGGCTGGTGGCGCAGCGCCGCGCCGCGGAGTTCACGCTGATGCGAGCCCGGGGCGCGGCGCTGTACCAGCTCGCCTGGCTGGTGCTGCGGGCCAGCGTGGTCGTCGCCGCGGTCGCCGGGGCGCTGGCCGCGCTGCTCGCCATCGGCCTGACCCCCGGCGACGGCGACACGGTGGCCTGGTGGCTGGCTGGCCTCACGATCGCCGTGACGCTCGTCGGCCCGGTGCTGATCAGCGTGATCCCGCAGCGCGTGGCGGCGCCTGCCACCGGCCGGACTGAGCGCCGGGCAGTTGGCCGCAGGCCCGCGGCCCGGCGAATCATCGTCGAGATCGCGCTGGTCGCCGCGTCCGTGGGCGGGCTGGTCCTGCTCCGGAACGAGGGCCTGAGCTCCGGGAACAGCGGCCTGTACACGAGCGCGGCGCCGGTGCTCGTCGCGATCCCGGTGGCCGTCGTCCTGCTGCGCTGCTACCCCCTCCTGGCCCGCGAGCTGGCCCGGATCGCGGGCCTGACCCGCGGGGTGGTCGCGTTCGTCGGCCTGGCCCGGGCCACCCGTACCCCGCCCGGCACCGTCCTGCCGGCGTTCGCCCTGGTGCTGGTGCTGGCCATGGTGGCGTTCCCGGACATGGTCAGCACCTCGGTCACCCGAAGCCAGGTGGCCGAATCCTGGCAGCAGGTGGGCGCCGACGCTATCATCCAGGCCCCGCCCGACCAGGTGATTCCGGCCGGACTGCAGGCCCAGATCTCTTCGCTGCCCGGCGTCGTCTCCACCGCTACCGCGGAGGTCGACGCCGCGTTGCTGAACTCCGAGACCGAGATGTCCGTGATGTACGTCGACCCGGCCCAGTACGCGGCCGTGATCGAGCAGGCACCCGGCCCGCGGTTCCCGCTGGCCGCGCTGTCGGGGTACAGCGGCCAGTCGGGGGCGAACGTCCCCGCGGTCGCCACTGCCGCTGCCGCCCAGATTCCCGCGACAGCGCAGGTCAGCGTCAACGCTGGAGCCAGTACGATCACGATCCGGCGGGTCGGACAGACCGGCGTCCCCGGCGTTCCCGGCGCCGTCGGCGTGGGCCCGGGTATCACCGTGATCGTGCCAGCGCAGGCCGCCAGCTCGTTCGCGCCGAACGTGCTGCTGGTCGCCGGGCCCGGGCTGGATGCGGCGCGGCTGAGCGCGGACGTCAGCCGCGCGCTGCCGGGCGCGTCGGTGACGTTCCGCGCCGCGGCCCTCGCCGCGCTGACCACGGCGCCGGTGCCGCAGGCGGCGCAGGTGGCCCTCACCCAGGGAATGGCCGCCGCGGCCGGCTTCGGTGCGCTGGTCCTGCTGCTGTCGCTGCTGCTCACCGCCTGGACCCGCGACATGACGCTGGCCCGCCTGGCCACGATGGGGCTGCGCCGCTGGCAGGCCCAGCTGCTGCAGGCGACCGAGACGCTACCCCCGGTCATTGCCGCCGCCATCGGCGGCGTCGCGTGTGCCTGGCTGCTCGTGCCACTGGTCGGGTCATCGCTGAACCTGGCGGCGTTCGCCGGGACCGGGTCGGCCGCCGCCGTGACTCCCGCGGTAGTCCCGCTGGTCGGTTCCGCAGTCGGGCTGGTGCTGGCCGCGCTGCTCGTGCTGGCCGTTCAGGCCGTAATCACCTACCATCGCGGCAGCGCCAGGGCGCTGCGGATCAGTGACGAAGGAAGCCCAGGAACATGACCCAACCTCCCGCGCCTGCCCCGCAGGACCAGGCCCCCACCGGGGCGGACGGGATGATCGTCTGTGACCGGCTGGTCCGGATCTACTCCGGCAAGGGCATCGAAGTACAAGCTCTGCAAGGGCTGGATCTGCTGATCGCCGAGGGGGAGCTGACCGCGTTGATCGGCGCGGCGGGCAGCGGCAAATCCACACTGATGAACATCCTCGCCGGGCTGGACACGCCGACGGCGGGGTCGGTGTGGGTGGCTGGCCGCAACCTGGGCGCGATGACCGCCAAAGAGCGGCTGTCCTACCGGCGGAAGGTCGCCGGCTTCATCTGGCAGCAGACGTCGCGGAACCTGCTGCCCTACATGACCGCCCGGCAGAACGTGCTCCTGCCCATGCGGCTGAGCGCGCTCGGCCGCGGCGAGCAGCGGCGGCGCGCCGGTCTACTGCTCGACACCCTGGGCATCGCGCACTGCGCCGACCGGACCCCGGACCGCATGTCCGGCGGCGAGCAGCAGCGCGCCGCCATCGCCACGGCGCTGGCGAACCAGCCGAAGGTGCTGCTGGCCGACGAGCCCACCGGCGAGCTGGACTCCGCGACCGCCCGGGACGTGTTCGCCGCCCTGCAGACGGCCAACACCGAACTCGGCGCCACGGTGCTGGTGGTCACCCACGACCCGGCCGTGTCAACGCAGGTTCGCCGCACGATCGCGATCAGGGACGGCAAGACGAGCAGCGAGACGATACGGCACACGGCCACCGACGAACAAGGCGAGACCACGCTGCACGCACGCGAGTACGCGACGCTGGACCGCGCGGGCCGGGTTCAGCTCCCGCGCGAGATGACCAGGCGCCTCGGCATGCGCAAGCGCGTCGAACTGCAAGAGGAGCCCGACCACATCGGCGTCTGGCCGGACCAGGCCCCCGACGAGGAACGGGACTAGCCGCCCCTAACGACCCCCTTAGCCGTCCGCTCCCAACGACCCCCCTTTAGCCCGCTTGGCGGTGGGTGTGGCTGGCCGTCATGCTCTCGGCATAGACCACTTCGCCGGCCTGCTCGGCGACGGCGGCTCGCGCGTCGGCAGGCAGCATGTCGTCGGTGATGAGCACGTCTGCCTCGCTCAGCCGCGCGAACGAGCTCAGGCTGACCAGGCCCCACTTGGTGTGGTCGGCCAGCACGACCACCTGGCGCGCGACCCTGATGAAGGTCCGGTTGGTCTCGGCCTCGGCCAGGTTGGGCGTGGTCAGCCCGGCGTCGGCGTCGAAGCCGTGGCAGCCGAGGAAGAGCACGTCGAAGTGGAGCGAGCGGATGGTCAGGTCGGCGATCGGGCCGACCAGCGCGTCGGAAGGGGTACGAACGCCGCCGGTCAGCACGACCGAGTCGGCCGTGCCGTCCAGGCCGCCGCGCATCCCGCTGAACACGTTCGTCACGCGCAGCGAGTTGGTCACGATGGTGAGCCCTGGCACGTCGAGCAGGCACTGCGCCAGCGCGAACGTGGTGGTCCCGGCGGCCAGCGCGACCGCCATACCGGGCGTGACCATTCTCGCGGCCACCCGCGCGATCGCGGTCTTCTCCGGTTGCTCGAGCACGAGCTTCGCTTCGAAGCCCGGCTCATGACTCGAGGGCGTGCCCGGTAGCACTGCGCCGCCGTGCACCTTTTCCACTAGCCCGTCGCGGGCGAGCACCTCAAGGTCTCTGCGGATCGTCATATCCGAGACGCCGAGCCGCTGAGTGAGATCACTGACCCGGGCGCTGCCGTCGCTCCTGACGGCCTGCAGGATGAGCGACTGGCGGTGTCTGGCTAGCATCCGTCCTTTCCCTCCTTGTCGCGGGGGACAGCGCCCGGACCCGTGCGGTGGTCCTGGATGGCGTCGTCCGTACCAAGTGAGACGTTTCCCACCCGTGTTCGGTTCCGGGGATGGATGTCGGAAGCAGGCGGATTTCTGTGCTCCAGGTTGTCCGCGAGCCTGACGTGGCCTGCGAGACCGGCTTCGCCGCCCCCTCGACCGGCACCCATGGAGCATCGAGCCGGTTACAACCCAATGCTAGGAACTTAAGGCGCCCGTGGTGCTGAAGTTATGGGCTTCGTTGCTCGTCAGGGTGGCCAGTGCGGGCGAGAGGGGCGTCGGCGGGCGACGCGGATGGCGATCTGCTGTGGTAGAGCGCCAGCTTGTCGGCCTGCCGCGCTATCCGATCCGGTTATGTCCCGTTATGTCTTAACTTGACATCGAGACATTCCGGACGCGAACAATGATCGCGGGCACTTTTGGTCCGTATTTGGCCATTTCTACCCGCGATCATGAAGAAGGCCCGACTGAAGGGCGCTCCGTAAAGGTCCTGGCATTGGGTTACAACCGGCCCAATGGAGCATCGTGCCGGCCAGCGGCGGTCGGCCAGCGGCGGCTCCACCCAGCGGCGGTCGGCCAGCGGTCCTGGCCGCCGCCCCACGCCCCGCGGCCCCGCCCCGCAGCCCGACCCAGCGGCATCTCAGGTCGCTCGCGTACGCGGCCGGCCCGCCGTGCTACCGTATCCGCGGCCGGTCCACCGTCCGGGTTCGCGCCTCCGATCGCGCGGATCCGGGGGTGCGCGGGTCGGGTTCCCGGACTGGCGCAGGTGCGGATCCGGACTGGCGCGGGTCGGGTTCCCGGACTGGCCCGGGTCGGCTGGTTCGGCGCAGCGTATCAATGGTGTTTCGCGTTTGTTGCCGTATAGTGACTTGTTAGCGCTAACATCGTCGAGTCGGCGAGGGGAGGACGTGTCAGACTGAGGCTCATGGAAGCGACTGCGCATTTTGTTAACCGAGCATGTAGATGCTCACGCGAAGCCTGATATCGAAACAGGCGCGGTCCCTATCGGGCCTGCGTGGTGCCTTGACAGGTGATCGCGAACGGATTTACCGTCTACGACGGTTCGTCAGATTGCGCTCAATATCGGTCGCATTCGAGATGCTGTGGGTTACTCCAAGATGAACCGCCGGAACAGACAGCCGAATAAGCGTATCTTCGCGTTATCTCTCTCGCGACGAAGTCGACGGGACTCGCCGCGCGACTGCGGGCTCGGCCCGGGAGAGTATCCCGTCCCGGGAAATTCCATGGAGGTCCTTAGATGAAGAAAAAGGTCGATCCAGTAGTCGACGAAGCGATCGAGACCCTGAACATGAAGGACGGGCCCTCCCGCCGCAAGCTGATCCACGGGGCGGGGCTGTTCAGCGCGACAGCGGCGGCCTCCGCGCTGATCGCGGCCTGCACCTCGTCGAGTTCGAGCAGTGCCACCTCGACGGCGTCCGCGTCGGCGACGGCGGCCGCGGCCGGGAGCTTCCCCAAGACCCCGGCCTGGCAGTTCTGGTTCGTCAATCACGTCTACACCAACACGTTCTTCGTGCCGACCCAGTACGGGTTCGCGGACGCCGCCGCGCTGCTGGACATCCCGGTGCCCAAGTGGGGCGGGTCGGCGTCGACGTCGAGCGTCTCGCAGATGGTCAGCTTCCTGCAGACCGCGATCTCGGCCAAGGCGAACGGCATCGCGACCACGGTCATCAACGCCACCGGCTTCACCACGCCAGTCATGGATGCCATGAACGCCGGCATCCCGGTCGTCACCTACAACGCCGACGGGATCTACTCCTCGAACGGCACCCCGAACATCGGCACCAACCGGCTCTGCTACGTCGGCCAGGCGCTCTACCTATCCGGTGAGCAGCTCGGCGAGCGGATCAAGTCCCTGGTCACCACCCCCGGGGAGATCGTCATCTTCATCGCGACGCCCGGCACGGGAAACATCCAGCCGCGCTACGACGGTGCCGCGTCGGTGCTGAAGGCGGCCGGGTACACGGTGAGCGAAATCGCCACCGGCGCGGCGACCTCGGTTGAGCTCGCGGCGGAGAAGGCCTACCTGCTCGGCCACAAGGGCATCAAGGGCGCGTTCGCGGTCGACGCCGGATCCACCGAGTTCCTCGCCCAGGCGCTGTCCGGGTCGGGCCTGTCCAGCCTGCCGGCCGGCGGGTTCGACCTCACCCCGGTGACGCTCAGCGCCATCCAGTCCGGCACGATCAACTTCACCATTAACCAGAACCCCTACCTGCAGGGTTTCCTGCCGGCCCTCTACATGTACATGTACAACCTGTCCGGCGGGCTGGTCCCCCCGCCCGACACCGACACCGGCCTGAGCTTCGTCACCAAGACCAACGTCGCTCCCTACCTGGCCAGCTCCAGCAGGTTCGAGGGTTCGACCACAGCCGAGAAGGTCATCCCGCTGCCGTCCGGGGCGATCAACAACCCGATCGCCACGACCAGCACCTGACCGGGACCAAGGCTGGCTTACCCGTGCGCGCCGACGGCGGGCCCCGGATCGCATCCGGGGCCGGCCGTCGGCCCCCGTTGTTGCTCGCGACGGGGCGGCAGCGGAGACTGAACTTACGCGTTTGAGGCACGCGCTCAGACCGTCGGCACGCACAGCGAGAACGCAGAGAACGGAACAATGACGTGAGTAATACCGCTGAGGCCGCGACGGGCGTGACTGGCCCCCCGCCGGGCGGCCAGACAGCAGGGGGCAACGGCGTCTTGCGGACGCTGAGACGCGGCTTCGGCGCCTTCCTGCGGCAGCGGGAAGCCACCGTCCTGGTCGTCGTCGTCGCCTTGTTCCTGTACTTCACGATCGACTCGTCGAACTTCCTCACCCACGCCAACCAGGCCAACCTGCTGTCCGGGATCGCGGCGCCGTACATCATCCTCGCCACCGCCGAGGTGTTGCTGCTGATCTGCGGTGAGATCGACCTGTCGGTAGGCTTCACGTTCACCCTGGCGCCGTTCCTGATGTATTTCCTGATCGCCTACGACGGCGTGCCGGTGATCCTGGCCATCATCATCACGCTGATCTTCGGCCTGGTCGTGGGCGCGGTCAACGCGTTCCTCACCGTGACGCTCGGGCTGCCGTCGTTCATCGCCACGCTCGGTACATCGTTCATCCTGTACGGCGTGGTCCTCACCACGTCCCACGGCGAGCCGGCTACGCTGCCGGCCTCCACCGAGCACATCGGGAAGTTCTTCGGCAACGAGACCACCAGCGCCTGGGGCTGGTCCGCGATCATCTGGGCCGTCCTGATCGTGGTTATCTTCCACATCGTGCTCACCCAGACCCGCTGGGGTCTGCACACGGTCGCGGTGGGCGGCAACCAGCTCGGTGCGCGGGAAGCTGGCATCAGCGTGGCCCGGATCAAGTACGGGAACTTCATGATGACCGGCATGCTCGGTGCGCTGGTCGGCCTCCAGGTGGCCTTCTACGACAACACGATCGACCCGAGCGCCGGCGGGTACCAGTACATGTTCTACGCGGTCGCCGCCGCGGTCCTGGGCGGGACCGCGCTGCTGGGCGGCGCGGGCACGATCCTCGGCGCGGGCCTCGGCGCCCTCCTGCTGGCGGTCTTCATCGACGGATTCGCGATCATCGGGATCAGCGCCAACCCGCTGCTCATCGTGTTCGGCGCCGGCGTCGTGGTGGCCATGATCGCGAACGTGCAACTAGGGCGGCTGCGAGAGGCGGGGAGGACCTGATGACCACGGTACCGGAAGGCCAGGTCGCGCCGGACGGCGCGCACGCAGACATCCTGCGGGTCGAGCACATCTCCAAGCGCTACGGGGCGGTCACCGCGCTGATCGACATCAACATGCGCCTGGCTCGCGCCGAGGTGCTCGGCCTGATCGGGGACAACGGCGCGGGCAAATCCACCCTGCTCAAGATCCTGTGCGGCTTCCAGCCGCCCACCAGCGGGCACATCTTCCTGGACGGCCAGGAGATCACGCTCAAGTCCGTGGACCAGGCGCGCTCGCTGGGCATCGACGCGGTCTACCAGGACCTCGCGCTGGTCAACCAGCTGACCGTGTACCACAACATGTTCCTCAACCGGGAGCGAGTCCGCTGGCCGCTGCTGAACAACCGGTCCATGCGCAACGAGGCCCGCAGGCGTCTCGATGCGATGGGGCTGAAGATCCCGAACGTCAACGCGGAGGTGGCCAAGCTGTCCGGCGGGCAGCGGCAGGCCATCGCGGTGGCGCGCTCGGTGTACTCCAACCCGAAGGTCCTGCTGCTGGATGAGCCGCTGGCCGCCATGGGGGTCAAGGAGGGCGCCATCATCCTGGACCTGGTCCGGGAGCTGAAGGAGCAGGGCAATGTCTCGATCATCATCATCGCGCATAACTACGGCCAGATCCTCGAGGTCTGCGACCGGGTCAACCTGATCCAGGGTGGCAAGATCACCCTGGACAAGTACGCGTCGGAAACCTCGGCCCAGGAGCTCACCGATCTGGTCGTCGCCGAGTACCGCAAAGCGCTCGAGGACCGCCAACGCTCCGCCGCGTCCTCATCGAGCCTGGGCGAAACCCCAAGGTCGCAGTAGCCGCACCGCCGCGGCGAGCCAGGAGAGCCCGGGCCTTAGGGCATGATGGGGGCATGTTGATGCCTCGCCCGGGGGGGCGCGGGGTGCGGGGCGGCGCGGCGGCGCTGACCATCGCGGTGGCTGCGCTGATCGCGGTCACCGCCTGTACCTCGCCCGCATCCACGGCCGCCGGTCCGCCGAGTTCGGCCGGAACCACGCCGTCAGATCCGGCTACCGGCAGCGCCCAGGACGCCGGGCCGATCGTGCCGACCGCCAGCACGCTGCGGTGGCACTCCTGCGCCGGGGCGACCGCCGAGATGGGCATCCGGGAATGCACGATGCTGAGCGTGCCGGTGAACTACGCCGACCCGGGCGGCCGGCACATCAGCCTGGCCCTGGACATGGTCCCGGCCACCGCCCCGGTGAGCCAGCAGCAGGGGATCCTGCTGGTCAACCCGGGCGGTCCCGGCGGCAGCGGACTGTCCCTGGCCGCCGAGGTAGCCGAAGAGCTCAGCCCCAGCGTGGCGCGGGACTACGACATCATCGGCTTCGACCCGCGCGGCGTCGGGTCCTCGGTGCCCCAGCTCAGCTGCGACCCGTCCTTCTTCTCCGGCCCGCTGCCGAACTTCATTCCGGCCAGCGCCGCCGCCGAGCAGGTCCTCATCAACCGGGCGAAAACGTACGCCAATGACTGCGAGCAGAAATTCGGCTGGCTGCTTCCGTATATGACCACCGAAAACGTGGCCCGCGATCTGGACTCCATCCGCGCCGCGTTCGGCGTGGCGAAGATCAACTATTTCGCGTTCTCCTACGGCACCTATATCGGTCAGGTCTACGCGACGCTTTTCCCCCAGCGTGTCCGCCGGATGGTCCTGGACAGCACCGTCGATCCCACCGGGGTCTGGTACACCGACAACATCGACCAGGACTACGCCTTCCAGGGCCGGATCAACGCGTTCTACGCCTGGGTGGCCCAGTACGACAGCTCCTATGACCTCGGCAGCACCGCCGCCCAGGTCCGGACCGCCTGGTACCGGGCCCGTAACCAGTTGCTGGCCCACCCCGTCAACGGGACGATCGGGGCCGACGAGTTCGACGCCACCTTCCTGCTCGGCGGCTACGACGACCAGCTGTGGCCGGGCCTGGCCCAGGCGCTCTCCTCGTACCTGAACCAGGCAGACACCCTGGACCTGATCGGCCAGTACCAGTCGTACGGCGTTCAGAACGAGAACGAGTTCGCCGTCTACAACGCGGTCCAGTGCTCGGACGTCAGCTGGCCGCGCAGCTGGGCCTACTGGACATCGGACAACGAGATGGTCTATCGCCAGGCCCCGTACGAGACGTGGGACAAC
>Ga0302229_10001466_pt1 | contig 17867 bp, 12 predicted proteins | sample II_Palsa_N1_3_FD_193518 | JGI IMG/M metagenome (GOLD analysis project Ga0302229, IMG submission 193518) | Peat permafrost microbial communities from Stordalen Mire near Abisko, Sweden - II_Palsa_N1_3 | ecosystem: Environmental > Terrestrial > Soil > Palsa > Peat permafrost | place: Sweden... | reverse complement strand
GGCGACAAGCAGCCGTCGCTGGAACCGCCGGTGGACGGGGTGGGCCGGCCGTACCTGGTCACCGAGGCGGTCGGCACGCTGTCCGGGCCGGCCCGCTTCTACCGGCGCACCGACCCGCAGGCCGTCCAGCAGGGCCAGGCGACCGCGCACGCGCGGGTGCACGCCATCGCCGCCGCCGACGACCGGTACTGCGGGCTGCTGGCCTGGTCCGGGATCGACTACCCGTCCGGCAGCGGCGGCAACATCTACCGGGGCGTGAAGTACACCGGGGTGGTGGACCTGTTCCGGGTGGCCAAGCCGGGCGCCGCGATCTACCGGGCGCAGGTCGACCCGCAGGTCAGGCCGGTCATCGAGCCCGCGTTCTACTGGGACTTCGGCCCGGTCTCGCCGGTCACCAGCCTGCCGGCCGCGATGATCTGCGCCAACACCGACCGGCTGGAGGTGTACGTGGGCGGGTCGCATTTGTGTACCGCCTGGCCCGACGCCGCCGACTACGGGGCGCTGGCCTACCCGCCGTCGTTCGTCGACTTCCGCGGGGTCGACGGGTCGGCGCTGCCGGACCTGCGGATCGACGGGTACCTGGGGCCGGACCTGGTCGCATCGCGGTCGCTGGCGTCCGACCCGTCGTTCGACCGGTTGTCGCTGGCGTTGGACGACCACGAGATCGACGGTGACGGGGTGGACGCGACCCGCCTGGTGTTCCGGGTGGTGGACCGCTACGGGGCGCCGCGGCCGTACGTCACCGGGCAGGTCACGCTGTCGCTCGAGGGGCCGGCCGTGCTGGTCGGCGAGAGCCCGTTCGACTTCGCGGCGGCAGGCGGGGTCGGCGCGGTATGGATCCGGTCGCGGCCCGGCTCGCCTGGCACGGTCGCGGTCACCGTCAGCCACCCGACCCTGGGCCAGGCGGTCGTCCGCGTGCGGGTCGGCGAGGCGCGCTGATCCGGGCCGGGCTCAGGTCGGGATCCGGACCCGGCCGACCGCGGTCTCGGCCAGGCTGCCCAGGTACAACCAGCCGTCATGCTGCCGCACGCCCACGATCTCGCGGTAGGACCCGGCCGGGCCGTGCAGCGACTGGAGGATCGTTCCGTCGCCGCCGACCCGGACGACGAGCCCGTAGCGCGCCGCGGCGGGCTGCAGCCGTTCGGGGAGGCGCGCGGCGATGCGCCGCGGGGCCGGATGCGGCATCAGCCGGTCGACCAGCGGCAGCCGCGGCGACGGGAACGCGACCCAGTAGCTGCCGTCGCCGGCCGGGGACATGTTGTCGGGCAGGCCCGGCAGGTTGGACGCGAACGGTTCGGGACGGCCCGCGGCGGGGCCGGTGAGCGGGATGCGCACGATGTCGTACGCCGCGGTCTGCGCGACGAGCAGGAACGACTCGTCGGGGGCGAGAGCCACGCCGTTCGGGAAATAGAGGCCGTCCGCGACGAGGTCGAGATCTTTGGCATCAGGGCGGTAGCGGAACACGCGGCCGTTCGGCCGGTGTTCGAGCAGGTCCTGCTTGTAGTGCTCGATCCGGAACCGCGTCGAGCTGTCGGAGAAGTAGACGGTGCCGTCGGCCGCGACGGCGGCGTTGTTGGTGAACTTGAGCTTGCGGCCGTCATAAGCCTGGGCCAGGACACGCGGGTGGCCGGTTTCCTCGATTCGGAGCAGTCCCCGGTAGGCGTCGCACACGAGGAGGGTTCCGTCGCGCGGGTCGATCTCGAGGCCGAGCGGGCGGCCGTGGGTGTCGGCGAACAGTTCGGCGTGGCCTGAGCCGGGGTAGGTGGCGGGCCAGCGCCAGATCCGGCCGTCTTCGACGCCGGCGTACAGCCGGCCGGCGGGGTCGAACACGACGTCCTCGGGCCTGGTGCCGCCGGGGACCTCCCACCGCTCCACCTGGTCGAGCACCTGGTTGGGGGCGAGTTTGGCGGTCTTGGTCGTCTTGCCGGTCTTGGCCGTCTTGGCCGACGCGGACGGCGGGGTCCAGGGCGCGGGGTCGGCCTGCGGGTCGGGCTGCTCGCCGGAGCGGTTCACGATGCTCCACCGGGCCCGGGTGATCGTTCCCGGCTGCCGCCACGGCTCCGGCTCCCCTACCGTGTTGCGCAGCCCGCCGAGCGGGCCAGCCGACAGCTCGACGACGTCGCCGGGCGAGAGCCAGCGGCCGGTCTCGATCCCGCTGCAGCCCGGAACCGTGCCGAGCCCGATGACCGTGCCCGCTTCCAGTTGCTCGCCGGCGCTGGCGTAGGCGATGACGTCCGCCACGGAGTGCTGCATGTTTCGGGTCCTCCCCGTGCCCCACAGTTCGCCGTTGACGCGGACCTCGGCGGTCAGCGCGTCCAGGGCGGGCAGGAATTCCTCCGTGGTGACCACGACCGAGCCAAGCGCGGTGCCGAAGTCCTTGGACTTGGCTGGCCCCATGAGGCCCTCGACCATCTCACGGAACTGCACGTCCCGGGCGCTGAAGTCGTTGAGCAAGACGAAGCCGCCCACCACGCCGAGGGCCTCCTCGCGCGTGAGGTCGGAGCAGTCCCGGGCGATGACGACCCCGACCTCCAGCTCGTAGTCCAGGGCCTGGGCGTAGGCCGGCCAGCGGACGGTCGCTTCGTCACCGATGAACGTGGCCGGGTTGCCCTTGTAGTACAGCGGCTGCTCGTACCACAGCGGGCGGGGACGCAGCCGGGGGAACGGACGCCGGGCCAGCCGCTCGTAGCCGTCGCTCACCGTCCCGGCGACCGACTGGCGCAACCGGAGCAGGCCGCGGGCCACGCCGATCATGTGCTCTTCCCACAGCGAGCAGTCGCGGAACGCGGTGGGGCGGAACGGCAAGCTGAGCAATGGCGCGGCCGGCTCGGCGGGCGGGGCCGTGGAGGCCAGTTCCTGGGCCAGCTGGTGGACTTGCTCGCCCGCGCCGAGGAAGGCCAGCAGGTCGGTGCGGGCCGACCCGAACTGGTCCGCGCCGGATGTCTCTAGCAAGGGCACCCAGTCATCTCCGCGCTGTACCGCCACGCTCGCTTCACCGGTTACGGTGCGCACCATCCCGAGACGCATGGCCACCTCCTCGTCTCCCCCATCGTTTTGTCTCCCCCATCGTTCCCGAGCCGCGCATGATGTGGCCAGCTTCAGGTTCCTCCGTTCTGCGGCACCCGGCCAGCGCCGGGCGGCTGGCGACCTAGCGCGGCTATCCCGTCCGCCTCGGAGTGATCCAGGAACCGTCCCCGCGACGTACCAGGATCGGGCGGGCACCTGAGTCTGCCGCACGGATCAGTGAGTCAGGAGAAAACTCATGGCCATCGGCGTGATCTTCAACTTTCCCGGCGGAACCACCGAGCAGTACGACGAGGTCTGCCGAGGCTTGAACAACGGCCAGCCGCTGCGCTCGCTGGCGGACTGGCCCGGTGGCGGCTGCCTTTCCCACGTCGCCGGGGCGACGGCCGGCCCGATGTACTGCTGGGCCACCGCATGCGGCATCCGCAGCGGCCCGCCGATGCAATACACCGCCTCGTCTGCCCTACGGATGGCGGGGTGGACGGAAAACCGCAGTTCGACCCGCTGATCGAGGTCGGCGTCGTAGGTGATCCCGCACGTGTCGCAGTGAAACTGCACCGGCAGCTGCACCAGCGAGCCGGTCTCCGCCTTGGGCACCCGGCAGTTCGGGCACATGAGTTCCCACCGGAGCTCGAACAGCCCGGCCGATGTGGCGTGCAGGAATAGCCGGAGCACTTCCAGACGGTCGGCACCCCACAGGTCGGCCTGGGCAAACGGCCGGATCCGGGTCAGCTGGTCATCGCTGCCCTCCAGGATGTGCTCCTTGAGCAGGCCGATCGCCTCGGGCCGCACGGCGGCGCTGGTCAGCTGGCCAAGACGCCGGTCGAGCAGGGCCCCGTTGACGGCGGGTCTGCCCCGGGGCACCGGCACAGGGTCCACCCGCCCGGCTTCCTTGCGCTCCAGGTAGTGGTCGCAGAAATCGAGCAGGTCGGTAACGGATTTCCGGGCCAGACGCCAGACAAGCCGGCCGGCGACGTTGGCCGGGGTGCACTCCGCGTATGAGCGGACTGTGACGCCATGTTCGTTCGGCAGGAGTTCGATGCCGACCACCACGGTCGCGAGCGGACCCCCCTCGAATTCACGGCGCACCGCGTAGCGGCGTTCCCGGATCCAGTCGAAGGGGAGCTCATGCCAGCGCACTGCTATGACACCGAACGCCCTGGCCTTAGCCCGCCGGATCAGCGGGTCAGGCAGCGCGGAGAACTCCACCGACGGCAGGCCGATGGCCCGGTTGAGATGATCGGTATCGGCGAGCAGCCGCCACGCCTCGGCGACCGGCATCGGGTAGAAGCGGTCGCGCTCGTACCGGATGGGCTGGTGCTTCATTGCAGTTCGGCCATGCGCGGGAAGTCATCCGTGAACTCAGGCCTGATCAGATGCCTGACGACGATGAGGATCATGGCGCCTCCCGGCGCAAAGCGGACTGTCGTAGGAGGTACGTCACCGCATGAACCCCCGGATCACCGGGCCGCCCCCGTCGGCGACGAGCCCGACGGGGGCGGTGGGCGTACGTTATGAATTCCGGGTCGGCGCCAGGTCTGGGGTGAGGACCAGGGCGGTCTGCTGGGTGTCTTCGCTGCCGCGGAAGTGGTCGATCTTGCCGTCGCGGATCCGCCAGTAGTGGTGCATGGTCATCGATGCCTGCTGGCCGGTGATGATCGACCGGAACGTCCATCGGACGAGCAGGTGGACATCGTCCTGCCCGGCGGCGAAGCTGTGCGGGGTGAATTCCGTGATCTCGATGCTGTCGGCAAGATCCTGGAAGAAGCTCGCGACTCCCGCTTTGCCGGTCCGCGGCCCGTACCACGGCGCGGCATGACTGGCCGCCTCGGCTGACCAGTCGACATCGTCGGTAACGCGGTCGAGGATCGCTGCGACGTCGCCGCGCCCGACCGCGTCGTAGATCTCCTGGACGATCCTGAGGTTTTCCTGCTGGCTCACTGCGGTACTCCTTTGCGGTTGCTTGGAAGCAACGGTAGGGAGATCGTGCCGCCTGGGCTATCGACTGTTCAGCCGATCTTTCCGGCCGGCCTGGGCGTCCTGGCCGCGAGTCCGTGCCCCATGGCGAACATGGCCAGCCCCGCCCGGGTCGAGACTGCGCATTTGGCGTAGATGTGAACCGTGTGTGTGTGCACGGTCGACGGCGAGATCACCAGCTCGGCGGCGATCTCGCGCTCCGTGCGGCCGGCGGCAAGCCGGCGGAGGATCTCCAGCTCGCGTTCGGTGAGGCCGGCCGGCAGCGGCGGCAACGCAGCCGGGGGTGCGCCGGCGGCATCGAGCACCGCCCGGATCGCGTCACGGTCCAGCGGCAGGTCAGACAGGATGCGGGCCGCCTGCGGCAGATCGACGGCGGGGCGATGCGGCCGCGGCTCGCCGAGCGCGTGCAGCACGTCGGCCGCGGCGAGCAGGCAGGCAGCGCGATCCAGCTCGGCCGCGCGCACCCCGGCCGGGTAACCGGACCCGTCCGTGCGCTCGTGATGACGGCTGGCTATCAGGCCCAGCGGCGCGAGCACCGGCGAGCGCGCCAGAATCCGGCCCGTGTGATAAGGGTGCAGCCGCACCAGTTCCAGGTCTTCGGGACGCAGCGGGCCCGGCCGCTCCCAGACACCGGCCGGAACGGCTACCCGCCCGAGGTCGTGCACCAGCCCGGCGCGGTAGACCAGCGTGGCTTCAGCCGGGCTGAGCCGCTGCGCCGCCGCCCGGGCCAGCCGCGCGACGCCGCTGGAGTGGCCAGTGAACCAGGGGCTCTTGAGATCGGCGGCGTCACCGAACCCGGCCAGGGCCTCGTCCAGGGCGGCTTCATCGCGGAACATGCGCCGCGGTTCAGGTTCGGCCTCGACGACGGCCGCCTGCAGGTCATCCGGGCCCGAGATCTGCAGCAGCTCAGCCGGCGCGTCCAGGAAGATCGCTGTGATCGCCGGATCAAGCGCACGCCCGGACCACTGGGCGACCGTCTTGGCCGCGGCCGCGCGGCCCGCGACGGCATCGAACATCACCGCCGCGTACCCCACCGCCGCGAACCGCGCCGCCTGCGCGACTTCATCGCCGGCCCGGCCGGCCGGCACGCCGCAGCCATCGAAGCGCTCGAAAGCGTCCCGGACAGCGCGGCTCACCGCCTCCGGCAACCGCAGCCGCCCCGCCAGGACCGCGCCCACCTCGCAGTCCGCGCGTGCTCCCTCAGCCTTCAGCCTGGCCACGCCCGCAGCGCCGCCGAGGACCCGCAGGCGCTCGGCGTCCACGCCAAGGGCTGCCAGGAACTGCATCGCCTCTGCCAGCACCGTCGGGTCGATCAGGTCGCCTCGGGCCCGGACGACGATGTCATCACCGCCGAACGCCGCGGCGATCTCATGCGACGTCGCGGCGCACCCGGCGAACCGCAACAGCGTCCCGTAATAGACCTCGCCCTGGCGGACCCGATCCAGCCCCGCCCGCCGGGCAAGCTCGGTCGCGAGCAGGCACGCCCGCATCGCCTCACCAGGCGGATGCCCGCGAGTCAGATCGCTCGCCACCGACAGCGCCGCAACCACGCCGCCGATCCCCACCAGCTCACGCACAGCCGCAACTTTACCGAACAGCTCGAACACCAGCAGGCAGGCGCCGCCAGCCGACGACCGCCGACACGGTGTGGGCGGGACTCCACCGAGATCTACCAGCGGTGCGGTCCTATGAATTCCGGGCCGGCGGGGTGGCCCGGTCAGGCCAGGGCGTTGATGATCGAGATCGGCGTGGGGGTGGCGGTCACTGCCTCGAATTCGAAGCCTGCTTGTTCTAGCAGGAGCCGGTAGCACCAGTGACGTATCCAGTCCAGAAGGTCACGCGAGCCGCGGCTGAGGTTGATCAGAGCGTCAGCGCCATGGGCGAGATGTGGACTAGAAAGGCCCGACATCGCGTTTAGGAGGAGTAATGCCGACACCGCAAGAAGCCTTGTCAGCTGCGTATGAAGGATGGAACGCCGGTGATCTCGACGGATACCTGTCCTTGTATGACGAGGGAATCCGTCTGCATGGCTATTCACCGGAGCCCATGGGTAAGGAACAGGTGCGGGGCTTTTACGAAGGAATTTTCACCGCTTTCGGGGCGCCCAAGCTTGCGTTCCATGAGGTTCTCTGGGATGGCAACATCTGCGCCATCCGGTTCACGATGACGGGTCGCCACGTGAATGAGTTCATGGGCGTGCCCGCGACCGGCACGGCTATCACGCTGCCCGGTATCACGATCCTGCATTTTCGGGGCGACCGGGTTATCGAGCGGTTCTCTCAGGCCGACATGCTGGGCCTGCTCGTCCAGATCGGGGCCGTGCCAGCGCCAGCCTGATTTTCAGCGCCAGCCACTCGTCCATTTTCCCCGCCTGAATATGATTCCTTACCTCACGTGGTGGCGTGCCGCTGCCGACGGTAGCGGCGTGCGCTGCGCCGGGCGGCCAGCCGCATGATGGCCGGCGGAGGCTCGAGGCCGAGCTGGCGGAGCATGCCGGGAACGTCTTCCTGGTGCCATATCTCGGCGAGCTTGCCGTCCTGCGCTCGGAAGATCTCCTGCCCGGTCATCGTGACCGGGCGACCGGCCGCCGGGCGCTGGCCGAGTGGCTGGGCGAGCCGGGCGCCGGGCCGGTGCTGGAGTGCGAGGCCCTGGTCAAGATCGCCTATGCCGATCAGGGAACCCGCGACGGCCTGCTAGCCAACCTGGCGGCGCTCATCGATGACGTCACCGCCAAGCTGAGCTTCGGTGAGATGATCGCGGCAAGCTACCTGGAGGGCCGCGGCCCGTTTCCCGACCGCCTGCCGGTTAGCGGGCTGATGTGGCGGTTCCTGTGGGAGTACCACCTGACCGTGCTCCGGTGGGCCCGGTGGGCCCGGGATCAGGTCCAGGCCTGGCCCGAGGACCTGTCCCAGCTTGACGCGACCGCGGAATTCGGCCGGATCGTGTCCGCGGCCGGCCGCCCCTCGGCGAGCTGGTGACGCTGGGTACGCAGGCCCAGGCGAAGCAGCCGCGCGCTGGAACAACGGAGTTCGGCGGTACTACAGTTTCGCCGTGTGGGCGTTGCCCGCGGCAGACATCCTGGTCGGCCGGGATGCCGAGCTTGCCGTTCTCGATTGGCTCGCGGCCGAGGCGGCTGCGGGCGCCGGCGGCGTCGTGCTGCTATCCGGCGAGCCGGGCGCGGGCAAGACCCGGCTCGCCCGGGAGGCCACCGGGCGGGCCGGCGGTGCGGCGGTGTCGTGGGGGGCGTGCCGGGAGTGCGAGGGGGCGCCTCCGCTATGGCCGTGGATGCAGGTGCTGGGCTGGCTCAGCGGTGACACGGCCACCACAGGGGCGGTCCGCGGGCCTGCGGCCCGGTTCCAGCTTTTCGAGCGGATCGGGCAGGCGCTGCGGGAATCGGCTGCGACCGCCCCGCAGCTGATGGTGATCGACGACTTGCATCGTGCCGATGAAGCCTCACTGCGGCTGCTGGCCTATCTGAGCGAGACCATATGGCCAGTGCCGATAGGCATGATCGTGACCTACCGCACCACTGAAGTGCCGCCCGGGTCGCTGGCTGCCAGCGTGATCGCCAGCCTGGCCCACGGCGGGCGCAGCCGCCCGTGTGAGCTTGGCGGACTGAGCGAACAGAGCGTGGCGCAGTGGCTTCGTGCGGCGGGTGTGCACGGCGTCGACGTGGGCGACCTTCACGCCCGCACCGGCGGTAACCCGTTGTTCATCTCCGAGAGCATCCGCCTGCTGGCCGCGGGCGCACCGCCCGGTACGCCGCTGCGCAGCGTCGGGGAGGTCATCCGCGAGCGGCTGGCGCCACTTCCGGCTGACTGCCGGGAAACGCTGGAGGTAGCGTCGATCCTTGGCCGCGACTTCGACTACCCGCCCCTGGCCGCTGCCATGCGGGTCAGCCCGGCCGGCGCGGTGGCGGCTCTCGATCCGGCGGTGCACGCCCGGCTGGTCTGCCCGGACGGGGCGCGTGCGGGTGCCTACCGTTTTGTCCATACGCTGATCCGCGATGCAGTGGAGGAGCAACTTGCCCCATCCCGGCGTGCGCACCTGCACGCCCGGGTGTTTGCCGCGCTGCGTGATGTCGGCTGGGGGCAGCCCGCCGACCTCGCTCATCACGCCGTCCAGGCGCGGCCTGAGGTCAGCGACGAGGTTGCCGCCGACGCCGCGCGGTCCGCCGCTGAAGCGGCGGACCGCCTGCTGGCCTGGGAGGACGCGGCCACCTGGTGGCAGATGGCCGTCACCCTGACGCCCCGCCACCACGTCGACACCGGTCTGCAGATGCGGCTGGGCCGGAGCTTGCTGCTGGCCGGGCGGGTCGAGGCCGCCCGTGCATGCTTCGAGGCGGCCGCCGCGGAGGCGGACCGCACCGGTGACGCGATAACCCTGGCGGCCAGCGCGCTCGCGGTCGGGGACACGGTCGCCGAGGTAGCCGCGGACCACAACCTGGTGGGATTGCTCGACCGGGCCCGCCGCTGCCCGGACGTTCCGGCCGGGCAGCGAGCGCGGCTGCTGGCCCGGTGGGCGATTGCCACGTACTGGCAGCCCGGCGGCCAGGACCAGAGCCGACGCGCCAGCCTGGACGCGGTGCAACTCGCCGAACAGGCCGATGACACCGAAGCGCTGGGCGCGGCCCTGATCGCCCGGCAGTTCACCTTGCGGGGTCCCGACTTCCTGGACGAGCGACTGGCGGCCGGCACGGCCGTGCTCGACATCGCCACCCGCCTAGGCGACCAGGATCTGCGCTTCCGCGCGCACCAGTGGCTGGTCCCCGACCGCTACCAGCTCGGCGCGGTCGGCCTGGCCACAGCCGATGTGGAGCAGATGGCGGCGATCGGCGAGGCACGCCGCAATCCGCTGCAGCGCTGGTGGGTGCTGATCTACCGGGGGCTGCTGGCCATCTTCGCCGGGCGGGCCGACGAGGCCGAGGAACTGGCACACGAGGCGGCGGCCCTGGGGCGCCGCCTCGGCCTGCCCGCGGCAGACGCCTATCGGATCGGGCAACTTTCCCGCATTTACTGGGCTGCGGGACGACTGGCCGAACTCGAGGACGACATCGAGCATGCGGTGACGCGCTTTCCCGGTCTGGTCACGCTGCGCTGCATGCGCGCCCTGGTCAGCTCGGCGGCCGGCCGCACCGCCGAGGCGACCAGGGAGATCGACGAGCTCGCGGCGGACGGCTTCGCCGCCCTGCCGCGGGACTCGCTGTACCTGGCGAGCCTGGCGATTCTCGGCGAGGCGGCGGTGAGGTGCCGCGCCGCCGATCTCGCCCGGCCGATCTTGGACGAGCTCCTCCCCTACGCGCCGCGCAACCTGATCCAGGGTGTGCCGGTGGGATGGGGAGCGGCCGCATGGCACATCGCCCGCCTGCAATGGCTGCTTGGCCGGCGGGCCGACGCGGCCCGCTTCGCAGCCACCGCACAGCGGCTGCACCGCCAGTGGGGGGCGGGAGGACTCGGCCACCCGCTGGCTAATCTCGGCCAGCAGGCCACGACCATCCCGCTGAGTCGCCGTGAGTCGGAGGTGCTGACCTTGCTGGCGTGCGGCCACGGCAACTCCGAGATAGCGGCCGCCCTCGAAGTAAGCGTGCACACCGTCGAACGTCACGTCGCCAACCTCTTCGCCAAGCTCAACGTCACCAACCGGGCGGGGGCAACCGCCTGGGCCTATCGCCGCGGGCTGGTCAGCTGAACTACATAGTTTCCGTGATGTTCCACGCCCGCGCCTGGTGGGAGCCTCGGGCAAATACCGTCACTGCATAGCGGAGGCAGCCATGACCGACCCGAAGATCAAGACCATACAGAGCGTGTACGAGGCGTTCGGCCGCGGGGACACCGGCTTCATCCTCGACCAGCTCACCGATGACGTGGACTGGGCTTCCTGCCCGGATAGCGACATCGCGCCCTGGCACGGGATCCACCGGGGCAAAGCCGAGGTACCCAACTTCTTCAAGGCGCTCGCCGAGAACCTTCAGATCACCGAGTTCACCCACCTATCGTTCGCCTCCAACGACACGGACGTCCTGGTGGTGACGCGCTTTGCCGCGACCGCTCCGGCGACCGGGAAGTCCGCCGCGATGGACATCCACCACTGGTGGCGGTTCCGCGACGGCAGGATCTACTTGTACCGTGGCACCGAGGACACCGCCTTGACCAAGGACCTGCTACACAAGGACTGACGATGCCGTCCGGTCGGCATGATGGTGAGCTACGCGCCGAGGTGCCGGGAGGCACGATCGTCGCGTGGCAGGCCGGCGCCGGGCCCGACGTGCTCATCATGCACGGCGGACCCGGCCTTTCGGACTACACCGCGCCGCTGGCCGCCGAGCTGACCGATGCCTTCCGCGTGATCCGGTACCAGCAGCGCGGCCTGGCTCCATCCCTCACCTGCGGGCCGTTCGACGTCGGCCGGCACGTCGCCGATGCGGTCGCCGTCCTCGACGCCGCCGGAACCGGACGCGTCTACGTCGCCGGCCACTCGTGGGGCGGCCACCTGGCCATGCACCTGGCGGTCCGGCACCCGGACCGGGTGGCAGGCCTGGTGGTCATCGACCCGCTCGGTGCGATCCCGGATGGCGGTGTCAGCGACATGGCACGGAACCTGACCAGCCGGATCCTGCCCGACCGGGCGGCACGGGCCCGTGAGCTGGACGAGAAGGCCCTGGTCGGCCAGGGTGCCGCCGAAGACGCCCTGGAGAGCCTTTCCATCGTGTGGCCCGGCTACTTCTCCAGGCCCGATCAGGCCCCGCCGATGCCGCCGCTTGGCCTGTCCGTCGACTGCTACGCCGGGACGTTCGCGTCGATTCAGTGGCACTTCGAGCATAAGAGTCTCGAGGACGGCCTGCCGTCGCTGAGCATGCCGGCCCTGTTCGTGCTGGGCGCGGACAGCCCGATCCCGCCCGAGCACGGCATCGCCACCGCCGCGCTCATGGCCGGCGCCCGCTACCGGATCGAACCGGACTGCGGGCATTTCCCCTGGCTCGAGCGGCCAGGATCGGCGCGCGCGGCCCTGGCCAGTATCTGCCGCTGAACCCGGGCTCGTCCCAGGCGGGCTAGGGCACAGCGGCCTTCGCGGGCGAGCCTACTTGTAGGTGAACAAGTCGGCGGAGGTATCGACCGAGGTCAGCGTGCCGACGGTGACCGTGATGTCCACGGTCACGTTGGCGGTGCCGGGCGGGCTGCCGGTGCCGGGGCTGGCGGCGATGATCTCGGTGCTGGACATGTATCTGACCGTCGTGGACTGGACAGAGCCGAATTTCACGGTTATCCCGGGAGCGAACCCGATCCCGGTGATTATGACCCTGGTGCCGCCGAGCGAGGTCCCGCTCATCGGGTCGATGCCGGTGATGGCCGGTAGGTAAGTGAACTGGTCGGGACCGGTGGCAGTCAAGGGGACGCCGCCCACAGTGACCACGATGGTGACCGGGCCCGTGGCGGGGCTGGCCGGGCTCGTGGCGATGATCTCGGTGCTGGACACCACAGTCATGCTCGCGGCCGGGACCGAGCCGAAGGCCACGGCCGCCCCGGCGGTGAACCCGGCACCGGTAATCGTGACCGGTGTCCCCCCCGCCGGCGGCCCGCTGGCCGGCGAGATACCTGACACGGCCGGCACGTAGCCGAACTGGTTCGGGGCGGTAAGGGCCGAGGAGTGCGGGCCGACGGTGACGATGACGTCCACGGTGCCGGCCCCGGGTGGGCTGACGGCCGTGATCTCGGTGGCCGACACGACATCCACGTCCGTGGCCTGGACCGTGCCGAAGGCCACGCTTACGGTCGCCCCGGGGGTGAACCCGGCACCGGTGATCATGACCGTCGTCCCCCCGGCCCCGGGCCCGCTGGCCGGCGAGACGCCGGAAACGGAGGGTGGGGGCGGTGGTGGCGGTGTGAAGGTGTGTCCACCCCCGGTGCCGGTGCCGGTGCCGGTGCCGGTACCGGTACCCGTGCCGGTCACGGTGACGGTCCAGGGCCGCGGCGGGGACGTGAGGTAGATCAGCAGCTGAGCCGTGCGCTTCCCGGCCACCGAGGGAGCGAACCTGACGGCGACCGTGCAGGTCCCGGCGGGTTGAATGGGCTGCGGGCAGGCGAACAAGGGTGACGAGTCCGCCTGGATAGCCTGGCCGGCCGGGGCGCGCCGGTCCTCGGGCAGGACCGAGAAGTCATCCCGGCCGGGCCCGCTGACACGTATCTGGCTGATGGTGACCGGCGACCGGCTGTCGTTGGTCATGGTGAGGTTCCTGGTCGTGCTGGACTTCACCGCCACAGCCGGGAAGGACAGCGCGGACGGCTGGAAGGACAGCGGGGCGGCAGGCGGGCCGCTCGCGTGGCCGAGCCAAGCCACGGCAGCGCCGACGCCCGCGAGCAAGGCGGCGAACACGGCGACGGCCAGTAGCGCCCGGCGGGCGAATCGCGGTCTGGTCCGGTACGCGGGGTCCTCGCGGCGGGGTGGCCGGTCCGCGGAGTTTTCGCGCCGACGTGACTTGCCCGGGCGTGTAAGCGTCCGCTTGGCCGACCGCCGCGCCGACTCCCGGCGGCCGGTCTGCGGGTCGCGCTCGGGAGCGAGCAGCCCGGCGGGAGCGCCCATCCGGTCGTAGAGGCCCAAGTGCGCGGTCTGCTGGCGCGCGGACAGAACCTGCTGGCGGGCCGGAAGGACCTGGCGCCGGGCCGACCGGGCCAGATAACCCGCGATGGCGTCGTCCAGCGCACCGTGCTCAAGCCGTTCGGCAAAGCCGGGCAGGCTGTCCCTGGGGACGCACAGGTATGCGGTCCGCTCCGGGCCGTTGGCCGCGAAGACGGTGAAATCCCAGGTCGCCGCGATCGGGTGGAGGGCGAACCCACGCCGGGCGCGCGGGCCAAGGCGCGGCGGCGTTTCCCGGGCTACCTGGTCACCGGGGCCGGGCCGGGGACCGTCGCCAGCCTCGGGACGGTCCGGACCGGCCGCCGGGGGGTCCTCGGCCGGCAAGGGCAGGGATCCGGCGACCATGGCGTCGGCGGCCCGCAGATCGGTGTCCGCCGCGTCCTCCGCTAGGGCCTGGCGTGCCGCCGCCCAGGCCAGCTCCAGATGCGACTGCGCCGAGATCGTCCCGCCCTGCGCGCGCGGCAGTAGCGTCCGCCGGGACGCCGCGTGCAGGTCGGTGCCGAACGCGCCGCGGTCCACATACCAGCCGTAGCGGTGGACCGCCGGGGCCAGCCGCACCTCCAGGCGCGGCGGGAGCAGGGCCCTCGCGCTCCGCCTCCGGATCGACATGGCGCAGACTCTGGTGCTCCCGGCCACGAACGCCGCCACCGCGGGCAGCAACTCCCCCGTGACGAACTCCCCGCACAGTTCGGTACGTCCTGGCCGGGGACGGATGAGAAGGCCGGGGGAATCGGCGCGTTCCATCAGCAGCATCAGGCCGGCCGCGAACGTCCTGGCGTATAGCCTGCAAACCGGTTCATTGAGCCCGGCCGGCATGGCCGCGCTGAAATGGGCCGAGTACCCGGCCAGCTCGATCCCGGCGGGGACCGCGCGGCGCAGCTCGGTGACCCCGGCTTCCGCCCAGGACCGGATCTCGCTGGTGAATCCCGGCCGGGTGGGTACCGGCGGCGTGGCGATCTCGGCCTCGGCGCCGTCCGACGTGATGACCCCGCCCCACGAACAGCGATAGGCGTTCGGGTCGCCGGGATCGAGCGCGCTGCCGTCCATGGCCAGGCGGTGGATCAGCGATCCGAAATGGACCGGCCCGCCCGCTCTGGATCGCACCGAAAATTCCAGTTCCAATCCCAGGAGGCCACCCGGGCCTGGCGTGACGCCGCTGGGGACCTGACGGCGCAATTCCCGTCCCGCACGGCGGTCGCCGTAGCCGGCCAACGCCAACATCGGGCATCCCCTCTCCGGGCACCAAGCCAGGCCAGGCCGGGCTACCCGGCGGCCGGGGGTCTGAGCCGCTGGGTCACCGAGTCCGGCGCGCCCTCCGCCGGTCCCAGTGCGGCCCGCGGCTGAGTGATCCTGCTCCTGGATTCCTTGTACTGCTCGTAGGCGAGCCAGAACTGCGGGCCCTGCTCGGCCAGGTTCTCGAAGACTTCCTCGCCTATGTCGACCAGATTGCCTTTCTCGCCCATCTCAGGTTTCCTCTCCGCCCATGGCTCCACCTATCCGGAGGGCCGGCCCCCGGCGCTGATACCTGCAAAGCCGCACCAATTGCCGCGCTACATGCACCCCTCGCGCTTGGACCGCCTATGGCTACCGGTTGCCTGTGGCTACTCCACGAATCGCTGCTGGCTTGACCATCGCAGAACCGGCAGAGGGCGGACTACCGCAGGACGACGTTGACGATCTTGCCGGGGACGATGACCAGCCGGGCGACGTCTGCTGCCGGGAACTCGGGGTGGCGGCGCAGCAGGTCGGCGATCTGGGCCTCGCTGGCGGCGGCGGGAACCTCGAGGGTGAAGCGGCGCTTGCCGTTGACCTGGACGGGCAGGGTCACGGTGGGCTCGGCGGCCAGGGCCGGGTCGGGCTGCGGGAACGGCTCGTAGACCAGCGAGGCGGAATGCCCCAGCCGCTGCCACAGCTCCTCGGCGACGTGCGGGGCCAGCGGCGCCACCATCAGGACCAGCGGCTCGGTCAGCGCGCGCGGTGCGTGATCCAGCCGGGAGGCATGGGCGGTCAGCTCGATGATCCGGGCGATCGCGGTGTTGAACCGCAGCGCGGCGAAGTCGTCCCGGACCGCGATGATCGTCTGGTGCAGCAGGCGGGTGGTGGCCGCGTCCAGGGACTCCTCCGCGTCAGGCGGCTGCCGCGGCTGCCGCGTCTCCCCCGTCGACTCGTCCACCACCAGGCGCCACAGGCGCTGCAGGAACCGGTGCATGCCGATCATGTCGTCGGTGCGCCAGGGGCGGTCGGCGTCCAGCGGGCCCATGGCCATCTCGTACAGGCGCAGCGTGTCAGCGCCGTAGGAGGTGTAGATCTCGTCCGGGCTGATGCCGTTCTTCAGGCTCTTGCCCATCTTCCCGGCGCGCCGGGTGACCGGCTGGCCGCGGTAGGCCCAGCCGTCCGGCTCGCGGGTCACCTCGGCCGCGGGCACGTACTGGCCGTGCGCGTCGGTGAACGCGTCGGCCAGGATGTAGCCCTGGTTGAACAGCCGGCCGAACGGTTCGGGGGTGCTCGCCACGCCGATGTCGTACAGCACCTTGTGCCAGAACCTGGCGTACAGCAGGTGCAGCACCGCGTGCTCGACGCCGCCCACGTACAGGTCGACGCCGCGCGGCCGCATCCAGTAGCGCTCGATGTCCGGGTCGACCAGAGCCGTCTGGTTGAACGGGTCCAGGTAGCGCAGGTAGTACCAGGACGAGCCCGCCCACTGGGGCATGACGTTCAGCTCGCGCCGGTAGCGTTTGGGGCCGTCGCCCAGGTCCAGGGTGACCTGCGCCCAGTCGGTGGCCCGGGCCAGAGCGGGCACCGGATCGCTGGCGTCGTCCTGCGGCAGCGGCCGGAAGTCGGTCACGTCCGGCAGCGTGACCGGCAGCATGTCCGCGGGCAGCGCGATCGGCCGGGCCGGATCGGTCTCGTCGTAGACGATGGGAAACGGCTCGCCCCAGTACCGCTGCCGGGAGAACAGCCAGTCCCGCAGCCGGTACGGTCCCCCGCTCGGGCCGATCCAGTTGCGTTGCAGGCGCTTGACGTGCTCCGGCCAGTCCACGCCGTCCAGGTCGGCCAGCAGCCGGTCGGCGAAGTCGGTGATGCGCAGCAGCCACTGCCGCAGCGGCCTGCGGTAGACGGGGTAGTTGCCCACCGCGCTGCGGCCCTCGTCCGTCACCTCCTCGTCGGCCAGCACGGTACCCAGGCCCGGGCACCAGTTGACGACCTGTTCGGCCAGGTAGGCCAGCCGGTAACCGTCCACGATGTCCCGCTGCTCGGCGGCGGACAGGGCGGCCCACGCCCGCCCGTCCGGGACCGGGCGCTGCCCGGCGGCGAACTCGGCGACCAGCTCGCCGACCGGCCGGGTCCGGCCCCCCGCACCCGGCGGGCCGGCGTCCGGGTCGTACCAGCTGTTGAAGATCTGCAGGAAGATCCACTGCGTCCAGCGGTAGAAGGACGGGTCGCTGGTCAGGATCTCGCGGCCGCGGTCGTGGCCCAGGCCCAGGCGGCGCAGCTGGCGGCGCATGACGGCCGCGTTCTGCCGTACGGTCACGGCCGGATGCTGGCCGGTGTCGATGGCGTACTGCTCGGCGGGCAGCCCGAAGGTGTCGAAGCCGAAGGGGTGCAGCACGTCGTGCCCGGTCATGCGCAGGTACCGCCCGAACACGTCGGTGCCGATGTAACCCAGCGGGTGACCGACGTGCAGCCCGATGCCGCTGGGATAGGGGAAGAAGTCCAGCAGGTAGAACTTGGGCCGCCCGGCCACCCGGGAGCGGAAGGTGCCCTCGCGCTCCCAGCGGTCCTGCCAGGCCAGCTCGATCTCGTTCGCCAGCCGCGCGTCGTAGCGGAACCGCGGCGTCTCCTCGTCCATCGGGCTCTCCTCGTCCATCGTGGGGCCGGAAACGAAAAAGCCCCTCACGCGTGAGGGGCTGCCGCACTGACCGATCGCGTCAGTGCGGCGCCACGAGGAGCAGGCAGGCCAGCTGGACCATGCCGGGAGTGTAACCCGCCAACCGAGCGGCCTTCCAGTCATTTGCGCCGGGCGGCGGCGGGCCGGCCGGCCAGCACGCGCCACGGCCGTTCGGAATCTGACATATTTCCGAACGGGCCGTGGTTTGTCTACCTGGACGCACGAATCGCTGACTCGAAGGGAACACACCATGGCCGTTCAGCTTCAGAAGGTTCTTTACACGGCGGAGGCGGTGGTGGTCGGCGGGCGCCAGGGGCACGGCCGGACCACCGACGGCCGGCTCGAG
>Ga0302229_10001465_pt1 | contig 17877 bp, 14 predicted proteins | sample II_Palsa_N1_3_FD_193518 | JGI IMG/M metagenome (GOLD analysis project Ga0302229, IMG submission 193518) | Peat permafrost microbial communities from Stordalen Mire near Abisko, Sweden - II_Palsa_N1_3 | ecosystem: Environmental > Terrestrial > Soil > Palsa > Peat permafrost | place: Sweden... | reverse complement strand
CGTCGTTGTTGAGGGCGCGCTGCAGGTCGGTCACGATCTCGAGCTTGCGGAGCACGTCGGCGTGCATGTGCGGGGCGTAGACCGCCGCCCGGTCGCCGCCGGCGTCCTTGGCCCGTGACATGGCCACATCCGCGTTGCGCAGCACCAGTCCGGTCGGGTCACCGTCCGGGGCGCCTGGGCTTTGGGGTTCCCGCCCGGCCAGGGCGACGCCCGCGCTCGCGGTGAGCGCGATCTGCTGGCCTGCCACCCGGAACGGCTCGGCGGCGATCGCGCCGACCAGCCGCTCGGCGATCTCGGCGGCCTCCGCCGTGCTACCCGCGTTCTCGATCAGGACGGCGAACTCGTCGCTGCCCCAGCGCGCGACCGTGTCGTGCACCGGGACGGTGGCGCGCAGGCGCCGGGCGGCCTGGGCGAGCACGAGGTCGCCGGCGCCGTGACCGACCGAGTCGTTGACCGCGGTGAAGCGGTCCAGGTCGAGGAAGATGACGCCGATCCGGCCGGCCGTCGTATCGTCGCGGAGCAGGTCCCGGGTCCGCTCCTCGACGTAGGCCCGGTTGGGCAGGCCGGTCAGCCCGTCGTGGAAGGTCAGGTGCGCGACCTGCTGGCGGAGCGCCACCTGGTCGCTGACGTCCCGCGCGGTGACCATGATCTGGCTGTGCCGATCCGGGGGGACGGGGCCCTTGCCGCCTGCGAGGGCCGCGCCCGGGACCTGGTACCGCAGCACGGTGGACTCGACGTGCCGCCACGTCCCGTCGGCGGCGCGCACGCGGGCCGGGAACCGCCGGGCCGACCCGAGGGCCTCACCCGGGGCGAGCGCGAGCCGGGACGCGGCGCGCACGGCGTCGCGGTCCTCGGGGTGCACGAAGTCCAGCAGCCGTCGCCCGGTCAGGTCCCCCGGCGGGTAGCCGTAGTCCCCCACCGCCGGGCTGGCGTAGCTGATGACGCCTTCCAGGTCGCAGACCAGCACGACGTCGCTGGTCCGGGTGGCCAGCTCGCGCAGGCTCCGGCTCGATTCCCGCCAGATCCCGAGCATGATCCCGTTCTGGTTGACCAGCATGAAGACCCGTACCGCCAGCACCAGCACGCCTGCTCCGCCCGCCACGACCAGCGCGGCCCCGGACGCGGGGGCGCCGGCCAAACCGTTGGCGATGACCACTACGGTGGCCACGGCGGCGGTCAGCGCGGCGACGATGGTGGCGGCGGCCGAGCTCGAGGCCCGGCGGGTCCAGCCCGCCTCGGCCACCCGCCACGGGGCCGCGCCGAGCAGCAGCGCCGCGACCAGGGCCAGCAGCTGGGTCGCGACCCCCGGGTGCCCGCCCAGGGCCCGCTGGCCCACGGCCAGCCCGTCCCCGACCAGGGCCGCGAGCAGGGCTAGGTAGGGCAGCATGACCCGCCGCCAGGCGGTGGTGACCATGGGCAGCAGCGCGCCCAGCACGGCCAGGTCGGCCAGCGGGTGGATGAGGGCGAGCAAGAAGGTACCGGGCCGTTCGCCGGACCGGTGGAACTCGGCGCTGAACAGGGTGACCCAGCCGATCACGAGCAGGGCGACGGCCATGACGTAGCCGTCGGCCAGCCCGGGCAGGACCGGAGCGGGGGCGCTGTCCAGCGGATTGGCCCCGTCGCCGCCCTGAGCGGCGCGGCCGGAGCCCTGGCCCTCCTTTTCCGCCGTGGTCAGCATCACGATGCCGACGGCGGCGGCGACCACGGCCAGCAGCGGCGGCAGGTCGGCGAACGACAGCCCGGATCCGGGACTGAGTGCCGAGCCGAGCACCTGCTGGGTGATGAGCCCGGCGCAGTACAAGGCAGCGGCCCCGGCCAGCCACCGGTAGCCCCGGCCGAAGGCGTTGTCATACCGGCGCGCGCCGAGCCACAGGCTCACCGCCGCCGCGAACCACGCCAGTATGCCAAGCACGCTCATGCTCGGTACCCCGAGATGATCAGGCGCACCTGGGCTCCTTCCGTTCCACCGTGCTGTCCTTGCTGTCCTCAGTTCTCAAAAGCTCAACAAAATGCTCAACGCACGCCAGGCAAGTACAGATAGCTGCGTCACGCTTTTCGTTACCTCGTCGTAACGAACTGTCGCCGGCGCGGCGTGTCACCGAGCACCGGCGGCCACCGGGATCCCAGCCCACGACGGCCTCGTCACCAGTGTGGCGCTCACTCTACGTACCCGAGGTCACACTTCGGTTGAGGCGCGGGAACTGTAAGGCACCGGAACCCGGAAGAGACCATGACAATTCGCTGACGGTTATCCCAGGCTACGCGGGGCTCCTGATTACTCCATAAGTCGACTATTCCTATCGGTTATCCTGGTTAGGTCGGCGGCGGTGCACGGCAGGCAGCGCCGGTAGAGACGGGCCGGTAGAGACGGGCCGGTAGAGACGGGCCGGTAGAGACGGCCGGTAAAGACGGCCGGTAAAGACGGCCGGTAGCGACTGGGAGCCATGACGTGAGCTTGGAATTCCTCTGGTACATCCCGAACACCGTCGAGGCGGGCCATCGCGGCGACGACGACACCAACCAGTGGACGAGCCTGGACGTGTCCGCCGAGCTCGCACGGAGCGCCGAGGAGCACGGCTGGGGCGGGGCGCTGATCGGCACCGGCTGGGGTCGTCCTGACACCTTCACCCTGGCCACCTCGCTGGCGGCGCGCACGACCAGGTTCAAACCGCTGATCGCGACCCGGCCGGGCTACTGGCACCCGGCCCACTTCGCCAGCGCGGCCGCGACGCTCGACCAGCTCAGCCAGGGACGCGTCCTGGTCAACATCGTGAGCGGCCAGGACAACCTCGCGGCGTACGGCGACGCCGAGGGCGACCAGGCCGAACGTTACGCCAGGACCAGGGAGTTCATGCAGATCGTCCGGCGGCTGTGGACCGAGGAAGGGGTCACCTTCCGGGGCCGGTACTTCGCGGTCGAAGGGTCGACGGTGAGCCCGCGGCCCTACGGCCGGCACCCGCGCCTCTACTTCGGCGGCGCCTCGGCCGCGGCCGAACAGGTTTGCGCCACCGAAGCCGACGTGCAGCTGTTCTGGGGTGAGCCGCTGGACGGCGTCGCCGAGCGGATCGACAGGCTCAAGGCACTGGCCCAGTCCCTCGGCCGGTCGCTCGCGCCGCTGGAGTTCGGGCTGCGGATCACCACGCTGGTCCGCGACACGACCGAGGAAGCCTGGCGCGACGCCGAGGCGAAGGTGGCCCAGATGGCGGCGAGCAGCGGGAAGAACCTCAACGACGGCCATCACCGCCGGGCCGTCGGCCAGGCCCGGCTCCTCGACCTGGCGGAGCGGGGCGAGGTGCTCGACTCCTGCCTGTTTACCACTCCCGGCAAGTTCGGCGCCGGCGGCGCGTGGACGACCTGGCTGGTCGGCAGCCATGACGAGGTGGCCGCGGCGCTCCGGAAGTATCAGGACCTCGGCATCACCCACTTCGTCCTGTCCGACACTCCGTACCTGCACGAAGTGGTCCGCGTCGGCGACCAGTTGCTCAGCCGGCTACGCGAGCCGGTCACCGCCTGATCGCTCGCGGCCGGAGCCGACGTGCGGCGTGCCCCGGGACCTGATTTAGACTCCTGCTGGCCAGGTAGGCGAACCAGGGAGGCCGTCGTTGCGCAAGGTCCTGATCGCGAACCGCGGCGAGATCGCGGTGCGTGTCGTCCGGGCGTGCCGTGACGCCGGCCTGGCCAGCGTGGCCGTGTACGCCGAACCCGACCTGGACGCGCTGCACGTCCAGATGGCGGACGAGGCGTACTCGCTGTCCGGGACGACGGGCCCGGAGACGTATCTGGACATCGGCAAGCTGATCAAGGTGGCGCTGGAATCGGGCGCGGACGCGGTGCACCCCGGGTACGGGTTCCTGGCGGAGAACGCCGACTTCGCCCGGGCCGTGGCCGCGGCCGGCCTAACCTGGATCGGCCCGCCGCCGGAGGCGATCGAGGCGCTGGGCGACAAGGTGCGGGCCCGGCACATCGCGCGCGAGGCCGGGGCGCCGCTGACCCCCGGGACGCAGGACCCGGTGCACGACGCCGAGGAGATCCGGGCGTTCGGGGCGGAGTACGGTTACCCGATCGCGATCAAGGCCGCGTTCGGCGGCGGCGGCCGCGGCCTCAAGGTGGCCTGGGGCGAGGACGAGGTCGCCGAGCAGTACGAGTCGGCGGTCCGGGAAGCCACCGCGGCGTTCGGCCGGGGCGAGTGCTTCGTCGAGCGGTACCTGGACCGGCCGCGGCACGTGGAGACGCAGTGCCTGGCCGACACGCACGGCCAGGTGGTGGTCATCTCCACCCGGGACTGCTCGCTGCAGCGCAGGCACCAGAAGCTGGTCGAGGAGGCCCCGGCCCCGTTCCTCGGTTCAGAGCAGGTCGAGGCGCTGTACGAGGCCTCCAAGGCGATCCTGCGGCTGGCCGGGTACGTGGGCGCGGGCACGTGCGAGTTCCTGGTCGCCCAGGACGGCACGATCAGCTTCCTGGAGGTCAACACCCGGCTCCAGGTCGAGCATCCGGTCAGCGAGGAAGTCACCGGCATCGACCTGGTCCGGGAGATGTTCCGCATCGCCGACGGCGAGCCGCTCGGCTACGACGACCCGCCCGCCCGGGGGCACTCGATCGAGTTCCGGATCAACGCCGAGGACCCGGCCCGGAACTTCCTGCCCGCCCCGGGCACGATCACGACCTGGAAACCCCCGTCCGGCCCGGGCGTTCGGCTCGACTCGGGGTACGCGAGCGGGATGACGGTCCCGCAGGTGTTCGACTCGCTGATCGCCAAGCTGATCGTGACCGGGGCCAGCCGGACCGAGGCGCTGCAGCGGGCCGCCCGCGCGCTCGGCGAGTTCGAGGTCGGCGGCATGCCCACCGTGCTGCCCTTCCACCGCGCGGTCGTCACCGACCCCGCGTTCACCGAACCGCCGCTGCGGGTGCACACCCGGTGGATCGAGACCGAGTTCACCGCCCCGATGCCGGCCCAGGAACCAGCCGAGACCGCCGAGGCGGGCGACCGGGAGACGATCACCGTGGAGGTGGGCGGGAAACGACTGTCGGTCGTGGTGCCCCGCTCCGGGGGGGCCCGGCCGCCCGCTCGTGCGCGGGGCGGGTCTGGCTCTGCTGGCCCGGGGGGTCGTCCCTCGCGGGCCGGCGCGGCCAGCGGCGACACGCTGGTCAGCCCGATGCAGGGCACGATCGTCAAGATCGCGGTCGCGGACGGGGAGCGGGTCGCGACCGGGGACGTGATCGTGGTCCTGGAGGCGATGAAGATGGAACAGCCGCTGACCGCGCACAAGGACGGCACCGTTACCGGGCTGGCCGTGGCGGTGGGCCAGACGGTGACCGCGGGCGCGCCCATCTGCGAGCTCAAGGACTGATCCGCGGTGCGCAGGCTCCCGGGCGATCCCAGCGCAGGCCGCAAGCTGCTGTTCGCGTTCGGCGCCCGGCTCCCGGAGCGGAACCGGGAGTGGGTCCGGCACGAGCTGACCGACGCCGGGTGGCGGGGGCGGCTGGTCGCCCGGCACCTGGTGATCACGGTGCCCATCGCGGCCGTGCTGGCTGCCTTCCCCGGCCCGCCGTTCATCCACATCATGGTGCCCTTGCTGTTCCTGATCTCCAGTCTGGGCATCGTGGCCATGTACGCGGACGACATCCGGGTCTCCCGGCTGCGCCGAAACGGGCTCACGGCTCCCGACGACCCCGACCTGGGCCGACCCTCCCACTAGGGGGTGTCGGGGGTGAACTCCATCAGTTTGCGGGCCGCCTCGGTGATGCTGCCGGACAGGGACGGGTAGACGGCGAAGGTCTGGGCCAGCTGCTCGACGGTGAGGCGCTGCTCGACGGCGATGGACACGGCCAGGATGAGCTCGCTGGCGCGGGGGGCGACGACGACGCCGCCCAGGACGACGCCGGTGCCCGGGCTGGACAGCAGCTTCACGAAGCCGTCGGCGACGCCGGCCATCTTGGCCCGCGGGTTGGTGGCCAGCGGCAAGTTCAGCACCCGGGCCGAGACCTCGCCCGCGGTGACCGCGCGCTGGGTCACGCCGACAGTGGCGATCTCCGGGTCGGTGAAGATGGTGGCGGCCACGTGGTCGAGCCGGATCGGGTGAACCGCCTCGCCGAGCGTGTGCCACATCGCGATCCGGCCCTGCATGGCCGCGACCGAGGCCAGCATCAGCACGCCGGTGCAGTCCCCGGCCGCGTACACGCCCGGCACCGAGGTCCGCGACACCCGGTCGACCTGGATGAACCCGTGCGCGTTGACCTTGACCCCGGCCTCGTCCAGGCCGCAGCCCTCGGTGCGCGGGATCATGCCCACGGTGAGCAGGCAGTGACTCCCGGTCAGAGTGCGGCCGTCGTCCAGGGTCACGGTCACGCCGTCGCGGTCGCGGGTCACCGCCTGGGCCCGGGACCGGCCGAGCACGGTCATGCCGCGGCGGCGGAAGACGTCCTCGATGTGGTTGGCCGCGTCCTCGTCCTCCTGCGGCAGCACCCGGTCCCGGGAGGACACCAGGGTGACCCGCGAGCCGAGGGCCTGATAGGCGCTGGCGAACTCGGCGCCGGTGACGCCGGAGCCGATGACGATGAGGTCACGCGGGAGTTCGGTGAGGTCGTAGAGCTGGCGCCAGGTCAAGATGGCTTCGCCGTCGGGCTGCGCGCCGGGCAGCACCCGGGGCAGCGCGCCGGTGGCGATCAGGACGGCGTCGGCCTTGATCTCGGTGTCGCCCGCTTTGACGACGCCGGGGCCGACCAGACGGCCCTGGCCCTTGATCACCCGGATGCCCTCGACGGCCAGCCGCGCGGTGATGTCGGCGGACTGGGCCCGGGCCAGGTTGGTGATCCGCTCGTACAGCCGGGCGGCATTGACCGTGGCCAGGCCGCCGGTGGCGATGCCCAGCCCGGCCGACCGGTTGAGCATGGTCATCGCGTTGGACGTCTCGATGAGCGTCTTGGACGGGACGCAGTCGGTGAGCACGCAGGCCCCGCCGAGCCCGTCCGAGTCGATGACGGTCACGTCGGCGCCGAGTTGCGCCGCGACGAGGGCGGCCTCGTATCCGCCCGGCCCGCCGCCCAGGATCGCGATGTTGTGCGGTGACATGGTTTCTCCCCTCGCGCGGGTCGCAGTCAGGTATCGGGCGCGGGGCATGCCCGGCGGACCGCGGCGGGAAGCCGTACGCTTGCCCCCGTGGCACTGTACGCAGCCTACGGCAGCAACATGGACCCGGAGCAGATGCTCCTGCGCTGCCCGCACTCGCCCCAGCGGGGCACTGGCTGGCTGGAAGGCTGGCGGCTGACGTTCGGCGGCGAGGACATCGGCTGGGACGGGGCGCTGGCCACGGTGGTGGAGGACGCGAAGTCACGGGTGTTCGTGGCGCTGTACGACATGTTCGAGACCGACGAGAAGGAACTCGACAACTGGGACGGCGTGACCCTCGGCTACTACCGCAAGGCGAAGGTCCGGGTGCAGACCCTGGACGGTGACGTGCTGGCCTGGCTGTACGTGCTCAACTTCTACGAGGGCGGGCTGCCCTCGGCGCGGGCCATCGGCATCTTGTCCGACTCCGCGGAGAAGGCGGGCGCGCCCGAAGACTACGTGACCGCCCTGCGCGCCCTGCCGTGCGGGAAAATGGGGGACGCCAACACCTGGCCCCGGGAGTCCGAGCCACCCTGGACCTAGACCGTCGCTGGCGGTTAGACCAGGGCGATGACCAGCAGGATTAGCGCGGGGATGAGCAGCGCGAGGAGCGCGGGCCGACTCCAGGTGCTGGTGAGGGGCTCGAGCCAGGCAGCGAGGCGGGGATCTGCGGTACTGCCCGTGGCCAGTCCGACGTCGTCGGCGGCGGGCTCGGGCTCGGGTTCGCGTTCGGCGGCGGGCTCGCGTTCGGGGTCGGGTTCGCCGGCGGGCTCGGGTTCGCGTTCGCCGACGGGTTCGGGCTCGTCGGTCGGGCCGATGCCTGCGATCTCCACGGTGCCCTCGGCCCAGACCGTCTCGGCTCGGGCCGCGGTCGCGTACTCGCTGAGTACCCGGACGATCCGCTCGGCGTCCGCCTCGGCCGACGAGGTGGGGTCGCTGCCTGGGCGTCTGGCGTACCCGAGGTCGCGGCGGCCGCCACCGCCGAGGCCGCCACCGCCGAGGCCGCCGCCACGGAGGCCGCCGCCGCCGAGGCCGCCGCCCAGGCCGAAGGTGCCGAGGGACGGGCGGCTGGAGTTCGCTCGGTCGGCGGTCCGGCGCGTCTTGGCTTCCGTGGTGAGCTTGCGGCGCCGCGAGTAGTGCACCGCCCAGGCATAGATGATCTTGGTGTCGTCCGGGTCCCGACGGGTGTGGACACGCAGCAGGTCGGCCAGGTCGACCTTGGTTACGCCCGCCCACCCGATGTGGTGAGTGCGCATCGGGTTGACGATCGTGACCCCGGCGCTGTCGGCGATGATCCGGGGCCGCTGGGCGGTGACGTAGGCCACGCCGGTGGCCAGCACCAAGACGGCCGCCGCGACCAGCGACAAGTGATCGCGACCCTGGACGGCCAGGTCGATCAGGTTGGCCGCGGCGAACAGCAGCCAGACCCACCAGACGACCACCGCGGTCGGCGAGCGAAACGTCTGCGGGCCTCCGGCGGTGTCGGCGCGCTTCTTGCGCCCGACCGGCACGGTTTCCACCCGTTCAGCCTAACCTCACCCCCGAGCCAAAAGGCGCCGCCGCCGACTGGACCTACGCGCCGGTGACGCCGGGGAGGGGCTGGGCGACGATCGCGCCGTCGTCCCACAGCGCGTTGATCGCGGTGGCCACCATCGCCTTGATGCCGATCCCGATGGCCCGTTCGTCCACGTCGAAGGTCGGCTGGTGGATGTCGACCGAGGCGGTCGAACCGGGTACCCGGGTGCCGAGCCGGGCCAGCGCGCCGGGGATCGACTCCAGGTACCAGGCGAAGTCCTCGCCGCCGAGGCTCTGCGGGGTCTGCACCACCGAGCCCGCCCCGAGCACGTCGAGCGCCGCGGCCGCGAGCATGGCCGCGCTGGCCTGGTCGTTGACCGTGGGCGGCACGTAGCGCTCGTAGGTGAACTCGGTGTTCATCCCGTAGGCGAGGGCCACCGAGTCGATCAGCCCCTTGAGCAGGTCGGGTGCGCGGTGCCAGGCCTCATCGTCAAGGCAGCGGACGGTGCCTTCGACGATCCCGCCGTCGGGGATCGCGTTGGCCACGGTCCCGGCGCTGACCCGGCCCCAGACCAGGCTCAGGCTGGACCGGGGGTCGACGCGGCGGGACAGCGCGGCGGGCACCTCGGTGATGATCTTGCCGAGCGCGTACACCAGGTCCACGGTCAGGTGCGGCCGGGCGGTGTGGCCGCCGGGCCCGGACACCCGGACCTGGATCCGGTCGCAGGCGGCCGTGATCGCGCCGGAGCGCACGCCGAGCTGGCCGGCGTCCAGCCGGGGGTCGCAGTGCAGGGCGAAGATCCGGCCGACCGAGGCGATGCCGCCCGCGGCGAGCACGTCAAGGGCGCCGCTGGCGGCCTCCTCGGCGGGCTGGAAAATGAGCCGGACCCGGCCGGGCAGCGAGCCCGCGGCGGCCTGCTGGGCCAGGTACAGGCCGGTGCCGAGCAGGATGGTGGTGTGTACGTCGTGGCCGCACGCATGACAGGCGTTCGGCACGGTGGAGCGGTAGGGGACGTCCTTCTCGTCGGCCATGGGCAGCGCGTCCAAGTCCGCGCGGAGGGCCACCACGGGCCGTTCGGTATAAGAGTCTTCCTCGTCCAACGTGCCGATGTCGACCATCAGGCCGGTGCCCTTGGGCAGGATCACCGGCCGCAAGCCGGCCGCGGTCAGGCGCAGCGCGACCCGGCGGGTCGTGCGGTGCTCGGCGTTGGCCAGCTCCGGATGGGCGTGCAGGTCGCGGCGGAACGCGATCAGCTCGTCCTCGTGTCTGGCCAGGAACGCCTTCAGATCCGCGGCCTGATCATTTCCTTCCATGCCCGGCACCCCCCTGTGTGCAGAACCTATCGTCGGCGAACTCCGTAATCAGGGCGTCTACCACGCTGACCAGGTCCCCTGTGCGCGCGTAGACGGCCCGCTGCCGTTCGTACGAGGCGCCCCGTTCGAGCACCTCGAAGGCCACCGAGAGCTCCTCGAGGCAGCCCAGCCTCGAAGCCACCGGCTCCAGCTCACGGAGCAATTCGTAAAATTCGTCGCGGAGCGGCGCGGTGGCGCCGGCCTCATCAGTGATCACGATCGCGTCCAGCCCGTATCGCGTAGCGCGCCACTTGTTGTCCCTGACTACCCAGGCCGACGGGGACGGCAGCGTGTAGCCGCGGTCCAGCTGCGCGTCGAACAGCTGGACCAGGCACTGCGAGAGCGCCGCCACCATGCCGACCTCGCGGAGCGTCGGCACCCCGTCGAACATGCGAATCTCGACGGTGCCGAAGTCCGGGTGCGGCCGGATGTCCCACCAGACCTCCTTGATGCTGCGGATGGTCCCAGCGCGCAGCAGCGTGTCCATATAGTCCTCGAACTGCTTCCAGTCCGTCAGCCGGGCCGGCGGACCCGCCGTCGGCAGGGCCCCGAAGATCACGGACCTGCTGGAGGCAAGCCCGGTGTCGTCCCCGCACCAGAACGGACTCGACGCGGTTATCGCGAGAAAGTGCGGGAGATACCCGGCGAGCGCATTGACGATCGGAATCGCCTTACGCCCGTCCCGGATCCCCACGTGTACATGTACGCCGAAGGTCTGAATCCGGCGGGCAAGCCATTGCATTTGCTCGACGAGCTCCGCATAGCGCTGGATAGGCGCCATGCTCGCGTCGCGCCACTCACTCACCGGGTGGGTCCCGGCGCATGCCAGAAGGATACCGTGCTTGGACGCGGCTCGCTGGAGATCGCCGATCGTCTGGGCCAAGTCCTCTTTGGCCTCCGATACCGTGCTGCAAATGCCGGTGACCACCTCGAGGGTGGACTGCATCAGCTCGTGGCGTATCTGCGGGTGCTCGCCCGTGTCGCCGGTTACCGGCAGGTCGGCGAGCAGTTTGCCCGCTTCCTGACGCAGCATCCGGCTCTCGGAGTCGATGAGCTGTACCTCCCATTCGACGCCGAGCGTCGCGCCACGGGAAGGATTCCAATCGATAGCCATGCCCGACCTCCAGGCCCGGAATTGTTTGAATCGTCAGAGTTCGCCGGGCTGGTACTCGCCCCATACGTCACGTAGCGCGTCGCAGACCTCTCCGAGGGTGCCATCCGTTCCTAGGCTGCCTTCCGTTCCTAGGCTGCCTTCCGTTCCTAGGGCGCCTTCCGTTCCCGGGGTGCCTTCCGCGTACGGCGCGTCCCGGAGCGGGTAAAGGACGTTGTCCGCGCTTTCCGCGGCTTTCTTCAGGTCGACGATGGTGCGGCCGTTAATGGTGAATCGGCTCACTCCGGCTGCTACCCGCTTGCCGTCGTGCCCCATCGGGGTAGGCAGGTCGAGCCCGGTCGTACCTGTCTCGATCAGCTCGCGGTTAGACCCCTCCGCCGGGGCGAAGCCGGCGCACTGGCGCATCGTCCACGGCCGTTCGGTATACATTCGCCCACACGCTCCGCGAGTGAACGGATACTCTCGTGGCTGACCGAGCTTTTCTGGGGGCCGGAAGTCCGTAAGCTTGCTGTCGTCGATGCGTAGCCCGGACTCCGGCGTTCGTTCCATAACGCTCAGGTTACTTCGGGACAGACCGGTAGCCCCACGCCAAGAGCTGGAGGGTCATGCTGGACCGGATCAGGCCGCGGGCCGTCTTGGTCGCTGCGTGTGCCGTACTCGCGGCCTGGCTCGGTGTGGCCGCCCCGGCGTCGGCTGAAGTGCTCGGCGGCCCTTCGCCGACGGCGGCCCCGGTCGCGCAGGCCATCGGCGGGCCGCAGTTGGCCTCCCGGGGCGTGATCGTCAACCACCCATCGCGTTCGGTGCCCGGGCTGCCGGACATCAAGGCCTCGGCGTTCGTGGTGGCCGACGCCGACACCGGGCAGGTGCTCGCGGCCAAGGATCCGCACGGCTGGTACCGGCCGGCCAGCACGCTCAAGATGCTCACCGCGGTGACCCTGATCCCGCTGCTTAACCCGGACTCCACCGTGGTGGCCAGCAAGCTGGCCACCTCGACCGTGCCGAACGTGGTCGGCCTGGTCGCCGGGCGGGCCTACAAGATCTCCGACCTGTTCACCGCGCTGCTGACCATCTCGGCCAACGACGCCGCGATCGCCCTGACCCAGGCCACCGGGTCGTTCAGCGAGGGCATGTCGCTGATCAACGCCGAGGCGCGGCACCTGCAGGCCGACGACACGGTCGCCGTCGATCCGAACGGGCTGGACGCGCCCGGCCAGCGCACCTCGGCTTACGACCTGGCCCTGATCGCCCGGCAGGCGCTGAAGCTGCCCGCGTTCCTCAAGTACGACCAGACCATGAGCGCGCGGTTCGTGGTCGCCCGCCGCAAGGCGGTCGAGCTGTACAACCAGAACTCCCTGCTCACCACCTACCCAGGGGCCGTGGGCGGGAAGATCGGCTGGACTAGCGCCGCGGGGGCCACCTACGTCGGGATGGCCACCCGGCATGGGGTCACGCTCATCGTGACGCTGCTGCACGCTCCCGCGCTGACCGAGATCACCTCCGCGGAGAGCTTGCTCAACTGGGGCTTCGCCGCTGACGGGAAGGTCACCCCGGTCGGTACGCTGGTCGGGCCGCTGCTGCCGCCCTCGGCGTCACCGGCCGGCGCCGGCGCCGGCGCCGCTGCCGCCGCTCCGGCGGGCCGGGCCGACGTCGTCTCTCGCTCGCACTCGGTAGCCAGCCCGTCCGTGCTGGCTGCGGCCGGGTTCAGCTGCGCCGCGGTGCTCGCGGCGGCGCTCGGCTTTATGTACAGCCGCCGCCAGCGGCCGCGGGCTTCGCGCGTCGAGCGTTCCCCGGAGCGGCCGGGCCGTCCGGAGCGGCCGGGCCGTCCCGAGCGGCCGGAGCGGCCGGCGCGGCACCGGGTTTAGGGCACCGGTCCGGCTCCTGCGTACCGCGGCAAGCCCGGCGCCACACTGGTTACCGGCCAGCTGGAGGGCCATTTCGGTTATGGTGCTGGATCCCGTCGAGGGTGGCTGACATATCGTCACAAAGCGAACAAATTGGACGCAGAGACGCCGGGTGGGAGGCATAATCACCGGCTCGATGTTCCTTCCATCGAGCCGGTTGTATGCGGCTGCCCAGCACCTGGCTGCGGGTCAGCGACAGCGTCAGAGTGAACGAGAGGATGCCGAAGCAGCCGGCTTCCTGCTCGATGGCGCCGCCGCCCGAACCCGCCGTGTTCTGGTCGAAGGTGGTGCCGGTCACCGCCGCTACGCACTGGTTGTAGATGGCGCCGCCTACGGAGGCCGCGGCGTTGCGGCGGAAGGTGCTGCCGGTCACCGTCACCGTCGCCTCGCCCTCGTTCGCTATGGCGCCCCCGGAGGGGGCGGTGTTGCCGGTGAAGGTGTCGCCGGTCGCCGTCACGTCGGCATTGGTGTCGTAGATGGCGCCGCCGGCGGCGGTGGCTGAGTTGCCGGTGAAGGTGTCGCCGGTCACTGTCAGCGTGACGCCGTTCTGGCCGTTGACGTCGATGCCGCCCCCATGAGCGGCTGAGTTGACCCTGAAAGTGCTGTCGGTCACCGTGATGTCTCCGACGGGGCTGACGCTGGTGATGGCACTACCGGTGTTGCGGGTGAAGGTGCTACGGGTGATCGAAGCTTCGCAGTCCGGGGTGTCATCCTCACAGTTGATGCCGCCGCCGGTGTTGCCGGTGAAGGTGTCGCCGGTCACCGTGAGCGGACCGCTCCAGCTGCTGTGGTTGACGGCGCCGCCGGTGTTGCCGGTGAAGGTATCGCCGGTAAGGGTGGCGCCGTAGTTACTCCAGGGTGGCGTTGATCGCGCCGCCGGTGTTGCGGGTGAAGGCGCTCTGGATGACGGACAGTGCCCCGCTAGCAAACTGGCCGAAGTTGACGGCACCGCCGGTGTTATCGGTAAAGGACGCCTCAGTGACGGACAGCGATCCAGTCGTGAGCGGGTCGAAGGTGATGGCACCGCCATTACCGTTGCGGAAGTTCAGCTGGCTGACAGCGAGGTTGCCGGCGGCCACGGTGAGGATGCTGAACTGCGCAGTGGCCGGGAGGGAGCTGCGCTCCAGGGTCGCCTTGCGGCCCTGGATCGTCAGGTTCTGGCTGACGGCGGGCAAGGGGGCGGTCAGGACGTACCGGCATGACGGCGCCAGCTGGAGCGTCTCACCGCTGACCGCCCCGGTGATGGCGGCGGCCAGCGCCGTGGGCCTGCACGGCACCCGGACGGCTGCGGCCGACGCGGCCGGCGCGGCGAGGGCGGGCTGGGCGGAGCTGAGGGCGACGGCGACCAGCAGGCTGGCTGCCGCGGTTCTGGCGAGTTGCCTGGGCACGGATCGTGGCATGGCTAATAGTAACAATGACGTGACTTTCAGTCACTAAAGGAGCTCCGAGGCCTCGGGTCAGCCGAGTTATTTCGGGGTGCCCGCATGTGGGGCGCTATGCGCCGTCAGGGCCGGGGACGGCCCGGAGGAGGCCGATGCGGTCGCGGACGGCGGTCATGGTCTGGCCGGCGACCAGGCGGGCCCGGGCCGCGCCGTGGGCGAGCACGCGGTCGAGCCCAGCCTCGTCGGCCAGGATCTGCTGGGTCTTCTCCCTGATCGGGGCGAAGCTGGCCACGATCAGCTCGGCCAGGTCCTTTTTGAACCCGCCGTAGCCGGCGCCGGAGTACTGGGCCTCCAGGGTGGCGACCGGCTCGCCGGACAGCGCCGAGTAGATCCGCAGCAGGTTGGTCACGCCCGGCTTGGTCTCCGGGTCGGCCCGTATCTCCGAGCCTGGGTCGGTGACCGCCCGGGCGACCTTCCTGCGGATCACGTCTGGCTCGTCCAAGACGTCGACGATGCCCTGCGGAGAGGACGAGGACTTGCTCATCTTGGCCGTCGGGTCCTGCAGGTCGTAGATCTTGGCCACCTCGGCCAGGATGTAGGGCTGCGGCGACACGAACGTCTGACCGTACCGATGGTTGAACCGCTGGGCCAGTGTCCGGCTCAGCTCCAGGTGCTGCCGCTGGTCCTCGCCGACCGGCACCTGGTCGGCCTGGTAGAGCAGGATGTCGGCGGCCTGCAGGATGGGGTAGGTGAACAGGCCGACGGAGGCCTGGTCGGTGCCGTCCTTGGCCGACTTGTCCTTGAACTGGGTCATCCGGCTGGCCTCGCCGAATCCGGTCATGCAGCCCAGGACCCAGGCCAGCTCGGTGTGCTCGGCCACGTGGCTCTGCACGAACAGCGTGCACCGGTCCGGGTCCAGCCCGGCGCCGAGCAACTGGGCGGCGGCGACCCGGGTCCGGTGCGGCAGCAGGACGGGATCCTGCGGCAGGGTGATCGCGTGCAGGTCCACCACGCAGTAGAAGGCGTCGTAGTCGTCCTGCAAGGCCACCCACTGCCGCAGCGCGCCGAGGTAGTTACCTAGGTGGAACGAGTCAGCGGTGGGCTGGATGCCGGAGAGGACGCGAAGCCGGGACATGCGCAGGAGTCTAGACGACCTGCGGACGCGCTAGTCGTACGAGCGGACGCGCCAGTCGGAAGAGCAGACCATGGGCCGGGCTCACCCGGCGCGGGCAGTCGGCGGCCCGTGGCTGTGCAGGAGTTTGGTGCCGTCGGGGCTGCGGGCGGTGGTGGTGCCATCGGGGTTCAGGGTTACCTTCCAGCCCCACTGATGGATCGCCACATGATGGTGGAAAAAACAGTACAGGGCACAGCCGTCCACGCTGGTCGTGCCGCCGTCGGCCAGGTGGGTCACGTGATGGACCTCGCACGCCGCCGCGGGCTGATCACAGCCGCCGGCCCAGCGGCAGTGCTGATCGCGAAGGATCACCGCCCGGCGGATCGCGGCCGGGATCTCCGCGCTGCGGCCGACGTCCAGCGGCAGGCTGGGACCGGCCAGGCGGGCACCCAGCAGCCGGGTCCGCAGGAAACTGGCCACCCCGCCCGGGCCGGAGACCAGGTCGATGGCTCTGCCGATGATCGCGTGCCGGAGCATCTCCAGGGCCTGCTCAGTGGGCGGCCGTGGGCCGGGCGAAGAGGGGTTGCTGCCGTCGGGCGGGTCATCGGGCTGGGCTGGGCTGCCGGGCGGGTCATCGGGCTGGGCTGTGCTGTCGGGCTGGGTTGTGCTGTCGGGCTGGGCTGTGCTGTCGGGCTGGGCGGGGGCGTCGGGCTGGGCTGCCGCGGCGGGTGGCTCGGGGGCCGGGCCGGGGTGGTCTGGGCCCGCGGCGGCTCGGCAGTGGGAGCCGTGGCCGGAGAACTGCAGGCACAAGTCGACCAGGTCGTCGAGGGCGGCGGGGTCGATCTGGCCGGTGACGACCGGGATGATGGTGGCGTCGCAGGCCGCCGCGCGGGCGGCCTCGCCGTCCAGCCAGGCCGCGCCGTCGCTGCCGGACTGGGAGGCGGCGGCCCGGCGGACGGCCCACCGGACGGCCATCTCGCCGATCCACTCCTGCTGCAAGACCGACCCGTCATCGAGGGCCCGCAGCTCGGCCAGCGACACGTGCCCCCACAGCTTGACCGGCTGGCCGGCCCGCTCAGGGAGCAGGCCGGCCGCGACCAGGCGGCGCATCGCGTCTTGGAGGCCATCGTGATAGCGCTGCTCCCGCGTCCTCGTATCCTCAGCGCCCCGCGGCGCGGACAGGGCGTCAAGCACCGCGGTCACCACCGCGGTGCACTCGGGGGTGAGATCGCCAGACAGGACGCCCGCTCCGGCGAACGTGGTCTCCACCCGGAGCTTGCGGTCCTCGAAGGCCGGTTCCGGGTCGTCCTCGTCCTCGGGGAGGGACCGGGCGTAGATCTCCGCGGCCAAGGCGGCCAGGTCTTCCTGGTGGGCCCCGGCTCGCGCGGCGCCGACCAGGATCTCATCGGCGGTCTCCCGGCAATCGGCGGGGAGCTTGTCGGTCCAGCCGCAGATGGTCAGGGCCATCGACTCGGACAGCACGATCCCCTCGGCCAGCGCCGCCAGCACCTGCGGATGCGCCACGGCGCGGCGAGACCAGGCCACGTGGGCGCGGGCCGTGCCCTTGGTCACCTTCGTGCGGTGGATCAGCCAGGACGTGGGACTGTAGTCCGCGTCCTCGGAATAGCCCTGCCCGGCGGTGAACGCGCCGAGGAACCGGGCCCGGACGGCGGTGCTTATCGCGTCGCTCTGCTCGAGGGCCAGCAGGCACGCGGCCTGGGCCTGGGCGGCCAACGCGGTCGGGTCGGTGGCGGCCAGGTGCCTCAGCCCGGTCAAGACCATGTCCATCGCCTCGGCGTTGCTGGCCGGAGCAGGGATCGCCACCTGGTCCTCACCTCCCCGGGAGACTCGCAGGCTGGTCGTCGGTCCAGAAATGTCTCTAGCTTTGGTATTCGACTTTACTACTCCATACTGACATTTTCGGGGAGCGGCACGCCCCGGGTGCGGGTCAATATTGGAGGGTGAGCTGGTGGACGTCGGCGAAGTTCGCCGCGGGCTGGGCGGGCCTTGACTTTGAGTTGCAAAGCAGAGTAACTCTGCATTACAAAGTTTGACCCTGGCTCGGTGCAGACCTGGAGGCCGACATGCTAGAGGAGAGGCCGACATGCTAGAGGACCAGCACATGAGCGTGCAGGAGGCGGCAGCCGTAGTGGAGGATGCGCGCGCTCGCGCGCGCAGGGAACTCGTCATCTGCGCGCCGCTGGTGTACGCGGCGTGGGGCCTGACCCTGCTCCTCGGCTACGGAGCGATGTGGCTGTCCGTACGCGGAGAGCACCCCTACACGGGGCCCTCGGGTGGCTCGATCGCGGTGGTGCTCGCGCTGGCCGCTCTTGCGGTCGCGGCCGTCGTCGTCATCGTCAGCAAGACAGTTGCGGGCATCGACGGCCGGTCGGCGC
>Ga0302229_10001464_pt1 | contig 17883 bp, 15 predicted proteins | sample II_Palsa_N1_3_FD_193518 | JGI IMG/M metagenome (GOLD analysis project Ga0302229, IMG submission 193518) | Peat permafrost microbial communities from Stordalen Mire near Abisko, Sweden - II_Palsa_N1_3 | ecosystem: Environmental > Terrestrial > Soil > Palsa > Peat permafrost | place: Sweden... | reverse complement strand
TGGCCCGCCAGGTGCGCAGGGACGGGGAGATCCGGGAGGGCGAGTTCGAGGTCCCGGTGCCGCGGTTCGGCGGCCGGACGACGAGCTTCGGGGTCCGGGTGGCGCCGCTCGGCGGTACCGTCGGCGGGCTCGTGCTTGTGCTCGCCGAGGACCAGACCGAGAGCCGCCGGGTGGAAGAGGTGCGGCGGGACTTCGTGGCCAACACCAGCCACGAGCTCAAGACCCCGGTGGGGGCGCTGGCGCTGCTGGCCGAGACGATCGAGGACGCCGCCGACGACGCCGAGGCGGTGCGCCGGTTCGCCGGCAAGATGCGGCAGGAAGCCCAGCGGCTGACCAACCTGGTCCAGGACCTGATCACGCTGTCGCGGATTCAGGCCGCCGAGCCCGTCCCCGACCCGCGCTGCGTCGAGCTTGACGCGGTGATGGCCGAGGCGGTGGACCGCTGCCGGATGAAGGCCAACGCCCGCGGCATCGCGCTGACCTCGGTCGGCACCCATGGCCTGTCCGTCCTCGGGGACGAGGACCTGCTCGTCACCGCGCTGCGCAACCTGCTGGATAACGCGGTGGCCTACAGTCCGGAACAGACCCGGGTGGTCGTCACGGCCAAGCGGGCCAGCGACGGCCACGCCGAGATAAGCGTGACCGACCAGGGCATCGGCATCCCCGATCGCGATCTCGAGCGGATCTTCGAACGCTTCTACCGGGTCGATCCGGCGCGCTCGCGCGCGACCGGCGGCACCGGCCTCGGGCTGGCCATCGTCAAGCACGTGATGGCAGCGCACAATGGCAAGGTCACGGTCCGTAGCGCCGAAGGCGCCGGCTCCACCTTCACCCTGTTCCTCCCGCTGCGGAGCGAGCAGCCCGGCAACGGCGCCGCCTTAACCCGAGAACCCCCGAGACCGCAGAACTCGGAGACCGCAGAACTCAACAGCACCGGTAACGCCCAGGAGGCACCCAAGTGACACGCGTGCTGGTCGTCGAGGACGAAGACTCGTTCAGCGACGCCATCTCATACCTGCTGCGCAAGGAGGGGTTCGAGGTCGCCGTGTGCGCGACAGGCCCCGACGCGCTCGACACGTTCGACCGGACCGGCGCGGACCTGATCCTGCTCGACCTGATGCTGCCGGGCCTGCCGGGCAGCGAGGTGTGCCGGTCGCTGCGGGAGAAGTCGAACGTGCCCGTGATCATGCTGACCGCCAAGGACAGCGAGATCGACAAGGTGGTCGGGCTCGAGCTCGGCGCCGACGACTACGTGACCAAGCCGTTCTCCTCCCGCGAGCTCGTCGCCCGGATGCGCGCGGTGCTCCGCCGCCGGGGCGAGCCCGAGGACGTCGCCGAGACGGCGCTGGAGTCCGGCCCGGTCCGGATGGACATCGACCGGCACGTGGTCACCGTCCGCGGCGGGAACGTCCCGCTCCCGCTGAAGGAGTTCGAGCTGCTCCAGGTGCTGCTGCGCAACGCGGACCGGGTGCTGACCCGGATGCAGCTCATCGACCGGGTCTGGGGCGCCGACTACGTGGGCGACACCAAGACCCTGGACGTGCACATCAAGCGGCTGCGGTCGAAAATCGAAGCCGACCCGGCCCGGCCGCAGCACATCGTGACGGTTCGCGGGCTGGGCTACAAATTCGAGTCTGCGGCCTGAGTAACCACGCCCCGTTCAGAAAATCTTAATACTGAACGGGGCCTGGCACCTGCCCCCGGGCCACCCTACGGCGTGGCCGACGGGCTGGCCGTGGCGGTGCCTGACGCGCTCGCCGACGCCCCCGTCGGGCTAGGCGTGGCCGTGGGCACGGCCGGCGGGGAGTAGGTCGCGTAGGTGTCGGCGCGCGGCTCGACCGGCACGTTGAGCGTGACCGCGCCGACGGTCGCGAAGGTGAGGACCAGCTGGATCGTCTCACCGCCGGAGAGCGCCCTGGTCAGCCCGGTCAGCACGATCTGCGGCGCGGGGCCATCCAGGTCGACCAGGGCCTGCGGCGCCAGGTTGACCGACCCGCCGGTGATCGTCGCCGAGCTCGCGGTGCCCGGCGCGCTGACCGACTCGAGCCGGTCGCTATTCTGCGCCAGCAGCGCGACGAACACCCCGGCGCTCCCGCCCACGGGCAGGGTGGAGTTCAGCCCGGGCCCGAGCACGAACGCGTTGTCGATGGTGATGCCGCCGTCGATGACGCTCACCCCGTTGGAAGCCGCGTGGAACTCCAGCGTGGGCGCGTTCAGGCCGGCCTCACAGCCAGCCAGCGCCGGGACCAGCAGGGCTATGGCGCCGAAAAGCAGGCGGCGGTTCCAGCGCGTCACCTTAGCGGCCTCCTCGGTTTACTCCCGTACGGGACGGAAGAAATCGTAGCGGTCACGCCGTCACGCGCTGACGCGGGGTCTACGGTGTCGCGGAGACGGAGACGCGGCCGGACGGGCTCAGGGACGTCGGGGAGGCGGACGGGCTCGCGGAGCGGCTGGCCCGGCCGGTGCCCGACGCCCGCGCCGTGGCCGGCCGGCTCGGCGAGGTGCTCGGGCTGGCGGCGGGACTCGACGGAACCGAGGTGGTCCGGGACGGATGAGGCGGCGAGCTTGACGCGGCCAGGGTCGGCGTAGGGGTCTGGCCGCCAGGGGCCGTCGCCGGGCTGAACGTGGCCACCGACAGCATCGCGCCCGCCACCAGGCAGACGGCGAGGATGCTCGCCAGCAACGGCAAGATCGCTCCGTGCCCGGCCAGGGGTCCCGCCAGCCGCCGCAGCCGGCTGCGGCGGCGCTTCGCGCGCAGCTCACGGTGATAGGCGAGGACGTCACGGTCGAGCTCGCGCGCATCATCCGGGATCTGGATGTCGAGGGGAGACTCGTCCCATCCAGCTCCGCCGCCAGGATTCACCGTCACCTCCGGCGCGAATCGGGCCCTGATGTATCCAGTATGAGGCCCACGGGAAGTCCGTGGGGAGGGGTCCCCCCCGGTACTCGTGGGTTGCGCGCATGACGGATTGGTCCTCCGGGGCCGGCGCGCCCCGCCAATCGGCAACGTGGCCGGGCTTCGCTGGTCCCTCAGGTAGACTGGAGACACGCCGTGACCCCGCCAGGGGCAGTGCTGGCCGTGGCACGGCCAGCCGAGCGGTATGGCTACTGGCCAGTAACTACTGTACTGACCTGCATATTTAGCGTGATGGGCATTTTATCGTTACCGCTCAGCGTGGTAAGATGGCCTTCAGCGGAAGGGGTACTTGCCACATGTCTTTCAAGGTCGGCGATACCGTCGTCTATCCCCATCACGGGGCTGCTCGCATCGAAGCGGTCGAGACTCGCACCATTAAGGGCGAGGATAAGACCTATCTGGTCCTCAAGGTCGATAAAGGTGACCTGACCGTACGCGTTCCCGCGGACAATGCCGAGTTGGTAGGCGTTCGTGATGTCGTAGGCGCCGAAGGGCTTGAGCGGGTTTTCGAGGTACTCCGTGCGCCGCACACCGAGGAGCCGACCAACTGGTCCAGGCGCTATAAGGCCAACCTGGAAAAGCTCGCCTCCGGTGACGTCAACAAGGTCGCCGAGGTCGTCAGGGACCTGTGGCGGCGGGACAAGGAGCGCGGCCTGTCCGCGGGCGAGAAGCGCATGCTCGCCAAGGCGCGGCAGATTCTGGTGAGCGAGCTGGCGCTGGCCGAGAAGACCAACGAGGACAAGGCCGAGGCGCTGCTCGACGAGGTCCTGGCGACCTGACCGGATCTGTTCCCGGGGTGCCCCGGGTCGGAGTCGGGGTTGACGTACATCCGCTGACCAGCGGGCGCGAGCTGTACCTCGCGGGGCTGCTGTGGCCGGGGGAAGCTGGTCTGGACGGTCATTCGGACGGCGACGTCGCGGCTCATGCCGCCTGCACGGCCTTGCTGTCGGCGGCCGGACTCGGTGATCTCGGTGAGAACTTCGGCACGTCCCGGCCCGAGTGGGCAGGCGCGTCCGGGATCTCCCTGCTGCGCGAGACGTTCCGGCTGATCACGCAGGCGGGGTTCGTCATCGGCAATGTGGCGGTCCAGGTCATCGGGAACCGGCCGCGGGTGGCGCCGCGCCGCGCCGAGGCCGAGAAGGTGATGGCCGAGGCGCTGTCCGGCGCTTCGGTCACCGTGGCGGCCACCACCACTGACGGGCTCGGCCTGACCGGCCGCGGCGAGGGCATCGCCGCGATCGCCACCGTGCTGCTGATGCCGGCCGGATGACGCCTGACGTCGGCCGGGTGACACCCGAAGCCGTACCTGGCCGCGCCCGCCGGGCCTTTCCCGCATCCCTTATTCTTATCTAGTGAGATTGCACCTTCATGACACCGCCGCGCGGGCGGTGCGCGAGTTCACGCCGATCGCGCCGGGCCGGGCGTCGGTGTACCTGTGCGGCGCCACGGTGCAAGCGCCGCCGCACATCGGCCACCTGAGGTCGGCGGTGTGTTTCGACATCTTGATCCGCTGGCTGCGGGCCAGCGGATACCAGGTGACCTTCTGCCGGAACGTCACGGACGTGGAGGACAAGATCCTGCGCACCGCTGACCGGGAGGGCGTTCCGCCATGGATCGTCGCCGAGCGCAATCAGCGCGCGTTCACCTGGGCCTATGGCGCGGTCGGGTGCCTGCCGCCGGACATCGAACCGCGCGCCACCGGGCACATCCCGGAGATGATCGCGCTGATCCGTCGGCTGATCGAGCGCGGAAACGCCTATCCGGCCGCCGGCGACGTGTATTTCGCCGTGCGCTCCTTTGCCGGATACGGCGCGCTTTCCGGCCAGCGGCTTGATCAGATGCGGCCCGCCGAGGACTCTGGCGACGGCGCCAAGCGCGACCCGCGTGACTTCACGCTGTGGAAAGCCGCGAAACCAGGCGAGCCTTACTGGGAAACTCCCTGGGGGCGCGGGCGGCCCGGCTGGCACCTGGAATGCTCGGCGATGGCGACTAAGTACCTCGGCCCGTCCTTTGACATCCACTGCGGCGGGATGGACCTGATTTTCCCGCACCATGAAAACGAGATCGCGCAATCGGTCGCGGCCGGCGACGGGTTCGCGCGTTACTGGCTGCACAACGGCCTGCTCGGGCTGGCCGGGGAGAAAATGAGCAAGTCCGGCGGCAACTCGCTGCTCGTGACCGACGTGCTGACCCGGGTGCGGCCCGCTGAGCTGCGCTACTACCTGGCCCAGGCGCACTACCGGTCGTTCCTCGAGTTCTCAGAGGACGCGCTGGAAGAGGCCGTCGCCGCGTACCAGCGGATCGAGCGTTTCGTGGTGCGGGCCAGCGAGGCGTTCGGCCGTCTCGGGATCGACTACGATCTTGGGGAGCCGTCCGGCCGCGCGGACGGTGAGCAGACCGGGCTGCCGGTGTCGTTCCGTTCGGCCATGGACGACGACCTGAGCGTGCCGACGGCCCTGGCGGCCGTGCACGCGTGCGTCAGGGACGGCAACCAGGCGCTGGCCTCCTCGGACAAGGCCGGCGTCCGGGCTATCCTGGTCAGGCTCAGGGCGATGCTTGACGTGCTCGGCCTCGATCCGCTCGCGCCGCCGTGGGCCGGAGCCGAGGGCGGCTCCGGCGATAGGCTGCGGACCGTGCTCGGGGCGCTGGTCAAACTGACCCTGCAGCAACGGGACGCGGCACGGGCCCGCCGGGACTACGCGACCGCGGACGCGATAAGGGACGGCCTTGAGGAGATCGGCGTCATCGTCGAGGACACTCCTGAGGGCCCACGATGGGAGCTGAAGCGTTGAGCGGAGCAGGTGGCGCCCGGCCGCGCCGTAGCGGAGCCGGCCGCGCCGGAACTCCTCGCGCCGGAACCGGGCGCGAGGGAGCTGGCCGTGCCGGAACCGGAACCGGAGCCGGAGCCGGCCGTACTGGAGCCGGAGCTGGCCGGGCCGGCGGCGCGGGTACGGGCCGTGCGGGTGCTGGTCTGACCAAGTCAGGCAAGCCGCGTCCGGGTACCGGCGGGTATGGCAGGCGCAAGCTCGAGGGCAAGGGGCCGACTCCGCCCGCGGCGATGCGGCCGGGGCACCCTGCCCAGCGGCGCACCTCGGCCGCTTCTGGCGATGGGTCCAGGGACCGCCGTCAAGGTGATGACCGCGCCTCCTCGTTCTCGCCCGCCGGGCCTTACATGTCCGCGGCGTCCTTCCGGTCATCAGGTTCCTCGCCCGCGGGATCGACCGGGTCTTCGGGATCTACGGGGTCTTCTGGTCGGGCGCCGCGGGGGGCCGGGGACGCGGCGGAGATCGTGGCCGGGCGCAATTCGGTCGTCGAGGCGCTCCGGGCCGGGGTCCCGGCGGCGGTCCTGTACGTCGGGACGCGGGTACAGCACGACGATCGGATAAGCGAGGCCATCAAGCTGGCCGCCGACCGCGGGATAGCCGTCCTGGAGGCGGGCGCCGCCGAACTGGACCGGCTCACCGGCGGTGCGCTGCACCAGGGCCTGGCCCTGCGGGTCCGCCCCTATGACTACGCGCATCCCGACGACCTGCTGGCCCGGGCCGCTGACGCCGGGCAGCTGCCCTTGATCGCCGCCCTGGACGGCGTCACCGACCCGCGCAACCTGGGTGCCGTGGTGCGTTCCGCGGCGGCGTTCGGCGCGCACGGGGTGGTCGTTCCCGGCCGCCGCGGCGCCGGCGTCACGGCGGGAGCGTGGAAGGCGTCGGCCGGGGCGCTGGCCCGGGTGCCGGTGGCGCGCGCAGTCAACCTGGCGCGCGCCCTGCAGGCCTACCGCGACGAGGGGGTCTTCCTGGCGGGCCTGGACGCCGCCGGGGACACCGGGATCCGGGACCTGGAGCTGGCTACCGCCCCGCTGGCTGTGGTGATCGGGTCGGAGGGGCGCGGCCTGTCCCGGATCGTCGCCCAGACCTGCGACGTGCTGGTCAGGATCCCGATCGCGGCCCGCACCGAGTCGCTGAACGCGGGAGTGGCCGCGGGCATCGCGCTGTACGAGGTGGCCGCGGTCCGATCCCGGCTCGCCTAACGCGTTCCTGGCTACCTCGGCACGGTTCCGGACGGCGAAAGCCGTCCGCGGCCGACGGCGAAAGCCGTCACTGCCGGCCGGCATCTTCGCGCCACGACCGGGTCATCTTGCGACGTGCGCGATACCGGGTCATCCTGCGCCTGCGCGATAAGGGTTCCCTTCTTGAGGAGTGGTCAGCGAATCCGCGGTTGGTTATGATTCGGTGGCTTGGGTGGAGCGGGATCCCGTCCCGGCAGAACGAGGTGCAACCCAGTGCGCGGCAGCGATGAGTGGAGAACGGCCTTCCGCCCCGACATCCCGAGTTCGGCCCGGATCTACGACTTCCTGCTCGGCGGCAAGGATAACTACCCGGCCGACAGGAGTGCCGCCGAGGTGATCGCCGGCCGGCTGCCGAACGCGCGGCTGGCAGTTCAGTGGAACCGCGGGTTCCTGCGACGGGCGGTCAGTTACCTGGTCGGCGAGGCGGGCATCCGGCAGATCATCGACATCGGCGCGGGACTGCCAACGGCGGGCAACACCCACGAGTTCGCGCTGGAGGGCTGCCCGGATGCCCGGGTCGTCTACGTCGACCACGACCCGGTGGTGCTCGCGCACGCACGGGACATGCTGCACGCCGTCCCCGGCACGGCCGTCATCGACCAGGACCTGCACGCGCCGGAGGCCATCCTCGCCGATCCGGAACTGAGGTCCCTCATCGACTTCAGCGAGCCCGTGGCCTTCCTGCTCCTCTCCGTCCTGCACTTCATCGGCGAGGAGGCCGATCCGGCCGGCCTCATCGTGCGGCTGCACGGCCCGTTCCCCTCGGGCAGCCATGTCGCGATCTCGCACGCCACGGCGGACGCGATCGCCGAGGTGACGAACGCCGCGGAGGCTTTCGGCCAGGCGACGGAGCAGGCCCACGTGCGCACCCGCACGGAAATCGCGAAGCTCGCCGTCGGCCTGGACATCATCGAACCTGGCCTGGTGTGGACGCCGCAGTGGCGGCCGGAGACCGGCGTCACGGTGCCGCCGAATGCCCGGGAGTCGTATAATTGCGCACTGGTCGCCCGCAAGCCGTAACCCGGTGGCCGGATCGGCTACCATGCTCAGAGTCTCCCGCCGGTGTAGCTCAGTTGGCAGAGCAGCCGTCTTGTAAACGGCAGGTCAGCGGTTCGAATCCGCTCACCGGCTCCCAGGTCAGAGGGTATGTGACCGTCTCGCAGCGCCTTTGCGTGGACCGGTTCGTGGACCGAATGACAGAGATTCGGGTTATCCTCCTCGTATGTCCAGGGTTGCGAAAGGCTGCGTAGAGCAACTACCGAGCGGATCGTGGCGTGCCAGGGTGTACGCCGGGGTCGATCCGATCACCAAGCGGGAGATCCGCCTCAAGGCCACCGCCAAGACCGAGCAGCAAGCCCATATCGAGCTCGGCCGACTGCTCAAGGAAGCATCGGAAGGCCGTACGCCAGAGTCTGATGCGATCGTAGCCAAGCTCCTGGACGAGTACGCGGCCATCGCACCTTGGGACGTGTCCACACGGCAGACCAACGAGGGATTCATCCGCCGCACGATCAAGCCCGCCCTCGGGCACTTGGAGGTGCGGAAGGTTCGTGGCCCCATCCTTGATCAGCTGTACTCACGGCTGAAGCGCTGCGGCAACTTGTCCTGCACCGGCCGGCCCTTCACTGAGCACCGCAACGTTCCGTCCCTGGTGATCAATCCACGTGATCGCCGCGCGCCCTGGCAGCAGGTCACCGGGATTCTCGCCGAGGCCATCCGGTCCGGCATCCTCGCCCCGGGTGACGAGCTGCCGTCGATCACCGAGTTGAGTGCGCGGCAGGGCATCGGCACCGGCATCATCCGGCACGCCTTGGCGGCGCTTGCCGAAGACGGCCTGATCATCGTGCAGCACGGCCGCCCCGCGGTCGTCGCTGGAGATCCCAGCACTGGTCCGCGTCCGAGCCGCAGGCGTCCCGGTCCCGGCCACGATTGCCATCGAGCCGGATGCCGCCCGCACGTCTGCCATCCGATGAAGCCCAGCACGATCCGCGGTATCCACGGCATCCTGTCCGGCGCGTTTTCCGCCGCGAAGCGGTGGGAGTGGACCGAGCGGAACCCCGCCGAGTCGGCCAAGGCACCCACCACGACCCGAAAGTCCGTCCAGGCCACCTCGCCCGAAGACGTGGCCAAGGTAATCGCCGAAGCCCGTGCCAATAGCACTGCCCTGGGTCTGTACCTGTGGCTGGTCGTCATCACTGGCGTGCGCCGAGGCGAGCTGTGCGGCCTGCAGATCTGCGACATCGACCTCGATCGCGGCGTAGTCCATGTCGCCTTCAACTATGTCGTCCGCGGTGGGCAGCGGGTCCGCAAGGACACCAAGACCCATCAGGACCGCTGGCTCGCCATCGACCCGGATACCTGCGCGCTGATCGCAAGCTACCTGGAACAGATCCGGACCGAGCTGGCCACCGTCGGCGTCAAGCTGCGAGATGACGCACACCTGTTCTCCAACGACCCAGCACACTCCCGGCCGTGGAACCCTGACTGGGCCACGCACCGGGTCGCTGACGCCTCAGCTGCGGCCGGGGTGGAGCTCGACATCAAGGGTGGACGGCATTACACCGCCAGCCAGCTCCTGGCCGGCGGCTTCGACCTGCGCAATACCGCCGCGCGCCTCGGCCACAGCGGCGGCGGCGCGACCACGCTGCGGCACTACGCCGACCCGGTCCCCGAGGTGGACAGGCGAGCCGCTGCATACCTTGCACAACTGACCGCCAGATCTGCCCCGTCATCTCCTCAGCCTTGACCTGGCCGCACGCTACGGCTAGGCCGAGTGGCACGTGCGCAACGTGTACCCCAAAGCTCGGCATCAGCTCCCGCAGACAGCTCCACGAGGCGCTGGCCGATGCCGGAGCGCGGGCGTCTGGCGGGGGCGCCTGAAGGTCCCCCAGGCGTGGGCGAACTGCAGCATCTTCGTCTCGGCCAGCGGAGTGCCGAGCAGCTCCATGCCCACGGGCAGGCCGTCTTCGGTGAAGCCGACCGGAATGGTGAGTGCCGGCAGCCCGGCCTGGGATCCGATGACGGTGTTGGTGGGAAAGGCGAGGGCCCGGTACTTCTCGGCAGAGAGTTCGTCACGCAGCGGCGGGAGCACCTGGACCGTGGGGTAGACCAGGAAGTCGAGGCGGTGCACGGCGAAGATGTTCAGGACCATCCGCCGGAAGTGGTCCTGGTTGAGCCGGAGCCGCAGGTATTCCGCGTCGCCGTCAGTCGTGGTCGGGCCCGCGGCGATCCCGTGGAACAGGTCGTTCAGCGGGTGGAACTGCCGGCTGTCGTAGATTTCCATGAAGGTCGACACGGGCGCGTCGGGTCGCCGCGCGAGGAAGTCGTCGATGTCAGACTTCGATTGCCGGAGGTAGACGGAGGTGTTGGCGATCCAGTCGGGGAGGTCGTCGATCTGCAGCTCCGGGGTCGTGGCCACGCCGAGTTCGGTGAGCTGGGCGAGCGCCGCCCGGACGGCGCGGTTGACCGGCGCGGCGTCGGGATCGGTGTCGGAGCCGAAGCCTGTTTCCAGCACCCCGATCCGCCAGGTGGCCAGCGGAACGTCGATGTCGAGCGCGCGAGCGTAGCCGCCGATGACGGGGGCAGCTGACGCCGTCACGGTGAAAGGGTCCTGCGGGTCGTAGCCGACGATGCTGTCGAGCAGCGTCGCGACATCGGAGACGGTGCGCCCGATCGGGCCTGGGGTGTCCTGGAAGTGCACCAGGGGCGAGAACCCGGCGCGGCTGATCAGCCCGGTGGTGACGCGCAAGCCGAAGAGGTTGCAGAACGAAGCGGGGACCCGGATGGACCCGCCGGTGTCCTCTCCGATCCCGACGAGCCCGAAGTTCGCGGCTACCCCCGCGGCCGTGCCCGCGCTGGAGCCGCCGGACTCACGTGCCGGGTCGTAGGGGTTCTTGGTGTGGCCGGTCAGCGACGAGGAGGAGAACCAGCCCGCGGCGAAGTCGCACATGGCCGTCTTGGCCAGGATGACCGCGCCCGCGTCCCTGAGCTTGGTGACCAGGGTCGCGTCGGAGGCCGGCACGTATGCATCGAACAGGATCGAGCCGAACGTCGTGCGCAGGCCGGCCGTTTCGGCTTGGTCTTTTACCAGAACGGGCACACCGTGGAGTGGTCCGGATAGCCTCCCGGTCGCCGCGAAGGACTTGTCGTGAGCGGCAGCCTCGTCGTGCGCCCGGGGGTTCACCGTCACGACCGCCTGGAGCTTTGCGCCGGCCGTATTGTGCGCCTGAATCCTGGCCAGGTACCAGTCGACGAGTTCGGCGGCGGTCAGCTCGCCGTGCCGAAGTGCGGTGTGGAAGGCGGCGATGGTGAGCTCTTCGAACTGCGTGTCGATGTCGGGCCGCCTAGTTGTGTGTGTCGGGACAGAGATGTGGCTAGGTCGGCGCCGGTATGCGCGCGCCGTCTGTGAGCGCCTCCCCGAGCTGTCGGCGGGAGCTGACGCCGAGCTTCGGGTACACCTTGCGCAGGTGCCACTCGACCGTGCGCGGGCTGATGAACAGCTCGGCGCCGATCTCCGGGTTCGTCTTCCCCTCACCGGCCAGCCGGGCGATCTGCGCCTCCTGCGCGGTGAGCTCCTCGCGCGCCTCGACTCCGTGGGAGCGGACCGTCTCCCCGGTGGCCAGCAGCTCACGGCGAGCGCGCTCGGCGAACGCCTCGAGGCCCATCGCGGTGCACAGCTCGTGGGCAGTGCGCAGCTGCTCGCGCGCGTCGAGGCGGCGCCCGCGGCGCCGCAGCCATTCGCCGTAGAGCAGGTGGCCGCGGGCGAGCTCGACGCGAATGCGGGTCCGGCCGAGCCGCTCGATCGCCTCGCGGTAGAGGTCCTCCGCGGCGTCGTCCGCACTCAGCAGCGCCCGCGAGCGGGCCTCTATACCAAGCGCCCAGTCGGTGCCCGCGGTGCGCGTGGTCGCCGCGAGCCGCTCGAGGGCGGCGGCGGCGACCTCGGGGGCGCCGCTCCGGGACGCCGCCTCAATCAGCTCGGTCTGCGCCCACGCAAAGATACCCAGATCGTCATGCTCGCCTGCCTGCTCGGCCGCGGTCCTGGCTTCGGCGTAACGGCCCAGGCCGTTGCAGAGCAAGGCGCGCGCGTGATAGCTGATGCTCAGCCCCATGCCTTCGCCACGGCTCGTCACGTCATCGATGGTGGCCGTGATGAGCTCAGCGGCTTCGGTCTCGCGACCACACCAGGCCGCGAGCGCGACGGCGCCGTAGGCCGCGAGCTGGGTCCCGGTCACCTCGGTGACCGCGCGCACCTCCTGCATCAGCGCCTCGCCCTCGTCCAGCTCGCCCGCGAACACGTGGACGAAGATGCGGGACCGCAGCGCGATCGGAAGCACGGTGAGCGCACCCGCCTGCCGGGCGAGCGTGACATGACGAGTGCACAGCACCTCCCAGCTCTCGTCATCCCACAGCTCATCGGCCACGCGTCCCGCGAGCCACAGCCAGCGCAGCCCTTCCGAGGGGGAGACGTCCTGGTCGCGGAAAGCACTCAGCGCCCGCTTGAGCAGCGGTGTGCCGGCGACGCGGCCGTCTGTGACCAGCAGCGCCAGGCCGTCGAGGAGAAGATCAGGCGCGCGGGCAGGTCCCGGCGGCGCGGGCGCCAGGCGCGCCGCTCGTGACACCTCCGCCACGTCCGCGCCACGGGACAGGCGCCCGGCCAGCACCGCGGCCGTGAACGCCTCCAGGTAGGTCTCGCGGGCGAGCCCGAGGTCCAGCGGCTCGAGCTGGCGCGCGGCCGTCAGCAACAGCGGCGCAGCGTCGCTGCCCCGGCGCGAGGCGAACGCGATCTCCGCGCGCAGCATGTCCACCCGAGCGCGCTGCAAGTCGTCAAGCGGCCAGGCCTGTGCCATGGCCAGCAGGGCGAGCGCCGCGTCGGGTGCGCCGGCCAGATGCTTGGCCAGCGCGGCCGCAAGCGCGCGCCCCGCCCGGCGCTCCGGGTCAGGCGTCAGCCGGGTGGCTTCCTCGAGGAAGGCAGCCGCCGCGGCCAGGCCGCCACGCGTCTGGGCCCGAACGGCCGAGCGCTCGAGCTCCTCGGCCACCTCTTCATCGGGCCCAGATGTCGCGTGGGCTCGGTGCCACGCCCGGCGATCCGGATCGACACCAGGATCCGTAGCGTCCGCCAGGGCCTGGTGGACGTTCCGGCGCTGCTCGGGAGAGGCCGCCCGGTAGACGGCGGATCGTACCAGCGGATGGCGGAACCGCACGTGCCCGGCGAATTCGACCAGTCCGGCCGCGACCGCCGGCAACGCCGCATCGGCCTGGACGTCGAGCTGGTCGGCGGCCCGCCACACCAGCACAGGATCGCCGATCGGCTCGGCCGCCGCCACCACGAGCAGCAGCCGGGTCGCCGGCGGGAGCGGTTCCAGCCGCCGGCGGAAGCTGTCCTCGATCCGGCCCGACAGGGCGGCGGCGTCGGGCAGCCCGAATCCGCCCGCCAGCTCCTGGGGCGTCAGGCCATGCGGCAGCTCCAGCAGGGCGAGCGGGTTTCCGCGGGTCTCGGCCACGATCCGGTCGCGGACCCGTTCGTCCATCGGGCCGGTGATCACAGACAGCAGCAAAGCGCGCGCCTCGCCCTCGACCAGCCCGGGTACGACCAGCTCGGTCAGCCCGGCCAGGTGACGTTCGGCCGCAGGCTCGCGCACCGCGAAAACCAGGGCGACGGACTCGGCCGCCAGGCGGCGCGCGACGAACGCGAGCGCTTGCGCCGAGGCGTGATCGAGCCACTGCGCGTCATCCACCACGCACACCAGCGGCTGCTCCTCGGCGACGTCGGACAGCAGGCTCAGCAGAGCCAGCCCCACCAGGAAGCGGTCCGGGGCGTCGCCGCCCTGCAGACCGAACGCCGTGCTGAGCGCGTCGCGCTGTGGTGCGGGCAGGCGATCGAGCCGATCGAGGAACGGCGCACACAGCTGGTGCAGCCCGGCGAACGCGAGTTCCATCTCGGCCTCGACGCCGACCGCCCGGGCGGTACGGCATCCGGACGCGCGTCCCAGCAAGTAGCTCAGCAGCGCGGTCTTGCCAATGCCCGGCTCGCCGCGCAGCACCAGCGCCCGGCTGTCGCCGGCCCGCGCGCTGGCCAGCAGTTGATCCAGTACCTCGCACTCGTTACGCCGGCCGCGCAGTCCCGGCGGCCGACCACGTAGGCCACGCCCAGGATTACTGGTGGGCATAGGCATCCCAACCGACACTAGCGATCACCTCTGCGCTGTCAACGGCGCCTTTGCGATATCCGGTAGCTGCTCGTTGTGCCCGGCGGGTCTATTTCAGACTCTACGCCTCTGTATGAACTGGCGAAACGGTTCGGTGCGGCCAGTCAGGCCTTGAGAGCTTCTCCGCGTGCCAGCCAAGACTGGCTTGCCAGATCAGCCCTGCGAGTGCCGCCGTGATCACCACTCCTCCGTAGACGACGGCCGTTGGCATGATGCCAGCCGTTGACACCAGCAGGCCGGCGATGACGACCGGCAAGCTGAAGGACAAGTAGCTCACCACGTAGATGGCCGCAAAAAGCTCCGCGTGCTGGCGGGCCTCGGCGAGTGGGGCGATGATGCGCAGGGCTCCGGAGAAGGAGGCACCGAACCCGGCGCCGGCGATGACGCTGCCGAGGAAGAACAACGGCAGCTGGCCGGTGATGATTGAGAACAGGGTGACGGCTGTTCCGATGACCGTCAATGATCCGCCGAGGACCACGGCTGACCGCGCCGGAGCGGAGCCGACGAGGAAGCCGGTCAGCGCTCCGGTGCCCGACAGGGCCAGGATGGCAAGGCCCGTGACAAGACCACTATCTACGTGAAAAACGCTGTGCATGATCGAGGGGACGAGCCCGAGATAGAGACCTCCGAGCATCCAGGTGGCGATGTGCACGGGGATGCTGGCGAAGAACTCCGCGCGCGCCAGCTGCGGAATGGAAACGCGCGGGGTTAGCGACCGCAACGCGCCGCCACGGCGCGCGACGGTTTCTCCAGATGCGATAACGACGATCATGCCGACAACGAAGAGCACGGCCAGAGATGTGAAAATGATGGGACTCGGTACTGCAGTAAATTGCACCACGATGCCGGCCAGGAGAGCACCGAGGCCGAGGCCCGCTGCGGGCGCCACGCTGCCCGCCAGCACTCCGAGCTTCTTGTGCCCTGCTGGCGCGTACTCGGCAGCCGCGGCGGTGAACGCGCTGACTCCCACGCCTGTCGCGACGCCCTGCACGGTACGGGCGGCGATCACCCAGCCGATATTCGGCGCGAACAGGAATATCAGCATTGCGCCCGCCTCGACGCCGAGTGCCCCGATGAGCACCGGCCGGCGGCCGGTGTAGTCGGACAATGACCCGGCGACGAGGAGGGCGGCCAGCAACGCTATGGCATAGATGGCGAAGGCGATCGTGAGTAGCCAGACCGGGAATCCCCATTGCTGTTGTTCAAGGCGGAAGAGCGGCGATGGTGCGCCCGCCGCGAGAAAGAGCCCGAGGAATGAGACTGTCACTCCAGCGAACGCCAGGGCCGGCGATGCGCGGCGACGGCTGGCCGCCGTGGGGGAATCGCCGGCCAAGATGGTGAGCATGATTTCTCCTAAAGAACCGTCAGGAAGTGATTGACTTCGGCTGCGAACTCGTGCGGGTACTGGAAAAGGAAGCCGTGGCCGGCGTCCGGGTAGATGATCAGCTCAGCATTCGGGAGATGACCGGCGAGAAGATAGGAATTCACGGTCGGAACCATGATGTCGTTGTTGCCGTTGGCGACAAGGGTCGGCTGAGTGATCCCGGCTAGCCGCGCGAGCCTGCTCATGTCGGGGATGCCCCAGTCATTGATCGCTTCCGCCTGGGCGTCGCGCACGGCCAGCGTCGGCGTCTCGTCGCGGTCCTGGTCGCGGGTGAAGATCCGTCCGAGAAACTCCTTGCCGCGGGCCTGGCTTGTCTCGGTCGCAGAGAAGAAAAGATAGAGCCCGTCCTCGGCGCCCTGGACATCCTTGTAGGCGTGCTCGCCGGTTTCTTCGCTCCAGTTGTGGAACCCGCGGCCGCCCTGCGGGCCGGTCCCGCCGAGGATCAGCCGGCGCACCAGGCGGGGGCGCAGCAGGATAACTTCCTGCGCAACGAAACCCCCGGTGGAGAAGCCGAACAGATCGATCTTCTCCAAGCCGAGGGCGTCCACGAAAGTGAGGATGTCGCGGGCGAGTCCCTCGACTGTGTGCGGGGTGGCACCTGTAGACAGACCGACTCCGCTGTTGTCGACGAGGATAACTTCGCGGTCGGCGGCGATGTCGTCGACGAGGGAGGGATCCCAGTTGTCGAGATTGCCGCGGAAATGCTGGAGGAACACGACCGGAATCGTTTCTGCTTTACCGAAACGGCGGTAGGCATAGCTCGTTCCGCTGGGTGCCGTGATGGTGAGATTAGGGGCGGTGTACTGGGACATGATTTCCCTTTCTGAAGATCTGGCGGGCTGGCTGATAAGGGCAGCTGCTGGGGTCCGGCGGCTGCCGCTGTGCCGGGGGGACGGTTCACGCTCGGCGCGCCGTCCCCCCGGAAGTCCCAGGGCAAGCTGGCCCTAGCGCAGTGAGCGGAACGCGGCCTGGATCTCGGTCGCGAACACCTCGGGCTCTTCCCAGGCGGCGAAGTGACCGCCCCTGTCGACCTCGTGGAAGTAGCTGAGGGTCGGGTAGGCCGGCTCGACCCAGCTGCGCGGGGCCGGCCAGATCTCGCCGGGGAACGTGGTGAAGCCGACCGGGACCGAGACCGCGGGAGGAGTCTGCCCGGAGGCCAGGGCTTGTCCGGTCTCCCAGTACTCGCGGGCGGCCGAGGTCCCGGTGCCCGTCAGCCAGTACAGCGTGATGTTGTCGAGGATCCGGTCCCGGGTGAGATGGCCCGCGGGCTGCTTGTCGAGGAAGGCGCGGGAGATCTTGCCGTAGCTGTCGGTGTCGTGATCGATCATCCAGGCCGCCAGCGCGACGGGTGAATCCAGCAGGGCGTAGCCGATCGTCTGCGGTCGTGTGGCCTGCTCGATGAAGTAGCCGTTGCCGCTCGTGGCGAAGGTGCCGAGTGCGGTGAGCGCCGCGCGTTCGGCCTCGGTTTCGGCTGGCGTCGGGCTGCCGGTCAGCACCGCCAGGAGCAGGTTGAGGTGGATGCCCAGCAGCCCCTCGGGTGCCTGGCGGCCCATCGCGTCGGTGACGGAGGAGCCCACGTCGCCGCCCTGGGCGACGTACCGGGTGTAGCTGAGGCGGTGCATCAGCTCGGCCCAGGCGCGCGCGATGTGGCCGGGGTCCCAGCCGAGCTCGGCCGGCTCGGCGGAGAAGCCGTAGCCGGGCAGCGAGGGAAGCACGAGGTCGAACGCGTCCTCGGCGCGTCCGCCGTACGCGGGCGGGTCGGTGAGCGGGCCGACGACCTCGAGCAGTTCGATGACCGAGCCGGGCCAGCCGTGCGTGATGATCAGCGGCATCGCGTTGGCGTGCGGCGACTTCACGTGGATGAAGTGGATGCCGACCCCGTCGATCTCGGTGGTGAACTGCGGGAGCGCGTTCAGCTTCGCCTCGCACTTGCGCCAGTCGTACTCGGTCGCCCAGTAGCGAGCGATCTCCTGGATTGTCGCGAGCTGCACGCCCTGGGACCGGTCGGCGACGAGCTCCTGGGAGGGCCAGCGGGTCGCGGCGACGCGCCGCTGAAGGTCGGCAATCTCTTCGCCGGGCACGTCGACCCGGAAGGGGCGGACTGCAGTATCGGTGCTGGGTGATGGTGTTGACATGGGAACTCCTTGTTCGGACGAAAGCGGTGTTTGTCGGTGCCAGCGGCACTGGTACTCAGCGTCGCGCTCCGGTCGGCCCTGGCGCGCCTGTCGGTGCCCTGGTCAGTGCACTGGGAGGCGGATCCGGCCGCTCAGAGCGCCGGCCAGGGTGCGAAGCAGATGCGAAAGGGCGACATCAG
>Ga0302229_10001462_pt1 | contig 17892 bp, 15 predicted proteins | sample II_Palsa_N1_3_FD_193518 | JGI IMG/M metagenome (GOLD analysis project Ga0302229, IMG submission 193518) | Peat permafrost microbial communities from Stordalen Mire near Abisko, Sweden - II_Palsa_N1_3 | ecosystem: Environmental > Terrestrial > Soil > Palsa > Peat permafrost | place: Sweden... | reverse complement strand
GCGTCTTGATCGCTAGCACGGCGCATACGGCGGTAATTGCCCACGCAATCAATGTCGTATCGGACGCATGCGCGATCAGCGCTGCACTCGCTGCCACTAGCCCAGCCGTCACCGGCACCAGCCCAGCTTGCGCATAGCGCCGCCACGGGCGGTCCTTGAAGCGCTCCCAAGCCTTGAGCGCGAGGATCGTCACAATCGAAGACGGACCGAACTTCGCCACCGAAGTCACCAGCATTCCCGCCCATCCGGCCACATGCCATCCCACCAGCGTCACGACCATCAGGTTCGGGCCGGGCGCGGCCTGCGCGAGCGCGAAGAGCGCGCTGAACTCGCTGGCCGGCATCCAGTGATGCACGTCTACCACCTGGCGCTGCATCTCCGGCAGGATCGTATTGCCGCCGCCGAAGGCAAGCAGCGACAACTGGCTGAAAATGATGGCGAGTGAAATCAGGGTGCTGCTCATCGTGCAGCCCTCGATGCGAGATAGATACTCAGCGGCGTAAGCACCAGCATGGTGGGCAGCAGGGGGAAACGCAGCAGCGCGATCGCCACGAAACCTAGCGCGGCAATAGCGATCGCGGCCGGTCTGCGCCATAGCGGCAGCAGGATCTTCACCGCCATCGCGATCAGCAGCCCGGCAGCCGCGGCCGCGAGTCCAGCGAACAGATGACGGATGTGCGGATCGTTCTGCGTGTGCTCGTACAACACGCCTAGGCCGATCACGACCATCGACGGCCCCGCAATCAATCCAAGCAGGCCCGCCAGTGCGCCCGGCAGACCGCGAAAGCGCATGCCGATCGCCACCGAAAGGTTGATCACGTTGCCGCCCGGCAGGAACTGGCACAGGCCGAGCAGATCGGTAAAGTCCGAGGCGCTGAGCCAGCGGCGTCGCTCGACGATCGCGCGCCGGGCTAGTGGCAGCGCGCCGCCGAAAGAGATCAGTCCGAGACCGAGGAAGCCGCCAAAGATCTCGCCGACGGTGGGCGGCGACGCGGGGCCGGCGTTGGCAGAAGTGAGGTTTTGATTCATGGTGTGCGCCGAGTTGTCCATGCTGCGGAGGTTAACTCCGATTCAGCTTTGGGCAAAACGATTTTTCGGGCGGCTCCTTGTGATCTAGAATCACAAGCATGGTTCGCAATCTTCCCCCCTTTCCGGCGTTACGCGCCTTTGAAGCCGCGGCGCGGTATGACAGTTTCACTGCTGCTGCGAACGAACTTCATGTGACTCACGGTGCAATTAGCCGGCAGGTCGCCGCCTTCGAGGCGTGGGTTGGCGTGCAGGTATTTCATCGTGTCGGCAAGCGTGTGCGGCTCACCGACGACGGCCGCCGCTACCTGGCAACCGTCCAGGCCGCGTTTGACAGCATCGCCCTCGCGACCAATCAGCTACGCGACAGCGGCGTGGTGCATGTGCTGCGCATCAACGCGTTGCCAACTTTCGCCATGAAATGGCTGCTGCCGAGGCTCAACCAGTTTCAGCGCAAGGCGCCCAACGTGGAGTTGCGGTTGTCGACGTCGAGCGTGCCGTTCGAAATGCTCGAAGGTTATGACGTGGCGGTCAGGCGCGGTCCCGAACATTGGCCGAACTGTGTGAGCGGACACTTCCTTGGAGAGAGCGAGCTGCCGGTGTGCAGCCCCGCGCTATTGCAACGCTCGCCGATCAAGGTGGCTGACGATCTCGCGCGTCATGTTCTGCTGCATTCCGATACACGACCCGATGCATGGCGCAACTGGCTGACGGCGGCAGGCGTGAAAGCGAAGTGTCGCAAGAAGCAGTCGTTCGATCACTTCTATCTGGCGTTGCAAGCGGCTGTGGATGGACTGGGCGTCGCGCTTGGGCCGCTGCCGATGCTGGCGGATGAACTGGCTTCGGGCCGCCTAGTGATGCCGCTCGACGCGCCGCGCACCGACGCGCGCGGCTATTGGTGGGTGGCGCGCCGCGAAGTCGCGCACGCGCCGGTCGTCGAGCAATTTTGCCGCTGGCTGCAGGAGCAGGGTGATCAGGCGGACGAAGTTGGGGATGCTTCGTCCGCCTGATCAGCTCAGATCACAGGTAGAACATCCGGTCTTCATCGGACTTCGCAGGATGCGGTTCTGCCTCGTCGCGGTCTTCGTAGAACTTCAGCACCGCTTCGAGCACCTGGTCCGGGTCGTCGATCACCTGCATCAGGTTCATGTCGTCCGGATTGATCAGGCCCATCGGCACCAGCGATTCCTTGAACCAGCCGAGCAGACCTTTCCAGAATTCGCCACCCACCAGAATGATCGGCACATGGCGCGACTTCTTGGTTTGAATGAGCGTGAGCACTTCGGCCAGTTCATCCAGCGTGCCGAAGCCGCCCGGCATCACTATCACCGCATCCGAGTTCTTTACGAAGGTGACCTTACGCGTGAAGAAATGGCGGAAACGCAGCGAGATGTCTTGCCACTGGTTGCCCGATTGCTCGTGCGGCAGCTCGATATTCAGGCCCACTGACGGTGCCTTGCCTGCATGAGCGCCCTTGTTGGCCGCTTCCATGATGCCGGGGCCGCCGCCGGAGATCACCGCAAAGCCCGCGTCAGAAAGCTTGCGCGCGATTTGCATGGCGAGTTTGTAGTACGGCGAGGCCGGTTTCAGACGCGCTGAGCCATAGATACTGACGGCCGGGCGAATCTCCGAGAGGTACTCGGTCGCCTCAATAAACTCTGCCATAATCGTGAACATCTGCCACGATGCGCGGGCCTTTTTGGCTGTCGCGCGCTCTTGATCTGCGAGCGATCGCAGACTCGGAATCACTTTTCTCTTGTTCATAATGCCTGAAGAACGAATCCTGGAAGCTGAGCTGGAAGGTAAGACCCTGCTACTGGTTGACGGTTCGAGTTATCTGTACCGGGCCTACCATGCGATGCCTGATCTGCGCGGACCCGATGGCGGACCGACCGGTGCGCTGTATGGGATCATCAACATGCTGCGGCGCATGCGCAAGGAAGTCACAGCAGAGTATAGCGCGTGCGTGTTCGACGCCAAGGGCAAAACGTTCCGCGACGACTGGTATCCCGACTATAAAGCGAACCGTCCGTCGATGCCGGAAGACCTCGCGCGGCAGATCGAACCGATCCATGTCGCGGTGCGGGCGCTCGGCTGGCCGCTGCTGATGATTGACTACGTCGAAGCCGATGACGTGATCGGCACGTTGAGCGTCGCCGCCGAGAAACGCGGCATGAAGGTGATCGTCTCGACCGGCGACAAGGATCTGGCGCAGCTCGTGACGGACAAGGTCACGCTCATCAACACGATGACCAACGAGACGCTCGACCGTGCCGGCGTGGTGGGCAAGTTCGGTGTGCCGCCGGAGCGGATTGTCGATTATCTGTCGTTGATCGGAGACACCGTCGACAACGTGCCCGGCGTCGAGAAGTGCGGTCCCAAGACGGCCGTCAAGTGGCTTACGCAATACGAAACGCTCGACGGCATCGTCGCTCATGCTGACGAGATCAAAGGCGCAGTAGGCGACAACCTGCGCCGTGCGCTGGATTTCCTGCCCATGGCGCGCAAGCTCGTGACCGTGGATACGGCATGTGAGTTGACGCCGCATCTCACATCGATCGAAGAGAGCCTGACGAGCCGCCCCGAAGCGCGCGACGAGCTACGCGATATTTTCTCGCGTCATGGCTTCAAGACGTGGCTACGTGAAGTCGAAGTGGCGGAGGTCGTGGAAGGCCCGGGCGCTGGTGTGGATGTGGCACCTGTGATTGACGGCGAGCGTAAATACGACACCGTACAGACGTGGGAACAGTTCGACACGTGGCTCGCGAAAATCAATGCGGCGGAACTGACCGCATTCGATACTGAAACCACCGCGCTCGATCCGATGCTGGCGCAACTCGTCGGCATTTCGCTGTCGGTCGAGGCGAACTCGGCAGCGTACATTCCGGTGGGTCACCGCGGGCCGGATCATCCCGAGCAGTTGCCGCGCGACGAAGTGCTCGCGAAGCTGAAGCCGTGGCTCGAAAGCGCCGAGCATAAGAAGGTTGGTCAGCACATGAAGTATGACGAGCAGGTGCTCGCGAATTACGGCATCGCGATGAACGGCATCGAGCACGACACGCTCTTGCAGTCGTATGTGCTCGAATCGCATCGCACGCATGACATGGACAGCCTCGCGCTGCGCCATCTCGGCATCAAGACGATCAAGTACGAAGAGGTCGCGGGCAAGGGCGCGGGGCAGATCGGCTTCGACGAAGTCGCGCTCGAACAGGCCGCCGAATACGCAGCGGAAGATGCCGATATCACGTTGCGCCTGCATCAGGCGTTGTATCCGCAGGTTGCGGCAGACGCGGGCTTGAAGCGCGTATACAGCGACATCGAGGTGCCCACGTCTCGCGTATTGCGCAAGATGGAGCGCAACGGCGTGCTGATCGACGCTGAAAAACTGCGCCTGCAAAGCAATGAAATTGCGGCGCGGCTGATCGAGTTGGAGACCGAAGCTTATGTTTTGGCCGAGGGCGAATTCAATCTCGGCTCGCCCAAGCAGATCGGGCAGATCTTCTTTGAAAAGCTGCAATTGCCGGTGGTCAAGAAGACGCCCAGCGGTGCGCCTTCGACCGATGAAGAAGTCTTGCAGAAGCTGGCTGAAGACTATCCTTTGCCCAAGCTGCTGCTCGAACACCGTGGCCTGTCGAAGCTGAAGTCCACGTATACCGACAAACTGCCGCGCATGGTCAACGCGCAAACGGGCCGCGTGCATACCAATTATGCGCAGGCCGTGGCGGTCACCGGACGGCTTGCTTCGAACGATCCGAATCTGCAGAACATCCCCGTGCGCACGGCGGAAGGCCGTCGCATTCGCGAGGCGTTCATTGCGGCGCCGGGTCACAAGCTTGTGTCCGCGGATTATTCGCAGATCGAACTGCGTATCATGGCGCACATCTCCGGCGATGCGTCGCTGTTGCGCGCCTTCGCTCTGGGCGAGGACATTCACCGCGCCACCGCTGCGGAGATCTTTAGCGTGACGCCGCTCGAAGTTTCGAGCGACCAACGGCGCGTCGCCAAGGTAATCAACTTTGGCCTGATCTACGGAATGAGCGCGTTCGGGCTGGCTGCCAATCTCGGCATCACGCGCGACGCGGCGAAGCTCTATATCGATCGCTACTTCGCTCGCTATCCCGGCGTCGCGAGTTACATGGATGAAACCCGCGCGAGCGCGAAGGAAAAGGGCTACGTCCAAACCGCGTTCGGGCGCCGGCTATGGCTGCCGGAAATCAACGGCGGCAACGGACCGCGTCGCCAGGCGGCGGAACGCGCTGCTATCAACGCGCCGATGCAGGGCACCGCCGCCGATCTGATCAAGATGTCGATGATCGCCGTGCAGGACTGGCTGGAGGCGTCGAAGGTCGGCACGCGCATGATCATGCAGGTGCACGACGAACTGATCCTCGAAGTGCCCGACAGCGAGCTGTCAGAAGTACGCAAGCGTTTACCTGAGCTGATGTGCGGCGTTGCCACGCTGAAAGTGCCGCTGGTCGCCGAGGTGGGTGCCGGCATGAACTGGGAAGAGGCACATTGACGCAGACCTGGCTATCAAGCGATATCGTCGTGCGCATGTCACATATGCGCTTTGATGGCTTGTGGCAAACCCTGCTGCTCGCAGACAATCTCTGACAGACGGCTCCTTGCGCGGATGACGCTGGCCGTCTCGACGCACAACCGATCGGCAAATACGGAGAACTGCGATGCATCGTTTTATCGTCGTTGGTGGAGGTGCGGGAGGACTGGAACTGGCGACGCGTCTTGGCGATCGCTATTCCCCACACAAGAACAAAGGCGAGGCGCGTGTGCAGGTCACGCTCGTCGACCGCAATCCAACCCATATCTGGAAGCCGCTGCTGCACGAAGTGGCGGCCGGCAGCATGGACCCGTTTACGCAGGAACTTGCCTATGCGGCGCAGGCGCGCTGGCATCACTTCGAGTTTCAGCAGGGCGAACTGAAGAGCCTTGACCGCACGGCGAAGCGCATCACGCTTGCGGCCGTGATGGACGACGAGGATGGGGCGGAACTGCTGCCCCAACGCGTGCTGGAGTACGACACGCTGGTGATTGCCATCGGCAGTACGACGCATTTCTTTGGCGTGCAAGGCGCGCCTGAATATTCGCTTGCGCTCGATACGGTCAGTCAGGCCGAGCGTTTTCGCAAACGCCTGATCGCTGCCTGCGTGCGCGCGGAGCATCAGGCGCACGAACTGGTGGAGTCGACGCCGGATGCGACGATCCCGTCGACGGAGCCGCGCATTCAGGTGGCGATTGTCGGCGGCGGCGCGACGGGCGTCGAATTGTCAGCGGAATTGCGTAACACCGCTCAGGTCTTGTCTGCGTATGGGTTGCATAAGCTCGATCCGCGTAACGACGTTGGCATTGTACTGATCGAGGCGGGACCGCGGATCTTGCCGGCCTTGGCGGAGCGCGTGTCGACTGCGACCGCGGAACTGCTGACGAAGCTGGGCGTGAAGCTGATGACCGGCGAAACGGTTGCCGAAGTCGCGCCCGGAGTGGTGCGGACTGCTAGCGGTAAGGCCATTCGTGCTGATCTGACGGTGTGGGCCGCGGGCATCAAGGCGCCCGCGATCCTGAGCCAGCTCGACGGCCTGCCGGTCAACCGGCTCGGCCAGCTGGTCGTGCGCCGTACCTTGCAAACCGAAACCGACGACAACGTTTTCGCGCTCGGCGATTGCGCCGCTTGTCCGTGGCCGGGCAACGAACGCAACGTGCCGCCGCGAGCGCAGGCCGCTCACCAGCAGGCGAGTTTCCTGCTGAAGGCGCTGGCCGCGCGGCTCGAGAATCAGCCGCTGCCGGAATTCACCTATCGGGACTTCGGTTCGCTCGTTTCGCTCGGGCATTTCAGCGCGGTGGGCAACCTGATGGGCGGGGTGATCGGCGGCAATATGCTGATCGAAGGCCTCTTTGCGCGCTTTATGTATATGTCGTTGTACCGGCTGCATATTGCCGCGCTGCATGGGTACGCGCGCATGGTGCTCGACACTTTCGCGCATTGGCTGCGCCGTACGACGCTGCCACGGGTGAAGCTGCACTAAGGCTGAGGTTCGGGCAGAGGGCGGCTCAAGGCCGCCATTCGGGCGCCAGGCGGACATCAGGCAAGCCACTGCAAGAGGATGCGCACGAGCGTATCCTGTGGCCTTCGCCTCGTCCGTCACCGCCGTTCACTGCCCATCGCTCAAGGAGTGCTGCATGCTGAAGCCCGAAGTCGACAGCCTGGTTCCACACGTTCCCTTCAATCGACGCACCTTCATCAAGGCCGCACTCGGCACCGGATTTGCGGCCGCCGTGTTGCCGGTGTCCGCACAAACCATCCATACCGATAGCGAAGGGCTCGAAGCCGGCGAAATCGCCGTGCATTCCGGCGACACGCTGGTGCCGGCCTATCGCGCGCGGCCCGCGGGCAAGACGCATCTGCCGGTGATCATCGTCGTGCACGAGATCTTTGGCGTGCATGAGCATATCTCCGACGTCTGCCGGCGCTTCGCCAAGCAGGGCTATCTGGCGATTGCGCCAGACCTCTATGTGCGGGAAGGCGATGCATCGGTGTATCGGACGATCCAGCAACTGAGCGAGCAGCTGGTCAGCAAGGTCCCCGATGAGCAGGTGCTGGGCGATATCGACGCGACGGTCGCGTGGGCTGGGCAAAACGGCGGCGACCTGAACCGGCTCGGCGTCAACGGCTTCTGCTGGGGCGGGCGGATTGCGTGGCTGTACGCCGAGCACAATCCGCGTGTGAAGGCTGGGGTGGCGTGGTATGGCCGGGTCGCTGGCGATCACACGGCAATGACGCCCGAGAATCCGATCGACCGCGTGGCCGACCTGCATGCGCCCGTGTTGGGCCTCTACGGATTACAGGATCAGAGCATTCCGCAGGACACCCTTGCGCAGATGAAGCAGCTGATTGCGCAAGGACCGGAGGCGGGAAGAGGCTCGCAGTTCGTCGTCTATGACGATGCGGGACACGCCTTTTTTGCGGACTACCGGCCGAGCTATAAGAAGGTCGACGCCGAAGATGGCTGGCGCCGTGCGCTGGTCTGGTTCAAGCAGCACGGGGTATAGGGTCGGCGCGGGCGGTAAGGAGCGGTAAGGCGCGAGCGTAGACATGGCGGAGGGCGGGCACGCGGCCCACCCGACGCTCGCATGCCACCGTTACGGATTCGGCCCGGTCGCAACCGGTCGTGCCGGATTGGAACTCCACTCGCTCCACGATCCCGCGTAAAGCGCCGCGCCATGCAGACCCGCTACCTCCATGGCCAGCGCATTGACACACGCCGTCACGCCCGAGCCGCACTGCAGCACGACGTGATCGGGCGGGATGCCCGGCAACAGCGCCTGAAACTCCTCGCGTAGCGAATGGGCCGGCTTGAACCGGCCGTCGGCCGTCAGATTGTCCTTGAAGAAGCGGTTCAACGCGCCTGGGATGTGTCCGCCGACCGCGTCGAGCGTTTCGTTCTCGCCGCGATAGCGGTCCGCAGCTCGCGCGTCGATCACCACCCGCTCATGCGTGCCGAGGTTACGCTCCACCGCCTGCACGTCGAACGTGACCGCGAGCGGCGCGCCCGCCTTGAAATCGCCGGGGCTGTGCGGCGCAATATCTTGCGTTAACGCATGACCCGCTGCCTGCCAGGCCTGCAGTCCGCCGTCGAGCAGCGCCACCGCATCGTGGCCGAGCCAGCGCAGCAGCCACCAGGCGCGCGCGGCGTACATGCCGCCTTGCGAGTCATAGGCAACGACCTGCTGGCCCTGCTTCAGGCCGCGTGCGGCCAGCACGGCAACCAGCTTGGCGCGGTCCGGCAGCGGATGGCGGCCATTGACGCCGGTCTTCGGGCCGGACAGGTCGTGGTCCAGGCTCAGATACTGCGCACCGGGCACGTGGCCCTCGGCATAGGCCTTTGCACCCGCCTCGGGATTGGCGAGATCGAAACGGCAGTCGATCACGAATACGCTGCCTGGCGCAGCGGCGAGCCGCTCCGCGAGATTCGTCGCAGAGATCAGCGTGGTGTAGTGGGTGTGCGGCATGACGGCTCCTCTGTCGACCGGGGTTAGCGCTTTAGCGCTTACTCCGGTCCCATGCAAGATAGTTGCGGAACGGATGACTTCGGTGCGGCGGCAGCGAGGACATCTAGCGAGTCCAAGCTGCTCAACCGACTGATGTGTTAAGTCTAAACAAAAAAAGACGGGCCGAAGCCCGTCTTTCCATGAATGCTATCACCGCGCGCGCCACATGGCGCTGCCGTTCAGATCGTGCCAAGCTCGCGCCGCAGGAACTCGTGGAAGTGCTGCATGCCGTCTTCCATCGGGCTCTGGTACGGGCCTACCTGCGACTCGCCTCGCTCCATCAGCGCGCGGCGGCCGGCGTCCATCCGTTCGGCGATCTCGTCGTCTTCGCGGGCCGTTTCCATATAGGCGGCGCGCTCAGCCTCAATGAACTCACGCTCGAACAGCGCGATTTCCTCGGGATAATAGAACTCCACGACATTGGTGGTTTTCTGCGGACCGCGCGGAATCAGCCATGACACAACCAGCACGTGCGGATACCACTCGATCATGAGGCCCGGGTAGTACACCATCCAGATTGCGCCGAAGTCGGGGGCTTTGCCCTCGCGGAAGCGCAGCACCTGATCGTGCCACTTCCGATACGTCGGGCTGCCCGGCTTTTCGAGGCCCTTGTGGACGCCGACCGTCTGCACGCTGTACCACTCGCCGAATTCCCACTCCAGATCGTCACAGGAGACAAAGCTGCCGAGGCCCGGATGGAACGGCGCGACATGGTAGTCCTCGAGGTAGACCTCGATGAAGGACTTCCAGTTGTAGTTGCATTCGTGGACTTCGACGTGATCGAACATGAAGTTCGAGAAGTCGAAGTGCTGCTTGGTGCCCAGACGTGCAAGATCTTTGGCGACGTTGCGCCCTTGCGCTTCGAACAGCAGCCCTTGCCAGTTCTGCAGCGGCGTAGCGCCGAGATTCAGGCAGGGGTTGTCCGCGAAATGCGGTGCACCGAGGAGCTGGCCGTTCAGATCGTAGGTCCAGCGGTGCAGGGGGCAGACGATGTTCTCCGTCTGGCCGCGGCCGTTCAGCATGATGGCTTGCCGGTGGCGGCACACGTTCGACAGCAGTTCGATTTGTGACTGCGGGTTACGGACGAGCACACGCCCTTCGCTTTCGCTGGGCAAAGCAAAATAATTCCCCGCATCTGGCACCATGAGTTCATGGCCGATGTAGCGAGGACCTTTCTTGAAAAGGGTTTCGATTTCGCGCGTTAGAAGCGCTTCGTCAAAGTAAGCCGTGACTGGCAGCTGGCTGTGAACAGACCGCAACTGCAATGCATTGCTCAGATTGGACATTCCCACTCCCGTGAAGACGTGAAAGCAGTGAACAACCCAACCATCGAAGATTCGATTTAGGGAGCCCGCGATTATACCCGTTTCCCCTTCCGAGGGGCGACTAAGTGTCTGATTTGGGTCAAAATTGTGAAGATGGTTCACCCCTTTCGTCCGAGCAAAAAGGATTTTTTTCTGTCACGCTCTGGTTGAGCCGTAAGGGACGCCTGCCGGGCAGAGGGAGTCGAGCGGGTCGGATAAGTCGCTTTTGCCGTAGAATGTCCGACTTGTTTTAATTTTGCGACCATTCATGGCGAAGACCGCGTCGAAAGATACCGCTGCAACACCTGAGGGCGCCGACAGCACGCCGCTGCCCGAGAATTACGAAGCGGCGCTGGCGGAGCTGGAAGGGCTCGTTGCGCGGATGGAAGGCGGTAGTCTGAGCCTGGAGGAATCGCTGTCCGCGTACCGGCGCGGCGCGAGCCTCGTGACGTTTTGCCAGCAACAACTGGAAAAGGTCGAGCAGCAGGTGCGGGTCCTCGATGGCGAGACCCTCAAACCGTTGCCCATGAGTGGCGCAAGCACAGCCGCTACAGATAGCGGGGACGACCTATGACTTTCGAACAATGGATGCACTCGGTACTCGAGCGCGTCGAGACGGCACTCGGACACTATTTGCCGGAGCCGACCGTCGAGCCTGCGCAACTGCACGAAGCGATGCGCTATGCGGTTCTGGGCGGCGGTAAACGGGTTCGCCCGTTGCTTTGCCACGCCGCCGGCGAGCTGACCGGCGCACGTGTCGAAGGCCTCGACGCGGCCGCGGCGGCGCTGGAGATGATCCACGTGTACTCGCTCGTGCATGACGACATGCCCTGCATGGACGACGACGCGCTGCGTCGCGGCAAACCCACGGTGCATGTTCAGTATGATGAGCCGACCGCGCTGCTGGTCGGCGACGCGCTGCAATCGCAAGCTTTCGTTACGCTGACGGCCGACGTTTTGCCGCCGGCGCAACAGGCAGCGCTGGTGCGCGAACTGGCTTTGGCGAGCGGTTCGATCGGTATGGCTGGGGGCCAGGCGATCGATCTGGCGAGCGTCGGTCACAGGCTGACCCGGCCGCAACTCGAAACGATGCACCGCATGAAGACCGGCGCGCTGTTGCGTGCTTCGGTTCGCATGGGGGCACTGGCGGGCGAAGCGCCGGGCGCGGACGCAATGCGTTCGCTCGACGCCTACGCGGCCGCTGTGGGCCTCGCGTTTCAGGTCGTGGACGATATTCTCGACGTCACGACCGACTCCGCGACGCTCGGCAAAACGGCAGGCAAAGACGCGAAGGACGGCAAGCCGACCTACGTGTCGATTATTGGGCTCGAGGCGTCGCGCGAACTCGCCGCGCAACTGCGCACCGACGCCCACGCTGCGATCGCGCCGTTTGGTGCGCGGGCGCAGCGTCTTGCCGAACTGGCTGACCTGGTGGTGAACCGGGTGAGCTGAACGCGAAAGCCCGCCGCCGCGCATTCGTCACGATGAATGCGTGAATGAAGTGCGGGCGCGTAAGTTTTCCTACAATGGAACGACGATGTACGACTTGCTGAAAACCATCGACGACCCGGCAGACCTCCGCCGCCTCGATCGCCGCCAATTGCAACCGCTTGCAGACGAGTTGCGCGCCTACGTGCTCGACAGCGTCTCCAAGACGGGTGGACACCTGTCGTCCAATCTTGGCACGGTCGAACTGACGATTGCGCTGCACTATGTGTTCGACACGCCGCGCGACCGGATCGTCTGGGATGTCGGCCATCAGACCTATCCGCACAAGATCCTGACCGGCCGGCGCGACCAGATGCACACGCTGCGTCAGTACGGCGGCATCTCCGGTTTTCCGCGCCGCGCCGAGTCGCAGTACGACACGTTCGGCACCGCCCACTCCAGCACGTCGATTTCCGCAGCGCTCGGCATGGCCGTCGCCAGCAAGCTGCAGGGTGAGAACCACATGGGTATCGCCGTGATCGGCGACGGCGCAATGACGGCCGGCATGGCCTTCGAGGCAATGAACAACGCGGGCGTCGAAGACGACGTGCCGCTGCTCGTCATCCTCAACGACAACGACATGTCGATTTCGCCGCCGGTGGGCGCGCTCAATCGCCATCTGGCGCGTCTGATGTCGGGCCGTTTCTACGCGGCCGCACGTGCCGGCGTAGAGCGCGTGCTGCGCGTCGCTCCGCCGATGCTCGACCTCGCCCGTAAGCTCGAAGAGCATGCGAAGGGCATGATCGTGCCGGCTACGCTGTTCGAAGAGTTTGGTTTCAATTACATCGGGCCGATCGACGGTCACGATCTCGACTCGCTGATCCCGACGTTGCAGAACATCAAGGAACTGCGCGGTCCGCAATTCCTGCACGTCGTGACGAAGAAAGGCCAGGGATACAAGCTGGCCGAAGCCGATCCGGTGCTGTACCACGGTCCTGGCAAGTTCAATCCGGCGGAAGGGATCAAGCCTGCGACCACGCCTTCGAAGAAGACGTACACGCAAGTGTTCGGCGACTGGTTGTGCGACGCCGCGGAACTCGACTCGCGCGTCGTCGGCATTACGCCGGCCATGCGTGAAGGCTCAGGCATGGTGGAGTTCGAAAAACGCTTCCCAGACCGTTACTTCGACGTCGGTATTGCCGAGCAGCACGCCGTGACCTTCGCGGGCGGTCTTGCGGCGGATGGCATGAAGCCGGTCGTGGCGATCTATTCGACGTTCCTGCAGCGCGCCTACGACCAGTTGATCCACGACGTCGCTTTGCAGAACCTGCCGGTGGTCTTTGCAATCGACCGCGCGGGTCTCGTTGGTGCAGACGGCGCCACGCACGCAGGCGCATACGATCTGGCATTCCTGCGCTGTATTCCGAACATGACGGTGATGGCGGCTTCGGACGAGAACGAGTGCCGTCAGATGCTCTACACAGCGCTGCAGCAATCGAATCCGACGGCAGTGCGCTATCCGCGCGGTTCCGGCTCCGGTGTGGCGACGGTCAAGCAGATGACCGCTCTTCCTGTCGGCAAGGGCGAAGTGCGTCGCGAGACCGCGCAGCCGGCTGGCAAGCGGATCGCGATTCTGGCGTTCGGCACGATGGTCGCGCCAGCGCTTGCAGCAGCAGAGCAACTGGATGCGACGGTGGCGAACATGCGCTTCGTCAAGCCGCTGGATGCCGAACTGGTGCGCCAACTCGCGGAGTCCCACGACTACATCGTCACGGTCGAAGAGGGCTGCATCATGGGCGGCGCGGGTTCGGCCTGCGTCGAAGCCCTGCTCGCCAGTGGGGTTATGCGTCCCGTACTACAATTGGGCCTCCCCGATCGCTTCATCGATCATGGGGATCCGGCCAAGCTGCTCGCGGAGTGTGGTCTGGATAGCGCGGGCATTGCTAAGTCGATCCGCGAACGCTTCACGGATCACGCCACGGGTGCCGCAGGCAAATCCGTCAAGCGCGTCGCGTAAGAGAGAGCCGGCGAGCGAGTCGCAAGGCCGAGCCGGGCGCCGAGGTGTACAGGCGCTATTGTGGCTATAGCAATCTCCAACTTGAATCGATGGGCCCTCGGGCCCATCATGCAACGCCGGCACCAGCCGGCGTTCGCCATTGCGTGTGTCGTTCCGCTCGGCTGCTGAGGAAAAGAACATGAATCAAATGAATCCCGCTTTTGTGATGCCCGACGTGCAAAGCACCGTCGACACCCGGCAGATCCCGATTCAACGGGTCGGCGTGAAGGCCGTGCGTCATCCTCTGACGGTGCGCACACAGGGCGGCGATGTGCAGCCGACGGTCGGCACATGGAACCTGGACGTTCATCTGCCGGCCGATCAGAAGGGCACGCACATGTCGCGTTTCGTGGCGCTGCTCGAAGAGAACAAGGCGCCGCTGGAGCCGTCGATGTTCCGCAAGATGCTGGCCGCGATGCTCGAGAAGCTCGAAGCCGAAGCGGGCCGCATCGAAGTGTCGTTCCCGTACTTCGTCAACAAGACGGCGCCGGTGTCGGGCGTGCAAAGTCTGCTGGACTACGAAGTGACGCTGACGGGCGATACCCGCAACGGTGTGACGCGTGTGTTCCTGAAGGTGCTGGTGCCGGTCACGAGTCTGTGCCCATGCTCGAAGAAGATCTCGCAGTACGGTGCGCACAATCAGCGCTCGCATGTGACGATCAGCGCGGAGCTGTCAGATGACGTGCCGGTGGAAGACTTGATTCGGATTGCCGAGGAAGAGGCGTCGTGCGAGCTGTGGGGCTTGCTGAAGCGCCCGGACGAGAAGTTCGTCACCGAGCGTGCGTATGAGAATCCGAAGTTCGTCGAAGACCTGGTGCGTGATGTGGCGCAGCGTCTGAATGCGGATGCGCGGATCGTGGCGTATGTGCTCGAAGCTGAGAACTTCGAATCGATCCACAACCACAGCGCGTATGCGGTGATCGAACACGACAAGCGGGCTAGCCGCTAAGCTGCCGCTCTCCGTCTTGATGTGAAAACGGCCGCTTTAGCGGCCGTTTTCAATTGCAATCTGATGCACCCTCGGGCAATGCTTCTTTTAGCGCGCGAGCGAGGTCAGGTCCCAACGCGGTTTCACCGTGAACGCGTAGTCCTTGCCCGACTGCGCCGGCCAGCGCTGCAGGCGCAGTGCGCCGGCTAGTGCAATCATCGCGCCGTTGTCGGTGCACAGCGACAGGTCCGGGTAATGGACGTCGAAGCCACGCTTCTTTGCAGCCGCCGAAAGCGCTTCGCGCAACTGCCGGTTCGCGCCTACACCACCCGCGACCACCAGCCGCTTGAGCCCGGTCTTCTTGAGCGCGGCCAGTGACTTGGCGGCGAGCACATCCACCGCGGCATCGACGAACCCGCGTGCGAGGTCCGCCTTGGCCTGTTCGCAGATATTCGCGCCACCGAGCTTCTTCACATGCGTCAGCACCGCGGTCTTCAGGCCGCTGAAGCTGAAATCGAGGTCGCCTGAATGCAGCATTGGGCGTGGCAGCACCACTGCTCCAGGCGTGCCGAATTCCGCCAGCCGCGAGACTTCCGGTCCGCCTGGATAACCGAGTCCGAGCAGCTTGGCCGTCTTGTCGAAGGCTTCGCCGGCGGCGTCGTCGAGTGTCTCGCCGAGCGTCTCGTAGACGCCGACATCCGACACGCGCATCAACTGCGTGTGACCGCCGGAGACCAGCAGGGCGACGAACGGAAACGGCGGCGGCTCGTCGACCAGCAGCGGTGACAGCAAATGCCCTTCAAGGTGATGGATGCCGATGGTGGGCTTGTCCCACGCCATGGCGAGCGCATTGGCGATGCTGGCGCCGACGAGCAGCGCGCCAGCCAGTCCGGGCCCTTGCGTGTAGGCAATCGCGTCGATTTCGGCGCGCGCCGTGCCGGCGCGCTCCAGTACTTCTTCGAGCAGCGGCAGCGCGCGCCGGATGTGGTCGCGCGACGCGAGTTCCGGCACCACGCCACCGTACTCCCGATGCATCGCAATCTGCGAATGCAGCGCGTGCGCAAGCAGGCCGCGCTCCGTGTCGTAGAGCGCTAGTCCGGTTTCGTCGCAGGAGCTTTCGATGCCGAGAACCAGCATGTTCAGGTGCCCGAAAAGTAAAAAAGCAAGCCTTAAAGTATAGCAGTGCAGGGCAGGGGCCGCAGGTACAATGCGCGCCATGGAATCCTTCGATATCGCGGTCATCGGCGCGGGCGCGGCCGGCATGATGTGCGCGGCGGTGGCCGGGCAACTCGGACGCCGTGTCGTGCTGATCGACCACGCGCCGCGCCTCGCGGAGAAAATCCGCATTTCCGGCGGCGGCCGCTGCAACTTCACGAATCTGTACGCGGGACCGGCCAACTACCTGTCGGCGAATCCGCATTTCTGCCGTTCGGCGCTCGCGCGCTATACGCCGCGTGACTTCATGGCGCTACTCAAGCGCCATCACGTGACGTGGCACGAAAAGCACAAAGGGCAGCTGTTCTGCGACCAGTCGAGTGACGCGGTTATCGAGGTGCTGAAAAACGAGTGCGACGCCGGCGGCATTGCCTGGCGCCGGCCACTTGCCGTGGAGCAGGTGCGGCACGACGGGACCGAGGGCTATACCCTCGACACGCATGCCGGCGCGATCCACGTTCGTGCATTGGTGATGGCAACCGGCGGTCTGTCGATCCCCAAAATCGGCGCGACGGACTTTGCCTATCGGCTCGCCAAGCAATTTGGCCACAAGCTGATCGACACGCGTCCGGCACTCGTGCCGCTGACGTTTGCGGCAGCCGACTGGGAACCGTTTTCGGCGCTATCCGGCGTTTCGCTGGAGGTGCAGATAGCAACGGGCAACAAGAAAACGGGCGCAGAGTTCGTCGAAGACCTGCTGTTGACCCATCGCGGGTTGTCCGGCCCGGGCGTGTTGCAGATTTCGAGCTACTGGCAGCCGGGCGAGCCGATCCACGTCAATCTGCTGCCGGAGCGGGACGCGGCCACTGCGTTGCTGGAAGCAAAAACCAGCACCAAGCGCCAGATTGCCAACCTGCTCGCGGAATGGGTCCCCACCCGGCTCGCCCACGTCTGGCTGGAAACGCACCAGATTCCCGCGGACGCGCGCATCGCCGATCTGCCGGACAAGACGCTGCGCCGCATCGGCGAGGCACTGTCGCGCTGGACGCTCACCCCAAACGGCACCGAAGGCTACCGGAAGGCCGAAGTTACGCGCGGCGGGATCGATACGCGCGACCTGTCGTCGGCCACCATGATGAGCGCCCGGGCGCCGGGCCTCTACTTTATCGGCGAAGCGGTCGACGTCACGGGCTGGCTTGGCGGCTACAATTTCCAGTGGGCGTGGGCTTCCGGCGTGGCCGCGGGCCAGGCTGCCGCGGAGTACGTAAAGGGGGCTTGACGCGGACGTGTCTTTGTGAGAAAGGTCTGCTATACTCCTGAACCTTTACAAAGTTCCGTTATTGCAAAATGACGATCATCCGCGTAAAAGAAAACGAGCCTTTTGAAGTCGCGATGCGCCGCTTCAAACGCACGATCGAGAAGAACGGCCTGCTGACCGAACTTCGAGCGCGCGAGTTTTACGAAAAGCCTACGGCTGAGCGCAAACGCAAGAAGGCATCGGCGGTGAAGCGCCACTTCAAGCGGCTGCACAGCCAGATGCTGCCAAAGAAGTTTTACTGATTCGGACGCCGCTGCGGTTTCTACGGAGCGTCGGCACGCAACCGGTGGCGGCGCTAAACGCAGCACCGTTTGGACAACCTGGCCGCGAGGGCCATCCTGGTCAAGCCGCATCTACTCCGCGAATTCGCACCAACCCGCTTGAGGAAGCAGTCCCAAGCGGGCTTTTGTGTTGATGTACCGCGCATGGCCAGATCTTTTTACATTCCAACGCATTCAGGTGAGTAATGAGTCTCAAGGATCGGATCAACGACGACATGAAGGCCGCCATGCGGGCCCGCGAAACCGAGCGTCTCGGCACCATCCGCCTGCTGCTCGCCGCGATCAAGCAGCGTGAAGTCGACGAGCGCATCGTGCTCGACGACGCTGCTATC
>Ga0302229_10001457_pt1 | contig 17960 bp, 14 predicted proteins | sample II_Palsa_N1_3_FD_193518 | JGI IMG/M metagenome (GOLD analysis project Ga0302229, IMG submission 193518) | Peat permafrost microbial communities from Stordalen Mire near Abisko, Sweden - II_Palsa_N1_3 | ecosystem: Environmental > Terrestrial > Soil > Palsa > Peat permafrost | place: Sweden... | reverse complement strand
CACGCGGGCGCGCTGGCCGCCGATGAGCACCTCGGCGCCCTCGTTGCGGCCGATGTCGACGTAGGAGGCGATTTTCTCGATCTGCTGCGCTGAGACCTGCGGGCCGACCTGGGTGTCAGTGTCCAGCGGGTTGCCTTGCCTGATGCTGGCGATGCGGGCCAGGCAGCGGGCCATGAACTCGTCGTAGATGTCGGCCTGGATCAGCGCCCGCGACGGGCAGGTGCACACTTCGCCCTTGTTGAACGCGTACAGGACCAGACCCTCGATCGCCTTGTCCAGGAACTCGTCGTCGTGAGCCATCACGTCGTTGAAGAAGATGTTGGGCGACTTGCCGCCCAACTCGACGGTGGAAGGGATCAGGTTCTGCGCCGCGTACTGCATGATCAGCCGGCCGGTCACCGTCTCACCGGTAAAGGACACCTTGGCGATCCGCGGGTTCGCCGCCAGCGCCTTGCCGATCTCCGCGCCGGGACCGGTCACGACGTTGATCACGCCATGCGGCAGCACGTCCTCGATCGTCTCCATCAGTTTCAGGATCGACCACGGCGTCGGCGAGGCAGGCTTGATCACCGAACAGTTGCCCGCCGCCAGCGCCGGCGCGAGCTTCCACGCCGCCATCAGCAGCGGGAAGTTGAACGGGATGATCTGACCGACCACACCCAGCGGCTCCCGGAAGTGATAGGCGACCAGGTCCTTCTCGATCTCGGTCGAGCGGTTCTCCTCGGCGCGCGCCGCGGCGGCGAAGTAGCGGAAGTGGTCGACCATCAGGGGGATGTCGGCCGCCAGCGTCTCGCGGACCGGCTTGCCGTTCTCCCAGCTCTCCGCGACCGCCAGCATGTCCTGGTTCTTCTCGATCGCATCGGCTATCGCGTTGAGCACCTTGGCTCGCTCCGTTGTTGACGCCTCACCCCAGGCGTCCTTCGCCGCGTGGGCAGCGTCCAGCGCGAGCTCGACGTCCTCCGGCGTGGAGTCGGCCACCTCGGTGATCGGACCGGCGGTCGCGGGGGCCAAGTCCACGCGGTACTTGCCGTGCGTCGGGGCCAGCCACTTGCCACCGATGAAATTCTCATACCTCGGCTCGACGGAGACGATGCTGCCGGGCAGGCCTGGCGGGACGTATTTCATGTCGTGGCTCCTTCAGGGATCGGTGACGACCAGCAAGGCAAGGCGCCGCTACGGGGGCCGGACTGGCTGCTGATTGCCGGTGTCTGCCCCAAAGCTATATGTGAAATGTGAAACTAGCAATATTTTTCCGGAAAATTGTGTCCAATGAGGGATGGAGGGGCTGGAGTTTCTCGCGCTTGACAAACCAATCATCTGCTAGGTATAGTTAGCAACAGAATCCTGAGGAGGAATCATGACCAACACCCACACCGCGGGCCAGCAAGTCCAGGAAGAGATCCTGAAGACGGTTCGCAGCAGCCAGTCAGCAGTAATCGAAGCGATCCAGACCTGGGCCCGCACGGTCCAGTCGATCACGCCGGCGCTGCCGGATATGAACGTGCCATTTGCCGAGAAGCTGCCCCAGCCGCAGGAGCTCATCGCGAGCGCCTACGACTTCGCCGAGCAGCTGCTGGCCAGCCAGCGGAAGTTCGCCGAGGATGTGCTCAAGGCGACCGCGTCGATACTCCCCGGCGCCGATGACGCTCCCGCCAGGAAGAACGGCTCAGCGGCGAAGTAACCCCTAAGCGCGCGGTGAACCAGGCATGGTTCGCCGCGCGATCGTCTGCCCGAGGTATGTAACGATAGGTGTGAAGTCGTGCGGTGTCCGCCGGCAAAATGATCCCGCCCTGGCTGTATCGCGCGCCGTCGGCGCGAATCGGAAAACGAACGGGCGAGGTCATGGGCGTCGATCAAGGTTCCGGGGTGCCGGTGCTTTCCGATCCGCTGACGAACAAGGGCACCGCGTTCTCCGAGGAGGAACGCTCCCGGCTGGGCTTGCGCGGCCTGCTGCCGGCCGTGGTGGAGACGCTGGAGCAGCAGGTGCGCCGCAGGTACCAGGCCTACCAGGAGCAGCCCACCGACCTCGCCCGGCACATTAACCTGCGCGCGCTGCAGGACACCAACGAGACGCTGTTCTACCGGCTGGTGTCCGACCACATCGAGGAGATGCTGCCGGTCCTCTACACCCCGACCGTCGGGCTGGCCTGCCAGCGCTTCAGCGAGATCTACCGCCGTCCGCGTGGCCTTTTCATCGCCTATCCCGACCGCGACCGCGTCGGGGAGATCCTGAGTAACCGGCCCCGGCGGGAGGTCGACGTCATCGTCGTCACCGACGGGCAGCGGGTTCTGGGCCTGGGTGACCAGGGCATCGGCGGCATGGGCATCCCGATCGGCAAGCTGTCGCTGTACGCGGCGCTTGGCGGCATCGACCCTGCGCGCACCCTGCCGGTCCTCCTCGACGTCGGCACCGACAACGCCGGGCTCCTGGACGACCCCATGTACCTCGGCTGGCGGCACCGTCGGCTGGCCGGCGCCGATTACGACGATTTCGTCGACAGGTTCGTCCAGGCTGTCCGCGCCGAACTGCCTGACGTTCTGCTGCAATGGGAGGATTTCGCCACCCCGCACGCGCTGCCGATCCTGGAGCGCTACCGCGACCAGTTGCTTAGCTTCAACGATGACATCCAGGGCACGGCGGCCGTGGTCCTGGCCGCGCTGTCCGCGGGGGCAGCAGTCACCGGGTCGCGGCTGCGCGACCAGACCGTGCTGATGCTCGGCGCCGGGTCGGCCGGGATCGGAGTCTGCGAGCAGATCGTGCGGGCGATGACGGCCGACGGCCTGTCCGAGCAGGACGCCCGCGCCAGGATCTTCCTGGTCGACATCAACGGCCTGCTCACCACCGGCCGCCCGGACCTCAGCCCGGCGCAGCGGCGTCTCGCCCAGCCGTCGGCCGCCGTGCCCGGCACCGAAGCTGACCGCCCAGCCGGCCTCATCGATGTCATCGACGCTGTGCACCCGACCGCGCTCATCGGTTTGTCGGCCGCTGGCGGGGCCTTCACCGAACTCCTCGTCCGCCGCGTCGCCGCGCACGCCAAACGGCCGATCATCATGCCGCTGTCCAACCCGACCAGCTGCAGCGAGGCCCGTCCGCAGGATCTGGCCGGCTGGACAGATGGCCGTGCGCTCGTCGCCACCGGCTCCCCGTTCCCGCCGATGCGGGTCGGCGAGGTCAGCATCCCCGTCGCCCAGTGCAACAACATCTACGTCTTCCCCGGAGTCGGCCTCGGCGTAACCGCCGTGCATGCCACCCGCGTCACCGACGCCATGATGAGCGCGGCCGCCGCCGCCGTCGGTGCCGCCGCCACGATCCGGCACGACCCGCACGGGACTCTGCTGCCCGACCGTGCCCAGCTCGCCGCCACCGCGACCGCCGTGGCCAGAGCCGTGGCGAAGGCCGCGGTAGCCGATGCCGTCGCGCCCGCGCTTACCGATGACCAGATTGATCAGGCCATCGGCCGCACCAGGTGGCTACCTCGCTATCAGTCCGATCACCGTGTCGTGATCCGGTAGGGGATGGTGCAGATGACGACGTCGGTGCTGGCGCGCAGCACGGTCGCCAGGAGCAGCCCCCGCTGGTTCTGCAGGATCCGGTAACGCCACCGGCGGGGGTGAATCTCGGTGATGAGGACGGCGACTTGCCGGCTGCCTTGCTGTGCCTGCCGGACATAGTCCACGATCGGATGCACCAGCGAGCGGTGCGGGCTGTCGAGGGTCTCCAGCCGTACCCCGGGGTTCCAGCGGTCCCAGTCGGCGCGGAAGGCCGCGCACTCGGCGGCATCGGGGTGGACGCTGACGGCGATGACGTCGTTGCCGAGGGACAGCGCCGCGTGTAGGGCGTGCTCAGTCAGCTTGCTGATGTCGCTGACGGGCACGATCACCAGGCTGTTGGCCGGCCGCGGCCGGTGCGGGAGCTGGCCTATCTCGAGTTCGAGTCCTACCGCCTGGTAGTAGCTCTGGATCCGGGCGAACAACAGCATCAGGGCCGGGATGACCAGGACCACCAGCCAGGCGCCGGAGGTGAACTTGCTGGCGATGAAGACGGCGGCGGCAATCGCGGTCAGGACCGCGCCGGTGCCGTTCAGGGCGGCTCGCAGCCTCCAGTGCCGGGACCGCTGGCCGTGCCAGTGCCGGACCATGCCGGTCTGGCTGATGGTGAATCCGATGAACACCCCGATCGCGTACAGCGGTATGAGCCGGGCGGTGGTCGCGTCGACCGCGATCAGCAGGACGCCCGCGAGCACGGCCAGGGTGATCACGCCGTAGCGGTGCACCGGCCGCTCGGCCCGCAGGCCGAGCAGGTGTGGCAGCCGGTCGTCGTCGGACAGCAGGCTCATCAGCACCGGCAGGCCGCCGAAGCTCGTGTTGGCGGCCAGGGCCAGGACCAAGGTGACGGCGATGTTGGCCGCGTAATACGCCCAGCCGGTGCCGAACGAACCGGCCGTGAGCTGAGCCAGGACGGTGACGCCGCCGCGGGGCGCGAGGTGCTCGCGGCGGATCAGCACCGACAGCCCGATCAGCATCGCGCCGAGCAGCGCGCCGAGCATCAGCTCCGTGCGCTGGGCGCGCCGGGCGCGCGGCGGGCGGAAGGTCGGTACCCCGTTGGCGATGGCCTCGATTCCGGTCAGCGCCGAGCAGCCGGCCGAGAAGGCCTTCAAGATCAAGATCACGCCGACCGCCTCGCTGATCCGGACCGGCTCCGCGGTGCCGACGACCGCGGCCGGGTGTGAGCGCATCAGGCCGACGATGATGACACCGAAGATCGCGGCCAGGAACACCACCATCGGGGCCATAAGGACGCGCGCGCTCTCCGCGATGCCCCACAGGTTGACAGCCGTGATCAAGACCAGGCCGGTCAGGCATATCGCCAGCAGATGGTGATCCAGCGAGGGGAACGCCGAGGCCAGGCTGGCCGCCCCGGCGGCGAGGCTGACCGCGACGGTCAGCACGTAGTCCACCACCAGGCTTGCGGCCGCCAGCAGGCTGACCGTCGCGCCCAGATCTTTCTTGCCCACCGCGTACGCCCCGCCGCCGCCGGGGTGCACCGCGATGACCTGGCAGTACGAGACGACCAGCACCGCGAGCAGGGCGGCGATGGCCAAGGTGACCGGCAGCGTCAGGCCCAGCGCGGACGTCCCGGCCGCCGCCAGCACCAGCACGATGGCCTCGGGCCCGTAGGCCACCGAGCTGAGCGCATCGAGCGACAGCGCGGCCAGCCCCTCGAAGCTGGTCAGGTGGTCCTTGCTGCCCTCACCTGGCCGCAGCGGCACCCGAGGCAGGACCTTCTTCGACGCTGCTCCGGATCCCATGGGTGCCATCCTTGCCGGCCGTGAAGTACTTCACGGCAGTCGCACCTTGCTCTGCTTTTCGCCGGTGATAGTCCGCATTCCCGGATCTGCGGCCATCCCGGCCCGGGAGGGTAGCGTGCCCGCCTAGATTTCTGCTCGACGCCCAGCTCACCGGGCCATGGCGTTGGTGATCTTACTCGTGATAACTTCAGGTTGTTGCCCTGGACCTCGGCGGCAGATCTATTCGCTGTCTGCGAATGTCGCGAGATGCCCGGGAGTAATTGATGCTGGAATTCAGCGAAAAGCCCCTCGTTCGTGCTTCGGCCGCGGCCAGCGCGCTTGGCATCCCGGACGCGGACGGCCGCGACCGTTCCGTGGCTCGACTGTGCTGGCAGGCTCTGCGCTCTCGTGCCTACCCGGACACCTCCTGCCGAGTGCGGCGATGCCCATCCGACAGCTGGTATGAGCCAGTAATCATAATCCGCCTGGCCCAGACTCCCGCCCGGCTGCCGGATCGTGAAGGAAGCCCATGCTTAACGTGGATCTCAGCATCCGTGACGGCGACGGTCTGGCCGTCGTCGCCCTGCGCGGGGAGCTTGACCCAGCCGACGCCCCGGCGGTCGCATCCCATCTGATCACGGCCGTCGCGGTCTGCGGACCGTCGGTCATCGTGGACCTGACGGACCTGGAGGGCATCGGCTACAGCGGTCTGGCGGTGCTGCTGCGGGTCAGGAAATGGACCCGGCGAAACGCCGGCGACCTGCGCCTGGCTGCCCCGCAGCCGCCGGTGCGCCGGATTCTGGAAGCCACCGGCCTGATCGATGTCTTCTCGGTGTATCACAGCGTGGAAGAGGCCGCGGGCAGCGCGGGAGGCGTCCGGCCGCGGGCACCGGAGGCGCCGGTACGGCTCCGCCCCGCCGTGGTGCCCCGATGCGGCGCCCGGCGGCCGGTCCACCGCGCTGCCCACCCCGGGCCGGCCCGGCCGCTGCGCAGGAACCGAACGTGCGGGTCACGGCGCCTGGCGCGCGGCACCTGCGCCAGGTGGTGCTCGCCTTTAGCGAGAACCGCGGACCCGCGGGCCAGGCCGATGATGGCTGATCAGGTTATTCTCGCTGCGGTCGGCCATTTGCCGTTACGGTGACCCGGCCTGGCCATTAGGGGGGAAAATCCATTATGCTGGAAATTGTACGGTTACCCAGTTATCTGCCCTGGACCTCGGCGGTTCTCTCTGGCCTTCAGTGAACCGAGGTTCGCATGACAGCACTTTCTTCAGCAACGGTGTGTGCCGCCCCGGGAACAATATCCGCCGCGGAATCCGTGCCGGGTTCGGCCGCCTCGCCAGAGGCGATGTTCACCAAGGACCTAGCCCGGCTGGATGACCAGGCGCTGCTGGGTATCGTCCGCTCGCTGCCGCGGACCAACGAACGGCGGCTGGCGGCGTGCGAGCTGCTGGTCACCCGCTATCAGGGCCTGGTCTGGTCCTGCGTGCGACGGTACGTACGCAGTCCTGAGCTGGCGGAGGACCTGGTACAGGTGGGGTACGTCGGCTTGCTCAAGGCGATCAACAACTTCGATCCGGCCATCTGCCGCAACCTGGCCACGTACGCGCAGCCGTGCATCAGCGGCGAGATCAAGCGGCACTTCCGCGACAAGCGCTGGCAGATCCATGTCAAGCGCTCGGTGCAGGAGCTGATGCTCCAAGCCCGTGCGGCGACCGGGCCGCTGGCCCAGGAGCTGGGCCGTACCCCGACCGAATCCGATCTGGCCGCGCACCTTCGGGTCAGCGTGACTGACCTGCGCCTGGCCCAGCGGGCCGAGCTGGCCTTCCAGCCATCCTCGCTGGACGCGCCGGTGGCCGGTCAACCCGGCCTGAGCACCCTGGCTGACTATCTCGGCGAGGACGATCCGCGGCTGGAGCACATGCTCACCATGCAGGCCGTCGCCACGCACTGGGGTGAGCTGACCCCGCGTGAGCAGGAGATCCTGCTGATGTGCTTTCGCGGCGGCATGACCCAGACGGAGATCGGCCAGCGGCTCCAGATCTCGCAGATGCACGTCTCCCGGCTACGTGCCCATGCGCTCAGCCACCTCCGCTCGCGCCTGCTCGACCTAGCGGATGCGCCCGCCCAGCTAGCGGATGCGCCCGCCCAGCCGAACGCCAGGCGGACGGCCGCGGCCATGGCCGGGCGTGCCGCCCTCGCCGTCACGACATGATCCCGGCCGGGGGGGCCTGCGGGTGACTGGCCGCCGACCGGAGCTGCGAGGATGACAGACGGCCGGCCGGCCAGGATCTGGAGCCTGGTCGCGGCGCAGGCGGCCAGTCACGGCGGGCGGGTATCGGCCGCGGATGCGTGCGTAGCGGCGGTCGCCGCGGTCGAGGTCACCGGTGCCTGGCTTATCGCCGCCAATGGTGCGCAGTCCGGTCACCTCATGCGAGTAACCGATGAGGCCAGCGAGCTGCTCGCCGAGCTCCAGATAACCCTGGGGGAGGGGCCAGACCCGGATGCCGTTGCCTCCGGCGGGCCGGTGCTAGCCTCGGACCTAGACGAGATGGAAGCCGTCCGCCGCTGGCCGGCCTTCGCCCCGGCGGCCCGCCAGGCCGGGGCGGCGGCGATCTTCGCGTTCCCGCTGCAGCTCGGGGCGATCCGGACCGGAGTGATGAGCCTGTATCGGGTGCGGTCCGGCCCGCTGAGCGCGCTCCAGCTGGGTGATGCGCTGACTTTCGCCGACACCGCGACCTTGCTGCTGCTCGACGCCCAGGACCAGACAGCGGGAAACGGCGCGGGGCCGGCGGGGGCTGGCCCGGGCGGCCAGCCCGCTGATTTGACACGGCACCGCGCCGAGATCGATCAGGCCACCGGGATGCTCACCGAGCAGCTCGGTGTCGGCATCGCGGAGGCCTTCATCCGGTTGCGCGCGCACGCGTATGCTCATGATAGGAGGCTGTCCGATCTGGCCCGTGACATCGTGGCACGGCGCCTGCGGCTGCTTCCTGACCCCGACCCACGCGAGGACGGCCAGGCGTGACCGAGCGCAGACGAACTGGCCAGCCTGGCCTTTTGATGAGAGGGTGAGCGGGGATGGACGGACAGCTGCTATCCGATACGTTTGTCGAGCTGACCGACACCATGGTGGCCGGCTTCGACGTGATCGACTTCATGCACATGCTGACCAACCGCAGCGTGCAACTGCTCGACGTCTCCGCCGCCGGGTTGCTGCTGGCCGACCCGCGCGGCGACCTGCGCGTGGTGGCTGCCTCCAGCGAAGCCGCCCGGCTGCTCGAGTTGTTCCAGCTGCAGAACGATGAGGGTCCCTGCCTGGAGTGCTTCCGGTCGGGTCAGCCCGTCCAGGCCGCGGACCTGGCGACCGTGTCGCTGCGGTGGCCGCGGTTCGCGCCCGCTGCCGGGCAGGCCGGATTCGCCGCCGTTCAGGCCCTGCCGATGCGGCTGCGCGAGCAGGTCGTCGGCGCGCTGAACCTCTTCCGGGCCCGTCCGGGCGCCTTCGACCCCGCGGAGGTCCGCGTCGGCCAGGCCCTGGCCGACGTGGCCACTATCAGCCTGCTGCAAGAGCGCAACATGCGCCACAGCGATACTCTCAATGAGCAGCTGCAGACCGCGCTGAACAGCCGGGTCATCATCGAGCAGGCCAAGGGCAAGCTCGCCGAGCGCCTCGGCCTGGACATGGACCAGGCCTTCAACCTCCTGCGTGAGTCCGCCCGGACCAGCAACCGCCGCCTTTCTGACCTGGCCCAGGCGTTCGTCAACGGCACGGACGCGTTGGCCGGGCTGAACGTGAGCAGGTCGCAGCCGCGGCCGCCGGCCGGCCGGCCGGCGCGTCGGCTGGAATCGTAGCTCTCGCCGTGACCGATCGTCGGCCGCATCATCGCCGACGTGCCGGATCCGCTGGCTAGGGAGGAACTCACATGTGCTTCTCGCCCGAGGCTGACATCGGCGGCGGCCTGCTGATATGCGCGATAGGCGTCGATGCGGTCCGTCATATCCGGCAGCGCCGCGAGTTCATCGCGATGGCGTGGATTCCCGTGCTGCTCGGTGCCCACCAGTTCATCGAGGCGCTCGTCTGGCTATGGCTCCAGGGCCATGTGCCGCGCGGGATCGGCCATGTCGCGCTGTGGGCTTACCTGCTGATCGCCTTCGTCGTGCTGCCCGTATTCATCCCCCTGGCCGTCATCACGCTTGAGCCGACCAGACGCCGCAAGCAGCTGATGGCGCCCTTCGCGCTGATCGGGACCGTCGTCGCCGCGATCTTGTTCGCGGCGATGGTCCGTGGCCCGGTCAGCGTGAAGCTGGCCCCGTACCATCTCTCCTACAGCATCCGGTTGCCCGACGGCTTCCTAATCGTCGCGCTCTACGTCGTCGCCGTATGCGGGCCGCTGCTGGTGTCGGGCTACCGCAACGTCGCGCTCTTCGGCGTCGTCAACCTCATCGCCGTCATCATCATCGCCAAGCTCACCATTTCCGGCTTCGCCTCGGTATGGTGCGGGTGGGCGGCCATCACCAGCGGCGCCATCACGTGGCACTGCCGGGTCGCCAAGCCCCATCCGCACCGCGCCACGTCCGGATCCGGCGGCCTGGCGTCGGTCAGCTGATTCCCGGCGCTGCTTGCGGGCGCGCGCCGGCTGGCGGGGGCAAGGTGATGGCCAGTCCGGTCAGGAGGATGTCCAGGCCGCGTTCGAGTTCGGCGGCTCCGTCGTAGGCCGCCAGAACGGGGGCGAGGCTGCGGAGCAGCGGGAATTCGCCGATCGGCAGCCGGTACAGGCCCAGTCGCAGCAGGTCGTCGGTCTCGTCCGGGTTGTCGACGAGTTCTTGCAGCTCGTTGAGGACATGGCCGTGCAGGAACCCGAACAGCGCCCGGTAGATGTGCAGGGCGTCGGGGCCGCTGAACCCGGCGCGAGTAAGCAGGGCGAGCACGTCTTCGAGCGGGCGCAAGGTGCCAGGGGGACGCAGGGCCAGCGGGGTGGCCAGCGGCCGGGTGACCAGGAGCGGCACCACATGCGGGTGGGCCAGCGCCAGCTGGCGGTAGTCGCGGGCCACGGCGCGCAGCTGGGCGGCCCAGTCCGGGTCGGCGGGATCGACCTCGAGCTGGGCGAGCACGACCTCGACGACGCCGTCGAGCAGCGCCGCCTTGTTCGGCGCGTGCCGGTAAAGGATCATCGGGTCCCGGTCCAGGGCGCGGGCGAGGCGGCGCATGGACAGACCTTCGGCCCCGTCGCGGTCGATGATCTCCAGTGCCGTAGTCAGCACGACCTCGCGGGTAACCTTGCCGTTCCGGCGCGCGTCAGCGTCCTTGACGGCACTGTCGGCTGGCGGTGGGGTCACAACAAACAGCACCTTCTCTCATGTGGCCGGCACGTTGTGGCCGGAGCCAAGCGTCCTCACTCACCGTAGTTCGACAGTTTTGACCTTGATCATAACGTGACCATTAACTGTAGGCCTACACCGCATGCCACCAGCTCGTCCGACCCGCTATCGTCTTCACGCGAACCAGGAGAAAGTCCGGCACCAGGTTTCGGCGCCTGCGGTTCCGGCGCGCTGCGCCGAAAGGGACTGATTGGCAGGGACCGAGCGCTCAGCGCGCCGCCGGATCCGTCGGGGCGTGAATCAGCGCGGGCGCGTACCGCCACGCGAGGCAAGCGATCGCGCCGAGGGGAATGGGGGGCAGGTAGGTGACGGCGCGGTACAACAGAACGGCCGCTGTTATCTGCGCGGTGGCCCCGTGACCGGCTCCGACGGCCAGGATGCCGATCAGCCCGAGTTCGGTGATGCCGAGCCCGCCGGGGGTGATGGGCAGCACCGTCAGCAGCCGGACGAACGCGTAGGCCGCCAGCGAGGTCTGCCAGGACACCTGGGCCTGGGACAGGCCGACGCCGCGCAGGCACGCCAGCAGCACGAGCCACAAGGTGAGGTTGGCCGCCGCCGTGGCGAGGGTGATCCGCCAGCCGCGAGCACTGATCAGGGCGCCGGCCTGGCGGCGGAAGCCGAGCAGTGATCCGGGGACGTCGAAGGACGCCTTCCGGCGGGCCAGTCGGCAGGCGGTGACGGCCCCGTACTGCAGCGCGCGGCCCGCGCGGAACGCGAACGCCTCGCTGCGCACGAGCAGGCCTAGACCGGCGGCCAGGGCGGCGAGCAGCAAAAGGCCCACGGCCGCGGCGGCGATCAGCCCGGCACCGGGCCGGGTGGCCGTCGCCAGGAGCAGCAGGGCGAGGACCGGCAGGCCAAGCCGGGCGAAGACATTCCAGATGCCCGACACCAGGGTGTAGAGCACGTACTGCGCGGTGCTGACGCCCCAGCTCGAGAGCATCGCCCAGCTGACCCCCATGGCCAGGGCCCCTCCGGCGGGCAACGTGTTCGCCACGGCGTTGGAGCCGAGATTCACCACCGCCGCCTCGCGCAGCCGGATCGCTGGCAGTACCGAGCAGATCATGATCCAGGTAGTGGCCATGCTGGCCGCCGCGGCGACGGCGACGAGCAGGGCCTGCGGCCATGTCATCGCGTGCGTGCTGGCCCACACGCTGCGGTAGGAAGCGAAATGCGGGACGGCGAAACCGAATATGGCCGCGACCAGGATGACCGAGCCCGCGGTGCGCAAGATCTTCCGCAGGCGTGGCCGTCCGGGGTCCGTCAGAGTGACCGCGGCCGTCGGCACCGCGATCGCCACCGCGGGCGGTCCGGCCATGGCAGTCATCGGCACCGCGATCGCCACCGCCACCGTCCCGTCAGTGGGCGCCGGCGTGGTCTGATCCATCATGACCGTTCCTATGTCCGAGGGGCCGATAACCGGGCCTCGCGAACCGAACCGAATCGACCAGTCAGGTCAAGTCCGGGCAGACCAGACCCAGCTGATCATCCTCTAGTCAACCCCGGGATCGCCACGGCGGAAACGGGCTGACTGAGATCGGTCCATCACCAGAACCGATCAGCCAGCGGTAATCAGCCAGCGGTAAGCAGCCAACGGTAAGCGGCCAGCGGATGCGCGCTCAGGGACGTCGCGCGACGGCGTTGACCGCATCTTGAACCGAGGCGAACAGGTGGCCGGCACCGAGCTGCGCCAGGAACGTACCGTGCTTGAGGTCGTGGTGGACCAGGTGCGACGCCCGCGCGATCTCGATGCTCACGCCCCGGTGCCGGAGCTCGGCGGTCAGGTCCCGCAGGGCCTGCAGCCCGGTGTAGTCGATGTCGGAAATGCCGTCGGCGTCGACGATCACTGCTCGCACCGGACTCGAGGCGGCGTCGACGAGGTGCCGCACCCGCAGCCGGAAGTAGTCGGCGTTGCCATACCACACGGGGGCGTAGATCAGGTACACCAGGATTCCGGGCAGCTGTTCGGTCGGGTAGCCGATGTCAGCCGGGATCCAGTGGTCGGTGCCTGGTTCACGCCCGAGGACGGCGTCTTTCGGCCGGGCCGTGCGCCAGGTCCGGTCGGCCAGCGAGAGGACCAGGGCCACGGCCACGCCCTGCTCGATGCCGACTAGGGCCACGGCCAGCAGGGTGACGGTGGCCAGAGCGAATTCGAGGCGGTCAAACCGCAGGATGGTCCGCAGCTCGCCGACCCGGAACAGCTTGGTGGCGATGAACACCAGCGTGGCCGCCAGCATGGCTTCCGGCAGATCAGCCAGCGGTGCGGTCGCCACCAGCGCCACGGCCAGGACCAGGGCCGCAGCCATGATGTTGGCCAGCTGCGAGCGGGTACCCGACGCGGTCGCGATGGCCGTGTTGGGCGGGCTCGCGTCCACCGGGAACGCCCCGGCCAGCCCGGCCACGACGCTGCCGGCTCCGATGCCGATCAGGTCCCGGTTGAAGTCCCCGGGCCCGGAGGCCCGGACCGTGGCCGCGGACTGCGCAATGCACACGAACGTCACGGTGAGTACCAGGCCGGGCAGGCGCCGAAGCTGTGACCAGGAGACGTAGGGCAGCCGGACGTGCGGGAGCCCGCCAGGGACGGCGCCGAGGACCGCCACGCCGTGGCGGGACGCCAGGCCAAGGGCGTGCACGGCGGCAATGGACAGGATCAGGCCCGCCAGTGGTCCGGGAAGCCGGTGGTCGATGCGCTGGGCGACGGCGATCATGGCCAGGACGACCAGGGCGATGCCCACCGACCACCCGTTGGCGTGGCTCACCTGGCCGGCCACCCGGCGGATCTCACCGATAGTGGTGGTGGCCCCGCCGGGCACCCCCAGGATGGCCGGGATCTGGCGGACCATGATCTCGACGGCGATCCCGGCCAGCACTCCGGTGATCACCGGGGTCGACAGGAAGTCCGCGATCCACCCCAGCCGGAAAGCGCCGACGGCGATCAGCGCCGCACCGACGCACACGGCGGTGAAGGCCATCGCCACGCCGTAGCCGGAGCTTCCCGAAACTGCGACCGCCGCCACGCCGGTCGCCAGCACCGGCGCGATCGTGGAGTCTGCTCCGACCGACAGCCGGCGGTTCGTGCCGAGCAGGGCGTAGGCCAGCGATCCGGCGGCAAAGGCATAGAGTCCGGTCACCGCCGGCATGTCCGCCAGCCGGGCGGTGGCTATCTGCCCGGGCAGAGCCACCGCGACCAGGGTCAGGCCGGCCAGCGCGTCGGCACCCAGCCACGATGCCCGATAGCCGCGCAGCGTCGCCGGGATCCCCCGCACGCCCACACTCCGCCAGCTGCGCATGCTCCATTTTGGCAGGTAGTACAATTAAAAGTGTTGCTCCGGACCCCGGCAGCGGCAACCGCGCAAAACCCGCGGCTGCTCGCAGGGCCCGGAGTTTTTTGTTTATGAAAGAAAGAATGACATTAAAATGGAATCGGCTAACCAAACCGTGACAACGAGCAGCACGCTGGAAGCATCCCGCGGAAACATCCGGCTGGCTGACTGGTTTTTCCGCTCGAAGACCGCCAGCGTGCTCTGGCTCGCGGCCCGGCTATGGCTGGGTTACGGCTGGGTCAACGCCGGGTACCAGAAGCTGTGGGGCAGCGAGAAAGCAGCATTCTGGAACGGCGGGGGCGTCGGCGTGAAGGGTTTCGCCACGGCAGGCGTGGCCGGCTCGACGGCGGGAAAGGGCGCTGGTGCGTCGTACGGATGGTGGGCGGGCTTCCTGCACAGCTTCGTCATCCCGAACGCCTCCTGGATCGCCAAGCTGGTGACGGTCAGCGAACTGGCGATCGGAGTGCTGCTGATACTGGGCCTGTTCACCGGAGCTGCCGCCGTCGCCGGACTTGCCCTTAACCTGGTTTACATGTTCACCGGATCCGCGGGCGTGAATCCCGCGTACGGCATCGTCGCCGTGTTCCTGATCCTGGCCTGGCGCAACGCCGGATACCTCGGCGCGGACCGGTTCGCGCTGCCCATGGTCCGTGATCTGTTCCACCGCCACACCCCGGTCAAGGGAACGGAAGCCCCACGGCCGGCCAAGGTGGCACCAGCCCACTGAGCCAAGGTGGCACCAGCCACTCCAGGAGGATGGCGATGACGCAGCCGACACAGTTCACCATCGGAGCCGAGGTCAGCTGTACCGATGGGGTCTGTGGCGAGTTGATCCGCGTGGTCGTTGACCCCGTGGCCCGTGTGGTCACCCATCTCGTGGTCGAGCCGAAGCACCGGACCGGGCTCGGCAAGCTCGTTCCGCTCGGCCGCCTCGACGCAGCGAAGCCCGAGGAGATCCGGCTTCGCTGCACCCTGGCGGAGTTCGACCAGCTTGCGGCCGCCGAGGAGACCCGGTTCCTGCCGGGAAGCAGTGGCTACGGTGCCTACGGCGCGGAGCAGGCGTTCTCCTGGCCCTACTACGGTCTGGGCGTCGGTGGCGGCCTGGGCGTCGGTGGCGGCCTGGGCCTGGGCATGGGCGGCGTCCCGCTGGCTGTCACCTACGACAAGGTCCCCCTGGACGAAGTGGAGGTGCGCCGCGGCGAGCACGTCCATGCCGCCGACGGCGACATCGGGCGAGTCCAGGGCCTGGTCATCGACGCATCCGACCACCACGTGACCCACGTGCTGCTGCAGGAAGGTCACCTGTGGGGCCGCAAGGAAGTGGCCATCCCGATCAGCGCCGTGACGGGGGTCGACGACGGTATCCGGCTCAGTATCACCAAGCAGCAGGTGCAGGACTTGCCGCCGGTGGACGTCGATCACCCGACCGGATAGGGCCGCCAGGATGCGCGCAAGACGAGACGCCGCGCCGGATGCCGGCATCGCGACGTTTGTTATCTTCTCGTTATCAGTGTAGGCTCCGACCGTAGGTCTACGCTGTAGACAAATGCGAGTGTGAGTGCTGACGGACCGTCATCAGGCGGTTGCCTTCGCCGCACCGCCAAGGGAGATGACCATTTCGTGACTGTGACCCTGGACAAGGACGTCGAGGCCTTCGTCGCCGCCCCGCGGCAGCTGTTTATCAACGGGCAGTGGACCGACGCGGCGTCGGGCAAGACGTTCGACACACCCAACCCGGCGACCGGTGAGACCCTCGCCACGATCGCCGAGGGGGACGCCGAAGACATCAACCGGGCCGTACGGGCCGCCCGCAAGGCGTTCGAAGACGGCCCCTGGGGCAAGATGAGCCCGTCCGAGCGCGGCCGCATCATCTGGCGGATCGGCGACCTGATCCTGGAGCACACCGACGAACTGGCCCAGCTCGAGTCGCTGGACAACGGCAAGCCCTTCGCCGTGGCGCAGGCAGCGGACGTGCCGCTGGCGGCGGACCTGTTCCACTACATGGCCGGGTGGGCCACCAAGCTCGAGGGCAACACGATCAACCTCTCGGTGCCCTACATGCCGGGAGCGGACTTCCACTCCTACACGCTGCGCGAGCCGCTCGGCGTCGTCGGGCAGATCATCCCGTGGAACTTCCCGCTGCTGATGGCCGCGTGGAAACTGGGCCCGGCACTGGCCACAGGTAACACCGTCGTCCTCAAGCCGGCCGAGCAGACCCCGCTGACCGCACTGCGGCTGGCGGAACTGATCGCCGAGGCGGGCGTGCCGAACGGCGTGGTGAACGTGGTATCCGGCTTCGGCGAGACCGCCGGAGCGGCCCTGACCTCTCATATGGACGTGGACAAGGTAGCGTTCACCGGTTCCACCGCGGTGGGCAAGCTGATCGTCGCGGCGTCCGCCGCCAGCAACCTGAAGAAGCTGACCCTGGAACTCGGCGGCAAGAGCCCCAACATCATCTTCGACGACGCAGGCCCCGAGGCGATCGAGGGCGCCGCGCACGCGATCTTCTTCAACCACGGGCAGTGCTGCGTGGCCGGCTCACGGCTGTACGTGCAGCAAGGCCGGTTCGACGAAGTCGTCGACGGCGTGGCGCAGATCGCCAAGTCGATCAAGATGGGACCGGGCATCGAACCGGACACGCAGATGGGCCCGCTGGTCTCTGAGGAGCAGCTCCGTCTGGTGACCGGCTACATGGAATCCGGCGAGGCCGAGGGTGCCACCGCCCTGGCCGGCGGCGGCCGGTTCGGCGACCGCGGCTACTTCGTCGAGCCCACCGTGCTGACCAATACCCGCCCGGACATGAAGGTCGTCCGCGAGGAGATCTTCGGGCCGGTCCTTGTCGCCGCTCCGTTCAGCGACCTCGATGAGATCGCCGCGGTCGCGAACGACTCCGAGTTCGGTCTGGGAGCCGGTATCTGGACCCAGGACGTCAAAAAGGCCCATGCCATGGCCAAGAAGCTCAAGGCGGGCACCGTCTGGATCAACTGCTACAACGTGTTCGACGCGGCCCTGCCGTTCGGCGGATACAAGCAATCAGGCTGGGGCCGCGAGATGGGCCACGAGGCGCTCAACGCCTACACCGAGGTGAAGGCCGTCACGACCCTGCTGTAATTCATTCTGAACGGGCCGTGGTGACAGCTCTTCCTGCGCTGTCACCACGGCCCGTTCGGTCGTTCAATGGTCTGGCCGCCGCGACGGCGGGGCCGTGTGGTCCGCCGGTTATGCCTCCTGCGGGTCCAGCGCCTCCGCCAGGGCTTCGCCGGCGGGCGGCTCCGACCCGGGGACCGACTCGTCCGGTGACCACTTCCTGAGCTCGACCTGCGGGATCAGCCAGCTGACTGCGAAGGCCAGCGCGGCGATCGGGACGGCGACAAGGAAGACCGTCTGGATCGATTCGGCGTAGCCGGTCACGAACCCCTGGCGGACCGCCGTCGCCAGGTGCGACAGCACAGCCGGGGTGACGTCCGCGCTGGAGAACCCGGCCGGAAGGCTCACGCCGTGCAGGTGCTTGGCCAGGTTGCCGACCAGGACGTTGGAGAAGATGGCGCCGAAGATCGCCGTTCCGAAGGCGCCGCCGATCGACCGGAAGAACGTCGCGCCCGAGGTGGCCACGCCCAGCTCCCCGTGCGGCACCGCGTTCTGCACGATGATGACGAGTACCTGCATCACGCCGCCGATGCCCATCCCGAGCACGAGCATGTACAGCGAGTCCAGCACGGAAGAGGTGTGGACGCCCATGCGCGACAGCAGGTACAGGCCCAGCGTCATGAACGCGGTGCCGGCGATGGGCCAGAAGCGGTACTTGCCGGTCCTGCTGATGATCTGCCCGGATCCGATCGAGACGATGAGCAGCCCGGCCATCAGCGGCAGCAGCTGGAGGCCGGAGAGGGTCGGCGAGATGCCCCGGACGACCTGGAAGAAGGCCGGCAGGTAGGTGATCGCGCCGAACATCGCGAACCCCACGATGAAGCCGA
>Ga0302229_10001448_pt1 | contig 18052 bp, 15 predicted proteins | sample II_Palsa_N1_3_FD_193518 | JGI IMG/M metagenome (GOLD analysis project Ga0302229, IMG submission 193518) | Peat permafrost microbial communities from Stordalen Mire near Abisko, Sweden - II_Palsa_N1_3 | ecosystem: Environmental > Terrestrial > Soil > Palsa > Peat permafrost | place: Sweden... | reverse complement strand
AACACGATCAGGCCGATCCGGTACAGCCGGGCCCGGCCGTACACGTCGGCGAGCCGGCCGCCCAGCAGCAGGAACCCGCCGAAGGCCACAGCGTAGGCGCTGACCAGCCACTGCAGCGTGGTGGTGGCGACGTGCAGGCCGTCCTGGATCGAGGGCAGCGCGACGTTGACGATCGTGAAGTCCAGGACGACCATGAACTGCGCCATGGACAAGGAAAACAGCAACGCGGACCCGGCGCGCGGCGCAGCCGCCGGGGGTTCGCTCATGGTTCTACAATGCCGTGCCGCCCTGGGCCGACGCCAGCGGCCCCCGTCGTTTGCCTAGGTCTCGCCGAGGTCTTGCAGGAGGGCGCGGAACTCGTCGATGGCCTGGTCCTGATCGGGGCCGAGGTCGTCGAGCACGACCATGTCGGTGCCGGTCCAGTAGGCGCCGGCGAACTCACCGCCGTCGGCGGGCGGCGGGACCAGCAGCGAGTGATGCGCGATCTTGATGTGGTCGCGCACCTGCGCCCAGGAGACGCCGGGCGGCACCAGGCCGATCGCGGGCGCGTCGCTGTCGTCGAACTCCAGGTCGTCGAGCACGCGCCTCCCTTGGTCGGCTTATAGGGTCATGCTGGGGCACGCACCACGGCCGTTCGGGATAAAAATGAGACAGCGGGACGGTCAGGCTTCGCTGCCGGCGATGGTGGTGAGGGCCTCAAGACGGCTGCCGCGCTCGCCGCGGGTGAGCCAGCGGTAACCGATGTAGCCGATGATCGCGATGATGAACGACATGACCAGGCTGATCGTGCCGAGCGCGTTGAGCGCGGGGCCGCCGTTGCCGCCGTGCTGGGTGGAGTAGATGATCACCGACATCGGGGTGTTGCCGGCGTTGGAGGAGAGCAGGTCGACGATGACGAAGTCGTCGATCACGCCGGAGAAGACCAGCACCGCGCTGGCGAAGATGGCCGGGCCGAGCAGCGGCAAGATGACCCGGCGCATGGCCTGGAAGCGGTTCGCGCCCAGGTCCGCGGCGGCCTCCTCGTACTGGCGGCCGAGGGTGACCAGCCGGGCCTGGACGATGATCGCGGGCCAGCTCACGTTCCACGTGACCAGGCCGAGGACCTCGGCCAGCGTGCCGAGGTGCACGCTGGTGAAGAGCACGGTGAACACGAAGAACATGGCCACGCCGAAGATCAGCTCGGGGATGACGAAGGACAGGATCATCACGAAGTTGAACGTCGCCGGGACCGGGCCCTTCCAGCGGTTGATGCCGAGCGCGAACGCTACCCCGAGCGGGACGGCGATGATCGTGGTCAGCACGGACAGCCGGACGGTCTGGATGACCGCGGCGTGCAGCGCCGGGTTGTGCAGCACCGAGTTGACCGGGTCCTTGAAGTACCAGCGCCAGGAGAAGCCCTGCCAGGTGGCCTGCGACTTGCCCTTGTTGAACGAGAACAGCACCGCGATCGCGATCGGGATCAGTGACCAGAGCAGGTACAGCCAGGTGAATCCCTCCAGGAACCACGGGTGGCCCCAGGGGTTGCGGCGGAACATCCGGCGGCGCGGCTTGGCGGTGACGGTCTGGGCGGCGGACGGCTGGTCCGTGATGGGGGCGGTCATGACGCCACCTGCGAGGAGCGGTTGGTCGCGATGACGTAGTAGATCATCGGGACGAGCAGGACCAGCAGGAGCAGCAACGAGAGCACGGCGCCCTGGCCTTCCAGGCCGGGCGTGCCGAGCTGGCCCTGGATCAGGTTGCCGATCATCGACGTCGAGGCGGCGCCGGACAGCAGCTGGTTGGTGTAGTAGTCGCCGAGCATCGGCAGCACGGTGATCAGCAGGCCGGTGAGGATCGGCTGGCGGGACATCGGGAGCGTGACCCGGACGAAGGTGCGGATCCGGCCCAGGCCCAGGTCGCGGCCGGCCTCGATCAGCGCGGGATCGATCCGGTCCAGCCCCGCGTACAGGACCAGGATCAGGTACGGGATGTAGCCGTAGACCAGGCCGAGGACCACCGTGGCGGGCTTGCCGCCCAGCCAGTTGACCGGGGAGATGCCGACCCAGCCCAGCGCCTTGTTCACGTAACCGCCGGTCTGCAACAGGTCGACCCAGGCCAGCATGCGCATCATGTAGCTGATCCAGAACGGCGCGACGAGCAGGACCAGGAACAGGCCCTTGCGGCGGCCGGCGAAGCGGGCCACGAAGTACGCGGCCGGGTAGCCGATGAGCAGGCAGAGCAGGGAGGCGATGGCGACGTAGATGATGGTCCGGACCACGATCGGCCCGGCGAAGGCCGCGCTGCCGAAGATGTCGTGCCAGACGTCGATGAGGTTCTCTGAGCTCCACGCGAACGGGTTCCACACCGCGACCGGCGACTCGAACAGCTCGTTCAGCTTGCCCATGGCGATCGCGAGGACCGCGTAGAACGGCACGATGAACAGCAGCACCAGCCAGATGATCCCCGGCGCGGCCAGGGCGATGAAGAAGCCGTTCTTCTTCTGGCGTCTCATGGGTTCGCGGCCCCTTTGGTTAGATGCCGTTGGGTCAGATGCCGTTGCTGACGACGAGCCAGGCCTGCTGCCACAGGGCGTCGACGTCGACGGGGAGCTGGAGTTCGGCCACGCCGCGGCGGAAATAGGACGGCAGCACGATGGTGGACAGCAAGGAGGACGGCAGGATCTGCTCCTTGACCAGGACCTGCGGCGTCACGCCGGTCAGCGGCTGCATGTAGCCGTTGAAGCTGATGTTCTCGATGACGTTCGGCAGGTCGAGGAAGTAGTTGAGGTACTCGTGGGCGAGCACCGGGTTGGTCGCCGAGCGGAGCACGACGTTGGTGTCGTTGGCGACCGGTCCCCGGCCGTCGGTGGGGAACCAGTAGCCGACGACGTCGACGTTGACGCCCTTGGGCATGTAGGACGCCGCGGCGGCCATGTCGCCGGACCAGGCGTGGTGGATCCAGGTGTCGCCGTCGGGGACCTCGGTGTAGTCGTTGTTGTCGATGCGGACGTTGACCAGGCTGGAGAGCTCCTCCAGGGCGTGCCGGGCCAGGTTGATCTGGCGGTAGTCGGTGGTGTTGAGGTCGTAGATGCCGTTCTTCATCAGGCCCAGGCTGATGCCCTCCCGGTAGTCGTCCAGGATGGCGACCCGGCCCTTGTACTTGCTCTGCCACGGCATGGCCCAGGGGTTGGCCATCGTGTACGGGTTCTCGTTGACCAGGTCCTTACGCCAGGAGATCCCGGTCGTGTAGATCGTGTACGGCACCGTGTACCGCCAGCCCTGGTCGTAGAACGGGTTGGTGAAGTCGGGCCAGGCCTGGGTGATGTTCGGGATATAGGAGTGGTTCACCGGCTGGACCAGCTTGGACTCGATGAGCTGGCCGAGCACGTCGACGGTGGCACCCATCAGCACGTCGAACTGCAGGCCGCTGCGCAACTTGGATAGCGCCTCGTCCATGGTGTTGAACGTGGTGACCTGCACCTTGCACTTGTACTTCTTGGCAAAGCTGTTGACGACCGCCTGGTTGACGTAGGCCACCCAGTTGTAGACCTGCAGCGTGGCGTTGGTTTCCGGGGCCAGGCCGGTTTTGATGGCTTCGTTGCCGGCGAACACGGGCCATTTGACCGGGTTGTTCGGGCGGGGCAGCTGGACGGTGCCGGAGCCGGCCAGGGCGGAGGCGCAGGCGTCGAGCAACGGGACAGAGCCGAGGGCGAGCGCGGCGCCCGCGCTGCGACCGAGGAAGGACCGGCGGGTCAGCTTCCGGGGGACGCCGTGGCCCTGCCAGCCTTCTCGCGGGTGCGCCATGTGCGTCAGCCTCCTGTGACGGCTCGGGCGAATACGCCGAAGTTCTCGACGAGGCGGTCGATGTCGGCCTCGTCATGCTGGACCGAGATCAGCCACTGCTCGATCTTGCCCCAGGGCGGGAGGAAGACGCCGCCGTTGTGCTGGTAGAGCCAGTGCGCGTGGCTGTACCGGTCGTCCACGCCGAGGAAGCCGCGGTAGCTGGTGACCGGCTCGGCCGCGAACACCACGCAGCCCTTGGCCCCCGCGGTGACCACGTGCGCGGTCAGTCCGGTGTCGTCGATGGCCTGCTCGATGCCGTTCTTGGCGCGGAGACGGAGCTTCTCGATCTTCTCGTACGCGTCCGGCGTGGCCACCTCGGTGAGCATGGCCCGGGTGGCGGCCATGGCCAGCGGGTTGCCGTTGAAGGTGCCCACCATCTCGTAGCCGCCGCTGGCGACGTGGTCCATGACGGCCTCCGTGCCGCCGATCGCGGCCACCGAGATGCCGCCGCCCAGGGACTTGGCCAGCGTGATGAGGTCCGGCTGGACGTCTTCCTGCCTGGTCACGCCGCCGGGGCCGACGGTGAGGCCGGTCTTCACCTCGTCGAACGTGACCAGGGCGTGGTGTTGGTGCAGGAGGTCCTTGAGGTCGGCGAGGTAGCCGGGCTGGGGCTTGATGATCCCGGCGTTCATCATGATCGGCTCGATGATCATGCCCGCGATCTGGTCCTTGTGCTCGTTAAGGAGCCGTTCGACGCTACCTGGGTCGTTGAAGGTGGCGATCAGGGTCAGGTCGGTAATGGCTCTGGGGATGCCGGTGGAACTCGGGGCACTGTTCGGCTTGTGCAGCGGGCCGGCGTCGTCGGGGTCGGGCATGACGGAGACCTGGACCGAGTCGTGATGACCGTGGTAGCACCCCTCGATCTTGATGATCAGGTCCCGGCCGGTGATCGAGCGCATCAGATGGACGGCGTCCATGGTGGCCTCGGTGCCGGAGTTGGCGAAGCGCCAGCGCGGCAGGCCGAAGCGGCCGGCGAGTTCGCGGGCTACCACCACGGCGTTCGGGGTCGGCTGGGCGAAGTGGGTGCCCTTCGCGACCTGCGTTTTGATGGCTTCTTGAATGGCGGGGTGACCGTGGCCGGCCAGGGCGGCGCCGTAGCCGCCGTGCAGGTCCACGTACTCGTTGCCATCGACGTCGTAGACCTTCGAGCCCTGGCCGTGGCTGAGCCAGACCGGCTGCGGCGCGGTGATCTGCCAGCTGGAGGTGACGCCGCCGGCCAGGTGCTGCTGAGCGGTCGCGGCCAGGTGGGCGGAGTTCGGCTGGCGGCGGACGAAGATCTCTTCCTGCGCCGAGATGATCTCTTTGAGGGTGGTGTCAGCGGGTACACGGCCGATGCGCTCGGCTCGGTGCTTGGCGGGCTGCTGGATGGTCACGGTCGCTTCCAGGTAGTTGACTGAACGTTCAGTCTAGACCTGGGGGTTAGCGCGGAGCAAGAGGCTGTAACGCGGCTGCCCGGGGTGTGGTGTCAGTTATCTTCTGGTGCTGGCGTGCTGCGGCGGAGCGTGTGGGCCGGCATCTACCTGGTCCCGTGGCGCCCTGGCCTCCGGCCCGCGCTCGCCCCGTCGGCACTCCCTCACCAGCTAGCTCACCAGTTCCATTAACGCGGAGGATCTGGCTTAAGGGGAGGATCCGGGCAACCCCAGCTGCCCGGATCCTCCTCAAAAGCCGGATCCTCCGCCGCAATGGGACGCCTGTGGCTGACGGGCAGGGATGGCGGGGTGCGGGGGCAGTCGGACGGGGTGAGGGCAGGGCGGGGAGTCGGCCCCCGGGCGGCAGTTACTCGCTGGATGAACTGGACACCCGACTCGCACCGCACCTGACGGGCTAGCTGCTCCGGTGGGTGAAGTAGGTGAAGGGAGTCGCGCCGGCCGTGACGGTAGCGGAAGTGAGGCCGGCATGCGCACAGCGTGCTCAGCGGCAGTGCCTAATAGCATGTCCAGCGACAGGTCTGAAGGAGGCAGTAATGATCGGCGAGAAGGTCGAGCATTTTGAAGGCAAGGGCACGGACCTAAGCGCCCTGCAGTCCCATATCGAGGGGTATCTGAAGGGAGACGGCTTTACCGTCCAGGCCTCGGCACCGAGTGCGCAGGGGACGGTCATCCAGGCTAGGAAAGGCGGATTCCTGGCCGGATTTGTCGACGCGGACCGCGCGCTGAGCATCGCGATCCAGGGAAGTCCCGCCGACTTCACGGTCCGCGTCGGCATCGGCAAGTGGATCGAGCACATCGCGACGGCGGCGATCGAGACCTTGCTGGTCTCGATGCTGTTCCTGCCCGTGGACGCGGCTGAGACGGCCTGGAACGTAGAAATCGAAAACAAGCTCGTCAAGGACTTCAAGTCGTTCATCGGCTGAACTTTGCCCGGCCGATGAAGATCGTCATCGCGCCGGACAAGTTCAAGGGATCGCTGCCGGGCGCCGAGGTGGCCGCCGCGATCGCCGCCGGGGTGCGGGCCGAGTGGCCCGAGGCGGAACTGGTCACCGTGCCGGTGGCCGACGGCGGCGACGGCACGGTCGACGCGGCGGTGGCGGCCGGCCTGGAACGGGTGCCGGTGACGGTGGACGGCCCGACCGGCGAACCGGTCGACACCAGTTACGCGCGGCGCGGCGAGGTGGCGGTCATCGAGCTGGCCGGAGCCTGCGGCCTGATGCGGCTACCCGGCGGACGGCGTGCGCCGCTCGCGGCGTCCAGCTTCGGTTGCGGGCAGGTGCTGGCGGCCGCGCTGGAGGCGGGCGCGCGCCGGATCATCCTGGGCGTCGGCGGCAGCGCCAGCACCGACGGCGGAACGGGCCTGCTTCAGGCGCTGGGGACGCGGGTGTTCGGGGCGCGAGGCGAGCCGCTCGGCCGGGGCGGGGCGGCGCTGCGCGACGTCGCCGCGCTGGACCTGGCCGGGCTGCACCCGGCGCTGCGCGGCGGTTCGGTCATCCTGGCCACCGACGTGGCCAACCCGCTGACCGGCCCGGACGGGGCGGCCGAGGTATACGGACCGCAGAAGGGCGCCTCGCCGGAGCAGGTCATCGAGCTCGCCAGCGGGCTGCGGCGCTGGGCGGCGGTGGTGGCGGAGGCGACCGGGACCGACTGGTCACGGGCGCCAGGCAGCGGCGCGGCGGGCGGGGTCGGGTTCGCGGCCCTGGCCGTGCTGGGCGCGCAAGCGCGCCCGGGCATCGAGCTGGTGCTTGAGCTGGTGGACTTCGACGCGGCGCTGGACGGCGCCGCGCTGGTGGTCACGGGCGAGGGCTCGCTGGACACCCAGACCCTGGCGGGCAAGGCGCCGGCCGGGGTGGCGCGGGCCGCGGCCCGACGAGGTATCCCGGTGGTCGCGGTGGTCGGGCGCAGCACGCTGACCGAGGGCCAGCTGGCCACGATCGGGATATCGCGGGTCTACCCGCTGAGCGACCTGGAACCGGACCCGGCGCGATCCAGTGCCGAGGCCAGCGCGCTGCTCCAGCGGGTTGGTCAGACGCTGGCCCGCGAGGTCCTGGCCGGCGGCACGAGGGGCGTTCGTTCGGAATATTGAGAGATTTTGGAGTTCACCATGGCCATCACGTTCGGTGACAATCAGTACGGCAAGGCGGAGGTCCGGCTGGTCCACGTCGCCCGCGGGGGCGACCGGCATCAGATCAAGGACCTGAACGTGTCCACCGCGCTGCGCGGCGACTTCGCCGACGCGCACCTGGCCGGCGACAACGCCAAGGTCATCGCCACCGACACCCAGAAGAACACCGTCTACGCCTTCGCCCAGCAGTACGGGGTGGGTGAGATCGAGGAGTTCGCGCTGCGGCTGGGGCGGCACTTCGTCGACGACTTCGAGTGGGTGAGCGGCGCGAAGGTCAGCATCGAGGAGTACGGCTGGGACCGGATCACGGTGGACGGCGCCGAGCACGGGCAGGCCTTCTCGCGGGCCGGGGACGGCACCCGGACCACGGACGTCACCATCGACGGCTCGCGGGCGTGGGTTGTTTCCGGGCTGACCGGCCTGGTGGTGCTCAAGTCGAGCGGGTCGGAGTTCTGGGGGTTCCCGCGCGACCGGTATACGTCGCTGCCCGAGACGACGGACCGCATCCTGGCCACCGCGGTCACCGCGCGCTGGCGGTACGCGGGCACCGACGTGGACTGGGCCAAGAGCTACACCGACGTGCGGCGCATCCTGATCGAGTCCTTCGCGGCCAAGCACAGCCTGGCCCTGCAGCAAACGCTGTACTACATGGGCGAGCAGGTGCTTCAGGCGCACCCGGAGGTGGTCGAGATCCGGATGTCGATGCCGAACAAGCACCACTTCCTGGTCGACCTGAGCCCGTTCGGCTTGCCCAACGACAACGAGGTGTACTACGCCGCGGACCGTCCGTACGGGCTGATCGAAGGTACCGTGACCCGCGACGACGCCCCGGATCCCGGCCGCGCCTGGCAGGCCATTCCCGGGTTCTAGCGCGGGTGAGATGCTGTGACGTGGGTAGGAGCGTTGTGCGGTGAAACCTCAGCTGGTGGTCAACGGCCGGACTCGTGACCTGGGCGAGGTCGGTGGTCACGTCACGCTCCTGGAATGGCTGCGGGCCGATGGCCTGACCGGCTGCAAGGAGGGGTGCGCGGAGGGTGAGTGCGGCGCGTGCGCCGTGCTGGTCGCCCGGCCGGACGGCCCCGACCGCGCGCGCTGGGTCGCGATCAACGCCTGCCTGGTGCCGGCCGCGGCGTTCGACCAGCAGGAGGTCGTCACGGCCGAGGGCCTGGGCCGGAGCGGGCGGCTGCACCCGGTCCAGCGCGAGATGGCCGAGCGCGGCGGCTCCCAGTGCGGGTACTGCACGCCCGGCTTCATCTGCTCGATGGCCGCCGAGTACTACCGGCCGGACCGGCAGCCCGCTGGAGCTGCCCTTAACGGGTCGAGCGGGCCCGGGGTGAACGGGTCGGGCGCGGCGCGCCACGAGCACGGGCCTAACGGGTTCGACCTGCACGCGCTGTCTGGCAATCTGTGCCGGTGCACCGGGTACCGGCCGATCCGCGACGCGGCCTACGCGCTGGGGCCGCCGGAAACCGGCGACCCGTTCGCGGCCCGGCTGGCCGAGCCCGCCCCGGCGCCCGCGGCCACCAGCACCTCGAGTACCCAGGGCCGCTACGTCCGCCCGCCCGACCTGGCCGGGGCCCTTGAGCTGCTCGCCGTCCACCCGGACGCGCGCCTGGTGGCCGGGTCCACCGACTGGGGGGTGGAGCTGAACATCAGGCACGCCCGGGCTGCGCTGAGCATTGGCATCGACCGGCTGGAGGAGCTGCGCGAGTTCGCCTTCGGCCCGGACCGGATCGACCTCGGCGCCGCGCTGAGCCTGTCCGAGATCGAGACGCGACTGGCCGGCCGGGTGCCGCTGCTGAGCGACTTGTTCCCGGTGTTCGCCTCGCGGCTGATCCGCAATGGCGCCACGCTCGGCGGCAATCTCGGCACCGCCTCCCCGATCGGCGACGCCCCGCCGGTGCTGCTGGCCCTGGACGCCTCGCTCGTGCTGGCCTCGGCCGAAGGCGAGCGCGAGGTCCTGCTGGCCGACTACTTCACCGATTACCGGCAGAGCGTCAGACGCCCCGACGAGCTGATCAAGACGATCCGCGTCCCGCTGCCGCTGGCCCCGGTCACCGCCTTTCACAAGATCGCCAAACGGCGGTTCGACGACATCTCCAGCGTGGCGGTCGCCTATGCGCTGACCCTCGATGGGGGCCGAGTGGCCTCGGTGCGGATCGCCCTGGGCGGAGTGGCGGCCACGCCACTGCGCGCGGGGGCGGCGGAGGAGGCGCTGAAGGGCGGGCCGTGGACCCGCGAGACCGCCGCCGTGGCCGCCGATGAGCTGGCCCGGGCCGGCACGCCGATGAGCGATCACCGGGCCAGCGAAGGCTACCGGGTCGCCATGCTGCGCAACTCGCTGCTGAAGTTCTACGCCGAGCATCCAGGGGCGGCGTCATGAGTAACGGATACGGCCCGCTGGCCGACCGCCCGGACCGGCCCGTGGTCGGGCTGGAGGTGTCCCACGAGAGCGCGGACCTGCACGTGACCGGGGCCGCGCTGTACACCCAGGACCTGACCGGCCGTACGTTCGGGACCCTGCACGCCTGGCCGGTCCAGGCCCCGCACGCCCATGCCCTGGTCACCGGGCTGCGGGTGGCGGGCGCCTACGAGGTGCCCGGCGTGGTGCGGGTGCTGACCGCCGACGACGTGCCCGGCCTGAACGACGCGGGCGAGAAACACGACGAGCCGTTGTTCCCCGGTGAGGTCATGTTCCACGGGCATGCGATCTGCTGGGTGCTCGGCGACACGCTGGAGGCGGCCCGGCAGGGGGCGGCCCAGGTCGAGGCCGACTACGAGCCGCTGCCCGCGCTGATCAGCGTGCATGACGCGATCGAGGCCGGCAGCTACCAGGGCCAGCAGCGGACGGTCAGCCGCGGCCACGCGGCCGCCGCGCTGGCCAGCGCCGCCTACCGGTTCAGCGGCGAACTCGAGATCGGCGGCCAGGAGCACTTCTACCTGGAGACTCAGGCCGCGCTGGCCCTGATCGACGAGAACGGCCAGATCTTCGTCCAGTCCAGCACGCAGCATCCGTCGGAGACCCAGGACATCGTGGCCCACGTGCTCGGCCTGCCCGCCCACCAGGTCACCGTGCAGTGCCTGCGGATGGGGGGCGGCTTCGGCGGCAAGGAGTTCCAGCCGCACGGGCTGGCCGCCATCGCGGCGCTCGGCGCCACGCTCACCGGGCATCCGGTGAGCCTGCGGCTCAACCGCACGCAGGACATCACCATGACCGGCAAGCGGCACCCGTTCTTCGCGACCTGGGAGGCGGGCTTCGACGCCGGTAAACGGCTGTGCGCGCTGCGGGCCACGCTGACCAGTAACGGCGGCTGGAGCCTGGACCTGTCCGAACCGGTGCTGGCCCGGGCGCTGTGCCACATCGACAACGCGTACTGGATTCCCGACATCGAGGTCCACGGCCGCATCGCCAAGACCAACCGGGCCTCCAACACCGCGTTCCGGGGCTTCGGCGGCCCGCAGGGCATGATCGTCATCGAGGACATCCTCGGCCGCTGCGCGCCCGCGCTCGGGGTCGAACCGCACGAACTGCGCCGCCGCAACTTCTACGCGCCCGGCCAGGCCACGCCGTACGGGCAGCCGGTGCGGCACGCCGAGCGGCTCGAGGCGATCTGGTCATCGTGCCTGGAGCGCAGCGACTTCGAGCGCCGCCGGGCCGAGGTGGCCGCGTTCAACGCAGCACACCCGGACGCCAAGCGGGGGCTGGCCATCACCCCGGTCAAGTTCGGCATCTCGTTCAACTTCACCGCGTTCAACCAGGCCGGGGCGCTGGTGCACGTGTACAAGGACGGCTCGGTGCTGATCAATCACGGCGGCACCGAGATGGGCCAGGGCCTGCACACCAAGATGATCCAGGTCGCGGCGACCGCGCTGGGCGTCCCGATGACGGCGGTGCGGCTCGCGCCGACCCGCACCGACAAGGTCCCCAACACCTCGGCCACCGCGGCCAGCTCCGGTGCCGACCTCAACGGCGGCGCGGTCAAGAACGCCTGCGACCAGATCCGGTCGCGGCTGGCGTCGGTGGCGGCTAGGCGGCTCGGCGTGCACCCGGAGGATGTGCGGTTCTGCGATGGTATTGTCACCGGGCTGGGTTTTGCGGACCAGCAGGTCGCCTGGGCCGAGCTGGTGCGCGATGCGTACCAGCAGCGCGTCCAGCTCTGGGCGGCCGGCTTCTACCGCACGGCCGGGCTGCACTGGGACGCCGAGCGGATGCAGGGCGAGCCGTTCAAGTACTTCGCCTACGGGGCGGCGGCCGCGGAGATCGAGGTGGATGGGTTCACCGGCACCTACCGGCTGCGGCGGGTGGACATCGTGCACGACGTCGGTGACAGCCTGTCGCCGCTGATCGACCTGGGCCAGATCGAGGGCGGGTTCGTGCAGGGCGTCGGCTGGTTGACGCTGGAGGAACTGCTCTGGGACGAGACCGGCGGGCCGCACCGCGGCCGGCTGAACACCCAGGCCGCGAGCACCTACAAGATCCCGAGCTTCTCGGAGATGCCCGAGCAGTTCAACGTGCACTTCTTCGAGCGGGCGACCGAATCGGGCGTGGTGTACGGCTCCAAGGCGGTGGGCGAGCCGCCGCTGATGGAGGCGTTCAGCGTGCGCGAGGCGCTGCGGCAGGCGGTGGGGGCGTTCGGCCCGGCCCGATGGGGCGTCAGGCTGGCCTGCCCGGCCACGCCGGAAGCGGTCTACTGGGCCATCGAGGCGGCCCGGGCTGGCCACCCCGCCCCGGCCCACGCGGGGGTGTGAGGATGGACTGGCTCGGGGCGGTTCAGCAGCTACGGCACGGGGGGCAGCCCGGCGTGCTCGTGACCGTCATCGAGGTGCGCGGGCACGCGCCGCGCGACGCCGGCGCCAAGATGGTGGTGAGCCGGGACTATTGCTGGGGCAGCGTCGGCGGCGGGAACCTGGAGGCGACGGCCGTGGCCCGGGCCCGGGCGCTAATCGAGTCCGGGGCCACCGAACCGGAGATCCGCGAGACGCGGCTCAACCCGCACACCCACACCGAGCATGGCCGCCAGTGCTGCGGCGGAGTAGTCCGGCTGCTGCTCGAACCGCTCGCGGTCCGGCCCGTCGTCGCCCTGTTCGGGGTCGGGCACGTCGGCTACGAACTGGCCCGGATCCTGTCCCGGCTGCCCATCCAGCTGTTGCTGGTGGACTCGCGCGCCGAGCAGCTGGACCGGGTCCGCCTCGCGGACGTGATCGACGGCGCCGCCGAGGTCGCCATCTTCCATACGCTGCTCGGCGAGCAGATCCTCGAGCAATTGCCGCGCGGCGCGCACGTGGTGATCATGACGCACGATCACGCCGAGGACTACGCCCTGTGTGACGCGGCGCTGCGCCTGCGCCAGCCGCTGGGCGGGATCGGGCTGATCGGCTCCAGCGTCAAGTGGACCCGGTTCCAGGCCCAGCTGGCCGCCGCGGGCCACAGCCCGGAGGCGATTGGCCGTATCACCTGCCCGATCGGCCAGCCCGGGATCACCGGGAAGGACCCGGCCGTGATCGCGGTGGCGGTCGCCGCGGCGCTGATCCAGATGCTCGGTTCCAAAGCCGGCGCGGCGGTGCCGCTGTGACGCTCTACGCCGGCACGATCGTCGATACGCCCGGCGACCCGTTCGCCGACGGCCTGTTCGCCGGCGAGCCGGGTGACGCGCTGGCGGAGGTCGGCGCCCTGCTGGTGCGCGAGGGCGTCATCTGCGCCCGGGGCGGTTTCGCCGCGCTGCGCGCCGAATACCCCGACGAGCCGGTCACCGAGCTGCAGGGCGGAATGCTCGTGCCGGGCTTCATCGACGCGCACGTCCACTTTCCGCAGACCCGGGCGATCGGCGGGCTGGGCATGCCGCTGCTGGACTGGCTGGAGCAATGCGCCCTGCCCGAGGAGAGCAAGCTCGCCGACCGGGCTTACGCTCGCGAGGTGGCCGGCGAATTTCTCGACGGCCTGCTTAAATCGGGGACGACCAGCGCGCTCGTGTTCGGGTCACACTTCCCGGCCGCCATGGACGAGCTGTTCGCCGCGGCCGAGCTGCGGGAGCTGAACATCACCTCGGGCCTAGTGCTCAGCGACCGGATCCTGCGCCCTGACCTGCTGCAGTCACCGCAGGCGGCGCTGGCCGACAGCGCCCAGCTGATCGGCCGCTGGCACGGCCGCGGTCGGCTGCGCTACGCGGTCACGCCCCGGTTCTCGCTGTCCGCCTCCGACGAGATGCTCGACGTCTGCGCGCAGCTCCTCGGCCAAGGCGTCTGGTTCACCTCGCACGTCAACGAGAACGTCGCCGAGGTCGCCGCGGTGGCCGGGCTGTTTCCCAGCGCGATGCATTACCTGGACACCTACCGCCAGCACGGTCTGGTCACCGAGCGCAGCGTCTTCGCGCACAACGTGCATCCCAGCGACGCCGAGCTCACGCTGCTGGCCGAGCATGGGGCCTCGGTCGCGCACTGCCCGACCAGCAACTGCGCCCTGGGCAGCGGGTTGTTTCCGCTGCGCCGTCACGTCGAGCACGGGGTCGCCATCGCGCTCGGCTCCGACGTGGGGGCGGGAGCGGGCCTGTTCATACCCAAGGAGGCGCTCCAGGCCTACTTCATTCAGCAGCTACTCGGCCCGGACGGGCTGAACCTGACCCCGGTCCACCTGCTCTACCTGGCCACCCGGGCCGGCGCGCGGGCGCTGGGGCTGGATGACCGGGTGGGCGACTTCTCGGTGGGCAAGGACTTCGACGCGGTGTGGCTGCGCCCGGCCGCGCGCAGCATACTGGCGGTCAACCTCAAGCATGCCCGCGACACCACCGACGCGCTGGCCAGGATCTTCGCCCTGGCCACCCCGGCCGATGTGGCGGGCGTCTGGATCCGCGGCCAGCAGGTCGCCGACGACGCCGGGATTCACGCCTCGTCGGGCTGAGCCGGACTGGCGCGGTAGGGCCGCCAGCCGCCGTAACTAGTGATGTCCTTGTGGATGCCGTGGACGTGTTCGGCGGTCCGCAGCACCATCGCGAAGGACAGGTCACCGCCTTCGAGCTCGATGATGGAGAGCTCGAGCTCGGGGGGTTCGGTGGCCAGCAGAGCGCTCAGCGGGCCCATCGGCACGTCGTACAGCTCGCCGGCGATCGGCTGACCGCCGTCCGCGGCGGGGTAGAGCCCGGGGAACTCATCGCGGACCGAGTAGAACCGGTAGAGCGGCGCGGTGCGGCGCTCGCCGATGAGCGGCACCCCCTCGATCGTGTAGTGCGCCCGTCCCCCTCGCATCCCGTCCCCGTTCAGAAACATCAGGGCCATTGCGCGTCCCTTCCGCCGAGTCTGCGATCGTGGATCTTAAGTACCCGCCCGGGGGAGGGAATGATCCAGTGAGCGAGCCGTCGTCGGCTGAGTCCGGATCGCTGTTTTCCGGGCTGACGGTCTGGCACAAACGCACCGCGCTGCGGGAGTTCCTGCGCACTGAGACGGGCAGCGCCTTCGTGCTGGGCGGCGCCACGGTGGCCGCCCTGGTGTGGGCGAACATCAGCGTGTCCTCCTACGACAAGGTGTGGGGCACCCGGGTGTCGGTCCTGATCGGGGGTGCGGGCGTGGTGACCAGCCTGCACGAGTTCGTGAACTCCGGGCTGATGGCGCTGTTCTTCCTGGTCGTGGGGCTGGAGGCGCGGCGCGAGTTCGACGTCGGCGAGCTGCGGGTGCGGAGCAGGCTGGCGCTGCCGGTCGCGGTCGGACTGGGCGGCATGGTCCTGCCGATCGGCATCTACCTGATCGTGAACGCCGGACGGCCCACGATGCACGCCTGGGGCATGTCGATGGCGACGGACACCGCGTTCGCGCTCGGCGCGCTGGCCCTGGTCGGCCGGCGGCTGCCCGACCGCGTGCGCACCTACCTGCTCACCTTCTCGGTGGTCGACGACCTGGCCGGGATCGCGATCATCGCCATCGTCTACAGCGAGCGGATTCACGTCGGGCCGCTGCTGGCCGGGATCGGGTTCATCGCCATCGTCCTGGTGATCAGGACCCGGGGTGTCCGGTACGGGCCCGCGTACCTGGTGATCGGGATCGCGGCCTGGGTGGCGTTCTTCAAGTCGGGCGTGGATCCGGTGGTGGTGGGCTTGGTGATGGGCCTGCTGACGTACGCCTACCCGGCCACCCGGGCCTCGCTGGAGCAAGCCTCAGAGGCGTTCCGCAACTTCCGCGAGCAGCCTACGGCGGAGCTGGCCCAGTCGGCGCGCGACGTGGTGCGGGTCGCGGTCTCGCCGAACGAACGGCTGGCCCTGCTGTTCCACCCCTGGTCGAGCTACCTCATCGTGCCGCTGTTCGCGCTGGCCAACGCCGGGATCGTGCTCAACGCCTCGTTCCTGGCCAAGGCGTACACCTCGCCAGTCACGCTCGGCATCATATTTGGTTACCTGGTCGGCAAGCCGGTCGGCACGGCGGGCACCGCGTGGCTGGTGACCCGGCTCAGCCACGGGCGACTGCGGCCGCCGGTCGGCTGGGGCGCGGTCGCCGGCGCCGGCGCGGTGGCCGGGATCGGGTTCACCGTCTCGCTGCTGATCGCGTCGCTGGCGCTGAGCGGGGTGAACCTGGCCGAAGCCAAGCTGGGCATCTTGACCGCGGCGCTGTGCGCGACCGGCCTGACCTGGGTCATCTTCCGGGCGGTGAACCGGCTGCCGTCGCGGCCGCGGCTGCGGGCGCTGCTGGGCACGGCCGAGGTCATCACCGACCTAGTGGTCCCGGTCGACGACAAGCGCGATCACATCCGGGGGCCTGCCAAGGCGCCGGTCACCTTGGTCGAGTACGGGGACTTCGAGTGCCCGTATTGCGGCCTGGCCGAGCCGACGGTGCGGGAACTGCTCAGCGACTTCGGGGACGTGCGGTACGTGTGGCGGCACCTGCCGCTGACCGACGTCCACCCGCACGCCCAGCTCGCCGCCGAGGCCACCGAGGCCGCCGGCCGGCAGGGCGCGTTCTGGGCGCTGCACGACCTGCTGCTGGAGCACCAGGGCGCGCTCACCGTGCGCCACCTGATGGAATACGCCAGCTCACTTGGCCTGAACACCGAGCGGTTCGCCGCGGACCTGCGCAAGCACGCCGGGGCGGCGCGGGTGGCGGAGGACACCGATTCCGCGGACCTTTCCGGCGTGTCGGGAACGCCCACGTTCTTCGTGAATGGCATGCGGCACTACGGCGCCTATGACATCGAGAGCCTCTCCAGGGCGGTCAAATTGGCTCTGGCCCGGACGAAAATCAGCGCCTGATTACTGCACACGCCGCCGATCGGCGCTGAGCCGGGTCATGAGAGGCTGGCTGAGGGGCAGTCAGCACCGGCATGAGGAGGAAGAGCGTGAGCGCGCAGCCAACCGCAGCGGCAGCAGGGACCATCGACGTCGGCGGCGACCTGACGGTCAACCGGATGGGCTTCGGCGCGATGCGAATCACCGGCACCGGGATCTGGGGCGAGCCGCCCAGCCGGAAGCAGGCCATCGCGACGCTGCAGCGGGTGGTCGAGCTGGGCGTCAACTTCATCGACACGGCCGACTCCTACGGGCCCTCGGTCAGCGAGGAGCTGATCGCCGAGGCGCTGTACCCCTATCCAGACGACCTGGTCATCGCGAGCAAGGGCGGCCTGGTCCGGCCCGGCCCGAGCCGCTGGAACGCCGACGGGCACCCGGAGCACCTGCGCGAGGCCTGCGAGGGCAGCCTGCGACGGCTCAAGCTGGAGCAGATCCCGCTGTACCAACTGCACCGGCCCGACCCGCGCGTCCCGCTGGCCGAGTCGATCGGCGCGCTCGCCGAGCTGAAGAACGAGGGCAAGATCCGCCACATCGGCATCTCCAACGTGTCCGAGGAGCAGCTCCGCGAGGCGCAGCAGATCGTCCCGATCGTGTCGGTGCAGAACCGGTTCAACGTCACCGACCGGCAGTCGCAGCCCCTGATCGACCTGTGCGAGCAAGACGACCTGGTCTTCCTGCCCTGGGCGCCGATCCAGCAGACCGACCGGCGGGCGGCGGTGGCAGCGGCGGCCGAGAACCACGGCGTGACCGAGCGCCAGATCGTGCTGGCCTGGCTGCTGGTCAAGTCGCCGGCGATCATACCGATTCCGGGTACCGGCTCGCCCGAGCACGCCGAGGAGAACGTCGCGGCCGCGTCGATCGAGCTGACCGCCGAGGAGATCCGGGCTATCAACACAGGCGGGTGATGCGCGGCCTCTCAGCCGACCGGACCAGCTCACCAGGGGACGCCATGCAGACGACGAAGTCCGCGGACGGGACCGTCATCGCCTATGACCGGATCGGCGACGGCCCGCCGCTGATCGTAGCGGTCGGGGCATTCTGTGACCGCCGGTCGTTCGTCCCTTCTGAAGACCTGACCTCCAGGTTCACCGTCTACACCTACGACCGACGCGGTCGCGGTGACAGCGGCGACACCGAGCCCTACTCCCCCGAGCGCGAGATCGCCGACCTAGCCGCCGTGGCCGAGGTGGCGGGTCCGGGGTCCGAGGTATTCGCGTACGGGCATTCGTCGGGCGGCGCGCTGGTGCTGCGGGCCGCCGCGCACAGCGTGCCGCTGAGCGCGGTGGCCTCGTACGAGGCGCCGTTCATCATCCCGGGCAGCCGGAGCGTGGCGCAGGACCCGGCGGGCCACATCCGCGAGCTGGTCGCGGCCGGCCGCCGGGGTGATGCCGTCCGGTACTGGATGACCGAGGT
>Ga0302229_10001446_pt1 | contig 18060 bp, 14 predicted proteins | sample II_Palsa_N1_3_FD_193518 | JGI IMG/M metagenome (GOLD analysis project Ga0302229, IMG submission 193518) | Peat permafrost microbial communities from Stordalen Mire near Abisko, Sweden - II_Palsa_N1_3 | ecosystem: Environmental > Terrestrial > Soil > Palsa > Peat permafrost | place: Sweden... | reverse complement strand
GATTCGAACCCGCGACCCTCACCTTGGCAAGGTGATGCTCTACCAACTGAGCCACGTCCGCACGCACCTGGGTGCAGATGAGAACTGTAGCCGATCCTGCCGCTCCTGCAAACTCGGAGCCCCACGTTTCGTCACGTCGGGCCCTGGCAAATGCGCGAACCCGCCGGTTCGGCACCCCGGCTGAGGCGGGTCCTGACCATCGTCGGCGCCCGGGCATGGGAGGCTGTCGATCATGCGAGAGATAGTGGTAGACGGAAGCGCACTGACGGTCGAGGATGTCGTGGCCGTGGCGCACGGACAGGCGCGGGCGAGCCTTGGCCCGGACGTACCCCGGCGGATGGAAACGAGCCGCTCGGTCGTCGTCAAGGCGCTCAGCGGCGGCGCGCCGGTGTACGGGGTGAACACCGGGTTCGGCGCGCTGGCCGACACGCCAGTCGGGGAGGCCGACCTGACCACGCTGCAGGGCGCGATCTTGCGTTCACACGCGGCCGCGGTCGGCGTACCTCTGGAGGATGAGGTGGTGCGCGCGCTGCTCTTGCTGCGGGCCAGGACGCTTGCCGCAGGGTACTCCGGGGTGCGCGCGGAGCTGCCTGCCCGGCTTCTTGAGCTGCTCTCCCTAGGTCTGCTGCCGGTGGTCCCCGGCAAGGGCTCGGTGGGTGCTTCGGGTGACCTGGCGCAGCTCGCGCACCTGGCCCTGCCGTTGATCGGGGAAGGGCGGCTGCGCGTCGTCGGCGACCCGCCGTCCGGGCGCCCGGCCGCAGAGGTGCTGCGCGAGCACGGGCTCGAGCCGCTCACGCTAGCCCCGAAGGAAGGGCTGTCACTGGTCAACGGCACCGAGCCCATGCAGGCGCTGCTCGCGTTCTCCGTGCACGAAGCGGAGATGCTGGTGCAGGCGGCGGACGTGGCCTGCGCGCTGTCGGTCGAAGCGCTGCTCGGCACCGACCGGCCCTACGACGAGCGGGTCCAGGTGATCAGGCCGCATCCCGGTCAGCTGGTCAGCGCGGCTAACCTGCGCGCGCTGCTTGCCGGTTCGCCGCTGCTGGCCAGTCACCGGCATAGCAGGCACGCCGTGCAGGACGCGTACTGTCTGCGCTGCGCGCCCCAGGTGCACGGGGCGGTCAGGGACGTGCTCGGCTTCGCCCGGCAGGTGATCACCACCGAGCTGGGCGCGGTGGTGGACAATCCGGTCATCGTGCCCGATGGGGAGGTGATGACCACGGGGAACTTCCACGGCGAACCGCTCGCTTTCGCCGCAGACATGCTCGCGATGGCCACCTCCGAGCTCGCGTCGATCAGCGAGCGCCGGGTCGACCGGATGCTCGACCCCGCGTTTTCCCGCGGCCTGCCGCCGTTCCTCGCCCCCGCGGCCGGGACTAACTCCGGCTTCATGCTGGCTCAGTACACCGCGGCCTCGCTGGTCAGCGAGAACAAGGTGCTGGCCCACCCGGCTAGCGTGGACACCATCCCGACCTCAGGCAAGCAGGAAGATCACGTGTCGATGGGCTGGCACGCGGTGCGCAAGCTGCGCGAGGTCGTCGGCAACGTCCGCGCCTGCCTGGCGGTCGAGATTTGCTGCGCCACGCAGGGGATTGACCTGCGCGCGTCCGTCGCCCTGCCCAGCGTGCCGCTGCAGGCCGTGCACGCCCTGGTGCGCTCGTCGGTGCCGCGGATGGATATCGACCGCGAAGTGGCTCCTCAGCTCGCGGCCGTCGAAGCGCTGCTGCCGGATATCTGCCGCGTGGCCGCCGAAGCCTGCGCTTCCTCCCGGTAGCCGGCACCAGGCGCCGCGCCCCCCTCGCTCCAGCCCCCCGGTCAACGGCCCGTTCGCCCTACCCCCGGTCGACTACGCTGAGTGCTCGTGTCGGTGCTTTGCGTAATATACTAATGCCCGGCCCACGGGGAGCGGACCGGACGTCGCGGTGAGGAATTTCGTCAGGCGCTGCGAAGAAGTTCGTTCAGCTCCGTCTCGATGTCGATGAAGTCACTTTCGTTGCCTGCGGGAACAATATGATATGTACGCTTAAGAAATGCCGCCATTTCCTGCGCCGGGGCTTCAAAATGAGCCTGGCCGAATGGCGACGATAGCTCGATATTCAATACCTTGCTATTGATGTCGTCATTGATGTCCGCAGCCTCTGACATATCCAGGTTTTCGCTCTCCGCACAGGACCGTGCCGAGGGCCACACCTGGACGTCTCCCTCGCCCTGCCGTGACTCGATCCCGGCGGCGAGCAGGTCGCGCGCGAAGATCCACTCGACCGGCTCGTCGGCGCCGACGTGGAAGGCCATGCGCACCGCGTAGGGGTCGCTGCCGGAGTAGTACATACTGGCCACGAGCGGAACAATCGTTTGCTGGGGGACCACAAGCCTGAGGCCAAGTTCGGCCGAGATCGTGGTGCTGCCGCTTCTGCTCATCGCTTAACCACCCCTACCTAGCCGACTCCCGGACGACCGGGCTCTGCCGATGTGACGTGACCGGCCCGGGACTATGACGTGTACGGAGGGTGGGGCTATCCGATGTCCTGCCCATTCCGATTTACGCCTTTCGTTCCCGGTCAGAAGACGAGCTCTCGCCGCCGTCCTGACCTGGACAAATGCCGTTCAGCTCGATGCGGCGATGTGGATGCAGTTTAGTGTTCCGACGTGCCTATTGCATAGCCTGTGGCCTTCATCTCATGCGTTTATCTACAAATTGTTTCAGTGATAATACTGAGCGTAATTAATTTAGTTCCGATGCGCACGTTTGCAGGATTTAGCCATTACGCTCTGTCACCGCCGCCGAGGAGACCTCCGGCAGGCGGCGAGGAGTCTCTGCAGACTCTCAGGCCGGCGCTGTGACGCCTCGAGCGTGCCGGGTGCGGCGAAGATGCGCTACCCTGTGGAAGCGCTGCGACGAGACTGCCGCGGAGGCTGTCGGCCCCGGAAGCAGTCACGGACCGGCGACGGGCGATTGGCTCAGCGGGAGAGCGCCTCGTTCACACCGAGGAGGTCACTGGTTCGATCCCAGTATCGCCCACCCAGCTCAGCGGCCAGTCGCGGTCATGCGACTGGCCGTTTCGATGTCCGTACAACACTGAAGTACAGCAACGCGGCTAGTTGTCCAGCCAGTGCCCGAGCTTGCCGAGTGCCTCGGCGCGGCGGCCGGGGGACTTCGTGTAGATCTCCATCGTGACCGCGCCTGCCCTCCTGCCCTCCTGCCTTCCTGCCTTCCTAGACGAGCTCTGACAGCAGATGCTGTCGTAGGTATGATGGCTGTATGCCTCGGTGGGAAGGGGACGCGGCTGGTCGGCTGGAACGCGCCGCGCTGGAGTTGTTCGACGAGCGTGGTTTCGACCGCACGACGGTCGCGCAGATCGCCAAGCGCGCCGGCCTGAACGAGAGGTCGTTCTACCGTTACTTCAGTGACAAGCGGGAAGTCCTGTTCGGCGGCGGTGACGAGCTGAGGCGCAGCCTGGAGCAGGCGCTCCGGGAAGTGCCCGCCGACGGTGGGCCGCTGGAGGCACTGCTCGTCGCTCTCGGGGACGCAGCGGACGTGTTCCGGCCGAAAGACCTGCTGCTCGTCCGGGAACGAGTCATCAACGCGAACCCTGAGCTCCGCGAGCGCGAGCTGATCAAGATGGACGCCATATACGCCACGTTCGTGTCTGCCTTGCGGGAGAGAGGTGCGGACGAGACGACGGCGCGCCTCGCGACCGAAATGGCGATCTCGATCTGGCGTGTCGCCGCGGAACGCTGGCTCCATGTCGACGACTCCTCCTTCGCCGCCGAGGTTTTCGATGCGGCGCGGCATCTCCGGCGGATCGCGGCTGGCGATCGGACAGGCACGGAAGGTGCGGCCGCCGGCGAACCGGCACGGTATCGGGAATAGTCCTCCGCGGACCTGTCCAGGAAACGTGTCTCCGTCACACGCCGCTGCCGGGTTCGACGCCCCACCGAACCCAACTTCCGTCACATCCAACTCACTAGCCCTTTAATTCGAAATATATCACAGATCAGGCTAGATTGGTTGCTGCCGACGACCTAATTCGCTATTATGTTTGATAAGAGTCTCGCGGGCCAGACTCACAATCATTTTCCTGAACGGGCGGTGGCGTGTGACCCAAGCACCGGTCTCCCCAGACTCCGGGCCGGATGACGATCCCGCCCGGCGTGCTGACGAGCCCGGCGGCGGTGCCCAGTCCGACGCGCCCGCACCCGGCGAGAGCGGCGGCGGCGGTGTCCAGCCCGACCCGGAGGAGTTCCCTGGCGCGGGCTGGGGGGAGCTGCCTCCCCCGGCGGAGGACTGCCTGACCGAGGATGAGTGGGTGGCGTGGCTGGCCGCAATGCCGGATGAGGAGGATCCCGGCCTGGTACCGGGTGAAGAACCCGACCCGGAGGACCCGTCGCCGGCCGCCCGCAGGCCGCGGTCGCCCCGGCCGGGCCGGGGATCACGCGCCCCGGCAGGGGTTCCCCGGGCGGTGCCGTCGGGCCGCCGTGGTCCGGGGGAGCCCGGTTCCGCGCGGCGGATCCCCGGGGAGTCGCCCGGCCCGTGCGGGGCGTTCGCGACCGGGCAGGTGCTCGACGTGGCTCCCGGCGGCGGCGCGCTGCACGGCCTGGCCGAGCACGCCGCCGGTCCCGGTGACCGGTTCGCTGGCGCGTCCGATGATGAGCTGATCGGGGTGCTGTGTGCGCTGGACCGGGCCGAGGCATCCGCGGCCGCGCTGAAGTACGCCGCGGTGGCGGAGTTGATCCGGCGTCGTCCCGAGCCGGGCGCTGCGCTGGCGGGTGCGGCGCGGATGCCGGTGGTCTGGGAGGAGTTCACCGAGACCGAGCTGACCGATGCGCTGGCTGAGACCCGGTGGCAGGCCGAGGCGATGCTGGCGTTGGCCCATGACCTGGAGACCAAGCTGCCGGGGACGAAGGCGGCGTTCCGGGCCGGGGTGCTGCGCCAGTCCAAGGTGGCGATCATCGCCGCCGCGGTCACCGCCCTGGATCCGGCCGAGGCCCGCGCGGCCGAGGCGATGGTCCTGGACCGGGCCGGGCGGCTTACCCCGGGCGGGCTGCGGGCCGCGATCGTCCGGGCGGTGATGGAGGTGGCGCCGGAGAAGGCGCGCAAGCGCCGCGAAGAAGCCGGCCGCAGCGCCCGGGTGCAGCGGTGGCTGGAGGATTCCGGCAACGCCGCCTTGATGGGCCGCGAGCTGCCCCCGGCCGAGGTGCTGGCCGCGGACCAGCGCATAACGTGGTGGGCGGGCAGGCTCAAGGCAGCGGGCCTGGACGGGGATATGGACCAGCTGAGGGCCCGTGCCTACCTGGACATCTTGCTCAACAAGGACTCCCGCCCCACCACCACCCCAGCCCAGGACGGCCAGGACCGCACCGCCCCCGGTCCTGCCGGCGGCGGGCCCGGCGGGCCGGACGGCAGTGGGCCTGGAGGGCCGGACGACCGCGGAGACGGCGGGTCAGGGCCGTGCGACCCGGACGGGCCGGGTATCCCGCCGACGGCGAGCGTGCTCCCGGCCGGGTTCGCCGGCCGGCTGCACCTGACCATCCCGCTGGCCACCCTGCTGGACCTGGCCGAACGGCCCGGCGAGATCGCCGGCCTGGGCCCCGTCGACCCGGCCCTGGCCCGCGACCTGGCCGGCGCCGCCGCCGCCAACCCCAAGACCACGTACTGTCTCAGCGTCACCGACGAGCACGGCCACGCCATCGGGCACGGCTGCGCCCGACCCGAACCCAAAAGCCACGCACGCCCCGCCCGGCGGGACAAACCCGCCCGGCCCAGCGGCCACGCCCCGCCCGGCGGCCACGCCCCGCCCGGCGGCCACGCCCCGCCCGGCCGGACCGGCGACGGCGACCGGCCACGGTTCGCCTTCACCGCCTCCGGCGAGCACGGGCCGCCCGGCGGGTACGGTTCCTGGCGGCTGTCCACCGGCCAGCCCAGCCAGCGGGACCTTCTGATCACCATGGATCCGATCGCCCTAGAGACGTGTGACCACCGGTTCGAGGCCCGCGGTCACGACCCGGGGGTCAAGCTGCGGCACCTGGCCCAGATCCGGCATGCGACTTGCGTCGCCCCGACCTGCCGGAGACCAGCCGGCAACTGCGACTTCGAACACAACACCCCGTACGAGGCAGGCGGCCGGTCATGCTTGTGCAACGGCGGGCCTACCTGCCGTCACGACCACCGGCTCAAGCAGCACCCGAAGTGGAAAGTCGAGCAGATCACCCCGGGAACCTTCCTCCGTACCGCCCCGTCCGGCCGCCAGTACACGACCGAACCGACCAGGTACCCCATCTGACCAGCACGCCGACCGGCACCAGCCCCGGCCCCGGTTCCCGGGCCAGGCACCCGGTGATCGAAGCCAGCGCCGGTCAGCGCGTCGGCCAGGCCCCGGTTAGCGGCCCCCTCCGCGACAATCGCAGGGAAAAAGCCAAAGAACGCCGCCCCCGCGTCCTTCGCCTCGCCGCGTGGGGCTGGCCCGCACCACAGCTAGCGGACAACTTCCGTGCCGGCGGGCAGCAGGACGAGCTTGCCACGGGCGTGTCCGCTCTGGCTGATGCCAAGTGCCGTGCGCCAGTCTTCGAGCGGGAAGGTCCGGGCAACCGGGACGGTGAACTGGCCATCCGCGGCAAGCTTGGCGAATTCGCCGAGCACGTCGTGGCGCGGCGTCGGGTCCTCGTGGAAGCTGTCGCGGACGCCGAGTTCGGCGGCGGCGGCGAAGTCGCTGGCGGTCAGGACCCGGCGGGGATCGCCGCCGGCGGCCTGGATGAGGTCGGGCAGCGCGCCGCTGGGCGGCGCGGTGTCTAGGACCAGGTCCACTGGTCCTCCGGCGGCTTGGGCGACCCGCCCGGCCAGCCCGTCGCCGTAGGACGTCACTGTCGCTCCCATCGCGCGCAGCGGTCCGGCGTAGGTGTCACCGGCGGTGGCGACTACGCGGGCTCTCCGCAGTAGGCCGATCTGGACGGCGGCGAACCCGACGGTCGTGCCAGCCCCGTTGACAAGGAGCGTCTGCCCCGCCGATACCCCGAGGCATTCCAGGTGCCAGTAAGCCGTCTCGACCGCCATCGGCAGCGCGGCTGCCTGCACGAGATCGAGTCCCGCCGGGACACGGGCCCAGCGATCCATGATCGCCCGGTCCGCCGCGCCGGCACTCGTACCGCCGGCGTAGTCGGCCGTGCCGAGGACAAGATCGCCGGCGGCGACGTCGGCCACGCCCTGTCCGACGGCGTCGACGGTCCCGGTCAGCTCCAGCCCGATGCCGCGGGGCAGCACGCCTGGGAACAGCCCCCGGCACAAGGCCCAGTCGGCCGGGTTAAGCCCGCACGCGTGCACAATCACGCGGATGCGGTCAGGGCCCGGGTCCGGCACGCCCACCCGGTCCATGCTCAGAACGTCGGCCGGCTCGCCGTAGTCGTGGAAACGGACCGCCCTCATAGCGGATTCGTCAACGCCCATGGCACATCTCCAAGTTATGACGTCAGATGCTGTCATAACTACATTAGCAAATGATGACAGCATCTGCTGTCGCTAGCGCAGGCATGCGGCTGGGGCCAGGCTGATGCCAGCCAGGACCTGGGCGCGGACCGGCATGCATTGGCCGCGCAGGTCAACCCAATCGCGGCCCGCGGCGCGGGCCGGGGCGCGTTTTCATTCTCCCGCCGCTCGTTCGAGGTAGCCGGTCATCCGGTTGAGGACGCCGGTAGCTCGCTTCAGGTCGGCGGAGGCGGGCGGCGGTAGGTCGGTCGGCAGGACGTCCCTGAGGTGCCCGAGGCCGGGGGAGAGGGATTCCGCCAGATGGGCGCAGATCAACGCGGCGTCGCGGACCACCCGGGAGTCGACGGTCCAGAGTACTTCGAAGCGCCGGTCGGCTTCGGCCCGCGTCTGCCCGGGGAATTCCCAGCCGGTCACGCAGGCAGGATAATCGGGGGCCTCGCAGACCAGGTTCCATTCGCGGCGTAGTGACGCGTCCGGCGGCAGAGCTACCTTCAGCGGCGCGAGGCCGGCTGCATCCGGCTCGCCCCTGGCGATCTCGGATTCGCTGAAGCTGGCGAAAACGACGACGAGCCGGGCGGTGCGGGCGAGTTCGTTCCAACGCTGCTGCGATCGGCGGTAGTTTTCCTCGCTCTGGAAGCTGGCGAAGAGCACCGCGTATTCAGCCCTGGCGCAGCACTCGTCCTCGATGGCTCGCGTCAGGGCCAGCAGCGTGGCCTTGCGGAGCACCTGGGGCACCAGGCTAGGGTGCCGGCGCCGCAGGCCGGCGAAGACGGACGGCTCGGCTTGCGCAGCGTGCGTGGTCACCTGGCTGATTGCCGCCGCCAGGCTCATGCCCGAAGCGCGCAGGCGCGATACGTCCTGGATGAGCGCGATGTCGCCCATGTCGTAACGGCGGTGGCCGCCGGTCAGGCGCCGCGGCCTGGGAAAGCCGTACCGTCCTTCCCAGCTGCGCAGGGTCGCGGCCCGCACGTCAGTGCGGCTGGCCAGCTCGCCGATCGACAGGCCATCCTCCGGTTCGCCCACTCCAGGAACCCCATCTCTTCAGAGTGCCGAGGTAAATCTATAACTGATGTTTAAGTCTACGGCGAGCGGACAGCAGGGAACGGCCCAAGCTCCGTCAAGGAGTTTGCCGTTGTCCGGGTCGGCTCTCGCATAGCGGGACGCCCTGGGCGAAGTCCAGCACGAGGAGGAGAAGTAATGATCGAGAAACTGCACGACGCCGGCCTGCGCTCCGAGTATGCGTACATCGCCGGGTTCGCCAGCATCGGCCTGTCGTTCCTGGCCTGGACGACGTCCCTGAAAGCCGAACCGGCCGGGACCGATCGCGCGGACCGGTGGGGGATCTTCGTCGGCCATTGGGCGCCCACATTCTTCGGACTAGGTAACGCCCTGCGCAGCTACGAGAAGTAGCCCGGCACCTAACGGGGGCGCGGCCGATGGGGAAAACCATCAGCCGTGCTCGGTGGTAGCGGCGACCGTCCAGGTCGCGGAATTACTGATCCTGCCGCGCCGCCGCTGCCACCACTTCACGCCTATTCACGACCCCGCTGGCTCGGAATCGTTTAACGGTGGGGGTCGTGCCGGACTCTCGTGTCCTCTTCGCCGGGCCGGACTCGGACGTTTGATTCGCTGGCAAAGGGTAGGAGAAGCAGACTGAAGTCAAGACAACGATGCGTGGCTGCGCGTCAGCTGAGGGTGTGCCAATGGTTAACGATCTGGACGATGACGCTGCTACTCGGGATCTTAAGGAACTGCAGGACGCACTGCTTAGCACCGAAAACTTTGAGCAGTTCCTGCATGAGATGTCTATACTCGCCGCCGGTCTCGTCCGCGGCGGGCTTTCCTGCGGAATGACCGTGGAGACCAACGGGCGGCCGATGACCGTGGCGTGCAGTGATCCGGTGGCCGCGCAGGTCGACGAAGTTCAGTACAAACTCGATGATGGGCCTTGCCTGCACGCCATGCGCGACGGCCATACGGTGCGCATTGAAGACACCACGCGCATGAAAGACGCCAGCGTTAAGGCGCGGTGGCCCGAGTTCGAGGCGCGAGCGGCGTCACATGGGATCCGATCCTGCCTCGCGCTGCCGCTGACCGCCGATGGCCGGTCTATCGGGGCCATTAACTTGTATGCGCGCACGGCATCGGCCTTCGGCACGGCGGAAGCACGGCGCGCTGAGAATTTCGCCGAAAATGCTTCGGGGGCGCTGACCCTGGCCCTGCGACTGTCATCGCACGTGCTGCTTATACAGCAACTCCGCTCGTCGCTTTCTTCGCGGGCCGTTATCGATCAGGCGCTCGGCATCATCATGGCCAGAGAGTATTGCAGCCAGAGCCGCGCATTCGCTATCCTGAGATCCGCGTCGCAGAACAGCAATGTTAAGCTCCGCGAAATCGCCAGCGCGATCGTGACCGGTGTGACCGGCGAGCCTCCGCAGCCGCCGCCTCCGTTCGAGGACTCGTTAGCCGCCAGCCAGCTCCCGGCGCCCTTCCGCCCGCGGCGCGGGCGCCCCGCGGGCTAAGGCGCTGGCGCCGGCCGCGGTCCCGCCCCCGTCGGTGTCGGCCTTCGCGGTGGCACTTCCCGGCTGACCCGGCTGACCCGGCTGGCCCGGCTGGCCGCCCCGACTCACCTCTTCGTAAGGGCCCGCCAGGCAGGCGGCGACGCTGGGAAATACATCCACCAGGCGATCGACGCCGGTAAGGGAGAGGACCCGATGCACGGCCGGTGTGCAGACCACGAGCCGCAGTCCGCTCGAACTGGCCACCGCTCGCCTGAAGGTGCGCACCAGCGCGCTTACCCCGGCAGAATCACAAAAGGTCGTCCTGCTCATGTCCGCGACGACCAGGACCGCACCTCGGTTCAGGACTGAGAGCAGGTCCTCCCGGACCGCGCCGGCATTCGTTACGTCGATTTCTACGGGTAGCGTAACCACGGCTACCCGTCCGATCCACAGCACGGAACAACCTTCACGAGACACGAATCACCACCCTGCACATGCAAAAGACGGTGGGCCGCGTCTCTGGACCCCGGCGGCGGCTATCCCGGCTGGGCCTCGCCGCGCAGCGAACATTATTCAGCCTGCGCGGGTGCGAGTGCAAGGCGAGTGCGGAACGGGGCCGGAATGCCACCCTGGTGGTCCGCCTACCTCCGCCAGCCGCGGCGGCTCGGTCCAGACGGAAGATTTCGCCCGCGGATAAGGGCAAAATTCCCTGGCACCGTGATATATACCGAGCTGACGACCGTAGGCTCTGTGGCCGTGCTCCATAGCTTCGGTACCGGTATGTAGTGCCCCCACCCGGGTCTGTCGTGACCGATTCTCTCCTCAAAGGCAGCGCATGATAACCGTCGCAGGCGAGGTCCTGATCGACCTCATCGTGGACCCGGCCGGTCACATCGATCCCAGGTTCGGTGGCGGCCCGTTCAACGTCGCGCGCGCCGTCGCCAGGCTTGGTCAGCCGTCGGCCTTCCTCGGCCGGCTGTCCGGTGACCGGTTCGGGCGGCTGCTGCGAGGCGATCTTGACCGCCACGGGGTGCTGCTCGCCGTCGAGGCCGCCGCCGACGTGCCCACCACGCTGGCGGTCGTCGACGTCGATCCAGCCGGCGTCCCCGGCTACCAGTTCTACCTGAACGGCACGTCGGCGGCGGCGATCGAGCCCGGCCAGGCCGGACTGCCGGCCGGGACAACGGCACTGCATATCGGCAGCCTCGGTCTCGTCATGGAGCCGATCGGTACCAGCCTGGAACAGCTAGTCGCCGCGCTGCCGGCCGGCATCACGGTCATGCTCGACCCGAACTGCCGTCCTGGTGCGATCGCGTCGCGGCAGGCCTACCTGGACCGGCTTGACCGAATAGCGCAACGGGTGGACGTGATCAAGACCAGCACGGAAGACCTCGCCTACCTGTTCCCAGACAAAGACGCAGAAAGCGCTGCCGCCGAGCTCCTCGCGTGGGGGCCCGCATGCGTGGTGGTCACCGACGGCGCGCAGCCGGTACGCGCCTTCGCCGCAGGTGAGGAGCTTCGCGCCGAGGTCCCGCCGGCCGAGGTCGTCGACACCGTTGGCGCCGGAGACGCGTTCGGCGGCGCCTTCCTCACCTGGTGGATGAGCAACGGACTCGGCCAGGCCGACTTCCGCGTGCCGTCGGCCGTGCGCAGCGCGACCCAGGCGGCGATCTATGCTTCGGTGGTCGCCTGCACGCGCCGTGGCGCGGAACCGCCCTGGGCCTATGAGCTGGCCGGCCACGACGGCTGGACCTGGCTACCACCGGGCCGCGACCGCGGTCAGGGCACCCCGGAGAGCACCTAGGCGGGTCACGCCGGAGCGCGGAAGACCTGACTGCGGAAATTCCCTCGCTAGTCCCTTCGGAGCAGGATGCCGCGGATGAAGGCGGCCTGGCCCGAGTGCTGCAGGCAGTCGGAGATCACGCTGACCAGCCGGACGCTCAGCGTCACGGGCGGATCCCACCGTTCGTCCACGACCCGGGTCAGGTCCGCGTCGGTGATACCGGACACCAGCCGGATGGTCTGCTCGTGCACCGCGTCGTGGTAGCCGACGAGCAGATCGGCCGATGAGACCGTGACCTCGGACACCTGCCGTGAGCTGTGCCCGTAGCCGATATCGGACAGCTCGAACGGCAGCTCGAACCGCTTCCCGTACTCCATCCATACCTGCGGCACGCCGAAGGAGCCCGCCACGTGATCGTCCTGCACCCGGGCCAGATGCCAGCACAGCCAGGCGATCGAGTTCGCGTCGTCGTCGAGCCTGGCCGTCAGCTGGCTGGAGGTCAGGCCCTCGACCGCCCCGTGGACGGTTTGCTGCACCCGGCCGAATGCATCCGACAAAAGTTCCGCACTAGTCATGCCTCCTGCCTCCCTCAGTCAAAAGAAAAATTTATCCGAACGGCCCGCGTGACACGCCGCTCCGACCTGGTCTGGTGTCCCGCGTAGTCGCCCCGGCGGCCAGCACGCGATACCGTTCCGACGTGCCCCCAGGCCGCAGCCGGAAGTCACCACCGGTTCCCAACGACCCTAGTACCGCTGTGACGAAAACCAGTCCCAAGAACCCCAGCACTCCCAAGACCCCCAGCAGCCCCAAAACCCCGAGGACTCCCAGAGCCGTGGGCAGCCCCAAGGCGCCTCAGGTCGGGAAAACCTCCGGTAGTCCCGAAACCTCCGGCAGCTCGCCCAAGGCCGCTCCCGCTTCGGACATTTTCTCTGGCCTGGGCGACACCACCAGTATCAGCAAAGCGGTGCCTGATGTCGCCGACCTTCTCGCGGCGGCGGTGGCAGGCATCGGTGGTGCCGAGCGGCCGGGACAGGTGGCCATGGCCCAGGCGGTGCAGCGGGCTATCGAGTCCGGCGAGCACCTCGCCGTCCAGGCCGGAACCGGCACCGGAAAGTCGCTGGCCTACCTGGTACCGGCGGTCCGGCACGCGCTGATGACAGAGGGCACGGTGGTAGTGGCGACGGCCACTATCGCGCTGCAGCGCCAGCTGATCGACCGTGACCTGCCGCGCCTGGTCACGGCCCTGGCGCCGCTGCTCGGCCGGGAACCGGTGTTCGCGATCCTGAAGGGTCGGCGCAACTACCTGTGCCTGCACCGCCAGCGCGGCGCGGACCCCAATACCGACGACCCGCAGGACGCACTGTTCGAGCCGGTAGCTCTGTCCAATCAGGAGGGGGGCCCTGCCTCGCCGCTCGGACGGCAGGTGAAGCGGCTGCACGAATGGGCGGAGGGGACGACGACGGGGGACCGGGACGAGCTGGTCCCCGGCGTGCCGGAGGCGGCCTGGCGTCAGGTCTCGGTCAGCGCGCAGGAGTGCATAGGCGCGCATCGCTGTCCGTATGGTTCGAGGTGTTTCGCCGAGCGGGCGCGGGACGCCGCCGGGAAGGCGCACGTTGTCGTGACCAACCATGCACTGCTCGCGATCGACGCGACGTCTGATATCGATGTGCTGCCCGAGCACGACGTGGTGATCATCGATGAGGCCCATGATCTGGTGGACAGGGTTACCTCGGCTACGACGGGCGAGCTGTCCGGTCCTGGCGTGGACGCGACCGCCCGCCGCTGCGCGCGCCTGACCGATTCCGCGGCGGCTGACGGAGCGCCTGCGGTGGCGGATCGCCTGCGGCAGGCCGCGGCCGCGCTTACGGTGGACCTCGGTGACGCGCCCGCCGGCCGGATGGACGTGCTGTCAGGCGCTCTCGGTGCGACCCTGACCTCGGTGCGGGAAGCAGCGGGCGCCTGCGCGGAAGCGATTCGCGCCAGTGCACCAGGCCAGGAGGAGGACCCGCAGGCGATGGCGGCGGCCCGGATGACCCTGGCCGCGCTGGATGAGCTTCAGCGCACCGCCGGCCGGATGCTCGACGCGTTCGGAGCTGACATCACCGCGCGGGATGAGGTGGTCTGGCTCGACCAGCCGCCCGTCGAGGACACGCGGCGAGCGCCCACGCTGCGGGTGGCGCCGCTGGAGGTCGGCCGCGTGCTACGGACACGGTTGTTCGGGGAGCGCACGGTGGCGCTCACCTCCGCCACGCTTGCCCTCGGCGGCTCTTTCACGCCGCTGGCCATCCAGTGGGGGCTGCCTCCCGCGAACGGCCAGCCGCGGGATGGTGAGGATGAGCATCTAACCTGGTCCGGACTTGACGTCGGGTCCCCGTTCGATCATCCGCGCAGCGGCATCTTGTACGTGGCCAGGCACCTGCCGCCGCCGGGCCGGGACCAGCTGCCCGAGGCGTACCTGACCGAACTCGAGGAGCTGATCCACGCGGCGGGCGGCCGTACGCTGGGACTGTTCTCGTCCATGCGGGCCGCGAGGGAGGCGGCCGGGGCGCTCCGCAGCCGGATCGCTCATCCGCTGCTCTGCCAGGGCGACGATGTCACGGCCCAGCTAGTCAGGCAGTTCGCCGAGGACGAGCCGACTTGTCTGTTCGGCACGCTGTCACTGTGGCAGGGCGTGGATGTGCCCGGCAGCTCGCTGCAGCTTGTCGTGATCGACAGAATCCCGTTCCCGCGGCCCGACGACCCGCTGGCCTCAGCGCGTCAGCGCGCGGTGGCGGCGCGCGGCGGCAATGGGTTCATGACGGTCGCCGCGTCACAGGCCGGGCTGCTGCTGGCCCAGGGGGCCGGGCGGCTGCTCCGGACGATGACCGACCGCGGGGTGGTCGCCGTGCTCGATCCCCGGCTGATGACCGCCCGCTACGGCGATTTCCTGCGGGCATCGTTGCCGCCCTTCTGGACGACCGCCGACCCCGCCATCGTCCGTGCCGCCTTGGGCCGCCTCGCCGCGGCCGCCGCGGCTTCGGCACCCGTGCCGTCCGCAGCACATGCTCCCGCCCCTGCCTAATGCGGCCCGGCGTTTCAACGTCACGTTGGTGCGGCTGCAACCGCCCCGATGCCACATCGACGCGGCCAGATCGACCGCCAGAGGCGCTAGAAGCGGCGCGCCGCCTGTGTAGCCGCTTACGGACATGTTAAGAAATGTCGGATACGGATGAATCGCACGTTAATGGGTAACAAATTGGGAACTACGGGCATTTAGCATCCGTTGGGCAGGGGACTGGGTACCCAGTCGCAGCGGGAGGTCGCGCATGCGGAAACGGCCGCGAAAGGGCAAGCGGCATGTGCTCCGCTGGGTTGCGGTGGCGGCGGTCTTCATCGTCGGCGCCGGAACGCTGACCGCGTACCTGAAGTACCGGGCCGTTTACGACAGCATCACCCGCGTCACGGTTCCCGGGCAGGCTCTGGGCCACCGCCCGCCGGTGTACAGCACGAGCTCAATGAACATCCTGGTGTACGGCTCGGACAGCCGGGCGGGACTTACTCCGCACGAGCAGTACATCCTGCGCACCGGTGATGACCAGACCGACAACACCGACACGATCATGATCGTGCACATCTCGCCCGGCCGGCACGGGGTCACCGTGATGAGCATCCCGCGCGACACCATGGTGCCGGTGTACGAGTGCGACAGCGGACCGGGCTACACGGGGCAGCAGGCCGACCCCAGCTCTGAGGTGATCATCAACTCGCTGCTGCAGATCGGCGGCCCGACCTGCCTATGGAAGACGGTCGAGCAGGTAACCGGCATCCGCATCAACCATTTTATCGGGATCGGCATGCTCGGCTTCGTCAAGGTCGTCAACGACCTGGGCGGTGTCGACGTCTGCGTGCCCTACAAGGTGGACGACCCCGTGTCCGGCCTGGACCTCAAGGCGGGCGAACAGCACATCGACGGCATCCAGGCGCTGGCCTTCTGGCGCACCCGTGAGGACATCGGGACAGGATCGGACCTGGAGCGGATCCAGCGCGACCAGTTCATGTCCGCTCAGGTGGTGAAGGGCGTACTGAGCAGCGACCTGCTGTCGAATCCGATCGAGCTGCTCTCGGTGATCACCGACGCCGCCGCGTCGATGACGACGGACAGCGGCCTGACGGTGTCGGACCTGGTGGAAATCGCGGAGAGCTTCCACGACCTGTCCAGCGAGGACGTGCAGTTCATTACCGCGCCGAACGAGCCGTGGACCGAGAACCCGGATCGGGTTCAGCTCGAGCAGCCGCAGGCCAACCAGGTGTTCTCGGCTATCGCGCACGACGTGACCCTGCCGAAGACGTCACCCGCCCCCGCGCCCTCCTCAGGCGGCGCGCAGGTCCTGACCACGAGCCCGTCCAAGGTCAAGGTTGAGGTCCTGAATGGCTCGGGGGACTCTGGGGTCGCCGACCGGGCGGCCGCCGGCCTGGCCAGCCGGGGTTTCGACGTGACCGGCACCGGTGACGCGACGAGCTTCGCTTACACCAATTCGGTGATCGAGTACTCCTCCGCCGCCGACCTTGCCGAGGTGAACACGCTCAAGACGGAGCTCTCTGGAGTCACCGACCTGCAGCACGCCGGCCCTAAGCCCGGCACCGTCGAGCTCATCCTGGGCTCGGACTTCACCGGCCTGAACCCGAAGACGTCCTCCTCCGCCGCGCAGCCGTCACCCACGTCATCGCCCAGCGCCAGCCCGTCCGCATCACCCAGCACGAGCCCGTCCTCCTCCAGCGTTACCGGCCTGGCCCAGTCGACCGGCGGCATTACCGCGGCTGCCTCCTGCGCCAGCGACAGCTCGGCCTTCGCGGGTCCGCTCAGTTCCTGATCGCCGGCCCTTCTCCCCGCGACCAGGTCACCGGGTTGAGATGGCGCTGACGTCGTCGACCGCCTCCGGGAGCCTGCGCATGCTGGTGACACGCCGGTTCGCCAGCTTGGCGGGATGCCCGGTGAGATCACGGTCCACCCAGACCGAGCGCAGTCCCATCCGGGCGGCGGGCAGCATATCGTGCACCCAGCTGTTCGCCACGTGAATCCAGTTCGTTTTCGTGACTCCCGTTATCTCCGCGAACTTCCGGAAATGAGCGAGATCCGGCTTGTAGCCGTGTACTTCCTCCGCGGTCACCCACAGGTCGAACGGCACGGGCAATCGCGCCCTCGTGCCGGCGAAAAGGTCCTCGTCGCAGTTCGTGAGGAACGCCAGCCGCCAGCCCCTTTCCCGCAGCGCGGTCAGGGCCGGACCGGTGTCCGGGAAGACCTGCATATCCGGCCACGCCCTAGCGAACGTGTCCTCGCCGCCTGGCGGCAGCGTAACCTGCTCGCGCTCGGCCGCCCGCGTCAGCCCGGCGCTGAGTATCTCCCGGTACGGCCGCCAGCCCGGGTCGGCCTCAAGCTCGAGTTCGGCCTGATGGTAAGCGGTGAAGAGCCGGCTGGCATCGGTCCCCGCGACCCCCTCGAGGGCCCCGCCCATGCAGGAGTTCCAGTCCGCGACCGTCCCGTAGCAGTCGAACGTCAGCCACTTGTCCACCACCGGTAACCTCCACTTGCCCGTCGACCTCAGCATCCCACTTCTCCGGCAGCCACGCCGTGCGCCACCGCAGTCCGGGCCGCCTCGCCGGCGCGAGCTTCGGTGTGAGCCGTGATTTTATGGGGGAGTGAGAAGTGAGCACACCTACCAGGCTGGGTTCGGCAACGAGTTCGCCAGCGAAGCCGTGCCCGGGGCCTTGCCCGCGGGCCGCAACTCACCGCAGCGCGCGCCGCTTGGCTTGTTCGCGGAGCAGCTCAGCGGAACCGCGTTTACCCAGCCGCGTGCGGTCAACCGGCGGACGTGGGTCTACCGGATCATGCCGTCGGCGGCGCACCCGAAGTTCTCGCGCCTGCGCCACGGGACGCTGCGCGGCACTCCCTTCGACGAGATCGAGCCCGACCCGAACCGCCTTCGCTGGGATCCTCTCCCGATGCCACCGGCCGGCACCGACTTCATCGACGGGCTGTACACCGTCGCGGGAAACGGTGACATCAGGACGCGCAGCGGAATGGCCGTGCACCTGTACGCCGCGAACCGGTCCATGATGGACAGGTATTTTGTCGACGCCGACGGCGAGCTGCTGTTCGTGCCCGAGCAGGGCACGGTCCTGCTGCGCACCGAGCTCGGACCGCTGGTCGTGTCCCCCGGCGAGATCGCGGTGGTCCCGCGGGGCATCAGGTTCGCCGTCGAGGCGACCGGCCCGGTCCGCGGCTACCTGTGCGAGAACTTCGGCGCCGCGTTCACGCTGCCCGA
>Ga0302229_10001444_pt1 | contig 18070 bp, 14 predicted proteins | sample II_Palsa_N1_3_FD_193518 | JGI IMG/M metagenome (GOLD analysis project Ga0302229, IMG submission 193518) | Peat permafrost microbial communities from Stordalen Mire near Abisko, Sweden - II_Palsa_N1_3 | ecosystem: Environmental > Terrestrial > Soil > Palsa > Peat permafrost | place: Sweden... | reverse complement strand
TCGTCGCTCGCGCCAACCAGTCACGCATCGACTACGGCCCGATCAACGCCGCGTTCCGCACCCAAAGCCAGGCCGACCCCGTCGCGGCGGGCCTGGCCAAGCTCCGCGACCCCAGCCCGGACGGGGTAAAGGCCCGCCAAGCCCTCACCGAGGCCATCGAGTACAAGAACACCGAGTTCAACGCGCAGGGTATCGAGCTCAATCAGCGCTACGAATCCTCCGCGGTGATCCCCGACCCGGACAGCGGCGAGGAAGTATGGAAGCGGGACCGCGGCCTGTACCTGCAGGCCACCACCCGCCCCGGCGCCAAGCTCCCGCACGTCTGGCTCATCGACGCCGGCGGCGGCAAGGTCTCCACCCTGGACGTCACTCAGAAAGGCAAGTTCTCCCTCGTCACCGGCCTGTCCGGCCAGGCCTGGGCGACCGCCGCCAGCAAGCTCGACCTGCCGTACCTGCGCACGATCGTGATCGGCGCCAAGGGAACCGAGGACCTCTACCACGACTGGCACCGCGCCCGCGAGATCGACGAGGCCGGCGCCCTCCTAGCCCGCCCCGACGGGTACGTGGCCTGGCGCCACAGCACAGCCGTCTGGGACGACGAACAAGCCTTCCACCTCATCCAGCAGGCCTTCACCACACTGCTGCGGTGAAGGAACGGGCAACCGCTGGAGTCATTGGCACTCATGGGGCGTCAGCTCATCGAGCTTGTCCAGGAGCTCGCGGAGTGTGTAGCGGCTGATGATCCGCTCGCCGTCCGGCTCGGGGATGCATGCCTGCCACACCCCGAACCCGCCGTCGCCGATGATCACCTCCGGGTGCGCGAGCCGGAACGCCTGAAGTCGAAGTACCTGGTCCGGCTCCTCGCGGACGAGTCGCAGCGCACGCCCGCTCATCTCCGCGTAGCTCCGGTCACGGCCGCCGCTCCTCTGCGCGGATGCCGGTGACCTGGCGCGCCCGGTGCCGCTCGACCGCGAACAGCAGTGCGCGGAGCGCCCACGCCGTAATCCCGGTGGAACTGGTGGCCGATGGCCGCGACCAGCTCCTCACCGGTCCCGGCCGGATTCTAGTCGCGCCAGGCCGGGACCGCGGCGCGGGCCCTGGCCAGCAGCTCAGGAGTGTCCTTGCGGTATCTCATGGCGGCCTGTGCCTCCCCGTCCCGTGCGCCTGTTTCGCGGATACCGGCAGTCAAGCTCCTACCGCGAGTAGCCTGAAAGTGTTGTCCTGTGGTCACCGCAGGGCGGCCCACAGGTCCAGACCCGGCGGCATGGGCACACGCGAATGGCGGACTTCGCCGCCGAGGTCCGGCGGCTGATGACCGAGCGCGGCATGTCGCTGCGCGGGCTCGCCAAGGCCTCGAACTACGACCCGAGCTACCCCGTCCAAGGTCCTGTCCGGGCACAAGCCGTCATCCCCGTACCTGGTCGCGCCTGGATGACGCCCTCGGCGCGGGCGGCACGATCCGGACCGCCGCCCAGGAGCCGCCGCCACGCCGGGCGGCGAAAGCCCGCGCACCTGAGCGGAAGCCGTCGGGCGCGGTCGAAGCACTCCAGGTCGCGATGACCGGCGACTCGGCCGGACATCGGCGCTGGCGGGCTGGCTGAGCTGGTGTTCCACTACGCGCACGCCCTCGCCGTGGCGCCCTCGGCCGCCGTCTACGGCGAGCTGCTGAGCGCCCGGTCGTTCGCCGGGACACTGCTCGGCCGGTCCGCGCCCCGCCAGCGGCCGGACCTAACCGTCACGGCCGGCTGGCTGTCCAGCCTGCTGGCGATATCGGCGGCCGACCTCGGCGAGCACGCGGCCGCGATCATCTGGTGTACCGATACCGAACGGCACGGCCGCGACGCTGCCTACCCCGAACTGCTCGGCTGGGCGGCCCTGACCCGGTCGCTGATCGCCTGGTACCAGGGCGACCCGCTGGCCTCGGCGGCCGCCGCCCGGCGCGGCCAAGCCGACGGACAGCCCGGCTCGGTCGCCCACGCCAAGCTCGCCGCCCAGGAGATGCGCTGCCGGGCGATGCTCGGCGATGCCGCCGGGATGACCGACGCCAGGCGCCGAGCCGCCACCGCCATGGCACAGCTCGGGCCGCCGACCCCGGCGGCCAGCGTGTACTCGGTCCCGCGAGCCGAGGACCCGCCGTACCCCGCCACCTCGCTGCTGCTGGCGGGCCGGTACGCCGAGGCGGCAGAGATGACCCGGCGGATCATCGCCACCGCCTACCGCCCGCAGGCGCGGGCACCGTGGGACCAGCCGACCAATTACGCCCGCACGCTGCTGATCCTGGCGCTCGCCGCCGCCGGGCTCGGCGGCCTGCCCGTGAGCGTCCTCACAGCCTCGGACGTCACCGCCTTCCTAGCCGGAATGACCTGCATCCACGCCCCGGGCACCCCGGCGGCGTCATCGTTGCTAATCTGCTGGCTCCTGGCCCGCAGATTGGGCTGCCTAAAGGTGGTTCCACGCTCACCGGCAACGCCCTATAGCCAGTACCTGGCCCGACGACTGGATCGGTAGATGAGCATCAGCCAGCCGCCGCAGGCGGCGATCTAGGGTGTGGGGGCATTCAGCTCGCTAAGGCAGCTTTCAAGGGCGTTGCGGAGGCCGGCAAGGCGCGCAGCGGACAACTGGGCCGTCATCCGGTGATCGAGCTGATCCAGCTCGCGATCGCATGACGTCATCACCGACTCGCCTGCGCTGGACAGGCGCAGTTGCAGGATCCTCCGGTTGGCCGAACTCTCCTGACGTTCGATGAGTCCCTTGCGGGCCAGCGATGCTATCACCTGGTTGATCGCCTGCGGGCTGACGAAAACCCGCCGGGCGAGCTCGGCCGAGGAGATCCCGGGATACCGCCGAATGGTGCTGAGGAGATTGAACTGCGGCCCGGTGACGCCGAACTTCATGGTCAGAGATTCGACCTGGGCCCGCAACGCCACCTCCAGCTGCTTGATCAGGGAGGTGATCCTCGGCGGATGCATGGACGCAGGGACTGCCAAAGATGCCTCCGTGGGTGGGCAGCAATGCTTGGGCGGACCGGTGACGGCACGCCCAGCAAGAGACATCATAATCCAATATCAAGAAGCTTGACTCAAGGTCCTTGATATGTGACGATGGTCACGACCGATGAGCCGATAAGCGCAGGGTGATGCGAGCGATGATACAGACATCCGGGGTCCAGTTCGATGTTGGAGGCGTCCTACTGCCCAGGCCCTTCAAGGTTCGCCGACTGGGCCATTTCGGCTACTACATGAACGACCTCGACGCGGCTGCCGCGTTCTACACGCAGCTTCTCGGATTCCGGATCACGGATGCGCCGACCATGCAGCAGCTGCTTCCTCCGCATCTGCAGCATATCGCCGCCGGGGTGCTCGACCCCCGGATGTTCTTCACCAGTAATGGCTCAGACCACCACGTGCTCCTGTTCATGCACTCTTCGCTGGCCGCGACGTCACCTTTCCCCACGCCGCCGCAGATGACGACTAACCAGCTCACCTGGCAGGTCGGCACGCTCGAGGAGGTAGTTGACGCTTACCACTTCCTGAAGAAGGCAGGGGTGCCGATCGTGCGTGCCGGGCGCGACATGCCCGGCGCGAACTGGAACGTCTACTTCCAGGATCCTGACGGATTCACCGTCGAGCTGTACTACGGCATCGAGCAGATCGGGTGGTCGCGGCACAGTCGGCCGATGCAGATGTATGACCGCGGCTTCCAGGACGTCCCGCCGCTGCCGCAGATCTCGGAGTACACCGAGATCGCTGAAGCGCTCGAGCGTGGCGTGGAGATCACCGCCGGGTACCGACCGCAGCCTGAGGAATCCGCGCATGACGTCGGCGGAGTGCTGCTGCCCCGGCCGTTCAAGGTAACCAAGCTCGGGCCCGTCGGGCTGTTCGTCACCGACCTGAGCCGGTCCCTGGACTTCTACACCAGGCTGCTCGGATTCGAGGTAACCGAGACCGTGGAGGTCGAGGGGCACGAGGCGGTTTTCCTGCGACACGGCGGCGACCACCACAGTCTGGCGTTGTACCCCCGTGAGCTTCGCTCGGTGCTCGGCCTCAGCGAGCACACGGTCGTGGCCAGCCTCGGCATGGAGGTCGGCACCTACCGGCAGCTGCGCGACGCCGTCAGCTATCTCAGTGCTCACGGCAGCAAGCTGATCGATCTGCCCGCGAGCTTCTCCACCGGCATCGACTACGCCGCCCACCTGAAGGATCCTGACGGCCACCTGGTGCAGCTCTACTACTACATGGAACAGATCGGCTGGGACGGCAAGCCGCGGCCGGCCCACCTGCGCAGGCAAGCCGAATCCAGCTGGCCGGCCACCGTGGCCGCGCTGTCCGACACCTATGTCGACCAGGTCTTCCAGGGCCCGCTCGGATGAGCGTCCCCCCTGCAGGGCGGCCGGGTCCCGACTATGACGTAGTGGTCGTCGGAGCAGGCTCAATCGGGCAGCTGACCGCGCTGATGCTGGCCAATAAGGGGCATCGAGTGGCCGTGCTCGACAAGCAGCCGGCACCGTATCCGCTTCCCCGTGCGGTCGGGATCAGCGGGGAGGGCATGCGGCTGCTGCAGATCGCCGGCCTGAGTAATGTCATGGACGAGGTCATCGAGCGCATTCCGCCGGAGGCCGGCCACGGGGTGTGGCTTGCCGCCGACGGTACCGAGATATTCCGGCACCCGATTCCGAATAGCGACGAGGGCGCCGGGTGGCCCGGCTTCGCCGGTTTCAGCCAGCCCGACCTAGAGCGAATCCTGGAAGACCGGCTCGCCGGCCACCCGGGCGTCGACCTGCGCCGCGGACAGCTCGTCACATCCGTGAGCCAGGATGCCGACCGCGCGCTCGTCACCGCACGCGCCTTCAACACGCAGTTGCCGTCGGCGGCCAGTGCGGGCACCGAAACGCTGACTGCCCGGCTGGTGCTCGGGTGCGACGGGGCGAACAGCGTCGTCCGGGAATTCATGGACACCAGCGTGGAAGATCTCGGCTTCAGCTTCGACTGGCTGGTCGTCGATGTACAGTCGAACGACGGCCGGGTCTGGGATCCCCCTTTCGCGCAGATCGTCGATCCCGCACGCCCGGCAACTGCGGTGTGCGGCGGGGCGCCAGGTCGGCGCCGGTTCGAGTTCATGCGGCTGCCAGGCGAGCCGATCGAGGAACTCAACCGCGCGGACACCGCGTGGAAGCTGCTCGCCCGGTGGAACCTTGACGCGGACAACTCGACGCTGCTGCGGCACGCCGTCTATGCCTTCTGCGGCCAATGGGCGACCTCCTGGCATCACGGCCGTCTGATTCTCGCCGGCGACGCCGCGCACCTCATGCCGCCGTTCCTCGCGCAGGGCTTCAACAGCGGGGTCCGGGACGTGGCCGCGCTCGCGTGGCGGGCGGACCTGGTTCTGTCCAATCGCGCGCCGCTGGACATCTTCGCTAGCTACACCAGCGAACGACTGCCGCACGTCCGGCAGATCATCGAAGAAGCCGTGCAGATCGGACGGATGCTGTGCATCACGGATCCGGGCGAGGCTGCCGAGCGCGACCAGCTCATGCTGGCCGCCCGCGACCATCCGGAGATAGTGCCACCCCCGCCAACCTGGCGGCTCGGCCCCGGGCTCGGCGCGCACGACGATCCGGGCGCCGGTGTGCTCGGTATCCAGGCCATCGTCGAGCACGACGGGCGCACCGGGCTGTTCGACGACGTCTTCGGCGGTGGGCGGTTCGTCATGCTTAGCCGGGCGGGTGACCCGCGCGGTGTCCTCGGCGAGTTCGCCGCGCATGCGTGGGGCCTGCTCGGTGGTGTCACCGCCACCTTCGGGTCCGGCGGCGACACCACCGACGTGGGCCAGGCCTATGCGCGCTGGTTCACCGAGCTCGACGCCGACCTGATCGTGCTAAGGCCCGACTTCAACGTGCTCGCTACGGCAAGACAGATCCAGGACGCGGACCGGCTGATAACGAACCTGGCTGAAGCCCTGCAGCTGTCCGATCCACCCTGACCCGGGTGCCACCCGTAGCCACGATTTGCTCCTGGTCCAGCCGACAGCAAGAGGAGGACGCCATGACGTTCTGGGAAGACCTGATGACCGTACCGCACGAACTGCGCTTCGTTGATGTTGACGGGGTGCGGACCCGGGTCCTGCACGCCGGCAGCGGCACGCCGCTGATTTTGCTGCACGGGATCAGCGGGCACCTCGAGACCTACATCCCGGTCATGGAGGCCCTGAGTGCCGAATTCGACGTCCACGCGATCGACATGCTTGCCCACGGCTTCACCGGCAAGCCCGGCGGCGATTACCCCGTCAGCCGGCTGGCGGCGCACGTTATCGGCTATCTGGACGCGATCGGTGCCGAGAAGGCTCACATCCTGGGCCTCTCGCAGGGCGGCTGGACGGCTGCGTTCCTCGCCGCTGAGCATCCCGAACGGGTTGAGAGGCTGACCCTGGTCGTCAACGTGGGCAATCCGCACATGCCAATCGAGGAACTCGGTGCCTTGCTCGCCGAGACCACCAACAAGGCGGTCTTCAGCGACGACCGGGAAGACACCCGGACCCGGATCGAGACGGTGATCTCGGACAAGACCACGCTGACCGACGAGATGGTCGACATCCGCTTCCGGATCTATCAGCAGCCCGAGCTGCGCGCTGCGATGCCCGGCATCCTGGCCTCCACCGAGCCGGCGGTGTACCGGCGGGATTCCCTGACGCCGGCGCGGCTCGCCTCGATCACAGCAGAGACGCTGATCGTCTGGTCCGAGGACGACCCGTCCGGGGCGCACGGCGGCGACTACTACCGCGATAATATCGCCAGCGCCAAGCTAGTCCTATTCCGCGATGTCGGCCACTGGCCTCCGTACGAGCGTCCCGACGAGTTCGCCAAGCTGGTGATCCCGTTCCTGCTCGAGGGCCTGGACACGGTTCAGGAAGCGACGATCTGATGCCGCTGGCCAATGTCGCCGGACGCGCCGCGCCAGGCCAGGTGCTGGCGGGCCGTGCCGCCGGGCTCGGCGAGATGCGCAACAACCTGGTCCCGCCGCAGCCTGGCGGATCGGGCACGTGATGAGCCAGACCAGTGACCGGGAGCAGTTGCGGTACTTCGAGGACTTCGAGGTCGGGATGACGTCGGAGTTCGGCCCCCGGGTCATCACCGAAGCCGAGATCATCGACTTCGCCGCTCAATGGGACCCGCAGCCGTTCCATCTCGACGGCGAGGCGGCCCGCGCGTCGATGTACGGCGGCCTCATCGCCAGCGGCTGGCACACCGCGGTCGTCACGATGAGCATGCTGGCGACCAAGAGGCCGCTCACGGCCGGTGCCGGCTCGCCCGGGCTGGACGAACTGCGCTGGCTTGCCCCAGTGCGGGCCGGAGCGACGCTGCGGGGGTCGAGCGCCGTTTTCGAGACGCGAGCGTCGCAGTCTCGCCCCGCGATCGGCATCGTCCGGTCACGGGTCGAGACGGTCGATGACAGCGGTGCGGCCGTGCTCCGCTACCTGAGCACATTCTTCGTCCGCCGCCGGTACTCTTCCGGAGACGTGCCGCCGCACCTGCTGGCCGCAGGCAAAGAATAGGGTCGCCATGACGGTTCAGCCGCCGATCCAGGGTTTCGCAGAGGCTGCCCGGGCCGTGACAGCCGCCGGCCAACGTTTCGAGCTCGTCACGGTCAGCGTCCGCGGACAGAGCTACCCCGCGTTTAAGGCGGCGCCGCCGACGCTGGGTCAGCTGTTCAGCGCTGCCCGCCAGCATCAGGACCAGACGTTCGTGGTCTACGAGAGCGAGCGCTGGACCTTCGGTCAGGTGCTAGGCCAGGCCGACGCCCTCGGTGCCGCGCTAATCCGCCGTTACGGCGTCCGGCACGGCGACCGGGTGGCGATCGCCATGCGCAACTACCCCGAGTGGATCGTTGCCTTCGCTGCGATAACGTCCATCGGCGCGGTGTCGGTGTCGCTTAATGCCTGGGGGACGGAGCCCGAGCTGGATTTCGCCCTGGCCGACAGCGGTGCCCGGCTGCTCATCGCTGATGGCCCACGGATCAGGCGGACTGCCCAGACGCGACGGCGACTTGGCATCCGCGCGGTGGCCGTCCGGTCTCCGGCCGGGCCGGGCGAGGGCGTGGACAACTGGGCCGACGTTCTCGCGACTGCGGCCGGTCCACAGCCAGCAGACGTGCGCCCCGACGACGACGCCACTATCCTCTACACATCGGGAACTACCGGACGGCCCAAGGGCGCTGTATCTACGCACCGGTCGATTGTCCAGGCCCTTTTCGGGTTCGCCTGCCGGACGGCGATCGACGTGCAGCGGCGCCCGGAGGTCGCCGTCCCCGCCGGGCAGCGCGTGATGATCCTGGTTGTTCCGCTGTTCCACGTCACGGGATGCGTTCCCATCATGCTCTCGTGCTTCATCACCGGCTCTAAGCTGGTGATGATGCACCGCTGGGACCCGGAGAAGGCCCTGGAACTCATCGAGCGCGAGCGGGTGACGACCTTGCTCGGAGTACCCGCGCAGAGCTGGGACATGCTCGACTCGGTGGCCGTGAAGGAACACGACCTGAGCAGTCTGCGGTTGATCGGTGGCGGGGGCGCACCAGCACCGCCAGTCCTCGTCCGTCGGCTGGCCGAGCAGTTCCCGGCCGCCGGCCCGGCGATCGGCTACGGACTGACGGAGACCAACGGATACGGCACGGCTAACACCGGAGCGGACTACGTCGAGCATCCGGCCAGCGCCGGACGGCCTGCGCCCATCCTGGAACTCGACATAAGGAATGAGCAGGAGCAGTCGGTCCCAACCGGGCAGTCCGGCGAAATATGGATGCGCGGCGTGCATGTGTTCCGCGGCTATTGGCGGCAGCCGGACGCGACGGCGAGCAGCCTCGTCAACGGCTGGTTCAGGACGGGCGACATCGGGCACCTCGACGAGGAGGGATTCCTCTATATCGAGGACCGGCTCAAGGACGTGATCCTGCGCGGCGGCGAGAACATCTACTGCGCCGAGGTGGAGGCCGTCCTGCATGAGCATGACGGCATCAGGGATGTTGCGGTATTCGGGCTGGCAGATGCGAGGCTCGGGGAAGAGGTTGCCGCGGCCGTCGTCCTGAAGGCGGGCTCGGCTGTCTCAGCCGAGGATCTAGCGGACTTCACGGCCGGGCGTCTGGCCCCATTCAAGGTTCCGTCCAGATGGTTCATCGTGGCTGGGCAGCTGCCGCGCAGCGCCGTCGGCAAGGTGCTGAAACGAGAGCTGCAGAAGCGCTTCAGCTCGGCCCCCGATGGCGACCAGGCCGCCCGGCACGTTCGCTCCTGATCAACCAGGGAAGCGCCGGCCTTGCATTATGGGCTCCCGTAGGGTATCAAGGAACTAGATATCAAGAACCTTGTCACTTAGGACGGCTGTCAGGCGGCCGAAAAGCTGAGGCCGCCATATCACGAAGCGAGAAAGTGAGGCGAGGACGCCATGACCGATTCCGCCTTGACAGATCAGGTCGACACCGGCACTGCCTACGGCCTGAAGCAGGGCACGTATGACGCGGCCCTTACCGAGGTTGGGCCGGGTACTCCCGGCGGCGAGGCGCTGCGCAGGTACTGGCAGCCCGTGGCGTTGTCGCGCCAGGTCAGTGATCTTCCCAAGAACGTCCGCCTGCTCGGCGAGGACCTCATCCTGTTCCGCACCAGGCGGGGCCGGGCTGGCCTGGTGTACCCCCGGTGCATCCACCGTGGCTCGACCCTTGCCTACGGCAAGGTCGAGGACGACGGCATCCGGTGCAACTACCATGGCTGGCTGTTCGGTCCCGAGGGTCACACCCTCGACCAGCCCTGCGAACCTGACGGTGGCCTGAAGAAGCACAAATACCGGCAGCCCTGGTATCCCGTCGAGGAGCGCTACGGCATCGTGTTCGCCTACATGGGCCCGCCGGAGCGCAAGCCGCCGCTGCCGCGCTACAGCATCCTCGAGAACGTGCCCGAGGGCCGGGTGCAGATCGCAACCGACCGGACCCGCATCTTCGGCGGTCCCGAGATTCTCCCGGCCAACTGGGTCCAGTCATATGAGAACGTCGTCGATCCGTGGCACGTGTATGTCCTGCACAGCACCCTGACCGGCACTCAGTTCTCCCGGCTGCTCACGGTGGTCCCGAAGATGACCTGGGAGTACTCGGAGATTGGATTGCGTTCCATCAGCCGCCGCACCCTCGAAGACGGCACGATCTTCCGGCGGGTTTCCGAGCTGGTCCTGCCGAACGCCTGGATCGTGGCGCCGCCGACCGATGTGGAGTTCGGCCCCTGCCAGGAAGTCATGTGGCACCAGCCGATCGACGACACCCACACGCGGGTCTTCCTGGTCAAGAACACCACCCCCGAGCTGGCCGAGGGATGGCTGGATCGCTCCCGCATGCCGCTGTATGACGGCAACACCAAGAACTGGTGGGAGCTGGACGAGGAAGGGCACCAGCGCTATCCGGGGGATTACGAGGCGCAGGCTGGCCAGGGCCCGATCACACTGCACTCGGAGGAGCACCTGGCTAGTAGCGACCGGGGCGTCAGCATGTACCGGCGGCAGTGGAAGCAGATCATCAAGGCCGTGGAGGCCGGCGAGCAGCCGATGAACGCCGACCTGACCCTGATAACGATCACCGCAGGCAATTACCTTGACAAGCCGACGGGCGCCCCGCAGCCGCCGAGCCCATCGAGCCGGGTCGGCGCGCCGCCCGCGCGGTAAGGAAGCGCCGGCGATCATGTCCTCCTGGCTGCGGATGGCACCGCGCCAGCCGACCCCGCCGAGGATGTCCCTGGTGTCGAGGCCGTGCCGTGCGGGACGTTCGGCCTGACGCGGCAAACTGGAGTGCACGTCGCCGTAGCCGAGGGTTGAGCGTCGCCCGGTCAACCAGTGCCGACCCGTCCTGCAGCGAGCGGTCCAGGCCGCCGACTGGAGGTGGCGCGCAGCACGGCGACCCGGAGTCCGGCCTCTTCGACCCGGCACGCCCCCGGCACGGGCCTGTGCGGGGGATCCCTCCCCGGTCTTGCCCGAACTCTTCCACCCAGCCCGCGGCCATCATTTATCAAGCTTCATGATAACAAGGTTCTTGACATTGGTAGGCAACAATGTCACGCTGAGCGCACTATGGCGGATGCAGTACCGATTTAGCAGGAGCGCGAGGAAGCTCGCACAGCACGCCGCTCCGGAAAGCCGCCGCAAAACTAAGGAGAATCATGAAATCGCGCTATCTCCTCGCGGCGGGTGCGCTCACCGTTGCCACGGCTCTCATGCTCACAGCATGCAGCTCGTCCTCGGCCACATCGACATCCGCGGGCGCCTCGGCGGCGTCAGGGAAGCAACCGATTCAAATCGCTCTCCTCGGTGACATCACAGCGCCCTCGCTCGGCGGCGGCTCCCCGGAGACGGGCCAAGGCGCGACCGCCGCGGTGAACGCGATCAACAAGGCCGGGGGCATCAACGGACGCAAGCTCGAACTCACGATCTGCAACACCGAGGGCGACCCCAACCAGGTGCTCGCGTGCGCGCGCCAGGTCGCCGACAACAAGAGCATCATCGCGGTCGTCGGTTCCTCGACGGTCGTCGGAAGCCCCGAGTCCGCGCTCAAAGACGCAGGACTCGCGGACTTCGGAGAGTTCCCCATACCCGGGCCGGACACCTCCAGCGCCGTCTCCTTCCCCGTCATCGGCGGCCCGGTCGTCGAGACCGAGTGCTCGGTGTCCCTTATCGCACAGCGAGTCAAGGCGCGCAAGATGACCGTCGCTTACGAGGACGTCCCCGCGGCCGCGGCCATCCTGCCGCTGATCTCGTCCCTCGCCGGGGCCCAGCACGTGACGGTCGTCCACAAGGTCGGGCTTCCCTCCACCGCGACCGACCTCTCGCCACAGGTCGCCACGGCGGACAGCGGGGTCGGGGCGACCATGCTGGCGACGGACCCGCAGCAAGAGCAGCAGTTCATCCTGGCGGCCAAGTCCAGCGGGTCGACCGTGCCGCTCGTGGCAGGCGACACCCTCACCCCGACGTCGATCAAGGCGATGGGCTCGGCAGCCAACGGCGTATACGAGTGCGACTCGCTGCGGCCGGTTTCAACGGCCTTCGCCGGAGGGCGGCAGTTCCTCGCTGAAACCAGCTACCTGGGCAAAGGCTTCGCTGTGGACGACACCTCCACGAACGCCTGGCTCGCTGTCCACATGTTCGCCAACATCTTGAAGACGATGCCGACGATCACCCGGCAGTCGGTGCTCGCCAAGCTGAAGAACCTGCACAACGTCTCCGCTTACGGCTTCACGACGCCACTCACGACGGCGAGCACCTACAGCGGCCTCGGCGGCCAGTTCCCGAGGCTGTTCACGAGGACGGCCTTTCTCGAGAAGATCGAGAACGGGAAGACCGTCGAGCTGCCGAACAGCGAGGTCCACTTCTAGCCCTGGTTGCCGATCGGCGTGGCCGCCGGCGCTCCGGGACGGCGGCCACGCGGCACGGGCATTGCTGGCCAGGAGATTGCCATCAGGTAGGGAGTTGGTAAGGATGACCGAGACCCACCACATCGGTACCTGCCGAACAGCACACCCCGGCACCCTGGCGAGGCGGTCGGCGTGAACGGGTTCATCGCCTTCGTCTTGCTCGGGCTCGGTGTCGGTGGAGCGTATGCGCTCGCGGCTCAGGGAATGGTCCTCATCTACCGGGGATCCGGCGTCGTCAACCTAGCCCAAGGTGCCGTCGCTGGCTTCGGAGCTTTCTCCTACCTCGCCCTGACCAGCAGCTTCGGCCTTCCTCCTCTCCTGGCCGTCGCGACTGCGACGCTCATCTGCGGCGCCATCGGACTGATCGTCCATGCCACGGTGATGCGGCCGCTCAAGGACTCGTCACCACTCATGAGGCTCATCGCGTCCACCGGAGTGATGACCGTGCTGAGCGCTCTGCTCCTGCTCAGGTACGGCAGCAACGTCCAGGTCATGAAGCCGCTGTTCCCGCGTACTCCGATCCATTTCTCCTCCGGAGTGGCGCTGTCGGAGGACCGGATCTGGCTGCTCGGGATCGCCCTGGTGCTCACGGTGGTGCTCGGCGCTTTCTATCGGTACACCCGGATTGGCATCGCAAGCAGCGCGACGGCTGAGAGCGAGCAAGTCGTCGCCGCACTCGGATGGCCGCCGGGACGGCTCGCCGCGTTCAACTGGGGCCTCGGTTGCGCTCTGGCCGGACTTGCCGGAGCACTCATCGGACCGGTCGTCAATCTCACGCCAACCTCGGCAACGCTGCTCGTGGTGCCAGTCCTCGCGGCGGCACTGCTTGGCAGCTTCCGGTCCTTCACCTGGGCCTTCGTCGGCGCACTCGGGGTCGGGGTCGGCGAATCACTGCTGAGCCGCTACGTCAGTGCGCCGGGCTGGGACACCTCGTTGCCGTTCCTCGTGGTGCTGGTCATCCTGGTCTTTCGCGGCCGCTCAATCCCACCGCGCAGCCACGTCTTCGACCGGCCACCTCGGGTCGGCGACCCCAGGACGCGACTCCCCGGCATCGCGCTCCTCGCGTTGCTCGGCATCGTCTTCGTGACGTTGCTCCCGGCAAACTGGGCTGCTGCTGCTGCGGTCACCGCCGGAGTCGGCACGGTAGGGCTCTCGGTGGTTGTCGTCACGGGGTACGCCGGTCAGCTCTCGCTCGCGCAGTTCGCGCTCGCCGGGATCGGCGGGCTCGTCGCCGCCCGCATGGTCGCCGTCTGGGGGGTGCCTTTCTGGGTGGGTCTGCTCGGGGCAATTGTCGCCGCCGTTCCCGCCGGGCTCGCCGTCGCGTTGCCGGCACTGCGCGCGCGGGGAGTCAACCTGGCGATCGCTACCTTCGGCCTTGCCGTTGCGGTCGAGAGCGTCATCATGGACAACTCGAGTTACACCGGCGGCCTCGCGGGTACCACCGTCTCGCCCCCGAGCATCTTCGGCTTCACCTTCGACCCCGTTGCCACACCACAGCGCTACGCAGCGCTCTGTGTCGTCGGATTCGTGCTCTGCGCCATTCTCGTCCGCAATCTGCGCCGTGCCCCAGGCGGTCGTCGGCTCATCGCCATCCGGTCGAACGAGCGGGCCGCAGCATCGCTCGGGATCAACGTCACTTCGGCGAAGCTCACCGCCTTCGCGCTCGCTTCCGTGGTTGCGGCGGTCGGCGGCGTGCTCATCGCGTTCGAAACAACGTACGTGCTGTTCAGCCAGTTCACTGCGCTCGACAGCATTCAGATAGTGGTCTTTGTCGTCATCGGCGGCGTGGGCTTCGGCATGTCCGGGCTCCAAGCAGGGATAGTGGCCACGGGTGGGCTCGGTGTCTACCTGATCAGCGAGATTTTGCCGATCGGCAACTGGATACCGCTTATCGCCGGCGTCGCGCTCCTCATCGTCATCGTTACGCACCCCGACGGTGCGCTGCCTCCCATGATCGACAGGCTCGCGCGGCTGACACGACGACTTCCGTCGTGGCTCTGGCGAGAGACGGACACGCAACTCGGGGACACGTCGGGCAGCGGCGCCGCGAGGGTCACCCCGAAGGCGCTCGAAGTCCGTGACATCTCGGTCCAGCTGGGAGGCGTCCGGGCCGTCGACCATGTGTCGTTCTCGGTCCAGCCGGGTGATGTCGTCGGCCTCATCGGCCCGAATGGGGCCGGCAAGACGACCTGCATCGACATCATCTCGGGCTTCACCACGGGAACCGGCGACGTGCTGCTCGGTGGGGAAGCCTTGACGCGGTGGAGCGCCACCAGGCGGGCACTGGGCGGCATGGCGCGATCATTCCAGTCACTCGAGCTTTTCGAGGACATCTCGGTATGGGACAACCTGGCAACCGCGTCGGAGGGCAGGCGGGCGCGTCGATTCGCGCTCGACTATCTGCTCCCGCGTCCGCCGAGACTGTCCGGGCCGGCCTGGCATGCGATCCGGATCTTCGGACTCGCCGAGCATCTGAGCCTTCTGCCGTCGTCGTTGCCGACCGGCACGCGGCGCGTGCTCGCGATCGCACGAGCGGTCGCAACCGGCCCCTCGATCCTTTTGCTCGACGAGCCCGCTGCCGGCCTCGACGAGGTCGAGTCGCGAGAGCTCGGCGTCCTGATTAGTCAGATGGCCAAGCAGTGGGGACTGGGCATCCTGCTCGTCGAGCACGACATGACCCTCGTCATGAAGGTCTGCGACCGGGTAGTCGTTCTCGACAACGGCCGCATGATCGCGGATGGTGCCCCGGCGGACGTTTCAAGGGACCCCGCCGTGATCAGCGCTTACCTCGGGGAGCCCGCCCACGAGTTCGGGTCCGACGAGCTCACCGCTGTGCCACTCGCCGCGGCCCTGCTGGGTGATCCGGTGCTCGACGCCGCGCATCTGCCCGCCCGCCGACCAACGCCGGGCTCATCCGCTGACAGCTCCGAGACGGGGACGCCGTGACAAATGTCCACTTCGCGGCCGTTGGCCTCGCGGCCGGCTACGGCGGAATCCCGGTCATAAGGGACGTCAACCTCGAGTTGCGTCGGGGAGAGGTGACCGTCATGCTCGGCGCGAACGGCGCTGGGAAGACGACGACGCTACTCGCGTTGAGCGGCGACCTGCCGCTCACGGAGGGGACAGTCGAGTTCCGTGGTGCGATCCTCACCTCCAGCCTCTGGCAGCGGGCGAGAAGCGGCATGTCGTACATCTCCGAGGAACATGGCGTCATCCGCAGTTTGACCGTGCACGAGAACCTGCGCCTCGCCCTGAAGAAGCCGCTGGCGGCACTCGAGCTCTTCCCCGAGCTCCGCGAACACCGCCATCGCAAGGCGGGCCTGCTCTCTGGTGGCCAGCAGAAGATGCTGACGCTGGCCATGGCGATCGCGCGCAAGCCCGATGTGCTGCTCGCCGACGAACTCTCGCTCGGCCTCGCCCCTCAGATAGTCCAGCGACTGTTGCGCGTAGTCCGCGGCGCGGCCGACGGCGGGAGTGCCGTTCTGCTGGTCGAGCAGCACGCCCGCCAGGCGCTCGCGATCGGAGATCAGGCCGTCGTGATGGCCCGCGGCCGCGTCATGCTGACCGACAGCGCTGAGGCAGTACGCGCGAATTTCACCGAGCTTAGCGCTGCCTACCTTGGCAGACGCAGCTGATGGGCATTCGCCTCCGGTGGCCTGCGGGGCCACGCACCCTCATCGTTCGCCGGAGACCAGCCGCCGGGGGGAGCGGAACCCCGTACGCGCACCGTATGGCCGGGGGCCTGGCGCAGGCACCGATCCGACGGTGGTGTCCCTGGTCGGCCAGGGACGGCTGCCCATTGGCCGACTCATCACTGAATACGCATTCGAGGACATCGGCTGGGCGGCGCAAGACATGACGACCACCAGGGCCATCAAGCCCGTCCTGCGGCTCTCAGCCTGGGTCCAAGCCACCCCGCCTCTGCGACGACACCAAGGCGCAGGTGCTGCGGCTATCGAAGGAGATCCTCATGAACCTGTCCGGCAAGGTCGCCATCGTGACCGGCGGCGGCCGCGGCCTCGGGCTGGCCTACGCGCAGGCACTGGCCAGCGCCGGCGCCGCCGTGGTCATCAACGACGTGGACCAGGCGGCAGCCGGCGCGGCCGTCGCCCTGGTCACCGGGGCTGGCGGGCAAGCCGTCGCCCATGTTGGGGCGGTGGGGCCGTCCGCGGTGGCGGACGCGCTCGTTGATCAGGCTGTTTCCGCATTCGGCCGTCTGGACATCCTCGTCACCAACGCCGGGGTCCTGCGTGACACCGTCTTGTGGAAGATGACCGACGAGCAGTTCGACCTCGTTCTGGACGTCCACGTGCGCGGCACGTTCAGCTGCGCACGCGCCGCGGCGATCCGGTTCCGCGAGCAGGGTGACGGCGGCCGGATCATCTGCGTCGGTTCCCCGACCGGCCAGGTCGGCAACTTCGGGCAGACGAACTACGCGGCTGCGAAGGCGGCCATCATCGGTATGGTGCGCACCTGGTCGATGGAACTCGCCAGGGCCGGCGTCACCGTCAATGCGGTGATTCCCGTCGCCGCAACCGGAATGACAGAGACTGTCCCGTTCCTCAAGCCCTACGTTGAAGCCCTGGCGGCCGGGGAGGCCCTCCCGTCCTACGCGCGCCGCGAACTGGGGTTCGGTTCGCCACAGGACGCCACAGGACTGGTGGTCTTCCTCGCCTCTGACGACGCAGCCGGCATTACTGGCCAGGCCATCGGCATCGGTGGTGACCGGCTCGCCCTGTGGTCCCACCCTGCGGAGACCGTCGTGGCGTTCGCCGACGGCGACGGGTGGAGCGCGGATGCCATCGCCAAGGTGTGGCCCTCCTCCTTCGCCGAACATCAGCAGAGCGTTGGCCAGCAGTTTCCGGAGCCTCCGAGATGAGCATCGACCTCGCCGCTGTCACCGCGATCGACAGCCATGTGCACATCGAAGCCGATACGCACGGCTGTTTCGCCCTGGATGACGAGCTGATCGCCGCGTCCGCCAAATACTTCCGCGCCGACGCCAACCGCACCCCCACCCTGGACGAGGTCGCCGGCTACTACCGGTCCCGGAACATGGCCGCTGTCGTCTTCACTGTAGACGCCCACACCGCGACCGGTCATAAGGCGCTGTCGAGCCGCGAGATCGTGGAGGGGGCCGCCCAGTACGCCGACGTGCTTATCCCGTTTGCGTCCGTCGACCCGCACGACGGCGCCGCGGCGGTCGACTCGCTGGGCGAGCTGGTCGCAGCGGGTGCGCGCGGGCTGAAGCTGCATCCATCGCTGCAGGGTTTCCGCCCCGACGATACGGCGTTCTACCCGCTGTACGCGGCTGCGGCGGATCTGGGCGTGCCGATCATCTTCCATACCGGGCAAACCGGAATCGGTGCTGGGCTGCCGGGCGGACGGGGCATCAAACTTCGGTACTCCGACCCGATGCTGCTCGACGACGTAGCGGCCGATCACCCGGGCCTCACCGTGATCATGGCGCACCCGTCAGTGCCTTGGCAGGACGCGGCGATCTCGGTAGCGACCCACAAGGCGAACGTGTACATCGATCTGTCCGGCTGGTCGCCGAAATACTTCCCGCCTCAGCTGGTCCGGGCGGCGAACGGGCTGCTGAAGCACAAGGTCATGTTCGGCTCCGACTATCCGCTGCTGACCC
>Ga0302229_10001443_pt1 | contig 18071 bp, 13 predicted proteins | sample II_Palsa_N1_3_FD_193518 | JGI IMG/M metagenome (GOLD analysis project Ga0302229, IMG submission 193518) | Peat permafrost microbial communities from Stordalen Mire near Abisko, Sweden - II_Palsa_N1_3 | ecosystem: Environmental > Terrestrial > Soil > Palsa > Peat permafrost | place: Sweden... | reverse complement strand
CGCATGAACGGCACTCAAACAATACGATCCAGCACTGGACCGACAAGTGGGTTGCCTCTGTCTCTGACTATTCGATTTTCGCCATTTCGGCGGAGGGCCGGATTCTGAGCTGGAATTCAGGCGCAAGGACGATCCACGGATACGAGGCGGACGAAATCGTCGGCCAGCAGCTTGACCTCCTGTACACCGCCGGAGACCGGCAACGAGGGGTACCTGCAGCCGGCCTCGAGATCGCCCGGCGTAAAGGCCGTCACGACACCGAAGGCTGGCGGATCCGCAAGGACGGCACGACGTTTTGGGCCAGTGTCGTCATTAACGCCCTGCACGCGGAAGATGGGCAACTGGCCGGTTTCGTCAAGATCGTGCGCGACATGACGGATAAAAAGGCCGCCCACGACGCCGTGCTCGAAAGCGAGCGGCGCTTTCGCATTATGGTTCACGGCGTCACCGACTACGCCATCTTCATGCTCTCGCCGGAGGGCCTCGTTACCAACTGGAACTCGGGCGCCCGGCGCATCAAGGGCTACACGGCCGACGAAATCATCGGTTCGCATTTCTCGCGCTTTTACCTGCCCGAGGACGCGGCGGCGGGACTGCCGCAGCGCGGGCTCGATGCTGCCGCAAAGGACGGGCGCTTCGAAGCGGAAGGCTGGCGGGTCCGGAAAGACGGTACGCGCTTCTGGGCGCACGTCGTAATAGACGCGATCCGCGAAGACGACGGCACGCTGGCCGGCTTTGCCAAGATCACCCGCGACATTACCGAGCGGATGGAGTCGAACCGGCTGCTCGAAGACGCACGGAAGGCGCTGTTCCAGTCGCAAAAGATGGAGGCGATCGGCAAGCTGACGGGCGGCGTGGCGCACGACTTCAACAATGTCCTGCAGGTCTTGCGCGGCAACCTCGAACTGCTGGACAAGCGTCATGCCGGCGACGTCTGGACGCGCGAACGGTTGGACAAGGCCCTCGACGCCGTCGAGCGCGGCGCGAAGCTCGCCTCGCAACTGCTCGCGTTCGGTCGCCAGCAACCTTTGCAACCGGTGGTGATCAACCTCGCACCCGCGATCCGCGGCATGGACGACCTGCTGCGGCGCGCCCTCGGCGAGACCATCGAAATGGAAACGGTGGTGGCCGGCGGTCTGTGGAACACGCTGGTGGACATCCATCAGCTCGAAAACGTCATCCTGAATCTGGCGATCAACGCGCGCGACGCGATGCCCGACGGCGGCAAGCTGACCATGGAACTCGCCAACGCGATGCTCGACGACCAGTACGTGACGGGAGTCCCCGACGTGCCTGCCGGTCAATACGTCATGCTGGCCGTGACCGACACCGGCACGGGCATGCCGCCCGAGGTGGTCGAGCAGGCCTTCGAGCCGTTTTTCACCACCAAGGCGGAGGGCCAGGGAACCGGCCTGGGCTTGAGCACGGCCTATGGCTTCGTGCGACAAAGCGGCGGACACGTCCGGATCTACAGCGAGGTGGGATACGGTACGACCATCAGGATCTACCTGCCGCGTTCGACCGAAACTGCCGTCGAACCGCCGCCGCGACCGAGCGTCAAGCTGCAGGGCGGCACTGAAACGATCCTCGTCGTGGAAGACGACCTGAAGGTGCAATCCACGGTGGTCGACACGCTATCCGGCCTCGGCTACCGCGTACTGAAGGCGGACAGCACGGAGGAGGCGCTGACGGTCATTCGCAGCGGCGTTCACCTCGACCTGCTGTTCACCGATGTCGTCATGCCGGGCTTGCCGCGCAGTCCCGAGATGGTGGCCCAGGCGGTAAGGCTCCTGCCGGGCCTGAAGGTGCTGTTTACGTCCGGCTATACGCAGAACGCGATTGTGCACGGCGGACGGCTGGACCCCGGCGTCGAGCTGTTGAGCAAGCCCTACAGCCGCGAACAACTCGCCGCCAAGATTCGCCAGATGCTGCGCGCCACCGGCGCGACCGAACCCGGCCGGCCGGCAACCCTAGCCTCAGCCCACGCGGGCACGCCAGGTCTGCGCGTGCTGCTGGTCGACGACGATGTTGCCTTGCTGGAGGCCACGAGCGAATTGATCAGGATGCTCGGTCACGAGCCGGTGATAACCGGTTCGCCGGACGAGGCGCTGCGCTGGCTCGGCGAGCGGACCTTCGACGTGCTGCTCGCCGATCTCGCCATTCCGGGCAAGTCGGGTATCGAACTGGCGGCAAAAGCGGTGCAATTGCGGCCGGCGTTGCGCGTCATCTTCGCCTCGGGCAACGAAATGCCCGACGCGCCCGCGCTGACATTCAACTGGAAGGCCTTGCGCAAGCCCTATACGTTAGACCAACTGAGCAAGGTCCTGGACAGTTCACGGCCTTGATGGATAGAGCATGCGCCGCGCCGCTCAGCGGCGCCGCATCAGGAACACGAACACCTTGTCCTGGCTCGACACTTCGACGATCTCATTGCCGGTCTGTTTGGCGAACGCGGCGAAATCGCGCTGCGAGCCGGGATCGGTTGCAAGCACCTTGAGGATCTGGCCGCTTTCCATGTCGGCGAGCGCCTTCTTGGCGCGCAAAATGGGGAGCGGGCAATTCAGCCCGCGCGCATCGACTTCCTTGTGAACCTGAATTTGCATCGACGATGACCTTCGGGATGAGGCGCCGCGAACGGCGCCGGACAGAGGGGCAATTCTACCGCAGCCGTCATATCCACGCCGGAAGCGGCCTGGATATGAGCGCCGTCGCAGAGGCGCCCGCGCAGCGCCTTTGCCGCCCCTCGCGCCCCGTTACAGCGTCACCGCCTGCCCGGTCTGCAGCGACTGCCGCAGCGCGCTGCCGATGCGCGTCGCCTCCAGCGCGTCGGCCAGTGTCGCGCCCGCGGACGCCCCGCCTTGCACCGCCGCGACGAACGCCCGCGCTTCGTACAGAAACGCGTCTTCGAAGCGGTCGAAGAAGGTCGGCGTGCATTCGTTGCGAATGCCGGTGGCGTCGGTAATTTCCACGCGGTTCGAACGCGGATTGTGACCGATCGACAACGCACCTGCCGTGCCGATCACCTCGCTGCCGCTGTCGTTGCCGTGCGCCATCGTGCGCGAGGCGTAGAACATCGCGAGACGCCCGTCCTCGAATTCGCAGATCGCCACGCCATTGTCGACGTCGCCGAATTCGCGCAGCCCTTCATGCAGCGCAATCGTGCCGCTCGCAAACACGCGCCTGGCGCGCGGCTTGCCGAGCAGCCAGCGTGCGACGTCGATGTCGTGTACCGTGCAGTCGAGAAAAATCCCGCCCGAGGTCGGCGCGAAGCGCACGAAAAAACCATCGGGATCGTTCTTGTCGGTGGTCTGCGAACGCACCATGAACGGCCGGCCGATCACCCCCGCCTCGATCTTCTCGAACGCGTCGCGATAGCTCGGATCGAAGCGGCGCATGAAACCGATGGTGGCCTGCAGATGCGGGTGCCGTCCGGCTTCCGCGAGCACGCGCTCGCACTCCGCCAGATCCAGCGAGAGCGGTTTCTCGCAGAACACATGCTTGCCGGCGCGCAGCGCGTCGACGATCTGTTGCGCATGCAGCGCCGAGGGCGTGACGAGCCACACCGCGTCGACGTCGCGGTCCGCCAGCAACGCGGCGTAGTCTTTGTACAGACGCGGTGCCGGCAACGCTTCGCCGGCCCATGCCAGTTCGTCTTCCACGGGACTGCAGGCGGCGACCAGCGCCGCGCCCGGCACACGATACGCCAGGTTCTCCGCGTGACGCTTGCCGAGCCGCCCGAGCCCGACCACACCCACACGCACGGGCGCGCGATTGGAGGCTGTCGTCATCATGCGCTCTCCCCAAGACGCACCGGCCGTCCTTCGCGCCACGAACGGGTTGCGGCATCGGCCAGTTCCAGCGCCTTCAGTCCGTCCGCCACGGTGGTGCGAACCGGCTTGCCTTGCGTGACCGCTTCGAAGAAATGCGCGATTTCCGCGGCGTACGCCGCGCGATAGCGTTCGAGGAAGAACGCTTCGGGCACGTCGCTCGACACTTCCGTCTTCGAATACGCCACGACTTCCGTAGGACGCACGTTGCCGGCTTGCAGCATGCCGGTACTGCCCAGTACTTCGAAGCGTTGGTCGTAGCCGTAGGCCGCGCGCCGCGCCGTGTTGATCTGGCACAGGCGCCCGCTCTTCGTGCGGATCGTCACGGCCGTCGCGTCGATGTCGCCCGCCTCGGCGATCGCCGGGTCGCTCAGACAACTGCCGGTGGCATGCAGCGTCTCGGCTTCGTCGTCGAGAATCCAGCGGAAAATATCGAAGTCGTGGATCAGCATGTCCTTGAAGATGCCGCCCGAGTGCTTGATGTACTCGACGGGCGGTGCGCCCGGATCGCGGCTCGTGACGATCAGCATTTCCGGCGTGCCGATCTCGCCTGCATCGATGCGCGCCTTCAAGGCGGCGAAGGTCGGATCGAAGCGGCGCTGAAAGCCGATCATGCACACCACGCCCGCGCGTTCCACAGCCTGCGCGCAGGTGCGCGCGCGTTCGAGCGTGAGGTCCACGGGTTTCTCGCAGAACACGTGTTTCTTCTGCGCCGCCGAGTACTGGATCAGGTCCGCGTGGGTGTCCGTGCTCGAACAGATCACCGTCGCGCCGATCGACGCGTCGCCCATGGCGCCGTCGATATCCGCCAACTGTGCGCCGTGCAAGGCGGCCAGCGACGCCGCCGCGTCCTTGTTCACGTCCACCACATACTTGAGCCGCACGCCCGGTTGCCGCGCCAGATTAGCCGCATGAATCCGGCCGATGCGTCCCGCACCGAACACCGCTACGTCGATTGTCTTGCCGCCTGCCACGTCAGTCATCGTATCCTCCAGTGTCTTTCGATTCTTCTACGTTTAATTCCAGCTTGTACGCGAGCGCGATGAACAGCGCCTGGCACAAACAGATGGTGCTGGTGAGCGAGCGGAACGCAAACGCACTCCCCTCTTTCACATAGAGTTGCGTGGTGGCGTAGCGCGCGAGCGGCGACAACTGACTGTCGGTGATCACAAGCGTCTTCGCCTGATGGTGATGCGCCACACGTAAGCAGTACTGCGTTTCCTTACCGTACGGCGCAAAGCTGATCGCGATCACCACGTCGCCCTTGCGGACGCTGCGGATCTGCTCGCGATACATGCCGCCGAAACCGGATACCAGATGCACGCGCTTGGGCGTGTGCTGCAGCGCGTAGACGATATAGCTCGCCACCGGAAACGAACGCCGCACTCCGACCACGTAGATGTTGTCGGCCTGCTGCAGCATCTTCACGGCTGCGTCGAACTCCGTGTCGTCGAGGCCCGCTTCGAGTTCTTCGAGTCCGCCGCGCGAAGCCGCGATGAATTCGCGCGCCACCGCGCCGCCCGAAAGCGCGCCCGGCTTTTCGTCGATCAGCTTGCGGATGCGCTGCTGATAGCTCGGCGACGACGTGCCCTGCCCCGTGTACGCCTGACGAAACACCGCCTGCAGATCGGAGAAACCCGAGAAGCCGAAGCGCTGCGCAAAACGCACGACCGCCGACGGATGCACGCCGCAGCTCGCGGCGATATCGCTGGTGCGATCCACCATCACGCTCGAGCGATGCTGCTCGATATAGGTCGCGACACTCTTCAACTGGCGCGGCAACGACTCGTAGTTTTCTGCGATGCGCTGCATCAAATCGTCGACGCTCGGCAATTCTTCTGTGCTGTCTTCCGCCATGGCTGTTCCTTTGCTGCTTTATTGCGCTGCAAAACGGCCTCCACAAAGGCTCTATGCACCGCACTGACGCTGCCGATTATAGGCAGGCACCCCGTCAAATGGAACATATTTTCCATTTTTCTTTGTCATGAAATTTTCATTGCAACACGACGGAAGATGGCCTAATCTTGGTTCTGAGCGATGGTGTTGCGAGCTGCGCGATAGCGCGAAGAGGGCTCGCAGGTATGAGGAAAGACCAGACGCTCCCTTCAATAACGAAGACCGAGAAAGGTGGAGACAATGAGACTTTGCAATGGCAAGGCAACGCTGAGGATTCTGGTAGCGGCACTGGCACTGACGGCGGGATTGGCCGCCACAACCGCGGCCCGCGCGGCCGATGCGCACTTCGTGTTGATCAGCCACGCGCCGGATTCCGATTCCTGGTGGAACACCATCAAGAACGCCATCAAACAGGCCGACGAGGACTTCAACGTCGAGACCGACTACCGCAACCCGCCTAACGGCGACATCGCCGACATGGCCCGCCTGATCGAACAGGCCGCGGCCCGCAATTACGACGGCGTGATCGTCACCATCGCCGATTATGATGTGCTGAAGGGCTCGATCGGCAAGGTCACCGAGAAGCACATTCCGCTGGTGACCATCAACTCGGGCACCGAGCAGCAGAGCGCCGACCTGGGCGCGATCATGCACATCGGCCAGCCTGAATACACCGCGGGCAAAGCCGCCGGCGAAAAGGCCAAGGCCGCCGGCGTCAAGTCGTTCCTGTGCGTGAACCACTACGCCACCAACCCGGCCTCGTTCGAACGCTGCCGCGGCTTTGCCGACGCGCTCGGCGTCGACTTCAAGACCTCCACGCTCGACGCCGGCACGGATCCGACCGGCATCCAGTCGAAGGTGAGCGCGTATCTGCGCAATCACCCGGACACCGGCGGCGTGCTCGCCCTCGGGCCGCTTTCGGCGGCGCCGACCATCAAGGCGCTGCAGCAGATGGGTCTGGCCGGCAAGCTGTGGTTCGCAACCTTCGACTTTGACGACGACATCGCCAAGGCCATCAAGGACGGCACGATCAAGTTCGCCATCGACCAGCAACCGTACCTGCAGGGTTACATCGCGGTAGCGGTGCTGGCCATCGCCAGGCACGACCACACCACCGACCCGGTGAAGATCCGCGAGGCCCTGCAGGCCAACCCGAAGTTCCAGGCACGTCTGTCCACCTACGGTCTTGCCCCTTCCTACGGGCCGCGCAATATCGGCTCGGGCCCGGGCTTCATTACCAAGGAGAATATCGACAAGGTGATCAAGTACGCAGGTCAGTACCGCTAATCAATGTCGCATTGACTTCGGGCACGGGAGAACCGTCCCCGCAGGCATGAAGGAAGCGCGTGCGGTCAGCCGCCACGGGCCGGGCCGCACCCGCCTCCCTTCGCAGGGTTTCATTCGCACTTCACTGCACTTCACTTGCATCAAGCGCCTTTCAGCGAAGCGTCGCCACGACGCCTTCCGCCGGCGCATCAAGGAGAGCTTCAATGGGCGTCGCCAACCCCTTCCACGCCAAACATCCCCCTTCCGAGCAGGATGCCGCAGCAGCTGCGGCAGCGGGCTCCGCAGCAGTATCGGACGAGCGCGTGCGTCGCGAATCGTGGTTCAAACACCTGTTGAGCCGTCCGGAATTCGCCGCGCTTGCTGGCACCGTAATGGTGTTCCTGGTGTTCGGTCTGTCCGCCGGCAACTCCGGCATGTTCAACCTCGACGGCGTGATGAACTGGTCGCAGGTGGCCGCGTATCTCGGCATCATCTCGGTGGGCGCATGTCTCCTGATGATCGCCGGCGAGTTCGACCTCTCGATCGGCTCGATGATCGGCTTTTCCGGCATGATGGTCGCGCTGCCCACCATGTACTTTCACTGGCCGATCGCGCTGTCCATCGTGTTCGCGTTCGCCGGTTCGATGCTGCTCGGCGCGCTCAACGGCTATCTGGTGATGCGCACCCGGCTGCCCTCCTTCATCGTCACGCTGGCCTTCCTGTTTATCCTGCGCGGCCTCACGCTTGCGCTCTCGGTGATGTTTGCCGACCGCACCATCATCTCCGGCGTCGGCGACGTCGCCGCGCACGACTGGCTCGCGCATGCGCTGTTTCAGGGCGTCGCCTTCAAGGGCCTGTTTACCTGGCTCGGACATATCGGCGTGGTCAAGCTGCTCGACAGCGGCCTTCCTCTCGTACCTGGGATTCCGAAAGTCATCCTGTGGTGGTTCGCGCTGGCCGCGGTCTGCGCCTTCATCCTTGCCAAGACGCAGTTCGGCAACTGGATCTTTGCGGTGGGCGGCGATTCCAATGCGGCAAAGAACGTCGGCGTGCCGGTGCGCCGCGTGAAGATCTCGCTGTTCGTCCTGACCGCGTTCTGCTCCTGCCTCTATTCGGTGCTGCAAGTGTGCGACATCGGCTCGGCAGCCGCCGACCGCGGTCTGCAGGCGGAATTCGAAGCCATCATCGCGGCGGTGATCGGCGGCACCTTGTTGACCGGCGGCTACGGTTCGGTGGTCGGCGCATCCTTCGGGGCACTGATCTTCGGCGTCGTGCAGATCGGCATCACGTATACGAACATCGATTCGGACTGGTTCCGTGTGTTCCTCGGCGCCATGTTGCTGTTCGCGGTGCTGTTTAACCACTACGTGCGCAGCCGCGTCGCGGCGTCCCGCTAATCGAGGAGTCCACGATGAACACCCCCTTGAACACGACACCGGGTACGGCTGCGGGTTTGCCCCAGGCCGCGGACACCGACTACATCCTCGCGCTCGAGAACGTCAGCCGCTATTTCGGCAACGTGATTGCGCTGAAGGACATCACCCTGCGGTTGAAACGCGGCGAAGTGCATTGCCTGTTAGGCGACAACGGCGCCGGCAAGTCCACCTTGATCAAGACGCTCGCCGGCGTGCACCAGCCGAGCGAAGGCACCTACCTCGTCGACGGCAAGCCGGTGCGTTTCACCTCGCCTAAAGACGCACTCGATCTCGGCATCGCCACCGTCTATCAGGATCTCGCGCTGGTGCCGCTGCTGTCGGTGGCGCGCAACTTCTTCATGGGACGCGAGCCGCAGAAAAAGCTGCTCGGCTTCATCAACGTGATGGACCTGGACCATTGCGCGACCGCCTCGCGCGACAAGCTCGCCGAAATGGGCATCAATGTGCGCGACCCGCATCAGCCGATCGGCACCATGTCGGGCGGCGAGAAGCAGTGCCTCGCGATTGCGCGGGCGATTCACTTCGGCGCGCGCGTGCTGATTCTCGACGAACCGACCGCGGCGCTCGGCGTGAAGCAAAGCTTCAACGTGCTGAAGCTGATCCACACCGCGCGTGCCAAAGGCATTTCGGTGATCTTCATCACCCACAACGTACATCACGCCTACCCGATCGGCGATTCGTTCACACTGCTCAATCGCGGCAAGTCGCTCGGCACCTTCACCAAGGACACCATCAGCAAGGACGAAGTGCTCGACATGATGGCCGGCGGCGCCGAGATGCAGAAGATGATCGGCGAACTCGAAGGCGCGACGATCTGATTTGCGCCACGCGGCGCTCGCACGGCTTAAGCCCTGCCCTGCGCTCGCCGCGTGCCCCCTTGCCGTCAGTCCAGCGCTAAGACAAACAGGATATTCCATGGCCCTCACCAGCACTCCCACGCCGTCCGTTGCCAGCCCCACCAGCCGCTTTGCGCCGGATCGCAGCCGCGACATCATCTGCCTTGGCCGGCTCGCGGTGGATCTCTACGCACAACAGGTCGGCGCCCGTCTTGAAGACGTATCGAGCTTTGCCAAGTATCTCGGCGGCTCGTCGGCCAATATCGCTTTTGGCTGCGCGCGGCTCGGGCTCGCCTCGGCGATGCTCGCGCGCGTCGGCAACGACCATATGGGCCGCTTTCTCACCGAAACGCTCACCAGGGAAGGTTGCGACGTCAGTCACGTGCGCGTCGATCATGAGCGCCTGACCGCGCTCGTGCTGCTCGGCCTGAAAGACCGCGACACCTTCCCGCTGATTTTCTACCGTGAAAACTGCGCCGATATGGCCGTGGACGAAGCCGATTTCGACGAGGCGTTCATTGCTTCATCGAAAGCGCTGCTGATCACCGGCACGCACTTCTCCACCGAACAGGTCAACCGCGCGAGCCGCCGCGCGCTCGATTACGCGCGTCGCAACGGCGTGCGCACCGTGCTCGACATCGACTACCGTCCCGTGCTGTGGGGACTCACCGGCAAGGCCGACGGCGAGACGCGTTTCGTCGCCAGCGAAGACGTCACCGCACATTTGCAGCGCATCCTGCCGTTGATCGATCTGGTGATCGGCACCGAAGAGGAATTCCGCATTGCCGGCGGCAAGACCGACCTGATCGACGCCCTCGCGATGGTGCGCGCGGTCACGCCGGCGACGCTGGTGGTCAAGCGCGGCCCGCTCGGCTGCCAGATCATCGACGGCGACGTGCCCGCGTCGCTCGACGACGCGCCGATTCAGGGCGGCGTCGAAGTCGAAGTCTTGAACGTGCTCGGCGCAGGCGATGCCTTTGCCTCCGGTTTCCTGTCCGGCTGGCTGCGCGATGAGCCGCTCGAAGCGTGTGCCCGCGCGGCGAATGCGAGCGGCGCGCTGGTCGTGTCGCGACATGGCTGCGCCCCGGCCATGCCGACGCCCGCCGAACTCGACTATTTCCTCGCCGAAGCGAAAGCCGATCCGCAACGCATGCGCCGCCCCGACCGCGATGCGAAGCTCGCGCGGCTGCACCGCGTCTCTCCTGCCCGCAAGCAGCGGGACGAAGTGCTCGGCTTCGCGTTCGATCACCGCAACCAGTTCTTCGATCTGGCCCAGCAGACCGGTGCGGACGAAGCACGTATCGCGCGCCTGAAGAGCCTGTTTGTCGAGGCCGTCGCGCAGACCGAAAGCAAGCTCGGCTTGCAAGGGCGCATAGGCGTACTGATCGACGACCGCTACGGCCAGGATGCGCTGAACGCGGCCACCGGCCGCGGCTGGTGGATCGGCCGCCCGGTGGAGTTGCCGGGCTCGGTGCCGCTCGTGTTCGATCACGGCCGCTCGATCGGCACCACGCTCACCAGTTGGCCGCAGGAACACGTGGTGAAGTGCCTCGTGCAATTCCATCCCGACGAGCCGGTCGAGCAACGGCTCGAACAGGAAGCGCAATTGCGCGCGCTCTACGACGCCACCCAGGCGAGCGGCCACGAACTGCTGCTCGAAGTGATTCCGCCCAAGCACGCCCATTTGCCGAGCGCGCCGGACACCGTATATCGCGCGTTGAAGCGTCTCTACAACATCGGCATCTATCCGGAGTGGTGGAAGCTGGAACCGATGGAAGCTGCGCAATGGCAGAGCGTCGACGCCCTGATTGCCGAGCGCGATCCGTACTGCCGTGGCGTGGTGCTGCTTGGGCTGTCGGCCGCCGTCGAACAGCTCAACGAGGGCTTTCGCGCCGCGGCGCAATCGGCCACCTGCCGCGGCTTCACCGTCGGCCGGACGATTTTCCACGAGCCGAGCCACGCCTGGCTCGCCGGCTCGATCAACGACGACGAACTGATCGCCCGCGTGCGGCAGACCTTCGAAACGCTGATCGATTCGTGGCGCAGCGCGCGCGGCAACGCCGCGCCGCATAGCGCCCCACCGCATCACGCACACCAGGAGCAGGCTGCATGAACCAGCGCATCTTGCATCACGATACGACCTCTGCCCACCATGCCTCCGCGACGCCATCGACTGCGCCGGCAACTGGCACGCTGCGGCTTACCACGGCGCAGGCGCTGGTCCGCTACCTCGCGGCGCAGCGCGTCAGGACCGAAGACGGCACCGCTACCGAGCCGCTGTTCGGCGGCGTCTTCGCGATCTTCGGGCATGGCAACGTCGCGGGACTTGGCGAGGCGCTGTACCAGCATCGTCATGAGCTGCCGACGCTGCGCGCGCACAACGAGCAGGCGATGGCACATAGTGCGATTGCGTATGCGAAGGCGCATTTCCGGCGCCGGATGATGGCGGTCACCACCTCGATCGGACCCGGCGCCACGAATCTGCTGACCGCAGCGGCGCTCGCGCACGTCAACCGTTTGCCGGTGCTGCTGCTGCCCGGCGACGTGTTCGTCTCGCGTGCGCCGGATCCGGTATTGCAGCAGGTCGAGGACTTTCACGACGGCGGCATCTCGGCGAACGATGCCTTCAGGCCTGTGTCGCGCTACTTCGACCGCATCGTGCATCCCGCGCAATTGCTGACGGCCTTGCCTCGCGCGCTGCGCGTGCTGACCGATGCGGCGTTGTGCGGACCCGTCACGCTCGCGTTGCCGCAGGATGTGCAGGCCGCCGCGGGGGATTTTCCGGCTGACTTCTTCGAACCGCGGGTGGTCGGCTTTCATACGCCGGCGCCGGTTGCCGAAGAAATCAGCGCGGCGGTCGAGCGTCTGCGGCAGGCGAAGCGGCCGCTGATCGTCGCCGGAGGCGGCGTGCTGTATGGCCACGCAACCGATGCCCTCCACGCGTTTGCCGCCGCACATGGCGTCCCCGTGGCTGAAACCCAGGCCGGCAAAGGTGCGCTGGCCTGGAACGATCCGCTCAATACCGGCGCGTTAGGCGTGACCGGCTCGCCCGCAGCGAACGCACTCGCGCACGACGCCGATTGCGTGCTGGCCATCGGCACCCGCCTGCAGGACTTCACCACGGGCTCGAACACGCTGTTCACCCAGGCCGACGTGATCGGCATCAATGCGAACGCATTCGATGGCCTCAAACATCGCGCGCTGGTGGTGGAAGCCGACGCCCGCCTCGCGCTCGCGGCGCTCGCGGCGGAGCTAGGCGGCTGGCATGCCGACCGCGCCTGGACTGCGCGGGCCCACAAGCACGCCGCGGACTGGCGCGACACCGTCGGCATGCTTACGCATGCGCCGCAACACGAAACGGTCCTGCCCTACGACGCGGACGTGATCGGCGCGGTGCAGCGCTCGAGCGCCACGTCGGCGACCGACGACATCGTCGTGTGCGCGGCGGGCACCCTGCCCGCCGAGTTGCACAAGCTGTGGCGCGCGGGCCGACCGGGTGCGTACCACGTCGAATACGGCTATTCGTGCATGGGCTACGAGATCGCCGGCGGGCTCGGTGCGAAGCTGGCGCGTCCCGAACGGGACGTGATCGTGATGGTGGGGGACGGCAGCTATCTGATGATGAACAGCGAGATTGCCACTTCGGTGATGCTCGGCGCGAAGCTGATCATCGTCGTGCTCGACAATCGCGGCTACGGCTGCATTAACCGCCTGCAACAGGCCTGCGGCGGCGCACCGTTCAACAACATGTTCGACGATTGCGAGCAAGGCCCGCTCGGCGCACCGCCGATCGATTTCGCCGCGCACGCGCGCTCGCTCGGTGCTCAAGCCGAGCACGTCGCGAACGTGGCCGAGCTCGAAGCCGCGCTGCAACGCGCGCGCGCTGCCGACCGCACGTATCTGATCAGTATCGACACCGACGCGGCCCGCACCACGGACGACGGCGGCTGGTGGTGGGAAGTGGCCGTGCCGGAAGTGTCGGCGCGCGAAGGGGTACGCGCCGCGCGTGCGCAATACGAAGCCCAGCTTGCCGTGCGCGCCCAGGCCGCCGGCGATACCGAAAACGAATGAGGACGCTCGCATGACTCAGTTCGACGTACGCATTGGCATCAACCCGCTGTCGTGGATGAACGACGACCTGCCGTCGCTAGGCGGCGAAACGCCACTCGAAGTGGCGCTGACCGAAGGACGCCAGATCGGTTATGACGGGTTCGAACTCGGCAACAAGTTTCCGCGCGAACCGCTGGCGTTGAAAGCACTGCTGGCGCAATACGACCTGGCGCTGGTCTCCGGCTGGTATTCGGGAAGACTCGCGCGACGCAGCGTCGCGGAAGAGATCGCCTCGGTGGACGCGCATCTGGAACTGCTGTCGCGCAACGGCTCGACGGTGATGGTGTACGGCGAGGTAGCGGATTCGATCCAGGGCGCGCCGCAACCGCTCTACCAGCGCCCGCGCTTCTTTAGCGAAGCGCAGTGGGACGCGTATGCGGCACGTGTGGACGAGTTCGCCCGTTACACGTTGAGCCGCGGCGTGCGGCTCGCGTACCACCATCATATGGGGGCTTACGTGGAAACGCCGGCGGACGTCGACAACCTGATGGCGCGCACGAGTAACGCCGTCGGCTTGCTGTTCGATGCGGGCCACATCACGTTTGCGGGCGGCGATCCGCTGACGGTACTCGACAAGTATATTGGGCGGGTCTGTCACGTCCATTGCAAGGACGTGCGGCCGGCGGTGATGAAACTTGCGCGCAACCGCAACTGGAGTTTTCTGGACTCGGTGATCAACGGCGCGTTTACGGTGCCGGGCGATGGCGCGGTGGATTTCCCGGCGATTATCGACCGCCTGAAACGGCACGGCTATCGCGGCTGGCTGGTGGTGGAAGCTGAACAGGACCCGGTGATTGCGCGGTCGTATGCTTATGCGGAGAAGGGGTATCGAACGTTGCGTTCGCTGGTGGATGCGCCGCTCGATGCGGGTGCGTCTGCAACGAAGGAGGCAGCATGAGTTTGCTGGTGAAGGCACAGCGCGAGGGCCAGACAATCGCGCGGGTCACGCCTGAGACGGCGGCATGGCGTTATGTGGGGTTTGCGGCTTATCGCATGAGCGCGGACGAAGTCGTGCATGTGTTCGAGCCGGCGCGCGAGGTGTGCATCGTGGTGCTGGCGGGCGCGGTGGACATTGAGACGGCGGATCGCAAATGGAGCAGCCTTGGCTCGCGCGACAGCGTGTTTGAAGATGCGGCGCCGTATGCGGTGTATTTGCCGCCGGGCGTACGGACGACGGTGCGGGCGGTGCGCGATGCGGAGGTGGGTGTGGCGAGCGCGCCGGCCAAGGGCGGGTTTCCGGCGCGGCTGATCGAACCTGCGCAGATGAACCGCTCGACGCGCGGCAAGGGGCTGAATACGCGCTACGTATGCGATATCTTGCCGCAGACTGAGGCTGCGGAGTCTTTACTGGTGGTTGAGGTGCGTACGCCGGGTGGGCATGCTTCGAGTTATCCGCCGCATAAGCATGACACGGACAATGTGCCGCTTGAGAGCTCGCTTGAGGAGACTTATTACCATCGGCTTAATCCGGCGCAAGGGTTTGCTTTTCAGCGGGTGTATACCGATTCGCGGGATATCGATGAGTCGATGGCTGTTGAGGATCATGATGTTGTCATGGTGCCAAGGGGGTATCACCCGGTTATCGTTCCTTATGGGTATGATTCGTACTACTTGAATGTCATGGCTGGGAAGCAGCGGGTTTGGCATTTCAAGAACGATCCGGCGCATGAGTGGATTATTAATAAGGAGTGAGGGGGGGTGCCTGCGGCGCCTTTGGGGGTTTTGCCTGCGGCGCCTTGGTTTTTTGCTGCTCTTAGGGTGTTGGCCTTTCCTTGCATTCTTATCGGTCTATTAGCTTCGCCCCGGGGGTGTCCCGAATTTTGTGTAAACGGGTTGGTGTTTAACGCTGCACCAGCCGTTCTTCGAACTGGATGGTGAAGCGGTTCAGAGCTGCTTTCCAGTCCCTGATCGGCATCGACCACTTCTTGCTGATGTTATTCAGCGCCAGGTAGAACAGCTTGGTCACGGCTTCGTCGGTCGGGAATGAGCTACGGGTCTTGATCACCTTGCGCAGGCTCATGTTGATCGATTCAATGGCATTGGTGGTGTAAATCACCTTCCTGATCTCTGGTGGGTAATCGAAGAACGGAATAACGCGTTCCCAGTTGCGCCGCCAGCTCTGCCCGATGGACGGATAGTCCTTGTCCCACTTCGCTTCAAAGGCGCCTAACATCTGCTGCGCCATCTCGACGGTCGATGAAGTGTAGATCGTCTTCAGATCGGCGGCGACCTCGCGCTGCACCTTCCACGACACGAAGTTCAGGCTGTTGCGCACCATGTGCACGATGCACAGCTGGACGGCCGCTTTCGGGTAGACCACTTCAATGGCTTCGGGAAAGCCTTTGAGCCCGTCGACACAGGCAATAAAAATGTCTTGCACGCCGCGTGTTTTTAGCTCGGTGACCACCTGCAGCCAGAATTTCGCACCCTCGGTCTGGGCGATCCACAGGCCCAGGACCTCCTTGTGGCCTTCCATGTTCACGCCGATAGCCAGATAGACCGCCTTGGTCCGCACCGCACCGCTGTCGCGCACCTTGACGTGGATGCAGTCCAGATAGACGATCGGGTAAAGCGCATCGAGCGGGCGGGCCTGCCAGATCTTCACCTCCTGGCTGACCGCGTCGGTGACGGCCGAAATGAGCGTGGGCGACACCTCGGTGCCGTACATTTCCTCCAGATGGCCCTGAATCTCCCGCACACTCAGGCCTCGTGCATAGAGCGAGATGATCTTGTCATCGAAGCCCGTCCAGCGCGTCTGATGGCGCTCCACCAGCTTCGGCTCGAATGCGCCCTGGCGATCGCGTGGAATATCGAGTGGCAACTCACCGAACTCGCCCTGCAACGTCTTGGCGCTGTGGCCGTTACGGGTGTTGCCTGTGGCGTTGGTGACCGCCTCGCTCTTGCCATGCCCCAGATGCTCGGACATCTCGGTCTCAAGTGCCCGCTCCACCAGCATCTTGGTAAGCTGCTTGAGCAAGCCGTTCTCGCCTATCAGGTCTTCGGGCTTCTGGTAGTTCGCCAGCAGGCTGTCCGCCAGCTTGACGAGTTCAGGATCGGGCTTTACCCGTTTATTGCGTTTCGCTACGGTCATCGTCGCTCCTGTTACTGGCAGTCTCCTGCCAAATGACCGTTTACACAAAACTATTTACACCCTCCCAACGCCATAAACAAACAACCAACAAGGCGCCGCAGGCAAAACCCTTACTGCCGCGCAGTCCTAAAATTATCCGGCATAGGCAGATTAAAGTTAGTCCGAAACGGATTGATATCAAGCCCCCCACGCCGCGTGTAACGCGCATACACAGCCAACTTCAGCGGCTTGCAAATCTTGAGAACATCGACAAAGATCCGCTCAACACACTGCTCATGAAACCCGGTGTGATTCCGGTAGGAAACGATATACCGCAGTAGCCCGGCATGATCGATCTGCGGCCCGACGTAGTGAATCTGCAGGCTCCCCCAATCAGGCTGCCCGGTAACAGGACAATTCGACTTAAGAAGATTGGAAAACAAGGTTTCCTCAACAGGAGACTCATCAAGCGCGGCCTTGAGCAAAGAAGAATCCGGCTGATAGACATCCGTATCGAGATCAAGCCGATCCAGTGAAGTCCCTTCAAACTCCTCAAGCGCGAGCTTGCCGAAATCCATCGGCCCGGTGAGGTGCACCGAAACACTCGCCCCACAGACAGCAGAAACATCCCGCTTGATCGTATCCCTAACCGCCTCAAACGACTCAAACGAAGTCTGCGCAAACGACCCAAGATACAACTTGAACGACTTCGACTCGACGATATTCGGCGAATCCGCCGGCACATAAAAAGTCGCCACAGCAATCTGCGGCTTGCCGCGCCCATTCAGCCAGGAAAGCTCGTAGGCATTCCAGATGTCCGTCCCAAAGAACGGCAACTGCGCGCCAATCCCAATCGCCTCGCGCGCGGCCTTGCGCGCGATCGGAAAGAGCAGCGTCGCGTCGTACTGTTCGGTATAAGCGGCAGGTTTGCCAAGCGGTGATTGTTCGGGTGTCATGATGCGTTCACGATGCCACTCATCACGTGCCCCGTCGCCGTCACGACGCGGGCCGATTCGCAGTGGCCAATTTGATCGTCGAAGAAAAAGTCCGGCTCGAACTCGCGCAAAAATGCGCTCTTGTCGAGACCACCGAGGAACATCGCTTCGTCGATTTCGATGTTCCAAGCCATCAGCGTGCGGATTGCGCGTTCGTGTGCCGGCGCCGAACGCGCTGTTACCAGCGCCGTACGAATGTGCATCGGCGCGGCCTGGGTCGGCGCAGCCTCGCCCGCCAGGTTCTGCAACCGGTGCAGCGCTTCGAGCAAGGGCTTGAGCGGGCCGTCGGCCAACGGCAAATCCTTGTTGTGGATTTCATGGCCCACAAATGCCCGCAAGCCATCTTTCTGAAACACCCGTTCGGCCTCGTCGGAAAACAGCACGGCGTCGCCGTCGAAGGCAATGCGGATCTCGTCCGGATACTTGCTCGCCATTTTCGCCGATTCCGGCAACACGCGTGCAGCCGGAAATCCTGCGGCTAAAGCATCGCGCACGTCTTCCTGATTGGCGGACAGAAAGAGCGATGCATTCAGCGGCTTCAAATAGCTAAACGGCGCACGTCCACGCGTAAACACGCCGCGCTCGATCGCGAGGCCATGTTCGCGGCACGAGTGGAACGCCCGCAGTCCGCTAAT